>Ga0207644_10001861_pt1 | contig 13723 bp, 15 predicted proteins | sample KBSS73metaG_FD_184326 | JGI IMG/M metagenome (GOLD analysis project Ga0207644, IMG submission 184326) | Switchgrass rhizosphere microbial communities from Kellogg Biological Station, Michigan, USA - KBS S7-3 metaG (SPAdes) (version 2) | ecosystem: Host-associated > Plants > Roots > Rhizosphere... | reverse complement strand
CTTCGACCCTCAAGCCCTGCGTTCGACGCTCGAAACGAAGTCGATTGCGGGACTGTTTTTCGCAGGGCAGATCAACGGCACCACCGGGTACGAAGAGGCGGCATCGCAGGGAATAGTCGCCGGCATCAACGCGGCTCGATACGTGAACGGCGACGAGGGATGGTGCCCGCGGCGCGACGAAGCATACATCGGCGTGTTGGTCGACGATCTTATTACGCGTGGCGTTTCAGAGCCTTACCGCATGTTCACCTCCCGCGCCGAATACCGGCTGCAGCTTCGTGAGGACAACGCGGATCTGCGACTTACCGAGCACGGTCGGCGGCTCGGCGTCGTCGACGACCAGCGCTGGGACACGTTTTGCCGGAAGCGTGATGCGATCGCGCGGGAAACCGAGCGGCTCGAATCGACGTGTGTGAGCCCTCACATCGTGTCGGCGGAAACGGCGCAGCGCGTGCTTGGGCAATCCATCGACCGCGATCGAGCGCTGTCAGAGTTGTTGCGGCGGCCGGGGGTCACCTATCGGAGCCTGCATGAGCTCGAAGGCGCCGGACTGCCCGTCGACGACGAACGCGTCGGCGAACAGGTGGAGATCGCGACCAAGTACGCGGGCTACATCGAGCGGCAGCAGTTCGAGGTTGCACGCCAGCGCGACCACGAGGTGCTCCGGCTGCCCGATGATCTCGACTACGCGAGCGTGCGCGGACTCTCAATCGAAGTGCAGCAGCGATTGAACGCTCAGCGGCCCGAGACCCTTGGCCAGGCGGCGCGGCTCTCGGGCATCACGCCTGCTGCAATCTCCCTGTTGCTCGTTCATCTCAAGCGCGCGGCGAGCGCGCCGCCGCGTGCTGCGGAGAAGCATCCCGCATGACGCCTGGCCGAAGCGGCGCGGCAGCTTACGCCGGGGCGAATACAGCGAGCGTCGACGTCGACGGGATTTCCGCGAACATACGCGGCCGTCTGTCGGCGTATCTCGATCTCCTCGCCAAGTGGAATCGTGTCTACAACTTGACGGCGATCCGCGATCGCGCACAGATGGACGTGCAGCACGTGAACGACGCGCTGGCGGTGCTTCCGTATCTTCCGCACGAACCCAACTCCCGCGTGCTCGACGTCGGCTCGGGCGGCGGCGTACCCGGCATTCCCATCGCGATCGCGAGACCTAAGCTGCAAGTGACGCTGCTCGACTCCAACCGCAAGAAGGTTGCATTTCTCACGCAGGCCGCGATCGAGCTCCAGCTGTCGAACGTGCGAGCGATCGCATCGCGGATCGAGGACCTGCCACAGGGCGAGTCGTTCGACGTGGTGATCTCGCGGGCATTCTCGGATCTTTCGACGTTTGCGAACCTCGCGGCCCCGCACGTTGCGCACGACGGCTTGCTCATGGCGATGAAAGGTGCGCTGCCGAACGACGAGATCGCGGCGCTTCCGCCGAACGTCCTTGTCCTGCGTACACCCAGGCTGCACGTGCCGGGACTCGCCGCGGAACGACACCTCGTCGTCATGCGCGTGAATGCAGGCGGCAAACGGTGACGGCGGCGCCTTGGCAAGAGAACTGGCGCGTGCTCACCGTCTGGCTTCGCGCTGCGGAAACAGGCTAAGCGGTAGGAGCAATGACGGCGATGAGCGCCGAACGGAACGGAAAGCTGCCATGACGCGCATCATCGCTGTTGCAAATCAGAAGGGCGGCGTGGGCAAGACCACGACGACCGTCAACCTCGGCGCAAGTCTCGTCGCGATGAAGCGCCGCGTGCTCGTGATCGACCTGGATCCGCAGGGCAACGCGACGACCGGTTCGGGCATCGACAAGCGCGCGAGCAAGCGCACCGTGTATCACGTGCTGCTCGGCGAAGTCGATATCGCCGGTGTCCGCGTGCATTCCGAAACGTGCGGCTTCGATCTCATTCCCGCCAATCGTGAACTCGCGGGCGCGGAAATCGAGCTCGTGGACCTTCCGGAACGCGAAACGCGACTCAAGGACGCGCTTGCCGAAGCGATTCGCCAGATGCGCGCAGCGATCGATACGATCGCGACCGAATACGATTTCATCTTTCTGGACTGTCCGCCGTCGTTGTCGCTGCTCACGCTGAACGGCTTGTGCGCAGCCGATTCCGTGCTGATCCCGATGCAATGCGAGTACTACGCGCTCGAAGGTCTCTCCGACCTCGTGCAAACCGTGAAGAAAGTCCGCGCGCATCTCAATCCGAGACTCGAGATCGAGGGATTGCTGCGCACGATGTACGACCCGCGCAACACGCTTGCGCTGAACGTCGCTGCCGAGCTCGAACGTCACTTCGGGGAGCGCCTCTACCGGACGGTGATTCCGCGCAACATCCGGCTCGCGGAAGCCCCGTCTCACGGCGTCCCCGCCCTCAAGCTCGAGGTGAAGTCGAAAGGCGCGCTCGCCTATCTCGCGCTCGCGGGCGAAGTCGTTCGACGCATGGAGTCGCGTGCACGACCTCCCGCAACTGAGCCGGTCGCGGAGGCGCGCGACGCGCCCGAGCAGGCGTCGTGACGGCGCTCACGCGCGTGCCAGGCAAGGGTGCCGTCTGCAGCAGCGCACTCATCAACAAATGACTGTTTCTTCACCCGCGGTCCGCAAGGAACCGCTCACTCTGGAGCAGCGATGATTCGACCGAAGGGACTGGGCCGCGGCCTGGATGCATTGCTGGCGGCGACGGAAGACGATGTGCCGAGCAGCGAGTCGCTGCAAACGCTCGCGATCGATCGCCTTCGGCCCGGCAAATACCAGCCGAGGACGAAGATGGATGCCGCGTCACTCGCGGAGCTCGCGTTGTCCATCAAGGAACAGGGCGTGATGCAGCCGATCCTCGTGCGTCCCGTCGATGGCGGAAGGTTCGAGATCGTCGCCGGCGAACGGCGCTGGCGCGCAGCGCAGCAGGCGGGATTGCGGGAGATTCCCGCGCTCGTCAAGAGCGTTCCCGATCAGGCGGCGCTCGCTGTCGCGCTCATCGAGAACATCCAGCGCGAGGACCTGAATCCCCTCGAGGAAGCGAAGGGACTGCAGCGACTCATCGACGAATTCGGCTTGACGCACGACCTCGCGGCCAAGGCCGTGGGTCGCTCGCGGAGCGCGGTCTCGAATCTGCTGCGATTGAACGCACTCGCGCCGCCGGTGCAGGAGTACCTGCTTGCCGGCGACATCGAGATGGGTCACGCGCGAGCGCTGCTTCCGCTACCCGTCGAGCAGCAATCGGGAGCGGCTGCGAAAGTCGTGAACGGTACGCTTTCGGTGCGCGAAACCGAGCGGCTCGTGCACGGGTTGCTGAACCCCGCCAAGCGCGCGGCGCGGCGCAGGGGCAAGCCCGCCTACGACGCCGACACGGCGCGTCTCGAGAACGCACTGGCCGAAACGCTCGGCGCGGTCGTGCACATCGAGCCCGGGCGACAGGGCGCGGGGCGCATCGTCATCCGGTACTCGACGCTCGAACAACTCGACGGAATCGTCGAGCGGTTCGGCGTTGCCAAGCCTTAAGGGTCGCTCAGCCGAGTTGCGCGAGCATTGCGTCGCCGCCCGAGACCTCGAACTTTCCCGGCGCTTCGATGTTCAGCGCCTTGACGACGCCATCGTCCACGAGCATCGAGAAGCGCTGACACCTCACACCCATTCCGCGCGCAGTAAGGTCGAGTTCGAGGCCAAGCGCCTTCGTGTATTCGGCGCTGCCGTCGGCCAGCATGCGGACCTTGTCGCCGGCGCGCTGATCGCGTCCCCACGCGCCCATCACGAACGCATCGTTGACCGAGAGGCAGGCAACGGTGTCGATGCCCTTCGCCTTCAGCTTGTCGTACGCCGCGAGATAACTCGGCACGTGCTTGGCGGAGCAGGTCGGGGTGAACGCGCCCGGTAGGCCGAAGATGACGACCTTCTTCCCGCGCGTCAGTTGCTCGATCGTGACCGGGTTGGGTCCGATCGCACATCCATTCTTCTCCACGTCGTAATACTCCTGCAGCGTGCCGGCGGGCAGCCGGTCACCGACTTTGATCGTCATCGGGGCACTCCTGGGTTGACACGGGATGTCGTTCGCGGAACCACGAACGCGAACCCCAAGCATCGCAGCCGGGCGCTGCAATTTCAACCCTTGCGTCGACTGGGCCAATGTTCCTTGCGACGCGTTGAGCCCCGACGACGCTTTGAGCCCGATGACGCCTGAGCCCCGACGACGCGTTGAGCCCCGACGAGGCGTTGAGCCCCCACGACGCTTTGAGCCCCGACGACGCTTTGAGCCCGACGCAGCGTTGAGCCCGACGCAGCGTTGAGCCCTGACCACGCTTTGCGACCGGACGAGGCGTCGACCGGTCCATGACTTCGAAGAGCCGGATCGCTCTCGCAGGGCTCTCGACCCGCGCGCGTCCAATCTGCCGGCTGGGCCCATCCGCGTCGCTCGCGACAGCCCGGACGCGAGCCGCGTGCTAAAAGCGTACGCTCGTCATCTTGCCCGCCCGCCGCGCGCGGCGTAGCGTTGCACCCTTTCCCCCCCGGGACAGCGGATTCCGGGGCGACTCGCACGAGGAGGACAAACCCGATGGCCCGATTGCCCGCGGCGGCGCGACCCGCGCTCGCTCGACGAACCCGCTTGCTGATTGCCACCCGCAAGGGATTGTGGACACTCACAGGCGACGTGTCCCGAAATGGGTGGAAGCTCGCCGGCCCGCAATTCCTCGGGCACATCGTTCATCACGCGACGGCGGATCCACGCGACAGCCGAACGCTTCTTGCCGCGGCGCGGACGGGCCATCTCGGCCCCACGATTTTTCGCTCGAGCGACAGCGGACGGACGTGGAAGGAAGCCACGCGTCCGCCGGCGTTCAGCGAAGAAAGCGGGCGCGTCGTCGATCACACGTTCTGGCTCACGCCCGGGCATCCCAGCGAACCTGGCGTATGGTTCGCGGGGACGTCACCCCAAGGATTGTTCCGGTCGGCGGACGGGGGCGCGACGTGGCAAGGGGTCAACGGGTTCAATCTCAACCCGCAACGCAAGGCCTGGTGCGGGGGCGACCAGGACGGCACGCCCGATGGACCCAAGCTGCACTCGATTCTGATCGACCCGCGGGATGCCGCGCACATGTACATCGGGATGTCTGGTGGGGGAGTGTTCGAAACTCCCGACGCTGGTGCCCACTGGTGGCCGTTGAACAAGGGAGTGAGGGCTGACTTCCTGCCCGATCCCGCCCCCGAGTACGGACACGACCCGCACTGCGTTCGACTCGCGGGCGGTCACCCCGATCGGCTGTATCAGCAAAACCATTGCGGCATCTATCGGCTCGACCGGCCGGGAGACGTGTGGCAGGAAATCGGCAACACCATGCCAAAGACGGTAGGATCCGTCGGCTTCCCGCTCGCCGTGCATCCCCGCGATCCGAACACGCTTTGGGTGGTGCCGATGGACGGGACGAGCGTCTGGCCGCGGACGGCACCCGGCGGCCGTCCGGCGGTCTATCGCTCGCGTGATGGTGGCCGAAGCTGGAAGCGGCAGGACCAGGGCTTCCCCAAGTCCCAGGCGTGGTGGACGGTGAAACGACAGGCGATGACGGCGGACAACCGAGATCCGACCGGCATCTACTTCGGCACCACTTCCGGTGAAGTGTGGGGCAGTCGCGACGAAGGACGGAGCTTCCGCTGTCTCGCACGCAATCTGCCGCAGATTTACGCCGTCGAGGCAGCGACGAACTGAGCAGCGAAGGCACGATGACTCAATTCCGAAGGATGGCCAAGCCATGACGGCGCGTACCTCACAGGAGGCCGCGACGATCGTTCGCATCCGTATCCCGTCTCCGCTCCGCTCGTACACAGGCGGCAGCGAAGTGACGGTTGCCGTGCCGGTCCTCGCGCCTGAACTTCCGCCGACCCTCGGAGGCGTACTCGCTGCATTGAACCTCAACTACCCGGGCATCCGCTTTCGCATCATCGATGAGCAGGGCAAGGTGCGGCCCCACGTCAAGCTGTTCGTGGGCACCGACGCGACGCGCGACCTGTCATCGCCGATCCCTTCCGGCGCCACGCTGATGATAGTGGCGGCGCTCTCCGGCGGCTGACGCGGCATCGGTCCGTCGCCCTCGGGTCTTCGGCAAGAACAGCGGCAAGCGCGCGTCTTGCGCTACAAAAGCTCGTCGCGTTCGCCAAAAAGCCCGTCGCGTTGACGCAGAGCAACATCCTGTTGTGCCGGTCCGTCCGGAAACGGTAAAATCACGGACTTTGCGTGGCACGTCGCGGTGCGCGCTTGTCCGGCGTTTCCGAGGCTGTGAGGACCGTGGCTGCGCCGCTTCCCATGAGGCCGTTTCGGGCCGTGCTTGTCTGGCAAGCGGCGGCGACGTTGATCGTTGCCGGAATTGCCGGGCTGTTGGCGGGCTTGCACGGTGCGTTGTCCGCAGTGCTGGGCGGCGTCGTCAATATGTCCGCGGGCGTCGTGTACGCCTTCGTACTCGCGATCGGGCCGGGCAAGACGGCGGGTGCCACGATGGTGGCGCTGTTCCGCGCCGAAGGTGCAAAAATCCTCGTGATCGTCGGTCAGCTTTGGCTGGTGCTCGCGATGTACAAAGAGGCGGTCGTTCCGGCGTTCATGACCGCCTTCATCGTGACTGTGTTGCTGTTTCGCGTTGCCCTTTTCGTTCGCGACTGACGTTTGCCTGCAGAACCTCGAGATGGCCGCTTCCTACGACTCCCCGACCGAATACATCCAGCATCACCTGACCTTCTTCACGCGTCCGGTCAAGGAGGGCCCGTTCTGGATGGTGAATGTCGACACGATGCTGACGACGATCGTGCTTGGCGCTCTCGCCTTCGGTTTCATGTGGCTCGTCACCCGCAAGGCCTCCCAGGGCGTGCCGTCCAAGACCCAGGCGTTCGTCGAATTGTCGATCGACTTCGTCAACGACCAGGTGAAGAGCATCTACAACGGCACGAGCCGCATCGTCGCGCCGATCGCGCTCACGACGTTCGTCCTCGTGCTGTTCATGAACGCGATGGATTTCCTGCCCGTCGACATCATGTCGGCGGTGTTCAGCGCCCTGGGCTTCCACGAATTCCGGATGGTGCCGACCGCGGACGTCAATACGACGTTCGCGCTTGCGCTCGCCGTGTTCGGGCTGATGATCTTCTACAGCATCCGCATCAAGGGATTGGGCGGCTGGGTGCACGAGCTCTTCTGCTCGCCGTTCGGATCGAACGTCCTGCTGTGGCCGTTCAACCTGCTGTTCAACCTCGTCGAGTACGTGTCGAAGCCGCTTTCGCACTCGCTGCGGCTGTTCGGCAACATGTACGCGGGGGAGATCATCTTCCTGCTGCTCGGAATGTGGGCCGCAACGGGGCTCGTCGGCGCCATCGTCGGCGCCGTGCTGCACCTCGGCTGGTCGATCTTTCATATCCTGATCGTCGTGCTTCAGGCCTACATCTTCATGATGCTGACCGTCGTATACATCGCGATGGCTCATGAGCATCACTGACCGCGCGAAGCGCCCCCAGAACTCCAATCAACAGGCTTCACGTCAAACCCGCTAGAAGAAAGGAAAAGGAATGGACAAGATGCAATTCGTCGCGATGATCCAGGCGTACACCGGGGTCGGCATCGGACTGATGATCGGCCTGGGCGCGCTTGGGGCGTGCATTGGCGTCGGCATCATGTGTTCGCGGTTCCTCGAAGGCGCCGCACGTCAGCCCGAACTGATGCCGCAGCTTCAGGCCAAGGTATTCCTGCTCCTTGGATTGATCGACGCGTCGTTCATCATCGGCCTCGGCATCGCGATGCTGTTCGCATTCGGCAATCCGCTGATCCCGGCCGGACTCAAGTAACGCGGCATCGGAGCGTCGGATGAACATCAACCTCACGCTGTTGATGCAGGCGGTCGCCTTCGGGGCGTTCATCTGGTTCACCGCCCGCTTCGTGTGGCCGCCGCTCATGCGCGCGATCGAGACGCGGCAGCGTCAGATCGCCGAGGGCCTCGAAGCAGGCGAGCAGGGCCGCAAGAACCTCGTCTCCGCGGAGAAGCGCGCCGAGGACATGATTGCCGAGGCGAAGGCCAAGGCGAGCGAGATCGTCGCGACCGGCGAGAAGTTCAGGGCCGAGACGATGGACCAAGCCAAGGTCGAGGCGACCGCCGAACGCGACCGCATCATTGCGGCGGCCAAGGCCGAGGCGCAGCAGGAGTACGCGGCAGCGCGCGAGCAGTTGCGCGACCAGGTCGCGGATCTGGCTGTCGCCGGGGCCGCGAGGATCCTGAAGCGCGAGGTGGATCCGAAGGCACACGCGGACCTCTTAGCCGAGATCCGGCAGGAACTGTAGGCGTTCGCCATGGCCGAGCTCGCCACCATTGCCCGCCCCTACGCGGAAGCGGCGTTCCAGCTTGCCCGCGATGAGCAGGCATTGCCCGTGTGGTCCGAGATGCTGCACTTCGCCGCGACGATCGTTGCCGATCCGCGCATTGCAATGGCGCTCGACAATCCCCGGCTCGACGCCGCGGCGAAGGAATCGCTGCTGCTGTCGATCGGCGGCGACCGCTTCACGGGTGAAGGTCGGAATTTCATCCGCGTCCTCGTCGAGGGCGAGCGGGTGATGCTGCTGCCGCAGATCTCGGCGATGTTCGAAACGTTGAAGAACGACGCCGAAGCCACCGCCAAGGCGACGATCGAAAGCGCCTTTGAACTTTCGGATGCGCAAGTCGCCGAACTGCGCAGTGCTCTCGAAAAGCGTTTCGGCAGGAAGATCGAGGCAACGGTGAGCGTAAATCCCGACTTGATCGGCGGCGCCCGCGTCACCGTCGGCGACGCCGTGCTCGATGGTTCGGTGCAGGCGAAGCTGGCGGCAATGCGCGCGCAGCTTCGCGCTTGATCCGATGCTTCGTGTGTTGCGGCCCGGGATCGCCGGGCTTGATGTCGTAGTCGTTTCCGCCTGAGGTCGACGGGCCCGGCCCGCACTTCGGACAAGATCAACCGACCGGAAGCAGCGTTTCACTTTCGGGCGAAAGGAAGCTCATGCAACTGAACCCATCCGAAATCAGCGAACTGATCCGCTCGCGGATCCAGAACCTGGACATGGGCGCCGAAGTGCGCACGCAGGGGACCGTCGTGTCGATCACCGACGGCATCTGCCGGATCCACGGACTTTCGAACGCGATGCAGGGCGAAATGCTGGAGTTCCCGAACAACACGTTCGGCCTCGCCTTGAACCTGGAGCGCGATTCGGTCGGCTCGGTCGTGCTGGGGGAATACGAGCACATCACCGAGGGTGACACGGTGAAGTGCACCGGCCGCATCCTCGAAGTCCCCGTGGGACCCGAGCTGATCGGCCGCGTCGTGAACTCGCTCGGTCAGCCGATCGACGGCAAGGGTCCCGTCAACGCCAAGCAGACGGACGTCATCGAGAAGGTGGCGCCGGGGGTCATCTGGCGGAAGAAGGTTTCGCAGCCGGTGCAAACCGGATTGAAGTCGATCGACGCGATGGTCCCGATCGGTCGGGGTCAGCGCGAGCTCATCATCGGCGATCGCCAGACCGGCAAGACGGCGGTTGCCGTCGACACGATCATCAACCAGAAGGGCAAGGACCTGATCTGCGTTTATGTGGCGATCGGGCAAAAGGCCTCCACGGTCAAGAACGTCGTTCGCAAGCTCGAAGAGTACGGCGCGATGGAGTACACGATCGTCGTCGCGGCGATGGCTTCGGACTCCGCGGCGATGCAGTACATCGCACCGTATTCCGGTTGCACGATGGGCGAATACTTCCGCGACCGCGGGCAGGACGCGCTCATCATCTACGACGACCTCACGAAGCAGGCATGGGCGTATCGGCAGGTTTCGCTGCTCTTGCGCCGTCCGCCGGGACGCGAGGCATACCCCGGCGACGTGTTCTACCTGCACTCGCGGCTGCTCGAGCGCGCCGCGCGGGTGAACGAGGACTATGTCGAGCAGTTCACGAAGGGCGCGGTCAAGGGCAAGACGGGATCGCTGACGGCGCTGCCGATCATCGAGACGCAGGCGGGTGACGTGACCGCGTTCGTGCCGACGAACGTGATCTCGATCACCGACGGCCAGATCTTTCTCGAGACGGATCTCTTCAACGCCGGCATTCGGCCGGCGATCAACGCCGGCATTTCCGTATCGCGGGTCGGCGGCGATGCGCAGACGAAAGTCATCAAGAAGCTCGGTGGCGGCGTGCGGTTGTCGCTCGCACAGTTCCGCGAACTGGCTGCGTTTGCGCAATTCGCGTCGGACCTGGACGAAGCCACTCGCAAGCAGCTCGACCGCGGGCGCATCGTCACGGAGCTCATGAAGCAGCCGCAATATTCCCCGTTATCGGTCGCGGAACAGGCGCTCACGCTGTTTACCGTCAACCGCGGGTACTACGACAACGTGCCGGTCGACAAGGCGCTGGCGTTCGAGTCCGCGCTGCGCCAGTTCATGAAGAGCAAGTACGCGGCGATCGTCGACAAGATCGAGCAAACGAAGGAAATGTCGGCCGACGACGAGAAAGCGCTGGCCGCGGCGGTCGAGGATTTCAAGAAGACCGGCACGTACTGATCAGGAATCAGGCAGGCGACGGGCAGACTCCGTTCTGTCGGTCCACGCGGCGCATAGCGCCGGGAAGGTTCGCGTAGGAAGCAAGATGGCGGGTTCGAAGGAAATACGCACGAAGATCAAGAGCGTGCAGAGCACGCGCAAGATCACGAAGGCGATGGAGATGGTCGCGGCCTCCAAGATGAAGAGGGCGCAGGACCGCATGCGTGCCGCGCGCCCCTATGTCGAGCGCGTTTTCAACATCGCCATGCACATCTCGAAGGCCAACACTGAATACAAGCATCCGTTCCTCGTGAAGCGCGACCCGGTGAAGCGCGTCGGCGTCATCGTCGTGACGACGGACAAGGGACTGTGCGGCGGCCTCAACACGAACGTCCTGCGGCTCGTGACGCAGCGCTTCAAGGAGTGGCGCGGCAAGGGCATCGAAGTCGACTTCGTCGCGATCGGCAACAAGGGGCTGGGATTCCTGAACCGGCTCGGCGGGAACATCGTGTCGAGCGTCGTTCAGCTCGGCGACCGGCCGCGCCTCGAGCGACTGGTCGGTGCCGTCAAGGTGCTGATGGACAAGTACCTCGACGGGAGCATCGACGAGATCCACATCTTCTCGACGACGTTCGTCAATACGATGCGGCAGGAGCCCAGGCAGATTCGCATCGTGCCGGTCCCCGAAGAATATCGCTCTGCGGCGGGCGAGCTTCGCGGAACGGAGGTAGCAGGCGGCTCCTGGGACTACATCTACGAGCCCGATGCGCGCGAGCTGCTGGACGGGATGATGCGGCGATACATGGAGGCCGCGATCTTCCAGATGGTGAACGAGAACATCGCATCCGAGCAGTCCGCGAGAATGGTCGCGATGAAAGCGGCCTCCGACAACGCGGGCAAGATCATCGACGAGCTGCAGCTCATCTACAACAAGACCCGCCAGGCAGGCATTACCAAGGAGCTGTCGGAAATCGTCGGCGGCGCAGCCGCCGTCTAGCCGGGCCCCAATCACGAACGGACAACGAATGGACACACGGACGAAGAACCAGGGAACCATCGTTCAATGCATCGGCGCGGTGGTCGACGTCGAGTTCCCGCGCGACCAGATGCCCAAGATCTTCGATGCGCTGAAGATGGACGACATCGGGCTGACGCTCGAGGTCCAGCAGCAGCTCGGCGACGGCATCGTGCGCACGATTGCGCTCGGCTCGTCGGACGGGTTGCGCCGCGGCATGCAGGTGATCAACACCGGCGCGCCGATCATGGTGCCCGTGGGCCCGACAACGCTCGGCCGCATCATGGACGTGCTCGGGCGCCCGATCGACGAGCGCGGACCGGTCACTGCCGAGAAGCAGATGTCGATCCACCGGATGGCGCCGGCATACGAGGAGCTCTCGCCCTCGACGGAGCTGCTGGAGACCGGCATCAAGGTCATCGACCTGATCTGTCCGTTCGCCAAGGGCGGGAAGATCGGCCTGTTCGGTGGTGCGGGCGTCGGCAAGACCGTCACGATGATGGAGCTCATCAACAACATCGCGACCGCGCACTCCGGCCTGTCGGTGTTCGCCGGCGTCGGCGAGCGAACGCGCGAGGGCAACGACTTCTATCACGAGATGATCGAGTCCGGCGTCGTCAACAAGGACGATCTCGGGAAGTCGAAGGTTGCGATGGTCTACGGGCAAATGAACGAGCCGCCCGGCAACCGGCTCCGCGTGGCATTGACGGGCCTCACGATCGCCGAGAATTTTCGCGACGAAGGCCGCGACGTGCTGCTCTTCATCGACAACATCTATCGTTTCACCCTCGCGGGAACCGAGGTGTCGGCGCTGCTGGGCCGAATGCCCTCCGCGGTCGGCTACCAGCCGACGCTCGCCGAGGAGATGGGCCGCCTGCAGGAGCGGATCACCTCGACGAAGACCGGCTCGATCACGTCGATCCAGGCCGTATACGTGCCGGCCGACGACCTGACCGATCCTTCGCCTGCGACGACCTTCGGCCACCTCGACGCAACCGTCGTTCTCTCGCGGGACATCGCCTCGCTCGGCATCTATCCGGCCGTGGATCCGCTCGATTCGACGTCGCGGCAGGTCGATCCGAACGTCATCGGCGGCGAGCACTACACGACGACGCGCGGCGTGCAGTCGGTGCTGCAGCGCTACAAGGAGTTGCGCGACATCATCGCGATTCTCGGGATGGACGAGCTGTCGCCCGAAGACAAGCTGGCGGTCGCCCGCGCGCGGAAGATCCAGCGCTTCCTGTCGCAGCCCTTCACGGTGGCGGAAGTGTTCACCGGCTCGCCCGGCAAGTACGTTTCGCTGAAGGACACCATCAAGGGTTTCCAGATGATCGTCAACGGCGACTGCGACGCGTTGCCGGAGCAGGCGTTCTACATGGTGGGCCCGATCGAGGAGGCGTTCGAGAAGGCGAAGACGCTCCAATAATGGCGAACACCATCCACGTCGATGTCGTCAGCGCCGAGGAGCAGATCTACTCGGGCGAGGCGGAGTTTGTCGTGCTCCCCGGCATGATGGGGGAGCTCGGCATCTATCCGCGCCACACCCCCCTCTTCACGCAGATCAAGCCCGGGTCGGTCCGGATCAAGCCGCTCAACGGCGCGGAGGAGCTCGTATTCGTTCAGGGCGGGTTCCTCGAAGTACAGCCGAACGTGGTCACCGTTCTCGCCGACACGGCCATCCGCGCCAAGGACCTCGACGAGAAGTCGGCGCTCGAAGCGAAGCGCGCGGCCGAGGAAGCGATGCAGAACAAGACCTCGAAAGAGGAGATCGCTCGCGCCGAGGCCGAACTCGCTGCGGCACTCGCGCAGATCGAGGCGATTCGCAAGCTGCGCCATCGCGCATAGGCGACATGTGCGCGGGCGCTAGCGGAGTGCGAGCGCTCGCTTGCACGGTGGGTGAACGACCCCGACATTCGTAGAGCAGTCGCAGCACGCTTCTGCTAGTATGTTGCATTGCAACATGCGCACTACGGAAGGCCGGGAATGCCCAATCTCAATCAATCGATCGATCGCTCGCTGCAGATTTCGCGCAGCGTCGCCAGGATGTTCGAGCGCCGGGTTCGCGCGGCCGGCCAGGCTTATGCGCACCGCGTGCGTCAGGCCGTCGCGGCGTACATCGAGGAAACGACGCCTGAAGCGCGGCTCAATCCCGGCAAGGCCGCGCAGGAGTGGTTCGAGTACGGCATCGATTTCGCGCAGCGCTC
>Ga0207644_10001858_pt1 | contig 13735 bp, 14 predicted proteins | sample KBSS73metaG_FD_184326 | JGI IMG/M metagenome (GOLD analysis project Ga0207644, IMG submission 184326) | Switchgrass rhizosphere microbial communities from Kellogg Biological Station, Michigan, USA - KBS S7-3 metaG (SPAdes) (version 2) | ecosystem: Host-associated > Plants > Roots > Rhizosphere... | reverse complement strand
GCGACCACTGGCGCCGTCTCGACAACGGCGGCAGGGAGCGCGTCACCAATTCGGCGCTGTCGCGCATCCTGCGGCGGCCGAACGATTATCAGTCGATCTCCGATTTCCTCTTAAACCTGACGCGGCGGCTGTACGAGCACGGCAACGCCTATGCCGTCGCGGTGCGGAACGACCGGGCCGAAATCTCTGAACTGCACCTGATGCGAACCGGCGCCGCGGGCATCGCCGAGGACGGCAGCATTTACTATTCGTTGTCTGGCAACGAGGTGATCGAGCGGCGGCTCGACCTGACGCAAGGCGTGCCGGCCCGCGAGGTATTGCATGTGCGGTTGCACACACCGCGCCATGAACTGAAAGGCGAAACCCCGATCCTGGCCGCGGCGCCTGCTCTCGCGGTTAACAACGCCGCCTTGCAACAGCAGATTGCGTTCTACCTGAACCAGTCTCGCCCGTCGTTTATTCTGCAAACCGATTTGCCGCTAAAGACCGAAGAAATTGAAGCCATCCGCAACAAGTGGATGGAGCGTTCGTCGGGCGCGAATGCCGGCAACACGATGTTCGCGACGCACGGGCTGAAGGCGCAGCCGATCCAGACGACCGCGGTGGATGCGCAACTGGTCGAGACGCTGAAGATGAGCGATGAGGCGATTGCGCTGGCACTGCGCATACCGCTGCAAATCCTCGGCATCGGCAGCACGACCTTTTCGAGCACCGAGCTTCTGATGCAGCAGTGGATTGCGACCGGGCTCGGCTTCACGCTGAACCACATCGAGGAGGCATTCGGGCTGCTGTTCCGACTTCGCGGCGTGCCCGACGAATACCTCGAACTGGACACCCGCGCGTTGCTGCGCTCGGCCTACCGCGAGCGCATCGAGGGATTGGCACGCGGCGTCATCAGCGGCATCTACAGCCCCGACGAGGCGCGGGCGCAAGAGGATCTGCCGGCGGTGCCGGGCGGGCACGGGGCTCAACCGCGAGTTCAGCAACAGGTCGTGCCGCTGTCTTACGGCAGCGACATGCAGCCGCCCTCGCCGCAACCGGCGACACCGCCGCCACCGCAGGATACACCGCCACCTGATAATGCCGATGCAAGCAAGCTCGCTTCGTTCCGCGCTGCGTATGACGAACACCGTCGCCTTGCCGCGTGACCCGCTGGCGGCCGAGCTCGGCTCGGTCGTCGGCACGCTGGAGCGGGAATTGCGGTTGCAGATGTCGGCGATGCTGGCCGAGGCGCGACAGGAGATCGAGGCGCTGCGGGCGTGGCGTGCCGAGGCGGCGTTGCAGGTCGCGGCGCTGAGCGGACCGCCGGGGCCGCCGGGCGAGCGCGGGGAGCGTGGAGAGCCGGGCGAGGGCGCCGCAGGCCCACCAGGCGAACAAGGCATTCCTGGGCCGCCAGGGCGGCTCACAACGCCTGCTCCGTGGCAACGCGGCGTGCATTACGACGGCGCGCTGGTGACGCATGCCGGCGCGACGTGGTGCGCCGCGCGCGACACCGCCGAGGCGCCGCCGCATGAGGATTGGCTGTGCCTTGCCGAGCGCGGCGCCGATGGTCACACGCCCGCCTTCCGGGGCGCCTGGAAGCCCGCCAGTGCGTATGAAGCACTCGATGTAGTGATGTGCGACGGCTCGTCGTTCGTCGCGCTCCACGACGCTCCTGGGGCGTGTCCCGGCGACGGCTGGCAGATCATGGCCCGCCGCGGCAAAGCGGGCCAACCGGGGCCGGCTGGCCCGCAAGGCGAGCGCGGCTGGCCGGGACAGCCCGGACCGTCGCCGCAGTCGCTCGACGTGGACAGCGAGGGGCTGCTGACGCTGCGGCTCGGCGACGGCTCGGTGCTGGCTTGCGACCTCTACCCGGTGCTGGCGAAATTGCGATGAGCGCTTGGGGCTACCGCATCTGGCGGGTGGTGACGCCGGCCGAGAGCTTGGCGCTCGTCAGCGTCGATCAGGCAAAGGCGGCGCTCGGCATCAAGCCGGCCGATACCTCGAAGGACGCGGCGCTCGCTGCGCAGATCGATTCCGTCTCGGTGGCGATCAACAATTACTGCGACCGCATTTTTGCGGTGCAGACCTACCGCGACCAGTTGCGCAATGCCTGCGGTTGGTACGGCGAGCCGCTGGTGGTGCGGCAATATCCGATCGTCGTGGACGATGGCGGCGTGCCGCTGGTGGCTGTCGCGGAAGACGGCGAGGCACTCGACCCGACGTTGCTGGAGGTGTTCCCCGAGCAAGGTGCGGTGTACCGGCTCGATGCGGCGGCGCTGCCGAGCGCGTGGGGCGCGGCGCTGGTGGTGCTGGACTACACGGCCGGGTTCGAGACGATACCGGCGGATGTGCAGAGCGCCTGCCTCGAATGGCTGGGCGCGCGGTGGGGCGCCGTCGGCCGCGACCCGAGCCTGCGCTCGGAAACAATCCCCGACCTCATCACGCAGGCATATGGCGGCGACGCTTCGGCAAGCGCCGGCAGCATGCCGGGCGGCGCCCGCGACCTGCTGGTGCCTTACAAAATCTGGACGGTATGACGCCGCAAGTGCTCGTGGCGCGGCTCGATGCGGCGATCGCCGGCTACCGGCAGACGGTGACGCTGCAGCATGTCGCCGTCGACCCGACGACCGGCGGCACGACGGTATCGGAGGAGATCGAGTGCCCGGCCGCGGTGAAGGCGTTCGGGCCGCAGTCGCTTGAGCCCGGCGAGGCGCAGGAGATCCAGGTTGTGGTGTCGCCGACTGGGCTCGGCGCCTTCGGGCTGCCGGCCCGCGACGACGTGATCCTGATCGACGGCAACCCGTCGAACATTACGCAGGTTGCGCCGAAGTATTACGGCGGCGCGCTGTGCCGGGTGAATTTGCTCTGCCGTGGCTGATACGCGCGAAGTCATCCTGTCGCGGCTGGCGGCGCTGTGCGCGGCGACGAGCGGCATCAATGCGGTGGTGCGCAACGCACTCGATGTGCCCGGCAATGCGCGGCCGGCAGTGATTATCCAAGACGGCATCGAGACAATGCTCGACCAGCCGGGGACGGTGCGGCATTCGGAATTGCAGCGGATGGAGTTGTCGCCGGCCGTCAGCGTCTATGTGCGGGCCGGCGGCACCGCGGATGCCGGCGTGCTGCTCTCGCGCTATCGCAGCGCCATCGTCGCCGCGGTGCTGAGCGACAGCACCTTGCGCGACGCAATCGGAACCAATGGCCGGATGCGCTATGACGGCTGCGTCGTACTGCCGCCAGACCCGGAAGCCAAAGAGCACCGGATCGATATCACCCTGACGTTTCAATATGCCTTCCGGCTGGAGGACATCGCCGCGTGAGCGGCGGCATCGAGTTCCGCATCGAGGAAAACGACACCGGCCGCATCCTGGCGCGGCTCGACCAACTGCCGCAGGAGCTGCGCGCCCGGTTGCGCGATGTCATCACGCAACTGACGAACGAGCTTCTGCGCAAGGTCGAAGCCGCCGAGCCGGTGCGCACCGGCACATTGCGGGCGCAGACCCACGCCTATGTCGACGAAGGCCCGACCTGGATACGCGGGCGGGTGCGGGTGCTGCGCAACGGGCGGCGGAATTACGGCGCCATTGCCGGCGCGCTCGAATATGGCGGGCCCGGCACGAAGCGCCGCGGCATGGTCAAGGTGCGGGCCTATCGGCGCGACGGCGCCACGATCCGCGCCTACCAGCGGCGGCAACCGCACATCAAGGCGATGCGCTTTCTCCGCGGCCCGGCGTCGGCGCAACTGCCGCGCGCTCGCGCTCTGATCCGCGCCGCCATCGGCGAATTGCTGCAGGAAAATAAGCCAACCTAGCGGGAGTACAGCTATGGCTGCCGGCACGTTCAACATCTTCGCCAAATCGGAGATCATCGGAAAAGTGAAGTTTGTCGGGGCCAATGATATCGGCCCGCAGATCACGATGGAATTAACCAAGGTCATGTTCAGACCGGGCGCTGCCATCGGCATGATACAGGACGAATGGGGGCAGCTTCAGCTCACCGGCGAGGTGCTGGTGGACGACACTGGTGTGTTCGGCACGCTGACCCATCCCGACACCGGGGCGGTTTCGCCGCTGGTCGATATGTATTACATCGGCAAGGGCGTCGTTTCGATCCAGCTTGAGGGCGATATTGCTTATCGCGACATCGGCAATGTACCGACATTCGAGTTCACGCCTGATATCACGACGTTGGCGCACTTCTCGTCACGGTATGGCGTCAGGGCGAAAGACCTGGAAGTCGTGACGGAAAAGAATGCGTCGCTCAATATCGTGATGGATGAATTTACCTACGACAACCTGATGCTGACCCTGATGGGTGAGGCGACGACACCGTAATGGTTTCGCTGGTCGATATCGTACCGCAGACCCGGCAGGTGGAGCTTTCCATCGGCACCGTGGAGTTGCGCGGGCTCGGGTTGCGGCACATCGCCGATCTGCTGGTGCGGTTCCCGGAATTGCGTAAGTTGTGGGCCGGCGGCGCGCCTGCGCTCGATGTCGACACGCTGATCGAGGCGGCGCCGGATGCGGTGGGCGCCATCATCGCGATATCTGCGAGCCAGCCGGAAGCGGCGGAAACCATCGGCGACGTACTGTCAATTGACGATGCCGCCGAGTGCCTCATCGCCATACGCGAGCTCACGATGCCGGGCGGTGTCGACCCTTTCGTCGAAAAGCTCGCGCGCCTACTCGGCGCCGACGCGCTCCCCTCTGGCAAGGAAGCGGCTACGAATACGCCGCCGCCGCCGAGCAACTCATCGCATGCGGCCACAGTCCCGGCGAAGTGATGGGCTACACGCCGCGGCAGATCGGCGCCTTCCTCACCATCGCGCAGCACCGCAGGCGACGCGAGCTCGCCGAGCAACTCCACATCGCGACGCTCGGGGCGCAGGGCGAGGGCAAGGCGATCAAGGAAACCCTCAAAGAATTGAGCGACGATGCCCGATAACCTAAGCATCAGCATTGGCGTCGATAGCGGAAAGGCGCGCGCCGACCTCGAACTATTAAAGCAACAATTTCGCGCCGCGCAAAAGGAACTTCGCGACTTCACAAAGGCGAGCGTGGAGGCTGGTGATAAAGTCTCTACGGCGCCAATGATCGCTGCCGGGAACCGCGTTGCGGCGCTCGATGCGCAACTGAAAGCTCTGAACCGGACGACTAAAGAAACCAGCAGCGTGATGGACGTGCTGGCGACCAAGAGCATGCGCCGGCTGCTGACGCAGTTCGATAATGTCGGCAAGAGCGCGCAGAACATTGCGATGGTCATGGGCGGCGTTACCGGCAGCTTTGCCGGCGGGTTTCTCGCCGCGTCCGTATTCAAGGCCATGAGCACGCTCATCGAGCAACTCGATGCCGTGGCCGAACGCATAAAGAAAATCGGCGACGAAGCAGCAAAGACCGGGCAGAAGCCGATTGCCGTACAGGCTGGTCAGGAAGTGGCGCAAGCCGTGGGGCAGCCGGCAGACGCCGCCAGTAGGTTTATGACCGGCGTCGCGGATGCGGCGGCTGCGGCGCAAACGGCCGGCAAAGAGTTGACCGGCGGCATCAACGTCATGCGCGGCAGTATGAACGCTGCCGGCGACGCCGCGAAGAACATGGGCTCTCAGATGAAGGGGGGCGTCAGCGTACTGCGCGGCAGCAGCCCGCTGACGATGGATCTGTCAAAAGCCTATGAGATGCTCGGCGTCAGCATGAAAAACGTCACGGGCACGGGCGACATCATGCTGAAGAAACAGCTAGAAGTGGCTAAAGCCTTCCTGGCGCAGCAGAAAAGTTTTAATCCGCTTCAGTTAAACGAACTGGCGAAAGCGCTCAAATTTGAAAGCGCTACTGAGGCGCTCAAGGTGCTGCCGGCGCTTATCGCCAACATCCAAAAAAAGATTGATGAGCTCAACGCTTCTGCGCGCGGTGTTTCCCCCGATAGGATCGCGAAACAGGAGGAGTTAAAAGCGGCGAAAGACAGGGTCAACACATGGTTCGATGAACTGAGGGCGGCCGGCGAGGATTGGCGAACTCAGACAGCAATTACGTGGAACAACGCCCTGGCCGATTTTCTGGAAAAAACGCTGCCAGCATGGGGAGAGGGCTTCAAGAAATTCTGGCCGGAACTGCTGGCGGATCTGCAATCGAGCTGGGACACTTTTAATACGAACCTAAAAGCCAATTTCGGGGCAACCGCTCAGGAGATGTTCAAGGGGATGATGGACTGGTTTGGCTCGGCGATTGATTGGATGATCGAGAAAGCCAACCAACTCGGCGCCGCAGTCAGTGCCGGCATTCGGAGCGTAACCGGCGGCGCGCCGGCCGGCGACCCGAGCATCCCGGCCATGCCCAGCAAGGCCGCGGGCGGCATGATCCGCGGCCCCGGCAGCGGCACCAGCGACAGCATTCTGGCGCGGTTGAGCAATGGCGAGTTTGTGATGCGCGCTGCCGCCGTCAGCAAGTGGGGGCCGCGGTTTATGGTGGCGCTGAACAGCCTGCAAAACCCATTCGGCTATGCAGGCGGTGGGCTGGTGCGGCGGTTCGCTGCGGGCGGCATGGTGTCGGCGCGCACCGCGGATGGCGTCACCGTGAACCTGTCGTTCCCCGGCGGCACGTTCGCGCTGCGCGGCGATGCGGAAATCGTCGGCGGGCTCACGCGCGAGGCTCGCCGCGCCGGCATGCTGTCGGCCGGCAGGCTGGCGGCGGCGATCAACTGATGGCAGACGGCACGGTTCTGGAGATCAGCGGGCCGGGCATCGCCAGCTATACCGCGCGCGGCGCGACGCAGACGCTCGACCCTATCGGCGCCGCGTCCGTCATGGCGCGCACCGTCAACGGCGCGCTGATCGATCTCAGCCCGACGCAAATGCGCAAGTACAAGAGCACGATCAGTTGCAACGACACCGAGACGCCTGCGCTCGACGGCGTGTGGCCGGGCATGCTGCTGACGGTGGATTGCATCGCCGAGCTTGGATACAAGACGGCCGGCGGCTCCGCGGGGCGCACCGTCGTCAGCGGCTCGGCGCGCACCAGCGGAAGCTGGTCCTACTATCGGCCGCAGCTATCAATGCGCGTGGTGCAGTACAGCGTCAGTCGTGACGAGTACGGCGCGATGACCGATTGGTCGTTGGATCTCGAAGAAGTTTAATGCCGGGGCCGTTCTACTTCGCGTATGCGGACGAAGGCGAAGCCTTCGACCCGCTCGTCCACAACCGCGAAGACGAAGCCATCACTTCGCTGAACGTATCGCAGAGCGAGGGAGACTTTGCCGGACTCAATATCACAGTCATCAACCCCGGCGAGGGGTTGCTGGCGGCGGGCCGGCAGCAATGGTGCTGGCTGAGCTGGGATGACGGCACGGCGCTGGTGCCCCTGTTCTACGGGCGCATCGCTGCGGTGCCCGAGAGCGTTGATGGCGAGACGGTGCGGCTCTTGTTTGCTGCCAGGCCGCTCAACTTCGACGGGATCAAGGCCGACTACGCCGAGACGCTAAAGGTGCTGCCGTACTACGACCCGGTATGGATCTCGGGCGATCTCTCGGACCCGGACGCGGTGCTGACCGGCTACGGCACTCGCTGGCACATCGGCCGCACTACGCTCGAACTGACGCACAGCGACGAGCTTACCGGCGAGGACGGCACGCTGACCATTGGCGAGGCCGATCACCTCTATGACGATTTCGGCGTGTCCTACGGCGAGCCGCCGCTCGACCGGGTAAACATCGAGGGTACGCTGGCGTGGACCCAGGGCGGCATCGGCGAGATTGACCTAACGTGGCGGATTCAAAGCATTTTCGACCAGCACAAGAATATTTATGCGCGCGGTATTCATGGCATCACCGGCAAGTCGGGCTCGGGCGTCATCTCGTCGCTGACTGGCGATGGGCTAATGAGCGATTGGCCGAAGCCGCTGGCAGAGATCAGCGGCGGGTGGAAGGTCGGAGCAAACACCTATATCGAGGATGCACCCAAGAGCTTCCGGCGATATGACTATCACGTTGAGTACCGGCAACTCGTCCCGCCGGAAGCGCCAGCAGATACCGGCGACCCGGCGCTCGATGCCAACAACGCTTTCATGCAGCGCTATGGCACCGCCTATCATTACTTCGACGCATATACCGATTACAAAGTAGACTTCCCGGTATCCGCGCTGAAACAACGGACATATTTCGATTGGGCGGCGGATCGCAAACGCACCGAGATCGTGCGCTGCACGCTGGCGGCGGATATCCAGCCGCTGCTCGCCGAACCCGAGCTTGAGGCGAACGCCGCGACAATCTCGGTGAGCGCGCAGGACACCGTGACGGAGCCGGACGGCAGCAACGTCATGCCCATAGGCGACGTGCGGCGGGCGAGCTATCTCAACACCGACCGCGGCACCTTGAGCATGCAATATCTCTTGCTGCTCGGCCGCACCGAGCTACGGCGCCGGGCGCGGGCGGTGGAGGTGTCATGCCGGGTGCCGTGGGGCATCGGCATCGCCGCGACCTTGCGGCACAACGCGCACGTCGTGGACTACCGGCTCCCGGGCGGCGAGTGCTTCGGCAAGATCACGTCATATTCTTTCGAGGCGTCGGGCGAAGGCGACTTCGGCGTCAGCCTCACCATTGGCTGCGCCATAGGGCACGGTGGCACGGTATCGGCCGCGGCAGGCGAGATCACCTATGTCGACGCCGGTTACGTCGCAGCCGGCTACCAGCAGGCGACGGGTGCCGAGATAATGCTACCGACCGGCGACCTTGTTTACGAGACACTCGATGACTTCGCGATTACCAACGACGGCACGAACCTGCTTGCGATGGACGAATATACCGCGGTCGACTCGCTCACGCTCTCGGGCGGCATCGATGACCAAACGACGGTTGTCGCCAGCGTCAGCGATCCCATCGATGCGCTGCGGCAATATCCGAGCCGGGTGTGCGTGCAGCTTCGGGCTGTTGCCGGGATGAACTTCGAGACGGTGTTCACGCCCACCGTCGAGCTGCTGCCGATCCCGCGGCTGATCGACCTTGAGGCGGCGGCGCCAGGAAGGCACGCCGCCTGATGGCGATGCTCCGCTCGGGCGGCGTGCCGGGATGGATGCAATACAAGCGGCAGCTTCAGTTGCTGCCGCCGCTCTCGACCGCGCGCGACAGTTTCGGCGGGAAGCGCATCCCGCGGCTGCCGCCGACAGAGGAAGGCGACACGCCGCCCGGCCGCATCTGCTGGGGCACCGTTGGCAACCTGCCGTCGCCCGAGCCGCTGCCGACCGTCAATTTCCAAGTGACCGGCGAGCAGTGGAAGGAGTGGGGACGCAAGACCGAAAAGGCGCGGATCGAAAACCCGGACGACCCGGAGCAATATATCATGGTGGATCGCGCCACCGAGAGCGTCTTTGAAAAGCGCGAAGACAATTCGCAACCCGGGCCGAACACTGCGACTCAACCGGCGCCAGGCATAGCCGAGTATTTCAACGATAACCCCCGTTGGAAGGTTGTGGATGACGGGAAGGAGTCGGGGAAGATGATCTATGTAAAGGTGAATTACGAGGGCGTCGCCCCGCAGGTGGCGCCGCCCCCATAGTCCAGCCCGCTAGATGCCGTGTCCGATCTTCCGCCGCCTGAAGGATTACCCGAGCGACCATATTGGGAGCCGCCGCCCGAGCGCGTGCGCGAGGTTCACTGGAAGGACGGCGTCGCGGTGAAGTGGAAAGCCGACACGTATGTTCATGCCGGCGGGTTGACGGCGGCGCTGAACAGCCCGACCGGCACGCTCAGCGTGTGGCTGAAGCACAATCTCGCCCTGTCGTCCTATCGCGAGTTGACGCTAATCGACGGCAACCTCGCCGCCTATCGGCTGCGGCACGCGCCGGGCGACATGACCGGGCACGGCAGCGGCGACATGAGCATGGACTTCGCGCCGGGCGATCCGCTCGACATGCGCCCGGTGAGCCTGCGGTTTGATCTGGCGATGGTGAATGACCCCGGCATCTACAGCGTCGATGGCGTCGTCTACGATTTCAACTTTGAAGGCTCGATGGTGAGCGATGGCATTGTGTTTCCGGTGCTCAACAAATGGTGGCACGTGTACTGCGAATGGAACACGCAAGCCGGCTCGTTCTTGCTGAAAATCAACGGGGCGACGGTTGCCTCGGCGGCACTGCCGGGAACCACGGTCGGCACCGCGAGCGACGGTGTGTTCGGGTTCAGCGTGCCGTGGCACCAGCAGCCCGACATGATGGGGCAGGAGTACCGGCGGGCTAATCAAGACACGGTATTCTTCTGGTGGGACGAGCCGCCGAGCATCACCTGGCCAGCGACGCCGCCCTACTCCATCGCCGAGTTCTGGCTGGACACCGGGCGCCCGGGTCCTGGAGTGGACAAGTTTGTCGACGTTGCGACGGGCAAGCCGAAGCCGCTGGGCAAGAATGGCGAACTGCCGCTCATTGGCATGGCCGACCCGCCGGGCAAGCCGCATAGGCCGGCGTTCTATTTCCACCGGGCCGGCGAGCCGAAGACCTTCCTCGAAAACCGCGGCTATGCCGGCGCCTTCAGCCTCGCGAAGACGGTTGAGGAAATTCCCGACGAGTTCATGGGGCTGGTGCGCGTGGCGCTCGACCCGGACAAGGATGGGCCATTGCATGAACCGGACGCGCCGCACTTTGACCCACCGACGCCGCCGGCAGGATAGCGCCCGATGCCTGTGATCTACCGCACTGACGGCGCATGGGGTTCCGGGCAAGGAACCAACCTCGCGCCCGCCCAGGTTGACGGCAATTTCTACGACATCGACCAGCGCGTCACTTTTATCGAGGACAACCCGGTCGAGCCGGTCGTCCCGATTGCCATCAACATCGAAGGCTCGGCCTTCACGATGGGATTGAGCAACGGCGAGACGCTCGGCCCGATTACGATGACCATGCCGATGCCGACGTGGCGCGGCGCTTGGAATCCCGGCATCGCTTATAACGAGCTCGATTTCTTTATCGCGCCCGATGGCGGGCTCGGCGCGGTGATGATCCCGCACACCTCGGCCGCGACCTTCGATTGGGGCGCGCTCGATACCGTCAGCGGCTTGCCGGTCTATCGCCAACTGATCGGCGGCTCGGGCACGACCAGCGGCGTCGCCGATCTGATCGATGTCGCGCTCGGCACGCAGGCCGATGCCGATATGCTCGTCTGGGACGGCCCGGCGAGCCTGTGGCGCAATGAAACGCCGACCGCGGTCGTGGGTATCCTGCCGGCATTCGGTGGCTCCACGGGCGCCGCAGCGGGCGCCAAGGGCATCGTGCCGGCGCCGGCAGCGGGCGACAACACGGCGGGCAAATTCCTGTCGGCGGCTGGCGGGTGGGCCGTGCCGCCGAGCGCGGGCGGCGGCTCGGGCAGCCTCGCCGGGCTGAGCGATGTAGCGATCATCAGTCCGTCGAATAACAGCTTGCTGCAATACCGGGCAACCGACGGGAAGTGGCACAACGTGTCGCTCTCGATTGTCGGCGGCACCGTCACCAGCGTCGATACCGGCGTCGGCTTATCGGGCGGGCCGATCACGACGAGCGGCACGGTCAGCCTCGCGCAGATCGCCAACGGCTCGATGCTTGCCAACACCAGCGGCAGCATTGCGGCGCCGATCAGCACGACGTTGACAACGTTGCTCGATGCGGTGCTCGGCACCGGGCGCGGCTCGATGCTGCGGCGCGACGTGACACAGTGGAGCGTGCTCGCGCCGGGCACCGCTGGCACCTACCTCAAATCCGGCGGCGCGGGCGCCGACGTATCGTGGGATACGCCTTCCGGCTCGGGAACCGTCACCAGCATTGCGACGACTGGCGGCATCAGCGGCGGGCCCATCATCGCGACGGGCACGCTGTCTCTCGCACAGATCGCCTCCGGCCGGGTGCTCGGCAATGTCAGCGGCTCGGCCGCGGTCCCAACCGAAATCAGCCTCTCGGCATTGCTCGACGCCGCGCTCGGCTCGGGCCGCGGGCAGATCATCTATCGCGGGGCGAGCGGCTGGGCGGCGCTCGGGCCGGGCACGTCGGGCTATTACTTGCAGACCCGCGGCAGCGGTGCCGATCCGATATGGGGCAACGTCAAAGGCGGCGGCGGCGCGGCGACCGCGCCGAGCCTCTGGAACGAGGCGTGCGACTTTGCCACGACCGGCCCGCTACCGGCGTGCACCTATAGCAACGGCTCGGCCGGCGTCGGCGCCACGCTCACCGGCACCGCGAATGCGGCGCTCTCGGTGGACGGCACCGCGGTTGCGGTGGCGGATCGTATCCTTATCAAAGATCAGGCGTCATTGCTTCAGAACGGCGCCTATGTCGTCACGGCGACGGGCTCGGGCGCGGCGCACTTTGTGCTGACGCGGGCGAGCGATTACGACCAAGCCAGCACCGAGATCATTCAGGGCTCGGCGTTCCCCATTACCGGCGGCGCGACGCTCGACAACACCGCGTGGGTGCTGATTACCGGCGGCACGATCACGGTTGGTACGACTCCGCTGGAGTTCGAGGCGCTGACGGCAACCATGCCGATCTGCCAGCCGGGCGAAGTGCTCGGCAATCCGCTGAGCATACCGGCGCCGGCTATTCCGATGACGCCGGTCGGCGGCGGCAGCGGCATCACCCAGTTGACCGGCGACGTGACGGCGGGGCCGGGCAGCGGCAGCCAAGCCGCGACGCTCGCGAGCACCGCCGTTACACCCGGCAGCTATACGCTGGCGTCGATTACGGTTGACGCGAAGGGCCGTCTTACCGCGGCCTCAAACGGCACAGGCGGGATCACCCAGCTTACCGGCGACGTTACCGCCGGGCCGGGTAGCGGGCCACAAGCCACCGTCTTAGCCAATACCGCCGTGACGGCGGGCAACTATACGCACACCAGTCTGACGGTCGATGCCAAAGGGCGTATCACGGCGGCGGCCAGCGGCACGGCAGGCGATGTCGTCGGGCCGGGCAGCGCCGTCAGCGGCAACGTCGCGACGTACAGCGGCACCACGGGCAAGCTGATCGCGGATGGCGCCGCCAGTATCGCCGACCTGAAGAAGCAGGCGATACAGGTTGCCGTCTCCGACGAGTTGACGAACCTGACGACCGGCACCGCGAAGCTGACCTTCCGCATGCCGTTCGCGATGACCCTGACCGCGGTGCGCTCCAGCCTCTCGACGGTGAGCAGCTCGGGGTTGGTCACGGTGGATATCAAGGAAAGCGGGACCACGATCCTGTCAACCGCGCTCTCTATCGACGCGACCGAAAAGACCAGCACGACAGCAGCAACGCCTGCGGTGATCTCAGATACATCGCTGGCCGACGACGCCGAGATCACGATTGACATCACCGCAGCCGGCACCGGGGCCAAGGGGCTCAAGGTGTCGCTGATCGGCACTGCATGACAGCGCTGATCAACCCGTTCTGGTATGGCGCCACGACGACCGATCCATCCTTCGCCAACGTCGTCCTGCTATTGCATTGCGACGGCACGAATGGTTCCACGACGATTACGGACAGTTCGAGCCGCGTTCACGTTCCGAATGCAACGCTTAATTCCAGCTTGACTACAGCGCAGCAGAAATTTGGCACTGCTTCATGGGGCAACTCTGCGAGCAATGGCGCCATACAATATGTCGATGACCCTGATTGGGACTTTGGCGCCGGGCAGTTTACGGTCGAGGCCTGGATCAGGTCCACGGGGACCATATCAGGCCAACAATACATTTTTTCCCAATTTCGTAATTCATCAAGTACCAATCAAGCTTGGGCCGTGAGGTTCAACGGTGCCGCCGCTCCCGGTTACTTAGATT
>Ga0207644_10001855_pt1 | contig 13767 bp, 9 predicted proteins | sample KBSS73metaG_FD_184326 | JGI IMG/M metagenome (GOLD analysis project Ga0207644, IMG submission 184326) | Switchgrass rhizosphere microbial communities from Kellogg Biological Station, Michigan, USA - KBS S7-3 metaG (SPAdes) (version 2) | ecosystem: Host-associated > Plants > Roots > Rhizosphere >... | reverse complement strand
CCGTCAGGTTCACGGAGGGAAGATAGGTGCTCTTCGACCCGGTGAGCGCGGCCTGCGCGGCCTTCTCGTTCGCGCGTGCCGCGCGGTACTGCGGCCCCTGCTCGAGCGCGAGGCGCACGAGCGTCTCGTCGTCGTAGGTGAGCGGCGGCGGCACGAGGGAATCGGGCTGCACCGCACCCATCAGGCCCGACTCGCCGACGCGCCGGCCAAGCTGCAGCTGCGACACGGTCACCGCGGCATCGCGCCGCAGCAGCTCGAGCTTGGCCTGGGTGGTCTCCACCTCGAGCTGCAGCGAGTCGGTCTGCACCGCCGCGCCGGAGAGCACGCGGGCACGGGCCACGTCCATCTGTTCCTGCGCGCGCTCGGCACGGTTCTGCGCCACGCGCAGCAGGGCCTGATTGGCGAGCACGTCGTAGAAATCGTTCTCGACGTCGAACGCGAGCTGCAGCCGCTGCTGCTCGTTGGTGGCCGCCGAGGCCTGGAGCTCGGCCTTCCGCTGCGCCACGTCCGAGAACTTGCGCACGCTCAGCACTTCGTAGGCGGCGTTGGCGCGGAAGTTCACCGAGTTCGTCGTGGGCTGCCCGATGCCGATGTTGAAGAACGGGTCGGAGTACCGGGTGGCGTCCATCCCGATGTTGAGCGCCGGCATGATGAAGGCGAGCACGGCCGCCCGCCGCCCCCATTCGGCAACGTCCACCTGCCCGGCGGTGCGGATGAAGTCGGGATCGACGCCGACCGCGCGCTTCAACGCCTCGGCGAGCGTGATCTTCGGTACGTCCTGGCGCGCGTCCACGCGCGCGGGCACCGGCGCCTGCACCTGCAGCAGGATTGCGGCCGTGAGCGCGATCACTCCTGCTCCCCCGCCACGGCCGTCGCCGGCACCGGGGCCGCCATTGGACGCGGGGCGCGCTCGCGCAGCCCCTCGACCAGGAGCCACACCGCGGGCACCAGGAAGAGCGTGAGCAGGGTGGACACGAACACGCCGCCGACGATCGCGTAGCCCAGCGGCCGGCGGCTGATGGAGCCGGCGCCCAGGCCCAGGGCGATCGGGAGCGCGCCCATGATGGTGGCGACCGACGTCATGAGGATCGGGCGGAGCCGGATGCGACCCGACTCTTCGATCGCCTTCGCGGGCGCGAAGCCGCGTTCCTTCAGCTGATTGGCGTATTCCACGAGGAGGATGGAGTTCTTGGTGACGAGGCCGATCAGCAGGATCATGCCGATCTGGCTGTACAGGTTGATGGTGGAACCCGCGAGCCACAGCGTGACCAGCGCGCCGGTGACCGCGAGCGGCACCGCGAGCAGCACCGTGAACGGGTGGACGAGCGACTCGAACTGCGACGCGAGCACCATGAACACCACGGCGAGCGCCAGCACGAACGCGAAGTAGAGCGACGCGCCGCTCTCTTCGAGCTCGCGCGACTCGCCGGCGAGCCGATAGCTGGCCCCCGACGGAAGCACCTCGGCGGAGATCCTGCGAAGCGAGTCGAGCGCCTCGCCCAGCGTGAAGCCCGGGGCGAGTGCCGCGGTCAGGGTCGCCGAGCGCACGCGGTCGAAGTGCGCCAGCGATCGCGGGCCGACGGTCTCGTTGACCCGCGTCACCGCCGAGAGCTGCACCAGCTTGCCGTCGCGGCCGCGCACGTAGAGGCCCGAGACGTCGCTCGGCGTGGCGCGCTCGGACGGGTCGAGCTGCACCAGCACGTCGTACAGCTTGTTCTCGCGCGTGAAGGTCCCGTTGCGGCGCCCGCCGAGGAGCGTCTGCAGCGTGCCGGCCACATCGCGCACGGGGACGCCGAGGTCCTCCGCGCGGTCGCGATCGAAGGCGACGAGCACCTCCGGCTTGTTCACGCGCAGGTCGGTGTCGACGTTCACGAGGCCCTTGATCGCGCGGGCGCGGGCGAGCATGGAGTCCATGTTCTGCGACAGCTGCTCGAAGTTGGCGTTCCGCACCACGAACTGCACCGAGGCGCCGAAGCCGCCGAACGCGGGCGGGTTGCTGGCGAAGACGAAGCCGTTGGAAATGCCCATGAACTGCGGCCGCACCTCGTTCAGCACGTCGGTCACGGTGCGGGTGCGCTCGTCCCATGGCTTGAGCCGGATGAACACGAAGCCGCGCGCCGGCGACCCGCCGAAGCCGCCCGTCACGGAGAAGTAGTTCATGACGTCCGGCGTCTTGGCCAGGATGCGCTCCACGGCACGGGTGGCCTCGTCGGCGAACGCGAGCGTGGACCCTTCCGGCGCGATGATGGCGACGCTGAACTCGCCGCGATCCTCCGCCGGGATGAACTCGCGCTTGAGCTGCCGGAACACGACCACCGCGAGCAGCACCATCGCCACCGCGCCGCCGAGCACGAGCCAGCGGGCGCCGAGCGCGACATGGAGCAGCCGGGTGTAGCCGGCCGTGAGGGCATCGAAGCCGCGCTCGAACACCTTGAAGACGGGGCCGTGCGACTTCGGCACGCGCAGGATCTTGGCGCAAAGCATCGGCGTGAGGGTCAGTGCCACGAGGCCCGACAGGATGACCGAGCCCGCCACCGCGATGCCGAACTCGTTGAAGAGCCGCCCCGTGTTGCCCTTGAGGAAGGCGAGCGGCGCGAACACGGCCACGAGCGCGATCGTGGTGGCGATCACGGCGAAGCCGATCTCGCGGCTGCCCTCGATGGCGGCCACCTCGGGGGACTCGTCGAGCTCCTCCTGGTGGCGGTAGGCGTTCTCCAGCACGATGATCGCGTCGTCCACCACGATGCCGATGGCGAGGGTGAGGGCGAGCAGCGTCAGGTTGTTGATGGAGAAATCGAGGAAGTACATGATCGCGAAGGTGCCCACGATGGACACCGGGATCGCGAGGCCCGGGATGATCGTGGAGCGCACGTTGCGCAGGAACAGGAAGATGATCGCCACCACGAGCCCGGCCGCGATGATGAGCGTCTCCTGTGCCTCGAGGATGGAGCGCTTCACGAACACCGCCTGGTCGAACGCCACCTCGAGCCGCACGCCGGGTGGCAGCGACGCCTGGATCGAGGGCACCTCCGCGCGCACCCGATCGGCCACGTCCACCATGTTCGACTTGGATTGCCGCACGATGCCCACGCCCACCGCCGGACGGCTCATGAAGCGCAGGGCGCTCCGGTCGTCCTGGGGCCCGAGCTCCACGTGGCCGATGTCGCGCAGCTTGACGAGCTGGCCGCCCTGGTTCGCCACGACGAGCTCGGAGAATTCCGCCGGCGTCTTGAGCTCGCCCAGCGAGCGCACGCTGAACTCGCGCTGGGACGACTCGATGCGACCGGCCGGGATCTCCACGTTGCGCGAGCGGATGGCCGCCTCGACGTCCTGCACCGTGAGCTGCCGCGCCGCGAGCGCCGAGGTGGAGAGCCACACCCGCATGGCGTAGCGGCGCTCGCCGCCGATCACGATGTTGCCCACGCCGGAGATGGTCTGCAGGCGCGACTTCACCATGCGATCGGCCACGTCGGACAGGCGCAGCAGGTCGACATTGTCGCCCGAGAGCGCCAGCCACATGAAGGGCCGCGCGTCGGCTTCCTGCTTCGCGATGACCGGCTCGAGCACGTCCTGCGGCAGGCGGTTCCGCACGCGGGCGACCTTGTCGCGCACGTCCTGCGCGGCCGCCTCCACGTCCCGGTCGAGCTGGAACTCGATGGTGATGTTGCTGTTCTGCTCGGCGGAGGAGCTGGTCAGCGTGCGGATGCCCGGCACGGTGCTGAGCTCCTCCTCCAGCACGTCGGTCACGGCCGACTCCACCACCTGCGGATTGGCGCCCGGCAGCGTGGTGGAGACGGAGATGATGGGCGGATCGACGTCCGGATACTCGCGGACGGCGAGTTCCCGGTAGCCGATGACGCCAAAGAGGACGATGGCGATGCTCACCATGGAGGCGAACACCGGCCGCCGGATGGACAGGTCGGATAGGATCATTGGGTTGCTCCTGCGTGCCTTACGCCGAGCCCGACAGAGGGTTTCAGCGTCGTGCGACCGGCTAACTTACCCGCTCGACCCCACGAAAGCCGCCCCCGTCATGGCGCTCAAGCTCAGTGCCCGGCAATTGTCCCAGCTCGCCTACCTGGAGACCCTCCCGCCGAAGTTCGCGCGGGTGCACACCGTCATCGAGCAGATGGCCAGCATGCAGGTGGACGACAGCGTGGTGCGCGGCCTGGGCCGGGTGCTGGACGACATCAAGTCGCAGTCCCAGGCCATGGGGCTCGGCGGCCTGGCGGACACGGCGGGCTACATGGGCACGATGACGCGCCGCGGGGGGAGCCTGCAGATGCGGGTGCGGGGGCTGCGCGAGCTGCTGGGTTCGCTGAAGACCAACTACGATGGCGCGGTCAAGGCGGCCAGCATTCCCGAACGGGGCAGCGACGAACGCGTGGAGTGACCGCTCAGGCGCGCCGGCCCACGACCTTGTCGATGAGCGGGCCGGCCATCAGCACGATCATGGATGTCACCAACCCGCCCGCCACCGCCGACACGAACGTGAGGGCGAAGAGGATGGCGCCGGCGCCGATGGTGGCGAAGATCATTCCGAACGTGTTCATGGATGCCTCCGTGGCAGCCGGGAACGCTACTCGCCCGGCGCCGCGGCCGCAAAGGGTCAGCCCGCCGCGCGATGGAGCCGATCCGCCATGAGCCGGGCGGCCTCGCCCCGGACCGGACCGTCCGCCTCTCGCGAGAGTCGCTCCAGCGCCGCCGTCGCCCCCGCGCCCTCGGCCTGGGCGATGGCCCTGACCGCCTCCAGTCGCTGCTCCACCGGGAAGCCGCCGCGCAGGAACGCACGCCGGGTCAGCGCCACCCGCACCAGCCCCGCCAGCGCATCGGGCGTCTGCATGACGCCGAGCGCCCGCGCCTCCGCCCGCCAGGCCTCGGGGTCCTGCTCCTGCTCCAGCAGGTGCAGCAGCGGCATCGCGAACGCCGCGGCCCGGCGCCGCCCGATGGCCTCGGCCGCGGCGGACCGGGTGCCGGGTGAGGGCGAGGCGAGCGCGATCCGAAGGCCGTCGGCCACTTCCCCCAACGGGAACTCGGCCAGCGCGGCGACGACGCCCGTCCGCACCCGCTCGTCCGGGTCGGCGAGCCGCCGCTTGAGCGGTTCGATGGCCCCGGGGTTCCGCATGCGACCCAGGAGATCGGCGGCGTGGCGCACCTCGTGCCAGCGCCCGCGGCTCAGGTACGGCACCACGAGCGGATAGGCCTCGGGCATCCCGCCCACGATCTCGTAGAGCACCCGGCGCGGGCCGGTGGACTCGCTTTCCATGATGCGGCCAAGGATGACCTCGGCGGCGTCGAGGCCGATCCAGCGCAGCACGCGCGCCGCGATCGGCGCGTCGAGCGCGTCGCGCAGGGCCAGGTCGACGAAGCCGTCGATGGCCGACGGCGTGAGCAGGCGCCGCGCGGCGATGGCGTGCGTCCGTCGGTCCTTGAGCGGCACCAGCGGCAGCACCGTCACGAAGGCGTGCAGCGCCTGCAGCGCCGCCGACCATGCGCCCTGGCGCAACGCCTCGGCGAAGCGGGACTGGAACCGCAGCAGGTCCGCGGACTGGTGGCGGATGATCTGCAGCCGCCGCTCGCCGGCCTGGCGCCGCTCGATGCGGCGCCGCTCAGGTCCGCGGTGGCGGGCCCCGCTCAACGCGGCTCGCCGGTCGAGTCGCCGGCGCTCGTCTCCACTGCGAGCAGCCACCGGGTCCAGGACGTCCGCCGTCGGCGCCGGCCGGCGCGCGATGGCCGGGATCACGGTCACGTGCACGTGCAGCGTGGAGCCGATCGGGGCGCTGTCGTGCGCGAGCGCTCGGGCCAGGTGGAGCAGCTCCTCCGCCTCGGCGCCGGGTGCCACCTGCACGGTGTCCACGAGCCGGGCGAGCAGGCGGTTCTTGAGGCTGAGCGGGTCGTTCTCGCCGAGGATCTCCACGCCGGACACCAGGCCCACCGCGCGGGCTGCCACGATCTCGGTGACCCGTGTGAGCAGGCGATCCTGTGAGGCATGCTCCTGGGGATGGACGCGCAGCAAGGCCACCAGCTCGCCGAAGAGCTGTTCGAAGTGGGCGTCGGAGGAGGCGGGGATGGTGACCATGCTCGATTGAAGTTGCACCGCGGCGCTCGGCCTTCGCAACCTAGGCGGCCTTCACCTCGGTCCAGATGCGGTCCCACTGGCCCGTCGCCTCCCCCAGGTCCTGCGGATACTCGAGCCGGCCCAGTTCCTCCGCCGTGGGATAGGGCACGGGGTTGGCGAGCAGCGGCTGGGCCGCGGCGCATGGCGTGCCGAAGCCGGTGGCCTCGCTGATGCCGGCGGCGACCGCGGGCCGAAGCACGTAGTCCAGGAAGGCGTGGGCCGCGTTCGGATGCGGCGCGCCGGCCAGCAGCACCATGTAGTCGGCGAAGATGGTGCTGCCCTCCTGCGGCACGGTGAAGGCGAGGTTCGGCTCCTCCGCCTGTGCCTGTCGTGCGTCGCCGTTCCAGAGCTGCGCGATCCACACATCGCCCGTCACGAGCGGCCCCTTCACGCCCGCGGAGACGAAGGCCGCCAGATGGGCCTTCGCGGCGATCGCGTCGCTACGCGCCTCGGCGAGCTCCGCCGGATCGGTGGAGTTGAGGGACCGGCCCCGCAGGCGGAGCATGGCGCCGAGCACCTCGCGGACGTCATCGAGCATGGTCATGCGGCCCGCGGCCTTGCCGCCATCATCGACGAAGACCCGCCAGCTCGTCGGCGCCTCGACGAGATCCCTGCGATAGGCGATGCCGGTGAGCCCCCACTGCCAGGGAATGCCGTGCCGATTGCCGGGATTGAACGGCGAGTCGCGGAACAGCGGCGCAAGATTGCCGAGATTGGGCAGGCGGGAGCGGTCGAGCGGCTGCAGCAGGCCGCGCTCGCGCATGACGGGCACCGAGTAACCCACGGGTACGGCGAGATCGTAGCCCGACGCGCCCGCCATGAGCTTGCCGAGCATCTCCTCGCTGCTCTCGAAGGTGTCGTAGTTGACGCGCACGCCGAACTCGCGCTCGAAATCGCGTACCGTCTCGTAGCCGATGTAGTCGGACCAGTTGTAGACGTTGAGCTCGGGCTCGAGCCCCGGTTTCGGAACGAGCTTCCCGGCGCAGCCGGCAAGCGGCGGGCCGAGCGCGGCGGCCAGCGCGGCGCGCGAGGTGGTGCGGAGGAAGTCGCGACGGGTGGACACGACCGGCAGTGGGTGATGGGCCCGCGGCTACGAACCCGACATCAACCGCTCGAACGCGGGGTTGCCGCGCAGCCGCTCATAGCCGGGATCGATGCGGACGTACGGTCGCGAGATGAAGTAGGGAATGCGCAGCAGCTTGTCGAGCTCCTGCACGGCGCGTCCGGTCTCGTTGGCCGCGATGAGGGTGCGCACGTACATGTGCTGCATGTACGCGCCGATGTACGCATCCCTGCCCAAGGGAACGAGCCGGATTGCGCGCTCCGCCTCGGCGATCGCCTCCGCCTTGCGGCCGAGGTACGCGAGCGCCAGCGCCCGGATGGCCGGGGCCTGGCCATCCTGGGGCGCGGCCCGCGATTGCGCCTCGAACTCACGCGCCGCCGTGTCGGCGTAGGCGCGCATGTGGGTGCTGTCTCCCCAGAGCCGGTAGATCTGCGCGCGCACCATCGCCCATGTGGCGCGATCGCCGTCGAACGCGCTCACCGGCAGCGTGACCACGAGTTCCTGCCGCGGCTTCTCCAGTACCCAGAACAAGTCGTTGTAGTTGGCGATGAACGCGGAGAGCGGCGTCGGGTCGAGCACGCGCTCGGCCTCGCGCAGGACGCGCTGCGCCCCTGCCAGGTCACCCTCGCCGAGATAGCTCATCGCCTTCCATTCGATGACCTGCGGCGTGGCGGGGGCCACGATCAGCGCCCGGTCCGCGGCCGCCCGCGCCTCGGGCCAGCGTTCGAGGAAGACGAGCGTGCGGGTGAGGTTGTCGAGCGTCGCCACCGAGCGCGGGTCGAGCTGCTGCGCGCTCTCGAGATGGTTGAGCGCCGACTCCCACCGGCCGAGCGAAAGCTCCGCCCGGGCCGCGGCGCTGAGCAGGTCGGGGTTCGCCGGGGCGAGCTGCAATGCCTGCTCGTAGATGTCGAGCGCGCCCGCCCAGTCGCGCTTGACCATGCCGTCGAACTGGCCCGCGGCGAGCAATGTCGCCGCCCGGGACGGAGCAAGGCCCTGCGCCCGGCGCAGGGCGTCCTGCGCCGCCGCGGCCTCCTCCGGCGCCGAGGTGCCGTAGAAGTGCAGCATGGCATGCGCCCGGGTGATCTGCGTCCAGGCGAGCGCGAACGAACTGTCGAGCGCGAGCGCCTGCCGATAGTAGCCGACCGCCGCGCGCAGGCTTTGCGGATCGTTGACGCTCAGGCCCTGCGAGACGGCCTCGCCCCGCAGGAATGCGTCGTAGGCGGCCAGGTTTTCCGTCGGCCGCTCGGCGATGTCGGTGCGCTCCTTCGAGCCCAGTGCCACGTTGAGCGCGCTTGCCACCTTGCCGGCGATGTCGGCCTGCACCTGGAAGACGTCGGTGAGTGCGGCGTCGAAGGGCTGGCCCCACTTGGAGGAGCCGGTGCTGACCTCGACCAGCTCCGGATTGACGCGCACACGGCTCGTGCCGCCGCTCTTGGACCAGCTCACGGTGCCGGTGAGCAGGTAGGCGACGCCGAGCTCGCGGCCGATGTCCTGGAGCGACTTGCCCGCGTGCCGGTACTGCACCGAGCTCGTGCGCGCGGTGACCTGCATGCCGTGCACGCCGGCGAGCTTGCCGCGCACCGCATCGCTCACGCCCTCGGCGAAGTAGGCATCGGCGGAGTCGCCCTGGTTCTCGAATGGCAGCACGGCCAGGCGCGTCACGCCCGGCGCGTCTGCCGGCGATGCCGCAACCGCGACACCGCCGGTCCGGCCACGCATGATCAGGGTGACAGCGACGGCGGCGGCCAACGCGAGCACCGCGAGGCCGACGTAGCGACCACGCTTCGACTTCACCACGACCGGCGACGTGAGCGTCTGCGAGTGCACCGGCGTGAAGCCGGACTGGCTGCCGGTGAGTGCACGCATGAACTCCGGCAGGTCGGCGTAGCGATCATCGGGCTTGAGCGCGAGCGCCGAACGGAGTGCGCTCGCCACCCGCGGCGGCACCTCGGCGCGCTTCTGCTGCGCGTCGGGCACGGGCGTGCTGAATCGGGCCGCCATCAGCTGGGCGACGTTGGCGCCGGTGAACGGCGGCTCGCCCACCAGCATCTCGTAGCACACGGCCGCCAGCGCGTACTGGTCGGCACGACCGTCGATGCCGCGATCGCCGGTGGCCTGCTCCGGCGCCATGTAGGTGGGCGTGCCGATCGCCGAGCCGGTCTGGGTCAGGTTGTCGCCCCGCTCCTCGGTGCCGAGCGCGCGGGCGACACCGAAATCGGCGACCAGGGTCGAGCCGTCGCGGGTGATGAGGATGTTCTCGGGCTTGATGTCGCGGTGCACCACGCCTTCCGCGTGCGCGTAGGCGAGCGCCTGGGCGGCCTCGCGCGTGATGCGGAGCGCCTCGTCCACGGCGAGTCTGCCCTCGCGCCGGATGCGCTCGCGGAGACTCTCGCCATGCACGTAGGGCATGGTGAACCAGAGCTGGCCGCCGGCTTCCCCCGAGTCGTGCACCGAGAGGATGTGGGGATGCTGCAATCGCGCTGCGGTGGCGATCTCGCGCCGGAAACGCTCCGGACCGAGGGACTGGGCCAGCTCCGGGAGGAGCACCTTCAGTGCGACCGGGCGCTGGTGCTTGAGGTCGCGCGCCAGCCAGACGGTGGCCATGCCGCCGCGCCCGATCTCGCGCTCGAGCGTGTACTGACCGCTCAGGCCGGCCTCGAGGTCCTGACGAACTTCGCTCACGTGCTCCGCGGGTCTTGGGCTGGGGGAGGGAACTCGGGAAAGCTACATCCGCGGCCGGGCCGCCGGGATGGCCGCCGATCTTCATGTCGGCATGCGCCGCTCGTGCCCTAGACCCGCACGCTTCCCCGCGCCAGCCGATCGGCCGCCCAGACGAGCACGGTGGTCACCAGCAGCATGATGGCGCTGATCGCGTTGATGGTGGGCTCCACGCTCCTGCGCACCATGGAGTACACGACGAGCGGCAACGTGGTCGAGCCGACGCCGGCCACGAAGAACGTGATGACGAAGTCGTCGAAGGAGAGCGTGAAGGCGAGCAGGGCGGCCGCGACGATGCCCGGGAGCAGCTGGGGCACAATGACGCGGCGGAACGTCGTCAGCTCGTCGGCGCCGAGGTTCATGGCCGCCTCCTCGAGCGAGCGATCCATGCCGGCCATGCGGGCGAGGACGACGACGGTCACGAAGGGCAGGCTGAAGGCGGTGTGGGCGATGACGATCGTGGAGAGGCCCAGGGTGACGCCGACTGCCGAGAAGAGCAGGAGCAGCGAGATGCCCGCCACGATCTCCGGCGTGACGATCGGGAGATAGAGCAGGCCTTCGTAGACGCGCCGGCCGCGGAGTGCGTAGCGCGCGAGCGCGAACGCCAGCAGCGTGCCGAGGATGGTCGCGAGGAGCGTCGAGACGAGGCCGACGACGATGCTCAGTCGCAGTGCCCGCAGCACGTCGGGCCGATGCGCGAGGCGGGTGAACCAGTCGAGGGTGAATCCCTTCCACTGCACGCTGAAGCGCGAGCGATTGAAGGAGAACGCCACCAGCACCGCCAGGGGCAGGTGCAGGAACAGGTACGTGAGCGCGGCGACCCACGCGGCGGACGCGGAGAACCGGCGCCGCATCACATGTCCTTCGTTCCGTCGTTGCTGCGGCCCAGCCGGAGCGTGCCCGTCACCGCCACCAGCACCAGCGCCATCACCACGAACGACGCGGCGGAGCCGAACGGCCAGTCGCGTGCCGGGCCGAACTGGTTCTGCACGAGGCTGCCGATCATCATCGCCTTCGCCCCGCCCAGGAGGTCGGGCACCACGAAGGCGCCGAGGGTGGGAATGAACACGAGCATGCAGCCGGCGGCGATGCCCGGCAGCGTCAGCGGCAGCACCACGCGCACGAGGCGCGACCACGGGCGCGCACCCAGCACTTCGGCCGCCTCGAGCAGCGCCGGGTCGAGCTTCTCGAGCGACGAATAGACCGGGAGGATCATGAATGGCAGCGCGCCGTACACGAGACCCGCCAGCACGGCGCCCTCGGTGTAAAGCAGGTGCAGCGGCAGGTCGATCACGCCGATGCGCTTCAGCACGGCGTTGATCACGCCCGTGTCGCGCAGCAGGACCATCGTCGCGTAGGTGCGCACCAGGGCGCTGGTCCAGAACGGCAGCACGGCGAGGAAGAGGAGCGTGTTGCGCCAGCGACCGCTCCGCACGATGACCCACGCCGTGGGGAAGCCGAGCAGCAGGCAGATGCCGGTCGTGGCGAGCGACAGTGCCACCGTCCGCTGGAGGATGCCGAGGTAGAGCGGGTCGAGGAAGCGCCGATAGTTGGCGAGCGTGACGCCCGTCGCGACGCCGCCGTAGGTGCCCCGCGGCATGAAGCTGTAGGCGAGCAGGATGACCAGCGGCACGAGGAAGAAGAGGACCAGCCACAGCGCGCCCGGCGCGAAGAGGCCCCAGGCACGCACCCCGGGACGATCGTGCAGCCAGCGCAGCAGCCGGCGGCGGGTCACGGCTCGAGCACCTGGCAATCCTCGGGCAGCCACGTCACGAGGCACCGGTCGCCGCGGGACCAGCGCAACGGCTTCATCAGCTGCCCCTCGTTCCGGAGCGCGACGCGCACCGGCGTGCCGTCGGCCAGTGCCACCTGCACGTGCATGGTCTCGCCGAGGTAGATGACGTCCCGCACCGTGCCGGCCAGCGCATTCTCCCCGGACGGGCCCTCGCCCGGCGGTGACAGGTCGAGCCACTCCGGCCGTACGGCCACCTGCACGGAGCCGGCGGGGGAGATCGCCGGATGCCCGGGCACGACGAAGGCGCGTCCCTGCCCTGCCGCAATGGTCCACATGCCGTCGGCACGGCGCTCGGCCGTGCCGTCGAGGAAGTTGGCCTCGCCGATGAAGTCGGCGACGAACGCCGTGCGCGGGCTCTCGTAGATCTCGGCCGGCGTTCCGAGCTGCGCGATGCGCCCCTGGTGCATGACCGCGATGCGGTCGCTCATCGCGAGCGCCTCCTCCTGGTCGTGCGTGACGTAGACGAACGTCACGCCCAGCTCGCGGTTGAGCGCCTTCAGCTCGAGCTGCATCTCCTTGCGAAGCTTGAGGTCGAGCGCGCCCAGCGGCTCGTCGAGCAGCAGGATGCGCGGCTCGAGCACGAGGGCCCGCGCCAGCGCCACCCGCTGCCGCTGGCCGCCCGAGAGCTGGGCCGGCATGCGGCCGGCGTAGACGGCGGGGTCCAGGCGCACCAGCTCGAGCGCGCGCGTCAGGCGCTGGCCGATCTCCGCGCGGCGCGTGCGACGCTGCTCCAGCCCGAACGCGACGTTGCGTGCGACCGTGAGGTGGGGAAACAGCGCGTAGCTCTGGAACACCATCGCGAGCCCGCGCTCGTAGGGCCGCTCGCGATTGGCGACGCGACCGAGGATGCGCACCTCGCCGGCATCGGGCTCCTCGAAGCCCGCCAGCAGCCGGAGCGTGGTCGTCTTGCCGCAGCCGGAGGGGCCGAGCAGCGAGAAGAACTCGCCCTGGCGGATGGCGAACGTCACGTCGTCGACGGCGAGCGTGTCGCCGAAGCGCCGACTCACGCCGCGGAACTCGACGGCGGCCTCGGATGCGGTCGGGATGCTGATGGAGTCCCCCGGTAGAAGTACGGGTGGTTGAAAGTAACGGCTCCGGGCAGTTCATTCAGGCCATGCAGGCCCGTCCCCCGCTGACCACCGCGCTCGAACTCGACGCCGCCATTCTTCAGGTCGTCATCACGGCCGGACTGGCGGCGCTCTGCTTCTTCCTCTTCCGCCGGTACCGGAAGGCCTACTTCGCGTGGTTCGCGGCGGCGTGGTCGGTGTACGCGCTGCGACTCGTCGTCATCATGAGCTTCCTGGTGAGCGGCAACTGGGCCTGGCTCTACTGGCACCAGGTACTCACCGGCTGGACCGCCCTGGGACTGCTGTGGGCGGCGCTGGTGGTGTGGCGCGGCATGCGCTTCCGCCGCGTGTACCTCTGGGCCCTGCTGGTGCCACCGATCTGGTCGTACATCGCCATCTACCGGGTCGAGCAGTTCTTCCTGGCGGCCGGACCCGCGGTGCTCTTCCTCAGCCTGGCCACACTGTGGACCGGCTGGGTGTTCTTCCGCTACTGGCGGCAGGTGGGCTCCTCGGGAGCACTCGCGCTCGCGATCGCACTGACGCTGTGGGGGCTGCACCATCTGGACTACCCGTTCCTGCGCGCGCGCGGCGCGTGGGCGCCGTGGGGGTACTACCTCGACATCGTGTTCACGCTCGCGACGGGGGCCGGCATCCTGATGCTCGTGATCGACGATCTCGGCATGGGCCTCGACGCGATGTCGGACCTCGCCGAGGTGCTGCAGCACCGCGGTGACGCACGCGAGGTGCTCGAGGCCATCCTCGCGCGGCAGCTCTCGCTGCCAGCGGTGCGCGGCAGCGCCCTCTACCTGCGCGAGGCGGGACGCGTGGTGCGCGCCACCGGGGCCTGCACCGGCTGGGAAGGGCGACACCTCGAGGGAGGCACGGCGCGCGCCGTGGCCGAGGCCATCGTGACGGGACGCCCGCAGGTGGCGGACGGGACGGGACGGGAATTCCCCTACGCCGCGGTGGTGCCCGTGTCGCGCCGCGCGGAGATCTCGGGGGCTCT
>Ga0207644_10001854_pt1 | contig 13769 bp, 14 predicted proteins | sample KBSS73metaG_FD_184326 | JGI IMG/M metagenome (GOLD analysis project Ga0207644, IMG submission 184326) | Switchgrass rhizosphere microbial communities from Kellogg Biological Station, Michigan, USA - KBS S7-3 metaG (SPAdes) (version 2) | ecosystem: Host-associated > Plants > Roots > Rhizosphere... | reverse complement strand
CCGACGGTCGTCTCCGCCTCCGTGCCGACGGTCGTCTCCGCCTCCGTGCCGACGGTCGCCTCCGCACCCTCCGCCTCCGTGCCGACGGTGGCCGACGCCGGCCGTCGGTCGGCTCGGTGATCCGGAATCCTCTGGGGCCGAGGTGACGACGGTGTTACGGCGAGGTTCCCCTTGAACCGTCGATCATCAGCCCCTTGCGCCGCGGACCGTCGCGGGTCGATGGTGTCGCCTTCGGGTTCGGGTGGGAAGGGGGCGATCATGGGGCGCACCGTTCGAGCGGCGATCCTGCAGGCCAAGTGGACCGGGGACACCGCGTCGATGATCGACGTGCACGAGACCCATGCGCGGGCGGCCGCGGCACAGGGCGCGCAGGTGATGGGCTTCCAGGAGGTCTTCAACGCGCCGTACTTCTGCCAGGTGCAGGAGTCGGAGCACTACCGCTGGGCCGAGCCGGTGCCGGACGGGCCGACCGTCACGCGGATGGCCGCGCTGGCGCGCGAGCTGAACATGGTGCTCGTGGTCCCGGTGTTCGAGGTCGAGAGCGCGGGGAACTACTACAACACCGCCGCGGTGATCGACGCCGACGGCACCGTCCTCGGCAAGTACCGCAAGCACCACATCCCGCAGGTCAAGGGGTTCTGGGAGAAGTACTACTTCCGCCCCGGCAACCTCGGCTGGCCCGTGTTCGAGACCGCGGTCGGCAAGGTCGGGGTCTACATCTGCTACGACCGGCACTTCCCCGAGGGCTGGCGGGCGCTGGGCCTGGCGGGCGCCGAGATCGTCTTCAACCCGAGCGCCACGAGCCGCGGGCTCTCGTCGTACCTGTGGAAGCTGGAGCAGCCCGCGGCCGCGGTGGCCAACGAGTACTTCGTCGCCGCGATCAACCGCGTGGGCGTGGAGGAGTACGGGGACAACGACTTCTACGGCACCAGCTACTTCGTCGACCCGCGTGGGCAGTTCGTCGGCGAGGTCGGGTCCGGGTCGGAGGAGGAGCTGATCGTCCGCGACCTGGACCTCGGGCTGATCGAGGAGGTCCGGCAGCAGTGGGCGTTCTACCGCGACCGGCGTCCGGACGCCTACGGCCCGCTGGTGGAGTCATGAGCTCGGAGCTGTACGCCCGGACCCGGGCCGTCCTCCCGAGCTGGCTCTCGCTCTACTACGAGGAGCCGATCGAGCTGGACCACGGCTCCGGCAGGCACGTCTGGGACAGCGCGGGCACCCGCTATCTGGACTTCTTCGGCGGCATCCTCACCACCATGACCGAGCACGCGCTGCCCGCGGTCACCGAGGCCGTCTCGGCACAGGCGGCCAAGATCATCCACTCGTCCACGCTGTACCTGAACCGGCCGATGGTGGAGCTCTGCGAGGAGATCGCCGCGGTCTCCGGCATCCCCGACGCGAAGGTCTTCCTCACCACCAGCGGCACCGAGGCCAACGACGCCGCGCTCCTGCTCGCGAGCGTGCGCAACGGCTCCAACCAGGTCCTGGCGCTGCGCAACAGCTACCACGGGCGGTCCTTCTCGACGATCGGCATCACCGGCAACAGCGCGTGGTCGCCCACCTCGCTCTCCCCCTTCCAGACCTACTACGTCCACGGTGGACAGCGGTTCCGCTCGCCCTTCGCCGGGCTGTCCGATGCGGACTTCATCGCGGCCTGTGTGGCGGACCTGGAGGACGTCCTCGACCAGACCGGCGGCTCCATCGCCGCGCTGATCGCCGAGCCGATCCAGGGCGTCGGCGGCTTCACCTCCGGGCCGGACGGGCTGCTGGGCGCGTTCGCGGAGGTCCTGCGGGCGAGGGACATCCTCTGGATCTCCGACGAGGTGCAGACCGGCTGGGGCCGCACCGGCGAGCATTTCTGGGGCTGGCAGGCACACGGGTCGACCCCCGACATCGTCACCTTCGCCAAGGGCGTCGGGAACGGGCTGTCGATGGGCGGGGTGATCGCCCCGGCGTCCCTCATGGACAACCTGCCCGCCAACTCCATCTCCACCTTCGGCGGCAGCCCGATCACCTCGGCGGGGGCGCTGGCGAACCTGCGCCACCTGCGCGAGCACGACCTGCAGGGCAACGCGGCGAAGGTCGGTCCGATCCTGCTCGACGGGCTCAAGGCACTCGATCTCCCGCACGTGCTGGACGTCCGGGGGAAGGGCCTGATGATCGGTGTCGAGCTGGACACGGCGGCGCGGGCCGCGGCGGTGCTACAGGGTTGCAAGGAGCGCGGGCTGCTGGTGGGCAAGGGCGGGCTGCGCGGGAACGTGCTGCGGATCGCTCCCCCGCTGTCGCTGACCGCCGACGAGGCCCACGAGGGCCTCGCGATCCTGACCGAGGCCCTGCAGTGAGCACGCTGGCCATCCGGGGCGGCACCGTCGTCACCGCCGCGGAGGAGGTCCGCGCGGACGTGCTCGTCGACGGGGAACGGGTCGTCGGCGTCGTCGCGCCCGGGTCGGTGCCGTTCGCCGCGGACACCGAGATCGACGCGACCGGCAGGCTCGTCGTGCCCGGCGGGGTGGACGCCCACACCCACATGGAGATGCCCTTCGGCGGCACCTTCTCCGCGGACACCTTCGAGACCGGCACCCGGGCCGCGGCCTGGGGCGGCACCACCACGATCATCGACTTCCCGATCCAGTCCCAGGGCGGGTCGCTCCGTGAGGGGCTCGACGCCTGGCACGAGAAGGCCGCCGGGAAGTGCGCGATCGACTACGGCTTCCACATGATCCTGGCCGACGTGAACGACTCGTCGCTCAAGGAGATGGAGGCCCTCATCGGCGAGGGCGTGACCAGCTTCAAGCTGTTCATGGCCTATCCCGGCGTCTTCTACTCCGACGACGGGAGGATCCTGCGCGCCATGCAGAAGGCGGCCGAGACCGGCGGCCTGATCATGATGCACGCGGAGAACGGCATCGCGATCGACGTCCTCGTCGAGCAGGCGCTGGCCCGCGGGCAGACGGACCCGCGCTACCACGGCGACGTCCGCCACGCGCTGCTCGAGGCCGAGGCCACGAACCGGGCGATCCAGCTGTCGCGGGTGGCCGGGGCGCCGCTGTACGTCGTGCACCTGTCGGCGAGCCAGGCCCTGGACCAGGTCGCCGCGGCCCGCGAGGCCGGGGACAACGTCTTCGCCGAGACCTGCCCGCAGTACCTGTTCCTGTCCACCGACGACCTCGCCCGACCGGGCTTCGAGGGCGCGAAGTACGTCTGCTCGACACCGCTGCGCCCGGCCGAGCACCAGGCCGCGCTCTGGCGGGGCCTGCGCAACGACGACCTCTCGGTCATCTCCACCGACCACTGTCCCTTCTGCTTCAAGGGGCAGAAGGAGATGGGCATCGGGGACTTCTCCAAGATCCCCAACGGCATGCCCGGAGTGGAGACGCGGATGGACCTGCTGCACCAGGGCGTCGTGGAGGGGCGGATCTCCCGGCGGCGCTGGATCGAGCTGGCCTGCGCCACGCCCGCCCGGATGTTCGGGCTCTACCCGCGCAAGGGCACCATCGCGCCCGGCTCGGACGCGGACATCGTCGTCTACGACCCCGCCGCGCAGCAGACGCACTCGGCGGCCACCCACCACATGGCCGTCGACTACTCCGCCTACGAGGGCCGCACGACCACCGGCCGCGTCGACACGGTGCTGTCCCGGGGTCGGGTGATCCTCGACCGGGGCGAGTACCTCGGCTCGGCGGGCCACGGGTCCTTCCTCACCCGCGACACCTGTGGGTACCTGCGATGACCCTCGACATCGGACTCGTGCTGCAGACCGACCCGCCCGCGTCGGAGGTCGTGGACCTCATGGTGCGCGCCGAGGGGCTGGGGTTCACCCACGGCTGGACGTTCGACTCGCACGTGCTCTGGCAGGAACCGTTCGTGATCTACAGCCGGATCCTGGAGCGGACGTCGAGGCTGGTCGTCGGACCGATGGTGACCAACCCGGGCACCCGGGACTGGACGGTGCTGGCGTCGCTGTTCGCCACGCTGGACGACATGTACGGGCCGCGGACGATCTGCGGGATCGGCCGCGGGGACTCCGCGATGCGGGTGCAGGGCCGCCCACCCACCACACTGGCCCGCCTGGAGTCCGCGATCGAGGTGATCCGCGGGCTCACCGCCGGATCCTCAGTGGACCTCGGGGGCACGGACGTGCAGATCCCCTGGGTCCGTCCCGGGGCGCCCGCGGTGCCGGTCTGGGTCGCCGGGTACGGGCCCAAGGCCCTCGCCCTGGCCGGGCGCTGCGCCGACGGGTTCGTCCTGCAGCTCGCGGACCCGTACCTGGTGGAGTGGACGATCAAGACCGTGCGGGCCGCCGCGGCCGAGGCGGGCCGGGACCCCGACGCGATCACGATGTGCGTGGCGGCGCCGGCGTACGTCACCGACGGCGGTGCTGAGTCCACTGCGCACGGGCGGGACCAGACGCGCTGGTTCGGCGGGATGGTGGGCAACCACGTCGCGGACCTGGTGACGCGGTACGGGGAGACCTCCGCGGCCGTCCCCGCCGAGCTCACCGGCTACATCAAGGGCCGCGAGGGCTACGACTACTCCCATCACGGCCGCGCCGGGAACCGGTCCACCGACTTCGTGCCCGACGAGGTGATCGACCGGTTCTGCCTGGTCGGACCCCCTGCGGCACAACGGGAACGGCTCGCGCAGCTGGCGGAGCTCGGCGTCGACCAGTTCGCCGTCTACGCCATGCACGACGGCCGCGACGCGACGATCGACGCCTACGGCAGCGCGGTCATCCCCCGGCTGTAGGCCTGCGCGGGCTCGATGCCCAGGGCGGGGACGAGCCTGCGGTGCAGGTACCCGCGCAGCTCGTCCTCGTCCGCGCCGGCCTCCCCGTCGAACCAGACCAGGGAGAGCACGAACCGGATGACGGTCTCGGCGATCTCGTCCATCTCGTCCGCCAGCTCGGGCTGGTGGTCGAGCAGAGGGGCGAGGTAGCTCTTCGTCATGGCCACGGCGTCCGGCGAGAGGCTCCACCGGGCCAGCTCGAAGGTCGCGCGGTCGGGGAAGGCGATCGGCGCGAGCGCAGGCTGTGTGCGGAACTCGTAGCGGGCCCGCAGAGTGGCCTCGACGACCAGCTCGGCGGCCGACGACGCCTGGTCGGCGGCGGCCCAGATCCGCTCGACGATCTCGCCGGAGAGCCGCAGCAGGGCCGCGGACACCAGCTGCTCCCGGGAGCCGAAGTGCCGGTAGACCGTGGGCCGCGAGACGCCGGCGCGGGCCGCGACCTCGCTCAGCGAGGCCGCGTCGAAACCGGAGAGGGACAGCACCTCCACGGCGGCGTCGAGGATCCTCCGGCGCACGTCCATGCCGCCATCCTCCCAGCCAGGACGGCGGATCGGCCACTCTCGACAGAACCGTCGGTGTCCACCGCTAGCGTCCGCCGCGTGGACACCGCTCGAGACACCTCCCCGGACAACAGCACGGACAGCAGCACGGACAGCAGCACGGACAGCAGCACGGACACCGTGATGGACCGGATCACCGCGCTGGTCGCCCTGTCGCACCAGGGGTCGCGGGCCGAGGCCGCGGCCGGGTTCGCCGCGCTCTGGCCGGAGCTCACCGATCCCTTCCACCGCTGTGTGCTCGCGCACCACGCGGCGGACGTGCAGACCGACCCGCAGGCCGAGCTGGAATGGGACCTGCGGGCCCTCGCGGCGGCGGACGAGGTGCCGCCGGGGCGGGCCGAGTCCCACCATCCGGCGCTGCGGCTCGCGGGCTTCTACCCGTCGCTGCACCTCAACCTGGCCGAGGCGTACCGCAAGGTGGGCCGGACCGAGCAGGCCCGTGCCCACCTCGCGGCCGCGCGGGAGCGGCTCGGCGCACTGGACGACGCCGACCCGGGCTACGCGGGCACGATCCGCGGCGGCCTCGACCGCCTCGCCGAGCGCCTGGGTCAGTAGACCCGGACGCGCTCCACCTCCAGGTCGCGGAAGGCCGGGTCCGGGGCGATCTCGGCCATGCGTTCGGCGATCCGCTGGGTGGCCGGGTGCGCGGAGTTGCGCATGGCGGCCTCGTAGTCGGGGAACGCGACGAGCTCGCAGTAGCGCCCGGGCTCGGCCCGGTCCGCCGCGACGACGGACCAGACCGCGGTCCGCGCCTCGCCGATGTCGGCCAGCCACTCGTCCTCGGCCGCGCCGAACTCGGCCATCCGGTCCGTCCGGAGGTCGATCACCTGCACGAAGGCGCCGGGCGAGAGGTCCAGCGCCGTGGCGGGCACCATCGCCTTCGTCAGCTCCTCCCGCAGCTCGGGACCGTCGACGTGGCCGTGGGCGGCGACCGCGTGCGCGGCCGCCGCCTCCAGCAGGTCCGTGGACTCCCCCGTGAGGGTCATCGTGCAGCCCGAGTCACTCGGGATGGTCCGGCAGTCGATCGTGCTCCTCGACATCGCGGCCTCCTCGCCGTCCGGATGGGGGGTACAGCGCACTCCTCCTGAGTCCCCACCGCAATCCGGCGTTCGGGTCACCCGCACGGCACCCAGCGGACTTTCCGCGCAGCTCAGCGCAGCTCAGGGCACCTCAGCGCAGCTCAGGCACCTCGGTGCCCGTGGCCACCCGGGGTGCGCCGTCCACGGAGGCGGTGGCGAGGACCAGGCGCGTTCGCGGACCACCCGTTCGGCGGCCTCCGCCACCCGGGCGCGGTCGGCTTCGCTGCTCATGAGCGCGACCCTAGGAGATGAACGATCGTTAAGATAGGGCCGTCGTCGGTGCGGGCCGCTCGCCTTTCCGACAGGTCTGTTCACCGACCGGGTGTCGCCCACATCGGCTCCGATGTGTCGGGACCCCTCGATCGGGGGTATGACGGAGGGGTGAGCGTCCCGGAGTCCCGTCCCCCGCGTTTGACCGATGCCGAGCGACAGCAGCTCGACGAGCTCGAACAGCGTCTGCTCGGCCAGTTCCCCGACCTCGGCGGCCGGTTCCGCCGCGAGGCGAGGGATCCGACCTCCCGCGAGGTCCGCGTCGCGCGGATCGTGTTCGGGGTGATCGCCCTCGCGCTGGTCGTCGTGGCCGGCGTGGTCGGTGGGCTCGGAGGCGCCGCCTCCGTGCTCGTCGCCGTGGCGGGCACCTTCGGGCTGATCGCGCTGGTCACCCGCAACCTCGCCCGGGCCAGGGCCGCCGTCGAGGCGACCACCACCCGGCGGACCAGCACCTCGGGGACCACCGAGGCCTGAGCGGCCTCGCACGGAACCCGGGCACGACCCTCGGGTCGGCTCCCGTTCTTCGCCTGCGCGCGTCCGGTGGACGCTCACCTCGCCTCCGTGGCGTGCTCGCGAACCGGCCGACCCCCAGCAGACAGACTGTGCCCCGTGCCCGCCCTCCTCGCTGATCCCGGCGCGCTCCCCGACCTCCCCGTCCGCGGGGTCCTGTCCGAGGTCACCCGGGTGCTGACCACGCACGGCTCGGCCGTCCTCGTCGCGCCGCCCGGGACCGGCAAGACCACCCTGGTGCCCCTCGCGCTGGCCGACGCCGTGTCCGGACGCGTCCTGGTCGCCGAGCCCCGCCGGGTCGCGGCCCGCGCGGCCGCCCAACGGATGGCGGCCCTGCTCGGCGAGCCCGTCGGGGAGCGGATCGGGTACGCGGTCCGCGGGGACTCCCGCAGCTCCGCCCGCACGCGCGTCGAGATCGTCACCGCGGGGCTGCTGCTGCGCAGGCTGGTCGCCGAGCCCGACCTGCCCGGGGTCGGCGCGGTGGTGCTCGACGAGTGCCACGAGCGCCATCTCGACGCCGACCTGCTGCTCAGCCTCCTGCTCGACGCCCGCGAGGGCCTCCGCCCGGACCTGCCGGTGCTCGCGGCCTCGGCCACCGTGGCCGCCACCCGGCTCGCCGCGCTGCTCGGGGAGGCCCCGGTGATCGAGGTCGCCGCACGCACGTACCCCGTCGCGGTGCGCTACCTGCCGCCACAACGGGGTGAGCGGATCGAGGCCTGTGTGGCGCGCGGGGTCCGCGAGGCGCTCGCCCGCACCGACGGCTCGGTCCTCGCCTTCCTGCCCGGCGTCGGGGAGATCCGCCGCACCGAGACGGCCCTGCGCGGCTCCGGTGTCCCCGTGCTGCCGCTGCACGGGCGGCTCTCCCCCGCCGAGCAGGACGCGGCGCTGCGGGACTCCGGCCGCAGGATCGTGCTGGCGACGGCCGTCGCCGAGTCCAGCCTCACGGTGCCCGGTGTCCGGGCGGTCGTCGACGCCGGGCTCGCCCGGGTCCCGCGCGTGGACCATCGGCGCGGGATGTCCGGGCTGGTCACCGTGGCGGTCTCCGGTGCCGTCGCCGACCAGCGCGCCGGACGCGCCGGGCGGGAGGCGCCCGGCACCGTCGTGCGGTGCTGGCCGGAGGGGCAGCTCCTCACGCCGTTCCCCGAGCCGGAGATCCGGACCGCCGATCTCACCCGGCTGGCGCTCGACCTCGCCGTGTGGGGTACCCCGGGCGGCCGAGCCCTGCGCTGGTGGGACGCCCCGCCGGAGGGTCCGCTCACCGCCGGGCGGGAGGTGCTGCGGGCCCTCGGCGCGGTCGACGCCGCCGGCGCGCTCACCCCGCGGGGTGCCCGCCTGGCCACGCTGGGCCTGCACCCCCGCCTGGCGCGGGCCCTCCTCGACGGCGCGGACGCGGTCGGGGTGCGGACCGCCGCCGAGATCGTCGCGGTGCTGGACGACGACACCCTCACCGCGGGCGTCGACCTCGCGGCCGAGCTGGGCAGGCTCCGTTCGGGCTCGGCGCCGTCGACGGGGCGGTGGAGGGCCGAGGTCAGCAGGCTCGCCGCGGTGGTCGACCGCGGCGGACAGGACACCCGCGACCGCGGATCGGCGAGCGGAGCGGGCAAGGGCCGCAGCTCCTCCCGCGCAGGCACCGGCAGCGGACCGGCGGGCACAGCAGGCTCTGCTCGCCGGTCGGCGGCCGGTCTCGGCGAGGCGACGGCGCTGGTGGTCGGCCTCGCCCACCCCGAGCGGCTCGCCCGGCGGCGGAGCGGCACCGCCCCGGTGTTCCTCATGGCCGGGGGCACCGCCGTCGAGCTGGCCGGGGACCCCGCGCTCGGCGGCCGGGAATGGCTGGCGGTCGCCGTGGCCGACCGCACCCCCGGCGCGGCCCACGGCCGGGTCCGCTCGGCCGCCGCGGCGGACCAGGCCCTGGCCGAGCAGGTCGCCGCGGCCCTGCTCACCGAGACCGACGAGGTGGCCTGGGCCGACGGCGACGTCCGCGCCCGCCGGGTCCGCAGGCTCGGGGCGATCGTGCTGGAGCAGCGCCCGCTCCGCGATCCGGATCCCGCGCTCGTCCGCGAGGCCCTGCTGGCCGGGCTGCGCGCCGAAGGGACCGGGCTGCTGCGCTGGTCGAAGGCGGACCGCACCCTGCAGCAGCGGCTCGCCCACCTGCACCGCACGCTCGGCGACCCGTGGCCGGGCGTCGCGGAGGAGGACCTGCTGGCGGCCGCGCAGGACCCGGCGGGCCCGCTGGCCGCCCGGCTCGCCACCGCCCGCCGCCGCGCGGACCTCGGCACGGTCGACGCTGGCGACGTCCTGCGGGCCCTCGTGGGCTGGCCGCTCGCGGACCGGATCGACGAGCTCGCACCCGAGCGGCTGGAGGTGCCGACCGGGTCCAGGATCGCCGTGGACTACTCGGGCGAGCGCCCGGTGCTGCCGGTCCGGGTCCAGGAGACCTTCGGCTGGCGCACGGGCCCGCGGATCGCGGGCGCGCCGGTGCTGCTGCACCTGCTCTCGCCCGCGGGACGCCCCGCCGCCGTGACCGACGACCTGGAGTCCTTCTGGGACACCGGCTACCCGCAGGTCCGGGCCGAGCTGCGCGGGCGCTACCCGCGACACCACTGGCCGGAGGACCCGCGCACCGCGACCCCCACCCGGCGGACCGGGCGGAACCGGCCCTAGTGCCTAGCTCCTACTCGTCACCCTTGGGCAGGCTCTCGTAGATCTTCTTGCAGTCGGGGCAGACCGGCGAACCGGGCTTGGGGGACTTGGTGACCGGGAACCGCTCGCCGCAGAGCGCCTCCACCATGTTCCCCAGCACCGCGCTCTCGGCGATCTTCGCCTTCTTCACGTAGTGGAACATCTTCGGCTCGTCGGAGCCGGTGGAGTCGGTGGTCTCCGGCCGCGTCTCGGTGTCGGGCAGAACCTGGGTGGCCATGTGCACCATGATGCCCCACGTGGTCACCCCCGTGTGCTCCCCCACCGTCTCCCCCGCCGTCGCCGCCGCGCTGGCCGCCGACACCCCCGTCGTCGCGTTGGAGAGCACGATCCTGGCGCACGGGCTGCCCGCGCCCCGCAACCGCGCCGCGGCCGACGAGCTGGAGGCCGAGGTCCGCGCGCTCGGCGCCGTGCCCGCCACGGTGGCCGTGCTCGACGGGGTGCCGTACGTGGGGCTCGACGCCGCGCAGCTCGACCGGATCTGCACCGAGCCCGTCGAGAAGCTGTCCGTGCGCGACCTCGGGGTGGCCGCGGGCCTCGGGCTCTCCGGCGCGACGACGGTCGCGGCCACGGCACGGCTGGCCACCCTGGCGGGGGTGCAGGTCTTCGCGACGGGAGGTCTGGGCGGGGTGCACCGCGGCGCCCGCGAGACCTGGGACGTCTCCGCCGACCTGGCCGCCCTGGCCGCGACGCCGGTGCTCACCGTCTGCTCGGGGGTGAAGTCGATCCTGGACGTCGGGGCCACGCTGGAGGTGCTGGAGACCTCGTCGGTTCCGGTGCTGGGCTACCGCACCGACCGGTTCCCGGGCTTCTACCGGCGGGACTCCGGCTTCCCGGTCCCCTGGCGCGTCGACTCGCCTGACGACGTCGCCGCCGCCTGGTGCGCCCACCGCGACCTCGGCCCGGGATCGGGGATGGTGCTGGCCCGCCCGGTCCCCGACCGCGACGAGCTCGACGGAGCCCTGCACGACCGGCTGCTGGCCGAGGGCCTGGCCCTGGTCGCGGAGCGAGGGATCACGGGCAAGGACGTGACCCCGGCGCTGCTGGAGCACTTCCACTCCGCGAGCCACGGGGCCAGCCTGGCCACCAACATCGCGTTGGTTCGGGCGAACGCGCGGCTGGCCGCGCAGGTCGCCGTGGCCCTCAGCTGTCGGACTTCGGAGCCGACTTCGGAGCCGGGTCCGGGTCCGGAGGCGAGCCGGGGTCGATGACCGGGTGCGAGCGGTCCTCCAGCTCGAGGCGCTCGGGTCGGTAGGTGTTCACCTTCTCGCGCTTCTGCGGGAGCCGGTCGTTCGCGATCAGCACCGCGATCCACGGGAGCGGGATCGAGATGACGAGCAGCGTCACGGCGAGCCACGGGATCTGGTAGAAGACCGCCGCGAGGATCATGCACGGGATGCGCATGCCCATCGTGATCTTGTAACGGCGCTTGCGCACCGCGAGCTCCTCTTCGTAGGAGCGTTGTGCGTCCGTGATGAGCACGGGATCGGCGTCCCGGCCCGGCGGACGACTGGACTCGGTCGTCAAGGGACCACCTCCGTTCCCATCGTCGCACCCGATGCCACGCTACGCGCGTTCACCACGGGACGAGCGGGGGCTCAGTCCCCGTCAGTCCCCGTCCTTCTCGCCGTCGTCCTCCCCGTGCGCGTGCAGCCGCACGGGGCCCACCGCCTCCTCGGACACGACCTCCAGCAGCCGCCGCGCGAGCCCACCCGCGATGCGGTACCGGACGAGCCTGCCCTCGCGGTGCGCGGTCACCATCCCGTGGGCGCGCAGCAGCCGCAGGGCGTGCGAGACCGCCGAGTCGCTCATCCCGACGGCCACGGCGAGGTCGGAGACGCAGAGGTCTCCGGCGTGCTGCAGCGCCAGCAGGATGGACAGCCGGTTGACCTCGCCGAGGGCGTCGAGCACCGTGGCGGCCCGCTGGACGCGCTCACCGTCGGCCAGCACGGCCGTGGCGTCGCACACCTGATCGGGATCGATGACCCGCAGGTCGCGGCGGTCGGTGGGGACCTTGTGCACGTCGACGATCCTACGCGCGCCGGATCACGTGCCTGCCTTCGCCGCGGCCTTGGCGGCCTGTTTGAAGGACCGCACCTTCTCCAGCGACCCCTGGTCGACGACGTCGGCCACGGAGCGGAACGACCCCTCGTCCCCGTAGCTGCCCGCCGCCTCCCGCCAGCCCTCCGGCGTGACACCGCGCTGTTTGCCCAGCAGCGCCACGAAGATCTGCGCCTTCTGCCTGCCGAAACCGGGCAGTGCCGAGAGGCGTTTCAGCAGCTCGCGGCCGTCCGCCACGTCCGACCACACGCCGGTCACGTCCCCCGCGTACCGCTCGACGACCGCCTGGCACAGCGCCTGCACCCGGCCCGCCATCGACTTCGGGTAGCGGTGCAGGGCAGGCGTCCGGGCGAAGATCTCGACCAGCGCCTCGGGGTCGTACTCGGCGATCTGCCGGGCGTCGAGCGTGTCCGTACCCAGCCGGGCGGCGAGCTCGGCGGGCGCGCCGAACGCGCGCTCCATGGGGATCTGCTGGTCGAGCAGCATGCCGGTGAGCAGGGCGAGGGGATCGCGGTCGAGCAGCGCGTCCGCCGCCGCGTCCTGGGAGAGGCTCAGCACGGGCCCAACGGTAGCGTCACCGCGTGCTTCCCGACGATCTGTGTGCCCGGCTCCGCGACACCCTCCTGGAGCAGGAGTTCACCACCACCGGGGTGCGCGACCTGCTCGGACCGGGCGCGCACGCCGCGCTGACCCGCGGCGAGCCCGAGGCCGCGGCGCGCGCCACCCGCGAGGCCGGGGGGCTCGGCTCGCTCGTCCGGCTGTTCCTGCTCGGCGGCACCGAGGAGAAGCCCCCGCTCCCCGAGCTCGACGCGCTCGTCGTCGGCGGGCTGCTCACCGCAGGCCCGGACGGCTACCGGGCCGCCATGGACCTGCGGCCCTACGGCGAGGCCGATGTCGGCGGAGAGGCGGACTGGTACGTCCTCTCCGACCTGGACACCCCCGCGGCGCGGCAGGACCGCGACCACGTCACCGGTGTCGGCGGTGCCTCGCTCACCCTGGCGTCCTCGCTGGTCAGGACCCCGGTGCGGGAAACACTGGACCTCGGCACCGGCTGCGGGGTGCAGGCCCTGCACGCCAGCCGGTTCTCCGGTCGGGTGGTGGCCACGGACGTCGCGCCCAAGGCCCTCGCGGTCGCCAGGGCGACGCTGGCGCTCTCCGGGGTGCGCGGGGTGGAGCTCGTGGAGGGGCCGTGGTTCGCGCCCGTCGCCGACCGCGAGTTCGACGCGATCGTGTCCAACCCCCCGTTCGTCCCCGGACCCGAGCGGGTCGAGTACGTCTACCGCGACTCGGGCCAGGCGGGCGACGCCGCACTGGCCGGGCTGCTCGCCGACCTGCCCGCGCGCCTGCGCCCCGACGGCCGCGCCCAGCTGCTGGGCTCCTGGCTGCACGTGCGCGGCGAGGACTGGCCGGACCGGGTGCGGTCGTGGGTGCCCGCGGGCTGCGACGCCTGGATCCTGCAGCGCGAGGTCACCGATCCCGCGCTGCACGTGGGCACCTGGCAGCGGGACGCCGGGCTGGACCTGAGCGCGCCCGCCACGCGCGCGGCCGCGTCGGAGTGGCTGGACTGGCTGGACGCGGAGCGCGTCGAGGCCGTGGGGTTCGGGTTCCTGCTGCTGCGCCGCCGGGCGGACGGCGGGCCCGGCACCGTCGTCGTCGAGGACCTGCACGGCGAGCTCGCCGATCCGCTCAACGTCGAGATGGCCGAGTGGATGGACCGCATCGACTGGCTGGGCACGCACGCCTCCGACGAGGCCCTGCTCGGCGCCCGCCTGCGGCTGTCCCCCGGCGCCACCCTGGAGCGCTACGG
>Ga0207644_10001853_pt1 | contig 13770 bp, 12 predicted proteins | sample KBSS73metaG_FD_184326 | JGI IMG/M metagenome (GOLD analysis project Ga0207644, IMG submission 184326) | Switchgrass rhizosphere microbial communities from Kellogg Biological Station, Michigan, USA - KBS S7-3 metaG (SPAdes) (version 2) | ecosystem: Host-associated > Plants > Roots > Rhizosphere... | reverse complement strand
CAGTTGCCCGTGCACGCGGTGTTGCAGCAGACGCCGTCGACGCAGAAGCCGCTGATGCAGCCCGTGGTCACCGTGCACACCGATCCGTCGGGGGCCGCGCATCCGCCCGCGCCGTTGCAGACTCCCGCTCCCTGGCACTCGTTGTCGGGATCGAATCCGAAGCCGACGAGCCCGCAGACCCCGTTCGCTCCGCTTCCCTTCTTCTGGGCGCTGCACGCCAGGCACGAGCCCGTGCACGACGTGTCGCAGCAGAACCCGTCCACGCAGAACCCGCTCTGGCAGCTCGCGTTCGCGGCGCACGCGGCGCCGTTGGGGCTGACGCAGGTCCCGTTGCCGTTGCAGACGGCCGTGCCCGCGCATTCATTGTCGGGATCGGTCCCGCCGGAGATGTTCCCGCAGGTGCCGTCGGACCCCGTCCCTTTCTTCGCGGCGCTGCACGCCTGGCAGAGACCCGTGCACGAGGTGTCGCAGCACACGCCGTCCCGGCACGAGCCGCTCTGGCACTCCGTGTTGCTGACGCACGCCGTACCGATGGGGTTGATGCAGGCTCCCACACCGTTGCACGTCCCGGTGCCCGGGCACTCGTTGTCGGGGTCCCGCCCGTTTCCAATGACCCCGCAGGAGCCGTCCGAGCCGCTCCCTTTCTTCGCGGCCGTGCATGCCTGGCATGTGCCGGTGCACGCCGAGTTACAGCACACACCGTCCGCGCAGTTGGCGCTCTGGCAGTCGCCCCCGGCGGCGCAGTGCTTGGCGATCCCGCAGGCCGGACAGGTTCCGCCTCCGCAATCGATGTCCGTCTCCGCGCCGTTCTTGACGCCGTCGTTGCAGAGTGGGGCCAGGCATATGTGGGTGGCGGACGAGCAGACCAGGCTGGCGCAGTCGGGGCCGATCTGGCAGTGCCGGCCCGCGGCGCACGCCGGGCAGGACCCGCCGCAGTCGGTGTCCGTCTCGGACCCGTCCTGGACGCCGTTCGCGCAGGGAGAGACGCCGCACAGGTCGCCCGAGCAGATCGCGCTCTGACAGTCGGAGCCGGCGCAGCAGCCCTGTCCGCTGCCGCAGGGCGCGCAGGGTCCTCCGCAATCGACGCCGGTCTCGGCGCCGTCGCGGACGCCGTCGGTGCACAACGCCGGCTGGCACTGCGCGCCGACACAGCGATGGCTGAGGCAGTCGCCGGACGCGGCGCAGAACGCCCCGTTGGCGCACGGGCCGCAGGAGCCGCCGCAGTCGGTGTCCGTTTCATCGCCGTCCAGCGCGGCGTTAGAGCACCAGGTCTCGCAGAATCCCGAAGGGTTCAGGACGTGAGGCCCCGCCGTCGCGCTGCCTGCGGAGCCTTGCCCGCACGCGTCCTCGGCCACCACCAGGTACCAGTACAGGGCGCCGGGCGCGGGGAGCTCGGTCAGGGACGACGCGGTGGCCGCCGCCGCGTGAGCGCGCCGGTCGCACGAGTCGATGCCAGACGTCAGGAGCAGGGGCAGCTGCGCGCGGACGCCGCGATAGACGCCGTAGCCGCTCGCGGCCGATGCCGGGGTCCATTGCAGGCAGGTCTTCGAGCCTGCGCACCATGTGAGATTCGTGACCTCGGCCGGAACGGCCGTAGCGCGGGTCGCGCCCACGGCGCACGCGAGCAGGATCGACAGGAGCGCGATCACGTGGAACGAGCGGGTGACGTACGAAGCGCGGCGCGGCAGTCTGGGCATGACGTTCATCGGTTCCCCCTGGACCTGACCTTCTACTTCTGTTGGAGACGCTCGACCTTCAAGACCGTGACCTTGGGTTGTCCCTGGGCGCGGGTGAGGGCCGCTTCGTCGGCGGAGGGAGCGAGAACCCATTGCTCGCCACCCTCGCCGGGCTGGATTGCGGAGAGAAAACGGCTGTCGCCGTAGGCGTTGAAGGAAACGGTCGGTTCCGCACCGCCGCCGGACGCGGCGGCCTTCCGGGCCTGGACGACGGCGCCTCGGCCATGGTCCGCGCTCCGGATGGTCACCGAGCCGGTCGCGAGACCGTCCAGGGCGAGGACGTACTCACCCGGCGCGAAGTGTGACTCTCCGGCCCGGAAGTCGAATGGCACCCGCATCAGGAGCGTCCGACCGGCGGCGAAGGCGCCGGATAGGCTCGCGACGAGCAAGAGCAGACCCAGGACGAGTGCGGCCCGCGTGGAGAGGGTGCTGCGTTCCGGCAACCACGCGGCCACGGGTTTCCTCGCTCTCTTCCAGCCGGGCATCAGGAGGCGCGTCACACTCGCTACTAAGGAAGGCGGCCCGGTCCGTTACAGGCCGGGAGATGCGCCTCTGCGCGACGGAGATTGGGGGTGTCGAGGCGAGTCGAAGGCCGTAATATGTGCACCGCCGTCCTGACCCGGTAGGCGGGCCACGGCCTGGAGAGACCGTTTTCCGTGACTGATGACGCGCCTTCACGAGGGGGGCAGGCCTGGTTCTCGACGACGCACTGGAGCGTCGTCCTCAAGGCGCGGTCGGCCGACGAGGCCGAGAGCCGGGACGCGCTTGCGACCCTGTGCCAGGCGTACTGGCCGCCCGTCTATTCCTACATCCGGGGCCGCGGACACGATCCCGAGGGGGCCCGGGACCTCACGCAGGGCTTCTTCGCCGTGCTTCTCGAGCGGCGCGGTATCGCCGAGGCGCGCCAGGAGCGCGGCCGCTTCCGCTCCTTCCTGCTCGGGTCCGTCAAGAACTTCCTCTCGGACGAGCAGGACTACCGCCGGGCCGCGAAGCGGGGCGGCGGGCAGACGCCGATCTCGATCGACGCGGACGAGTGGGAGTCCACGCACGCGGCCTACGAGCCCGCGACGGACCTGACGCCGGAAACGATCTTCGAGCAGCAGTGGGCGCAGGCGCTCCTCGACCGGGCGAAGCAGGACCTGGAGGGTGAGATGCAACGCTCGGGTGGCGGGGAGCGATTCCGCAGGCTCAGCCCGTACCTCGTAAGCGATTCCGATCCTCCCTACCGCCAGCTCGGCCTGGAGATGGAAACGACGGAGGCCGCCCTGCGGGTCGCCCTGCACCGCATGCGCCAGAGGTTCGGCGCCAAGCTGCGCGAGCACGTGGCCCAGACGGTCGACGATCCGTCGAAGACCGAGGACGAGCTCCGCTATCTCATCGGCGTTCTGGGTGACTAGAGGAGCGCCATGACGTCCGGTGCCCGCTGCGCGACGTGCGGCAAGGAGCTGAAGGCCGGATCGGGCGGCTCGTGCCCGCGGTGTCTTCTCCGGCTCGGCCTCTCGTCCCCCTCGATGAAGCTCGAGCGGCTCGGCCCCTACGAGATCGTGTCGCGTCTCGGGGCGGGCGGGATGGGGGTCGTCTACCGGGCGCTCGACGCGCGCCTCGACCGGGAGGTCGCGATCAAGGTGCTGCCGGACGCGCTGGCGAGCGATCCCGAGCGCGTCGCGCGGTTCCGTCGCGAGGCCCGGGTCGCGGCGTCGCTGCACCATCCCCACATCGCCGGCATCTACGGGTTCGAGGACGAGGGCGAAGCGCACTTCCTGGTCATGGAGCTGGTGGAAGGACTCACGCTCGCCGAGCGCATCCGTTTCGGCCCGCTGCCGATCGACGAATCCCTCGCGATCGTCGAGCAGATCGCGGGAGGCCTGGAAGCCGCCCACGAGAGCGGCATCGTCCATCGGGACCTGAAGCCCTCCAACATCAAGATCACTCCCGGAGGGCAGGCGAAGATCCTCGACTTCGGGCTCGCGAAGGCGCTGGACGACCCCTCGTCCGGTCCCGTCTTCGAGGCATCGGGCGATGCAGCGGGCGACGAGACGAAGACCGGCACCGTCTTCGGCACCGTGCCGTACATGAGCCCCGAGCAGGCGCGCGGGCGTCCCATCGACAAGCGGTCCGACATCTGGTCTCTCGGATGCGTGCTCTACGAGTGCCTCTGCGGGCGGCGCGCGTTCGACGGAGACACCGCGGCGGACGTCGCCGCCAAGATCCTCGAGCGCGATCCGGATTGGGACGCTCTTCCGCCCCGCACGCCGCCGCGCGTGCGCGAGCTGCTCGAGAGGTGCCTGGAGAAGGACCCGAAGCGCCGCGTGCGGGACAGCGGGGACGTGCGCATCGAGCTCGAGCGCGCGCTCGAAGCGCGCGAGTGGAGCTCTTCGGGCGCCGTGCGCCTGCCCGCGGCGCGCGGGACGCCGTCACGGCGCGTCCTGCCCTTCGCGATCGCCGGGCTGGCCGTCGCCGGCGCGCTCGTGTGGGCCGCCCTCTCGGGACGGGGAGTCACGAGCGACAGGGCCGCTTCCGGGGAGACGGCCTCCCTGGTCCCCATCCGCATGGTCGCGACCGATCCCGATGTTCCGCGGGCGCCGAGCGATGACGCTCCGACCCTCGCGATCTCTCCCGACGGCATGACGATCGCCTATATGGGCAAGGGCCCCCGGGACCTCCGGGATCGGGTCGGCCTCTACCTCCGGCGCGTCGACGAGATCCAGGCGCGCCGCCTCGAGCTGCCGTGCGACCCGAACCGGCAGCAGGTCTCGGATCCCTTCTTCTCGCCGGACGGCAAGTCGATCGGCTTCACGTGCGGGGACCTCTACAAGGTCTCCGTGTCGGGAGGTCCCGCGGTCAAGCTCGCCGAGAGCGCGATCCCTCTGAAGGGAGCGACGTGGTCTTCGGCAGGGATCGTCTTTTCTCCAGCGGCGAAGGCGGGCCTCGTCCTCGTGAGAGAGGAGGGGGGGCCGCTCGAGACCTTGACCGTGCCCGACGCTGCGAAGGGAGAAGTCTCGCACCGTTGGCCCAGCGCTCTTCCCGACGGGCGCCATGTCCTGTTCACCATCAAGAAGGAGGGGATCGCGACGTTCGACCAGGGGGAGATCGCTCTTTTGGATCTCGGCACGCGGACGTACAAGATCCTGGTTCACGGCGGGACCTTCGCGCGGTACCTCCCCGCCGGCCAGATCGTATTCACGCGCGGAGATTCGATCCTGGCGGTCGGCTTCGACCTGCGCAAGGAACAGGTCGAAGGCCAGCCCGTCCCGATCACCCAAGGAGTGATGACGGAGCCGGGGAGCGGAGCCGCCCAGTACGCGGTCGCGCGGGACGCTGGAACGCTCGTCCTGGTGCCCGGAGGCGTGAACGTCGTGCGCGACGAGCTGATCTGGATCGACAGGCAGGGAGCCGTCACCTCGATCGGCGCGCCGCAGCAGCCGTATCACAGCACGATCGTGTCTCCCGACGGCACCCGCCTCGCATCGACGGCCTTCGGCGCCACCGACAGCGTGGTCGTGTACGACATCGTCCATCGCTCGCTGTCGCGCCTTCCGTCCGAAGGCAACTGCGGCGTCCTGGCCTGGACGCCCGATGGCCGCCAGCTCCTGTACGCCTCGGATCAGGACGAGCCCGGCAAACTGGTGCTCCGGTTGAGACAGGCCGATGGATCGGGAGCGCCGCGACGTCTCGTCCTGAACGTCGAGCTGTACCAGGCCCTCCTGATGGTCCGTCTCGAGGACGGGCTCGGGCTGGTGCACGTGGCGAACGGAAGTCTCTGGCTCACCCCTCTCGACAGAGATCCGACGCCGAGGCGGCTCGGCGGGGAGTTTTCGCTCGGCGCCTCCAGCCTGTCCCAGTCACCCGATGGGCATTGGCTCGCCTACACCTCCGACGTTTCGGGCAAGGGCGAGGTCTACGTCAAGCCCTTCCCGACCGGCGGCGGGACCTGGCAGATCTCGCACGGTGGAGGTATCTCGCCTTATTGGTCGCCAATCGGCGACGAGGTCTTCTATATCCGTCATTCCGGTGACGAGCGATGGGTCAGCGCCGCCCGCGTCGCGGCGGCGCAGAAACAGATCGTGGCCGCCGCGCCCACCGACCTTTTCAAGATCCCCCCGGACATCTTCGTTTGGGGGCCTCATCCCGACGGTAAGCGCTTCGCCGCGACGCGGACCTTGCCGCCTGTCTTCAAGGGGGACCGCGTCGAAGCCGTCCTCCACTGGTCCGAGCAGGTCAAGGCGCGCATGATGGGGCACTGAGCATTCATAATGGTGGCTGTGCGGGGAGGTCGCCCAAGCCATCCACCGAGCCGCCATCCGGGATTTCGGCAGCGCTGACAACACCAGGAGCCGCCTTGAAAGAGCGGAGTCCCCTCTCGCGATACCGGCTCGAAGACGGCGTGCCGTGCGTCGACGTCAAGATCACCAGCATCGAACAGCTGTTCGACAACCGGGATCCGGCGCCGTTCCGCGAGCGCGACCTCGATCCCGGTCTCGCCGAGTATCTCCGCGATGCCGCGGAGGACCTTGCGAACGCGAAGACCTATCGGGTCATCTTCTGGCTCGAACGGCCGTGTCCGCCGGGGGAAATCGAGCAGGCCTTTCACGCCCACTTCGCCGACGCGCTCGAGCGCATCCAGCGGGACCGCCGGCGGCGCAGGCGCGGGGGACAGGTCGCGCTCGCCCTTGCCGTCATCCTGGTCATTGCGCTGCTGTTCCTCGGGCGGGTCGTCGGCAATCTCGTCCCCGGTGCGCTCGGGCTGGGGCTGAAGGAAGGGCTCGAGATCTCGAGCTGGGTCGTGATGTGGCGCCCTGTCGAAATCCTGATCTACGACTGGATCCCCGTGCGGCACGAGCGCCGGGTCCTCTCGAAGCTGCTCGAGGCCTCCATCGAGGTGCGCCTCGGCAAGCGCGTCGATGCATGAACGATCTCCGAACGAAAGCCGCTATCGCAGACCGAGCGCGGCTCAGTCTGGCTTCAGCAGGGGGACGTCGACGACATGCTCGGAAACGAACCAGGCCTGTTTCTCGTTCGTCCGCACGATGTCGGAGACGAGCAGGTCGTTGGTGCCATCGTCACCCGAGTCGGTCGCCTGCCCTGCCATGGAGCGAGCCTCTTCGAGGATGATTTCGTGCGCATGGAGGAGCCGGGAGATCTGTACCGGCACTTCCTCTCGCCCCTTCGGCGGACGCGGCAGGATCGTCGTCTCGGCGACATCGGCCGCCATGGCCAGGCTGATCCCTCCAAGTATCTGAATTCGCTCGGCAATCCTATCCACTAGCTCGTTCTGCTCTTCGTAGTGCTTATCGAAGAGAAGATGGAGCTGGTAGAAGGTCGGTCCCGCCAATTGCCAGTGATGTTTCTTGTAGAGATCTCTCAGCGTGATGGTGTCCGCAAGCACTTGATTGAGGTTCTCGACGCTTTGAAGGGCGGTTGTCTTGGACAGCGCGATCGGCATGTGGACCACGTACCCGAAGGGTTGGATCTCGCGTCCCTTCTGGTGATCGATGGGCCGTGCCCGGTCGGCTACGGGAGCGGCGCTCCTTGTCTTGCTCATGTCTGTTCTCCTTCTAGTGGATTCACGGCGTCGATCGATAGGTCGCTTACTGCGAACTCGCGCGCTACCGGGAAGCGTTGGGCTGGAGGAAGGTCCCGCGCTCGAGCTGCTCGAAGGCGTGCTGGAGCTCTTGCTGCGTGTTCATGACGATGGGGCCGTACCAGGCGACAGGCTCCTCGAGCGGCTGACCGGAGACCAACAGGAACCGGACCCCTTCGTCCCTAGCCTCGACCTCGATCTCGTCACCGCGATCGAACAGAACGAGTGTGCGGTTTCCGGCTTGGGCGAACGGCTTCGTGTCGAGCCATCTAGCCGGTTCGGTCGGAACGATGAGTGGCTCTGAGGCGTTGCAGAACCTGCCCTCGCCGGAGAAGACGTAGGCGAAGGCATGGCTCGTCGTCTCGACCGGCAGGACCTTCCTCTTACCCCGCGGAATCGAAACGTCCAGATAGACCGGCTTGGCGGCGACGTCCTCCACGGGACCGCGCGTCCCGCGATAGGCGCCACAGACCACTCGGACCTCGGTGCCGTCGTCGTCGACGACCGTCGGCACGTCCGCCGCCTTGACGTCCTGGTAACGCGGTGCGGTCATCTTCAACGAAGACGGGAGGTTCGCCCAGAGCTGGAAGCCGTGCATCCGCCCATTCGCATCGCCAGTCGGCATCTCCTGGTGGAGGATCCCGCGGCCTGCCGTCATCCACTGAACGTCTCCCACACCGATGCTTCCGCGATTCCCGATGCTGTCTCCGTGCTCCACGGTTCCGGCGAGCACGTAGGTGATCGTCTCGATCCCCCGATGAGGATGCCAGGGAAAACCAGGGAGGTAGTCCTCGGGGCGCTCGTTCCTGAAGTCGTCGAGCAGAAGGAAGGGATCGAATTCGGAGGTCGCGCCGAAGCCGAACGCGCGATGGAGATGGACACCGGCGCCTTCAAGAGTCGGCCTCGCCTTCGTTAGGCGCTTGACGGATCTAGTTGCCATCGGAACCCCTCCCTCGCTCTCGGGGCGAGTCAGAGCCGTGACATCTCGGGGTGAATTCGGTTCGCGAATTATCGCACCTTGCGACGAAATGTCGCGAGCCTGTCCGGCGCTCCCGCGGTCCCAACAAGGCCTGTCGCCAGAAAGAGCATGCGCCTGATACCTCCGAGCACGGCCGCCAGAGCACTGAGCAAGGACGGTGCCGTCGCGCTCGAAGGAGAAAGTGGGGCCTGCAACACAGGTTTCGGATCTCCGGGGAATGTCGTGCGCGAAATCTCGCAACATGCGCTCCACCACACGGACTCCGCCCGGTCTTCCTCGACCCGCCGCGCCGCAGCCACGCGATGAGTTTGCGACGCCGGTGCCAGGACATCTGTTGGCCCCGGACTTGCACGGAGGGGAAGTCGACTCAGCCGATGCCGAGGTAGATGAGAACTCCAGCGATGTCAACTCCTTTGAAGAATGCTGTGAGCGCGTTCGCTGCGGTAACCATGTTCCTCGGCGTCGCAATCGTCATCATGGGCGGCGCAGGATCGCTCGTTTCGATCCTTCTCGCTCTGGGCGGTCCAACACGGGCGGCGAGCGCGAGCGCGCACGGACGCATCGACATCCCGAATGAGTGACCGAACCGTACAGAACATGAAAAAAGGATCATGGAGGACCAAGACATGGCCAAGAAGGGATCGGAAGAGAGCGTCTATCGCGTCATCGATGTCATCGGGAGCAGCAAGACGTCCTGGGAGGAGGCCGCCAGGAACGGCGTGGAGATCGCAACGAAATCCCTCCGGGACCTCCGCGTTGCCGAGGTGCGCGAGCTGGACGTGAGGATCCAGGACGGTAAGATCTCGGTGTTCCGCGTCCGCATGCAGCTCTCGTTCAAGTACGAGGGCTGAACGAGGAGTCGTTCGGGTCACCGCCTACCGCCAAGAGAGCGCTCATGGCCGATTTGCCGGACCTTCCAGGTGACGACTGGGTTGTCGTCAAGGGCGCCGGCAGCGGCTTCGCACAGGAGGTCACGGTCCGAACGCATCGACTCCTCGGCGACGAGCCGGTGGCGTATGGAGGGACGGACAGCGGGCCCTCTCCGTACGACCTCCTGCTTGCGGCGCTCGGCACCTGCACGTCGATCACGCTCGCGATGTACGCGCGACGGAAAAATTGGCCGCTGGAGTGCGTCACCGTCCGCCTTCGCCACGGGAAGGTCCATGCAAGAGACTGCGAAGAGAGCGAGAACAAGCCGACTGGTCTCGATCGGATCGAGAGTGAGATCGACCTCGGCGGCGCGCTTTCGGAGGAGCAGCGCCATCGACTCCTGGAGATCGCGAATCACTGCCCCGTCCACCGCACGCTCGGGTCCGAGATCATGATCGAGACGCGCCTCGCGGAAGCCGAAGAGCGCGGACGTCATGCGTGACCCCTCGGACAAGCCCTCCGGAGGAGCCGTGGCCCGTGCCACGCTTGATGGCGGGCGGCCGTGTCTGGTCGCTTCGCCCTAGAAGCGGTACTCGAACGAGAAGTTGACCCAGTCGAGTGTGGAGTCGAGTCCCTTCACGGAACCGAAGTAACGGTAAAGGTGACGTGGACGCTGAAGGGGAGGTGAACCCCATCGGCAGGCCCACCCGAATCAGAACTCCGCCTTGCCCCGAACGAAGGTCGTCAGGTTCCCCGCCGCCGCCTGCGCGCCGAACGCTAAGTCCGAAAGCTGGTTCCCCCATCCCTTCGGCGGCTCCCCCAGCTCGACATGTCCACTCGATTCCCTTCCTCGGGTTCTTGCGCACTGCGCTCGAGTGGTCGCGGCAATGAGCCCTTGGTCGTGAGCGCGTGATCGCGGCCCGCAGGCGGATATTCGGCACGTTGCCGAGAGTTCGGAACGGCCTTCGGCGCCGCCAGACGCACGGCGGGAGTCGCTTGTTCCTCAGTTATCCGATCCGCCGTCACTTCTGATCCGAAACTTTCGCCGAGCCTCGCTGGCCCGTGGCTTGCACTTGCTGCGGGTGCGATGACACGAAGCACCTCGCAAGGTCAGGAGGATCGAATGGCAACGACAGCAAAGGCTCCCGCGGAATCGCGGGCACTCCCCAAGCCGAACAGCGACTTCTACGATCTCGCCTCGACCCTTGGCGCCGAGGAGCTCGGGGTCTTGAAAACAGTGCGCGAGTTCATGGAGACGAAGGTGGCGCCCATCGCCAACAAGTACTGGGCCGCGGACGCCTTCCCGTTCGAGCTGCTGCCCGCGTTCAAGGAGCTGGGCATCGGCGGCCTCGGGATCCAGGGCTACGGCTGCCGCGGCGGAAGCGCGCTGCTCGTCGGCCTGGCCGCGATGGAGATGTCGCGCATCGATTCGTCGATCGCGACCTTCTTCGGCGTCCACGACGGTCTCGCGATGGGCTCCATCTACGCGGCGGGATCGGAGGAGCAGAAGCAGAAGTGGCTACCGCCGATGGCGCGCTTCGAGAAGATCGGCTGCTTCGGCCTGACCGAGCCGCTCGTGGGCTCGGGAGCATCCGGCGGGCTCACCACGACGGCCAAGCGGGAGGGCGACAGCTGGGTCCTCAACGGCCAGAAGAAATGGATCGGCAACTCCCCGTGGTGCGATGTCTCGGTCATCTGGGCGCGCGACGTCGCCGACAACCAGGTCAAGGGCTTCATCGTCGAGAACAAGACCACGCCCGGGTTCAGCGTCGAGAAGATCGAGAACAAGATCGCGCTCAAGATGGTCCAGAACGGCCTGATCACGATGAAGGACTGCCGCGTGCCGGAGGAGAACCGCCTCCAGGCCGGCAAGTCGTTCCGTGACGTCGCGCGCGTGCTGAAGATGACCCGCTACCTCGTGGCCTGGGAGGCCACAGGATGCCAGATGGGCGCCTACGAGCACGCGCTCAAATACGCACAAGAGCGCCTGCAGTTCGGCAAACCGATCGCCTCCTTCCAGATGGTCCAGGACCTGCTCGCGAAAATGATCGCGAACGTCACCGCATGCCAGTGCCTGGTGGTGCGCACGGCACAGCTCCACGCCGAGAGAAAGCTCGGCGATCACCAGCCGGCGCTGGCCAAGGCCTTCACGACCGCTCGCATGCGCGAGACGGTCTCCTGGGCGCGAGAGATCTGCGGCGGCAACGGGATCTCGCTCGACTACGACGTCGCGCGCTACTTCGCGGATGCGGAGGCCCTTTACTCGTACGAAGGCACGTTCCAAATGCAGAACCTCATCGTCGGCAAGGCCATCACCGGATTCAGCGCGTTCGTGTAACGCCCCCACCAGGGTCCGCATTCAAAGAGAGGTCAGTTCCATGGATTCGGCGAAAGAAATCGTCACCGCTCGCTCGGGAAGCGTCCTGGATGTTTCGTTCAACCGACCGGCGAAGAAAAATGCGATGACGTTCAGCATGTATACGACCCTGGCGGGTCTGCTCGACGACTCGCGCAAGGACGACGACGTCCGCGTCGTGCTGCTGCATGGCGCGGGTGACTCGTTCACCGCGGGCAACGATCTCGCCGACTTCATGAAGGGGCTCCCCGAGGGCGGTGAGAGTCCGCAGGAGCGCTTGATCGCGGCGCTCGTCGCCTTCGACAAGCCGCTGGTCGCGGCCGTGCACGGCGCGGCCATCGGATCGGGCACCACGATGCTGCCGCACTGCGACTTCGTCTATGCGGGCGAAAGCACGAGGTTCCAGATGCCGTTCGTCAACCTGGCCCTCGTGCCGGAGTTCGGCGCGAGCTACTCGATCGCCGCCCAAGCGGGATACCTCGCGGCCGCCGAGCTGATCCTGCTGGGACAGCCCTTCGATGCGCGCCGCGCCGCCGAGCTCGGACTCGTGACGCGGGTCGTGCCCGACCAGGCCGTGCTCGCCACCGCGAAAGAGACGGCCGAACGGCTGGCGGAGAAGCCCGCCGGCGCGCTGCGGGTGAGCAAGAGGCTTTTGAAGCGAGTGACGCGCGAGCAGTTCGTGACCGCTGCGAGCGCGGAAAGCAAGGAGTTCCTCGCGCGCCTGCACTCGGCGGAGGCGAGGGAAGCCTTCGCCGCCTTCTTCGAGAAGCGCCGGCCGGACTTCACGAAGATCGAGGATCCGGCCGCATAACCCCGCAAACAGTTTCGAGAGGAGACGCACCATGACTTCACCCGCCATTGCGCCATCACTGGAGAACGTCCTGTACGACACCAGGGGCGCGATCGCCTACGTGACGCTCAACCGGCCCAAGGTGCTCAACGCGTTGAACCACGCGACCTGGGAGGACCTGCGCATCGCCTTCCTGCGAGGGCAGGAGGACTCAGCGGTGCGCGGCGTGATCCTGACCGGCGCGGGAGACAAGGCGTTCATCGCCGGAGCGGACATCGGCGAGCTGGCGCACGTCACCGCCGTCGAGGCCGAGCAGTCCTCACGCTTCGGGCAATCCGTGCTCGACCTCATCGAGAACCTCGGCAAGCCCGTGATCGCCGCAGTCAACGGTTTCGCGCTGGGCGGCGGCTGTGAGACGGCGATGGCCTGCACGATCCGCATCGCTTCCGAGAGCGCGAGTTTCGGCCAGCCGGAGGTCAAGCTCGGGATCCTCCCCGGCGGCGGCGGGACACAGCGCCTGCCGCGGCTGGTCGGCAAGGGCCGCGCGCTCCAGCTCATCCTCTCCGGGGACACGATCACCGCCCAGGAGGCCTACCGCATCGGCCTCGTCAACGAGGTCGTTCCCGCCGCGGAGCTGATCCCGCGCGCGGAGAAAGTGCTGGACCGGATCTTCGCGAACGCGCCGTTGGCCGTCGCGTTCTCGCTCGAGGCCGTGAACAAGGGGCTCGAAGGGAACCAGGGAGAAGGCTTCGCGCTCGAGGCCTCTTACTTCGGCCTCTGCGCGGGCACGGAAGACAAGAAGGAAGGCACGGCGGCGTTCCTCCAGAAGCGGGCGCCACAGTTCCAGGGCCGGTGACGGGCGCGATCGCCCAAGGAGCCAGACATGAAGACCGACAACATCTTTTCGGGACTGAAGGTGGTTGACCTGGCGAGCTTCCTGGCCGCTCCGGGCGCCGCGGTGATCCTCTCCGACTTCGGCGCGGACGTGATCAAGGTCGAGCCGCCCTCGGGCGACACCTGGCGGATCGGCTACAAGGTCCCGCCGCAGCCCCGGGCCCACGACAACTATCCCTGGCATCTGCACAACCGCAACAAGCGCGGATTGGCCCTCGACCTGAAGTCGCCGCAGGCGGGCGAGGTCCTCGAGCGGCTGGTCAAGTGGGCGGACGTGCTGATCGTCAACACGCCGCATCCCGCACGCAAGCGGCTCAAGCTCGAGTACGAGGACGTCAAGCAGTGGAATCCGCGTCTGATCTACGCGGACCTCAGCGGCTACGGCGACAAGGGACCGGATGCGGACCTCCCCGGCTTCGACATCACGTCCTACTGGGCGCGAAGTGGACTGCTGTCGCTGACGCGCGACGCGGGCGCACCGCCGACGTTGCCCCCGTCCGGCAGCGGCGACCACGGGACGGCGGTCACCCTGTTCTCCGCAATCGTGATGGGCCTGTACCGGCG
>Ga0207644_10001852_pt1 | contig 13770 bp, 16 predicted proteins | sample KBSS73metaG_FD_184326 | JGI IMG/M metagenome (GOLD analysis project Ga0207644, IMG submission 184326) | Switchgrass rhizosphere microbial communities from Kellogg Biological Station, Michigan, USA - KBS S7-3 metaG (SPAdes) (version 2) | ecosystem: Host-associated > Plants > Roots > Rhizosphere... | reverse complement strand
CCACGGCATTTCCAAATTGAGCACCAACACCGCGTGGCACGGACGTAATCTTTTGTTTTTGTGAAAAGTCGGCCTTTACCGGCATCACCCAGGTGAGACAAGTGAGCAGGACTAGTCCACAAAGAAACCATTTAATTGAGAGTTTGATTTGAGTAGTTTGAGAGTTCATTGGTTTTCCCTTTATCGTTTCCCTGCGAGCTCCTTGCAGACAGGTGGGTATCAGTCCAAGCGAGATTCCGCTAAATCTTTCCCTATTTGACTACGCGCAAACGAGGAAAGAACTTGGTCAAACGTAAAGGGAAGTCTTAGATGGCCGCGTGAGAATCCATCGCCGGAAAGGGTGAGCGAATTCAAAGGACTCTCCGCCTTAAGATGCATTCCTTGACAGTCTTCGCCGCGCATCTCTATCATCCTGACCTGCTCTGCAGCCCAGAGAGTCCCGCCCCTGCGGAACGGAAAAGAGAGGCCCCTAGTGATTAAGTTGGACATCATCAATCGCGTCGCCGACAAAACCGGCGTACCCAAGATGAAAGCTGAACAGGCAGTTGAGGCACTCTTTCATTCAATGAAGGAAGCATTAACGAGGGGCGAGAGAATCGAGTTACGAGGTTTCGGAGTGTTTGTCGTAAAGCCTCGAAAACGAGGAGTTGGTCGAAATCCAAGGACGGGTGAAGAAGTAGCCATTCCATCCGGAAAGACTATTCGCTTCAAACCCGGAAAAGAACTTCAGGCTCATGAGGACGGCGAGCCGATAGTATAAAAGTAGTTAGAGCAGTCAGTTGTAATAATATTTCTAGGCTAGAGATGGAAGTTGCGGGAGCATCCCACCTCTAGCCTTTAGTATTCTAATAAACAGTTCTATGGCTGAGTCGATTAGAGAAGTAACGCCGCGGTTCAATGTTCAGCGGCGCGCGGGCGTGCCAACTGCACGCGAATGGCGACTGCATACGGCTCTTTTTCTTCTTACGGTACTAACCACAATCTTCGCGGGACTTTTACTTGGAGCGAATCCTCCGATACGCGAACCAGCTCTTAGTACACCCCTCGATTACTTACTTTACATACCGCTCTCGTATATTTTCTCAGTTCAAGCCTATTTAAAATTCGCGCTGACAAATCCAGAAATAATTATCAACGGCGCAGCTTTCTCTGCAGCGTTGTTGGCAATTCTCTTCTCGCATGAAATGGGTCACTACCTCGCTTGCAGACACTACGGAGTGGACGCGACGCTTCCGTATTTTCTGCCTGCACCTCCTCTCTTTCTGGCTGGTACGTTTGGAGCCTTCATCAAAATTCGTTCGCCAATCCCCACTCGACGTGCGTTATTCGATATCGGGCTTGCGGGCCCGCTGGCTGGATTTGTAGTCGCGCTGCCAATTTCGGTGATTGGCTTACTTGCGCTTGCCCCGCCGACAGCACATGGCTCGGAAATATTTTTCAATGATCCCCTCTTGTTTCGAGTGTTGGCCCGTCTTCTTGATGTTAGGCTTGATCCCAATTCGCCGACTAATCCCTACTACATGGCTGCATGGATTGGTCTGCTCGTAACGAGTCTGAATTTGATGCCGGTCGGGCAACTTGATGGCGGTCACGGTACCTTTGCAGTATTCGGACAACGGGCGCACAAGATAATCGGACGCGTAGCCTTCGGTACAATTGCCTTGTTAGCTGTCCTTGGTTTTTGGTGGCATGGAAGCCCGAGTGGATTTCTCTACACGGTGCTCCTGGGAATTATGTTGCGGGTTCGTCATCCACAGCCACCTGTGATGGAACCGCTGGGAACTAAACGAATCGTGATTGGACTATTGACACTGCTTGTATTCGCACTGAGCTTCTGGCCATTCCCGATCACTATCAGTTAAGACTAGCCACAGATTTCGGGATCACACTGATGTCCAGACCGAAGGGGCGCGCTCACATCGCAATGATGGAGCGCGCCCCTCGTTGATTGTTTCTGAATCTGTAACTGATTCCTAGATCGCGGCAGCAGGCAACAATCCTTTAATTTCTCTCACGACCTTCGCTACTTCTGCCTGATCAGCCAGCGCAATCATGAAAAACTTGTACCCTTGGTGAAAACAGATGACTCCGTTTGCAAACAACCAGACTCCATCCAAAAACGGATTACCACCTAACAACCAACTTATTGGCGCTCCGGTTATTGCACCCGGCTGAAAAATTTGAGCCCACATTGCCGCACCAGCTGCACAACTGAATGCTCCGAGTAGCGGTGCGCCGACATACTTAACTATGTTTCTTTCAAACTCCATGCGCTGTTGGTCCGCTTCCGTCAGCTCACCACGGCCAATCAACTCTTCTTGCTTCTTTAAATAGTTGTCAAACTTTTCTCCAGCCTTGCGCAATCCGTATACAGGTAATGCTGAATGCGTTAACCAATGAGGATGTGAACCAAGTAGCACCGCATCGAGTCCGGGAAACGCCACACCTGCTCTAATTCCGAGTACGAGCGATACGGTTACGACGGCTGTCTTGCCAGGATTTTCTTTGATCCAATTCCGCGCTTTGATCGCTCCGGTAGTCGCGGCCGTTGAAGCTCGAGTGAATTTCGCGCTTGTTCCATAGAGTTGGGTCGCACGGTCGTAATAGGCTTTTGCATCGTCGAGAACGTCATTGGCTTTCTTACCTGCGTCACCGGCAACGTCGCGAAAAACCTCACCAGCCTTTTTTACCCCTCGAACGGTTTCGCTGGCTGCACGCCGCGCAGCTTCACCTACTTCTTCATCGTCGCTCAATTTTTCCGCTTCGGCTCGCAAACGCTCGGCACCATTCGCCATGGTTTCAGCGCCACGCTTTGCCGCTTCTCCAGCGACCTTCGCGCCTTCTCCAACCAAATCCGAAATCGCAAACTTCTCGTCCAATTCGCGTGCTTTACGACGCGCCGCCTGTTGCCATTCTTCGATCTTGTCTTTGTAGTCAGCCATTCGAAAACCTCAAACCACAGGAGCTCTGTTACTGTCAGTTTGTACGTCTCCCGCAGCCGCAGAGTTCGATTTGATCAAGCCAGGCCCGACAACCCGATCGCGCCCGTTCCCTTTGGCTTCGTAAAGCAGGCTGTCGGCGGCTTTCGCGATATCGACGGCAGTTTGCGCGGACGAGGGGCATTCCGCAACTCCAAAGCTGGCAGTAACATTGCCCGCGGAAGGAATTTTCATAGTTTCAATGGCTAATCTCAGCCGCTCGGCCACCTCCATCCCCCGGCTCAATTCTGTTTCAACCAATAAAATGGCAAATTCATCGCCTCCGAACCTTGCGGCAAGATCAATTCCGCGCGTTCCTTCGCTCAGAACTTTGCCGATACGACGAATCGCCTCGTCACCGACATTGTGTCCGTAGGTATCATTCAATTTCTTAAAGTTATCGATGTCGATCATGAGCAAACAAAACGGATGGTCCAATCGAAGCGTACGACTTACTTCACGTTCAAGTTGTCTTTCAAATCTCCGGCGATTCGCGAGACCAGTAAGATGGTCCGTAAACGCGGCTTCTTCGCAAACGTCAAGGTAAGCTTTGAACTCAAGGAGTGTTCTCGTTCTTGCCAGCAGAAGATCAAGGTCGGTCGGATCGGTGATGTATCCCAACGCTCCTACTTCAGATGCACGTCGTAAATCTTCCACTCTTCGACCCGCGGCAGTTTGCATGATGACAGGGATGAACTTCGTGAGAGGGTTTCCTCTGATTTTTTGCGCTAATTCATAGCCGTTCATTCTGGGCATCATCACATCAGTGATCACCAAGTCAGGTTGGTAACTTTCGATCGCTGCCAATGCTTCGACACCGTCGGTTGCAGTTGTCACACTGTAGCCAGCGAGGCTAAGAGCGGCCTCTAGAAGATACAGTTTATCCGGGTTGTCATCTACCAGAAGAATGTTTGATTTATGCTGCATAATCCCACAAAAGTTGGACCGCCAATAGCCTTGCACGCCTTCTTAGCTTCATGCTACAGTTCGGCCATTCGGTTATTCGTTTCGTGCCGGCACTCGCCCAAGTATTGATTCAAGTTCATATCGCAAAAGAAAATTTTCCGGGCCTGGGTTTCCTTACAATTTTGACGAGCTTTAGATCCTTCTAGGACCACCTTGAAAACGCCCAGTCACGCTGCAATAACCGATTTAAAGACTATCTTTAACTCCACCCCCAGAGGGATAGGCACATGAAAGTCGTGCAAGATCAAAAGCGCGCACGGGACCTGACTCCCGCAGACCGTGCCGAAATAATTCGCCAACTCGACTTTGGATCAGCACTAAGCGAATCTGCTGTTTCCGATGTAGCAACCAACTCGGTCGTTCTCGACTTTCGTCGGCGTAGATTTGTCTACCGTGCCGGCGATCCTGCCGACTGCCTCTATGCAATTATCAAGGGTCGAGTAAAGCTCTGCCGCATTGAAGGAGATACTGGGCGAGAGGCTGTAATCGACATACTTCCAGAGGGATCGCTGTTTGGGGAGTCAGCTCTGTATTCAATCGCGGGTCAGAGGGCAAATTCTGCAGTAGCCTACGAAAACTCACGACTACTTCGAATCCATGTCGCGGATTTCAAACGGGGGATGGCTGAGGATAACCGACTTCATGATTACACTTTCCGCCTAATCGGTCAACGATTAGAACATGCAGAACGTCGCCTCGCTGACTTTGCACTTAATGCGATTCCCGCCCGCCTTGACAGGTTGCTTGCTGAGTTCTCAGACAGATACGGCGTATCTGAGCCAGAAGGCGTTTTAATTGATATTCCGCTGCCTCATCGTGAAATTGCCTCAATTGTCGGATCAACGCGAGAGAGTGTCACGGTACGCTTGAATGCCATGCGTCGCGAGGGTACGATCGAGTTCGTCAACCGACGAATTCTGATCAAACGGCCTGCGCTCTAATTTACGAGCGCGCGCCTGGGAAACCTTCAAGATTCATGAAATGTCCTACCTGCAGTAAATCAACCGAGTGGAAAGACAATCCGTTCCGACCGTTTTGCTCCGAGCGCTGCCAGCTGGTCGATCTTGGACGCTGGGTAGAAGGCGATTACCGCGTTCCCGGTGACCCATTGCCTGAAGACCAACTTGAGAGAGTCCCTCCCAACCACGAGGTCGAAAACGAATCCTGATATGTCAGATCTGCTTAATCAGAACAAAGAAATAGAACATCCTAACGGTGCCTCGAGGCCAGCAAATAATAATTATCACTTGCAGCGCGCACTTCTTTCATCGCTTCTTCTCGGTATCGCGATCCTCTTATCTGCGTGCAACGGCAACGACACGAATAATGCAAATACTCCCGTGATCTCTAGTGCCCCTAGAACGTCGTTACCAATGCCTCCCGTTAATGGCAAGTCAATTACCAATATGGGCTGGAGCCTTGGTGATGGGAAGCGGAATGCTTTTGCGGATTTTAATGGGAAGGTGTTGGTGCTGGATTTCTACGCCACGTGGTGTGAACCGTGCAGACGAAGTATCCCTCATTTGATCGATCTGCAGCGACGATATGAAAACGACGTTAGGGTGATCGGCTTGAATGTAGGTGGACCAGACGACATCGCGGAAGTACCTGGATTTGCCAGGGAGTTTAAAATTCAATACCCATTGGGTTTGCCAGACGACGACCTCGTAACCTTGTTGATGGCGAACAGCGATGCTATACCGCAAACATTCGTATTTGATCGTAGCGGCAAATTAATTAGAAGCTTCGTCGGTTTCGGTGAAACCACTGGAAGCGAGATTGATCGCAGTGTTGAGACCGCATTACACTCGAGCGCCGACTGATCGTTGACACCGTTCACACCCTATTTGAATGATTCGAGAGAAGCTCATAGAGAAAAAGATCGGCAAAGAAACATCGTTTCGGTGGCGAAGTGAAGAGATCTCTCGAATTGAAGGTCTTAGCGATGCAGTATTCGGATTCGCGATCACATTGCTGGTTGTGTCGCTGGAAGTCCCTAAAACTTTTAACGAGCTGGCCCAAGCGATGAGTGGCTTTGGCGCCTTCGCAATAAGTTTCGCTCTCCTTTTCCTCATTTGGTACAACCAGCACAAGTTCTTCAGACGTTACGGTCTGCAGGATACGGTCACAATTGTTCTGACTGCAGTTTTGCTCTTCGTTGTTCTGTTCTATGTTTACCCACTCAAATTCTTGTTTTCATTTTTGGTGAACAAATTCCTCGGCGGTCATGGTGAAATTCGACTGGCTAACGGCAACGTCCAATCGATGCTCGAGAATGATAATCAGATGGGCAGTCTCATGCTGATCTTCGGTGCCGGATACCTGGCAATTTTCCTGGTGTTCGTACTTTTGCACATACATGCCTATCGCAAGCGTGAACAACTGGCGCTTAACTCCCTGGAACGATTCGACACGATCAGCAGCATCCAGGAGAGCGCCTTAAACTGTGGGATCGCCCTCGTTTCGATGTCGATTATTTGGATTGGAGGAGCTCGATATTCCGGCTTTGCGGGACTCGCATATATGCTCACCGGCATCGTGATGGCATTTCACGGGTTCGTAATGGGAGCACGAAGGCGACGCGTCGAACAGCAGTTCGTTTCTCAAATATCTCGGCCAGCGTATGAAACGGAATTACAAAGTTAAAGATAAGCATGATCATTCATCTCAATGCCCTTCCTGCGATCACCTTCACCGTAGTGCTTCTATCCTGGATAGCTTTCGCGACAGCTTTTGTAAACAAAACTAAACCTCCTGAATCGCCGGACAAGAAGCGCGATCCGCGCTCGATCAAAGGCATTGTCGTGCAGGGACTTGCATTCGGAATCGCCTGGGGTGCACATCGTCCTTACTTCACGCCTATTGTTTCCGCACCACGCAGAGTTGAGATCGCTATCAGTATGCTTACAATGCTTATTTCCATAAGCTCGGTAGCTTTCACAATGTCTGCGGTTCGGGCATTAGGAAAAGAATGGAGTTTGACGGCGCGGGTTCTGGAGGGACACACCTTGGCAACACACGGACCTTATGCCTGGGTGCGTCATCCGATTTATACAGGAATGCTAGGGATGCTAGTGGCTACTGGATTGGCAACCAGCTACTGGCCCGCGTTGCTAATCGCGATCGTGATTTTCTTTATAGGCACCGTAATCAGAATGCGAGTTGAAGAAGGTCTGTTGCACGAGAATTTTGGCGCCGAGTTTGACGACTACGCCCGTCGCGTCTCAGCAATCGTTCCGGGAATTTATTAATAACTACTTCGAACTGTTAGGAATCATTTTGAGAAAAGCAAAGATATTAATCACGTTGGGACCAGCTTCACGCGATCCGCAAGTTATCGAGCAACTCCTTGCTGCAGGCGCGAATGGTGTACGAATAAATATGTCTCACGGTAGTCATCTCGAGAAGACTGCCGACATCGAGCGCGCCCGCGCGGCTGCAAAAAAAATGGGTAAATCACTCGCTGTTCTCGTGGATCTTTCGGGTCCTAAAATCCGGACCAGTGAATTGAAGAATCACGAACCAGTCAAACTTGAACGGGATGCGTTGTTTACAATAACCACCCAAAAAATCGAGGGTGATGCGCAAAGAGTATCTACAAACTACCCGGACTTACCGAAGGTTGTTGCGGCCGGGACCAGGCTGCTGCTTGACGATGGTGCCATCGCACTTGTGGTGCAAAGCACGACTGCTACGGAAGTTGTTTGCAGAGTGGTCGATGCTGGTCTACTCGGTGAGCGCAAAGGAATCAATCTACCGGGCGTTGCTTTGCCTATCGACTCGTTAACTGAAAAGGACATCATCGATCTGAAATGGGCCGTTCAGCAGGACGCCGACTATATCGCACTGTCGTTCGTACGTCGTGGCAGCGATTGTGAAAGGGCAAAGCGTTTAATTCGTGAAGCCGGCGGGCGCGCGCCATTGATCGCGAAGGTCGAGAAGTCAGAAGCTATCGATCATCTTGAGGAGATCGTCGCAGCCGCCGACGGGATTATGGTGGCGCGGGGCGACCTTGGGGTTGAGACCAGCGTAGAGTTAGTGCCGGTTTATCAAAAATCAATCATCGACAAATCTGTCAGAGCCGGGAAGATGGTGATAACTGCGACCCAGATGTTGCAATCAATGGTTAGTAATCCGCGACCTACTCGTGCAGAAGCATCCGACGTCGCAAATGCAGTTTGGGATGGAACCGATTGTGTGATGCTCTCAAACGAGACTGCCACCGGTGACTATCCCGTTGACGCCGTGGCCACCATGTCTCGGATTATTGAATCGGCTGAAAACGGTGGAGAGCGAACGTTAGAAAAGTTTTCGAGAGCGTCCGGAAGACAATCAGGACGCGTCAGTCGTGCCTTATGTGAAGCGGCAGCATTCGCGGCCGAGGAAATGGGAACAACAGTTACTGCAGTCTTCACAGCGTCAGGGTTGATGGCCCGGCGATTATCAGCATTACGTCCTCAACAAAGAATTATTGCGTTAACCCATAGGCCTGAAGTGCTCTCTGAGTTGTCGTTAATCTGGGGAGTCGAGCCGCTGCTAACAAGAAACGGATCGTCGACCGAAGAGCTTTTGAGAGCCGGTGAGGAGACCTTGCTGGAAGCTGGAATAGTGCAGACGGGTGAGACGATAGTAGTCATGGCGGGCCGGTTATCAGGATTAGGTTTGTCGAGTTCAGTTACAGTATTAACGGTCGCTGGAGATCTAGGCCCGCATCTGAGTGAACTTCCAAATTAACATGTCGGCGGGTGAGCTGTTTGACCTCATGCGGCCGGCAGTCGTGGTTGCGTCAGCGATTATCTCGACCTGGGTTCTCATTTCCGCTCGCAAACGATTCAGATTCTTTAACGCATTCCTTATAGCAATAGCCACATTCTTCTTACCGTTTGTTGTACTGCCACTCTATCTAGTCTTTCTACTTATCTGGCGGCCAGTTCCCCTAAGACTCGTCAAACACTGGTTCACGATTCCACTCGCCTACCTGGCAACGATTCTTCTTATTTTCTTTGTTTACACCTATGTCGACGATCGCTCAATCGATGCTCACCTGGCGCGCGCGTCCTTCGCCAAAGCAAGCTCGGACCGCATCACTGCCATTCACGAGTATCAGGAAGCACTAAAGCTCGAAGACAGTGCCCACACGCACAAACTTTTAGCTGAGACGCTCGACGATGCGGGGTTTGTAATGGAAGCTATTACTGAGTTTCGAACGGCAGAACTGGCGGGTGAACCAGACGACTTGATTCACTTCCGATTGGCAGTCTTATTGGGACGAATCAATCACCCGGGTGAGGCGATTCTCGAATTCCGGCAGTTTGCTTTTAGTAAAACTTGTCTGCAGGTTGATGAGCGTTGCGAGGCAGCGCGGCAAAGAATTGAAGACGCTGAGCGATCTCCAGTAGCACTCAGAACTCAATCGGGTTGCAACATCCCGTCAACGGCTTTCTGCTTCTCGAGTTCCTTGGCCACCTGTTCTGGAGTTTTTTGAGGATCGCGCCAGTTGTCGAGAATCCCAACCTGGTGCACACATTGAAGCGTGCAAGTCGGCGCGCACCACTTCTCAGTGTTGTATTCACGATCGAAATCATCCATCGTGTATTCCAAAAGTGGAATGCCCGGATAGCCACGTTGTTGCGAGCACCAGTGCACGAGACCTTCTTCACAAATGTACAGATAGCGCGCTCCCGCGCGACAGCGCCAGTTGTAGGGCTTGCCTTCAGCGATACTGTCCTGAAACCAATTTAATCGCGCGTGGTCCTTGTTTCCGAGTTTCTTAACCTCCTGGAAGATCTCTTTCTCTTTCCCAGTTAAGGGTTTCAGCGTCCCATCTCCATCATGAATCACGCCTACTGTCGTTGAGAAATCCAATTCAACTGCACGCTTGGCAACAGTCAACGCATCCTCAGGATTCTTAATACCGCCTCCGATGACTGAGTTGATGTTGACATGAAAATCAGCGTATTCGGACAAGTAACGCAGTTTCTTATCAAGCACACGCAAACTCTTTCGCGAAACCTCATCAGGTTCAACGTTGTCGATGCTGATTTGAAGATACTCAAGACCCGATTTGTTAAGGCGCTTAATTCGCTCAGGTGTGAAGTAATAGCCATTCGAAATGAGACCGGCGATCATGCCACGCATTCGAATGTGATGAATGATCTCGTCCAACTCCGGATGCATCATCGGCTCGCCACCTGAAATAGTTACGATAGACGTTCCAAGATCCGCGAGCTTGTCTAGCCTGGCCTTAATAATCTCTAAATCTATCGGCTTGGAAGTATGGTCATACTCGTTGCAATAGCCACATGCTAGATTGCAACGACGCATCGGAATTAGATGGGCCAGAACAGGGTGGCGACTGGATACCAGAGCGCGAGTGATAAAGCTGGCTTCGCGCACCTTCAGTTTTAGAAACTTGGTCTTTCTCATCACTCGAGACAGTTATTTCCGTAATGGTCCTTGCAATGTTGAAGCGAAGAATAGCGACGACGATGCAGGAACGCAAGACAACAGAAGTCTATAAAAATAAGAAGGGCTCTGTTTTGCGACAGAGCCCTTCGAGGCTTTTAGTTATTACCAATGGCTAACTCTTGATGACTTTTACGTCTGAAGTCAGCTTTATTTCGAACTCATCAGAATTGATCTTGATGTTCTTTTGCAGATCGGAAAGGCGCATCGTTGTTGCGTCATCGTTCTTCTCTACGATCTTGCTTTGAACTGGCATACCGCCAGAGTCGATCCAAACTTCAGCGTATTTGTAACTGGCGTTTCCCTTGGGAACGAGTGTCAAATGAATTGTACTGACTCCACCCCAAAGAGTTTCTTCACGCACATCCTGCAACGGCTGAAACTTGGCTTCCAATTGTTGGCGCGACATATACATCATGTCGAGGATGCCATTCGCCGGCCTTGGTCCTTTATTCGATGAACCAGTGTATGCGGTCTTCAATCGTGGACGAAACAACACATACTTACCGTTCTGAACGGCAATGATTTCGTGCTGCGGACTGGTCCACTCAATCTTGACTGAAGCATTGCGTCCGGCGCCGGGCATATAAGCCACGATGCCATTCGAACGATCATTCGTTCGAAGCTGGGAATTGTATTTCTCCATGCTGAGACCAGCACGGAGGGATTTTAGATTTGCGCGATTCTTTTCGAGTCTGCTCAAAACAGAGCTGACTAATCCAGCACTCTGGGCTCTCGCTGTAATCGGGGAAACGGCAATAAATGCGCTCAAGATGAAAATTGCTGTTAGACCCAGGGGACTAAATCTCTTCATAATCACTCCTTAATTCTTGTCTTCGCCCCATTGCTCGGCAAAAACCGTGCAATTATAGGGAAAGGTCACCTTATGTCAACCTCGAAGCTAATTGTTCGACCATCGGCGCCGACCACTTTCCGAACCGCCACCACCTCCGCGTCGGACCGCCCCGTCATCGTTCGGACCTGCTGTTCAATCTGACCTCTATCTGTTTCATTACTAACAACTTCCGGGAGTAAAAAGACCGTCGCAATTGGGCTTTGATGCGCTGTTGCTTGCCGTCGTTCGCCACTTGAAAGCCAGCTTTTTGGTGTCAAAAAAATGAAAATTAGACAAACGACACAAAGGACGTCCCATTGCCAGGTGTTTCGTGCGTAGTTCCAGAAGAAGATCTTTTTTAGCGTGGTTAGCAGGCCTCGCACATCCCTCAAGCTTGCAATTAATCAGCCGCGCTGATTGCGGCTGGCGGGTCAGTTGATTCTAGCTGTCGTTGGATGGGTCTGTAAACGAGATTTACAACCGGACGGTAGGCTGATGTTCAACAATGTGACCGTCACGCATCTGGATAATACGACGGCACATGGCAGCCGCTTCGGGGTTGTGAGTAATCATGATAATGGTTTGATTGAAGCGGTAGTTCAACTCCTGGAACATGTTAAGTACCAGTGCCGAGTTCTCCGAATCCAGGTTTCCCGTAGGTTCATCGGCCAAAACAATTGCAGGACGTGTGACAACTGCTCTGGCCAGTGCTACACGCTGTTGCTCACCGCCCGACAATTCGAGAGGTTTATGATGAAGCTTGTCTTCCAGACCGAGAAGCTTCAAAACGTCGCGGCGCAAGGCTGGATCGCCACCGCCATTGCCATGTATACGCTCCGCTAGTCGGAGATTTCCTTCAGCGGTTAAGGTCGGGAAAAGATTGAATCTCTGAAATACAAACCCAATCTTCTTTCGTCGAATGGCTGTACGTTTGGCGTCTGAAGCCGCCGTAATGTCTTCATCATCAATAACGATTCGCCCACTCGTTGGAGTTAATAATCCGCCCAATAAGTGAAGCATGGTCGACTTACCACAACCGGAAGGTCCCATGATCGCCAGGAACTCCCCTTCCTGCACTTCGAGGGAAACTCCTCGTAGAGCGGGCACGTCGACCTTTCCTATTCGATAGGTTTTTTCGAGATTTTCAGCTTTTAAAATTGTTCGCATCTAAACGATTGCGCCGTCCGCATTATCCCGTTCGCCGCTTCCAACGAAGCGGACGAGTCTATATTAAAGAGAACTTACAAAAAAATTGGATGCCAGAATCAAACGCCAGATGTTAATACATCTGTGCCGTCGTTATCTACCATCCACCGACGTACTATTGATTTGCAGTTACCTTCTTGTTCTTCTCTGCGTCAAGATCGACCTCTGGTAACTGCCACTTGTTCTGCAAAACAAATGCCTGAGGCGGGTAGTCTTTATTTAACTCCACCGTGGCTGGATCCTGGTAAGTCAGACTGAGTTTGTACTGATCCTTAGGCCGAGTAAGTTCAATCCGGCTCGGCATATCAACCGCGTCGCCATTCCCGACGGGCTTTTCACCGAAGTAGGAAACGTCTGTAACTATCTCGCCCTTTGGATCAAATGTCTGCAAGCGGGCTAACCGAACCTTGTCGACCCGGTCAAACCAAAACCGTCTAAGGACTTGAACTACTCCTTCCTTAGGCTGTGAAAGTTCCTCCAAAAAGTAGTAACCACGCATGACGCGAGCCCCTGATTTTGCATTCAGCCGCGTGTCTGGTTCTTCCTGAAAGAATTCACTTTGCGAATAAATAAAGCCGTCGGTCGTGTCAATGCCTCTAATTAGGAAAGCGTCAGTCAGATGTTGAGGACGGAGGTTTGATAGCGCGCTAACTGTCTCTTTCTCGCCTTTTTGTTTATTGCTAGTGTTCTTATTACCCGAGTCGGCCTTGGGATCGAGACGCGCGTAATCGGCGTTGTTCGTCCCTTTCACAAATCTTCGGTATCTCTCATCGCCTTGTAAAACAGCGACCGCAAAGTGCTCACCATCTGAAGCCATCTGAGCGATGTCAACGATTGTAAATTGCAGCGCCAGATAGATCATTCCCGGCCGTTGCACCGTAAGATTCCCATCTACCTGCCGATATTTTTCAGCAATACCAAAGGATGCAAAAGAAGTGTCCTCGAATTGAATATCAACTTTGCCGTGGATCGACTTCACAGCGGAAAGTCGATTCACTTCTCTCATTAATTGATCTTTCGACGCGTTATTGAGTGGCAGAAGCGGCGGTATCTGAACTTTCTTATGTGTTCCAAAGAGGTTGCAGCTTGTTGTAAGAAGGACGATGCAAAAAGCGCCAGTTATTAGCAGCAGTCGAGAGAGAGCAACTCTGGCGTTGAGATACTTGAGCATTAAAGAAGCCTTAGGGCGCAAATGATACGTCAGACGCCAGTGAATGCGAAGTTGGGCGTCAACCTAACAAACTCTTCTTTTTATTGTCAACGAAGCACTTTTGCAGGAAATCAGATTGTCCGCTCGACGACCTTGGCGAAATTGCCATC
>Ga0207644_10001848_pt1 | contig 13775 bp, 9 predicted proteins | sample KBSS73metaG_FD_184326 | JGI IMG/M metagenome (GOLD analysis project Ga0207644, IMG submission 184326) | Switchgrass rhizosphere microbial communities from Kellogg Biological Station, Michigan, USA - KBS S7-3 metaG (SPAdes) (version 2) | ecosystem: Host-associated > Plants > Roots > Rhizosphere >... | reverse complement strand
AGTTCCGCGGCGATCGCCAAGTGTCTCTCGAATTCGGGTTCGAGCAATCTGCTGGCGGCGCGCGCATCGCCGGCAATTGCTTTGTTGACGCTCGCGATCAGTGAGTTGGTAAAACCGGCAATCGCAGAGACGACGACTACCGGGTGAGATTTGAGGGAAGATTTAACGATGTCGGCGACGATCTGAATCGCCTGGGCGTCACCGACGGACGTGCCGCCGAATTTCATGATCGTGGGGCGCGCTGACATTGAGACTCTGTAACTGTCGAAGCCGTAGTCAATCACAGAGGCAAGCGAGTATCAAGATGCTGAAACAGAATTGGACTTACGGAACTTCGATGGCGATCGGGCCCCGGCGGTCATAGACTGTTATTCCATCACCCTGATCGACGGCACCGCGAATCGAACTTCCGGAAAAGGCTGCTGACGAAAGAGCCGGATGGGTCGTTTCACTGGGAGGAGAGCCCCGCTTTGATTCTCTACGGGGAGAGCCGCGATTCCAGAAACTGCCAAGCGCGCGTGGGTCTTCCGTTGGCAAAGGGGTAACGGCGACGCCCCCTCGAGCGCTCCTTGATGGCAACTTCCCGCTCCCGTACAATCTCAAATTACCGTTTGAGTGGACAGACTGCTTGTCTGTCTTTGGAAAGATAACTAAAAAAATACTCAGCAATTATGGCCAGTTTCGATAAAGTCCTAACCAAAGTCTTCGGCAGCAGCAACGAGCGATTTCTCAAATCGATTCGTCCGATTATTGACCAAATCAACGCCTTCGAGCCTGAGATCGAGAAGCTTACCGACGACCAGCTTCGCGAAAAGACTGCGCACTTCAAAGCGCAGATTCAGGACGCAGTTAAGGACGCGCGCGACAAAGACGATCGCAAATACAAAGAGCAGGAGATCCTGAACGAGATCCTGCCTGAAGCATTCGCGGTGGTGCGGGAAGCGAGCAAGCGCACCACCGGGATGCGGCATTTCGATGTGCAGATGATCGGCGGGCTGGTGTTGCATCAGGGCAAGATCGCCGAGATGCGCACCGGCGAAGGTAAGACCCTGGTTGCCACTCTTCCGTCTTATCTGAATGCGCTGACCGGACGCGGGGTCAATGTGATCACGGTCAATGACTATCTCGCTGCGCGCGACGCGGAATGGATGGGACAGATCCATCGGTTCCTCGGACTGGAAGTCGGCTGCATTCAGAACGACATGGATGATTTCGAGCGGCAGACTGCGTACGGGGCCGACATCACTTACGGCACGAACAACGAATTCGGTTTCGACTATCTGCGCGACAACATGAAGTTCGACCTTGCCACGTGCGTGCAACGAGATCATTACTTCGCTGTCGTTGACGAAGTCGATTCGATTCTCATCGACGAAGCGCGCACGCCGCTGATCATCTCTGGCCCATCGGAAGAATCGACGGACAAGTATTTTCAGGCAAACTCGATCATCCCGCAGCTTCAAAAGGGCGAAGAATTAGAAGAAGGCAAAAAGACCGGCGACTACATCGTCGACGAGAAGAACCACTCCGCAGTGTTGACGGATGAGGGCGTGAACAAGGCGGAGCGTCTGCTGGGCGTCGGGAATCTTTACGATCCTGACAACATGGAATTGCTGCACTGCGTCGAGCAGGCGTTGAAAGCGCACACGCTTTACAGACTCGATCACCAGTACGTTGTGCAGGACGGCGAAGTGATCATCGTTGATGATTTCACGGGCCGTTTGATGAAAGGCCGGCGCTGGTCTGACGGTTTGCATCAGGCCGTTGAGGCAAAGGAAGGCGTGAAGATCGAGCGCGAGAACCAGACGCTCGCGACCATTACGCTGCAAAATTATTTCCGGCTCTATGAAAAACTTTCCGGCATGACTGGTACGGCGGAAACCGAAGCGGCTGAGTTTCACTCGACCTACAAACTCGACGTGATCGTGATTCCGACCCACATGCCGATGGTGCGCAAGGACAATCCGGACGTCATTTATCGGACGCTTCCTGAAAAATGGGATGCAGTTGTCCAGGAGATCAAAGACCTCCATGAGAAGGGTCAGCCGGTATTAGTCGGCACCGTTTCAGTCGAAAACTCTGAACTGATTGCCCGCAAACTGCAGCGCATTGGTGTTCCTCACAATGTGCTCAACGCGAAGTATCACGAGCGCGAAGCCGAGATCGTCGCGCAGGCCGGGCGCAAAGGAATGGTAACGATCGCGACGAACATGGCGGGCCGCGGCACAGATATTCTGCTCGGCGGTAACCCCGATTTCATGGCGCGCGAGTTTTTGAAAGAGCAGGAAGTCGATCCCGACGAAGCGACCGAATCGCAATGGCAGCAGGAATTCTTAAAAGCGAAGCGCATCGTCGAGGCGGAACACAACGAAGTGATCTCGGTGGGCGGTCTGCATATCCTCGGCACTGAGCGGCACGAGTCGCGACGCATCGACAATCAGTTGCGCGGCCGCGCTGGCCGCCAGGGCGACCCGGGATCATCGCGATTCTATCTGTCGCTGGAAGACGATTTGATGCGCATCTTCGCCGGCGACAAAGTCAAAGCGTTAATGCAACGCCTCGGAATGGAAGAGGGCGTGGCTATCGAATCCAGGATGGTGTCGAAGCGCATTGAGGCCGCGCAGAAGTCGGTCGAAGGACGTAACTTCGAAACGCGCAAACACCTGCTGGAATACGACGACGTGATGAACAAGCAGCGCGAGACGATCTATGGTCTGCGCCGCCAATTGATGGAGGAACCTGATCAGCGTGATTACCTGTTGGGAGAGACCGGCGTCGCGCGCGATCTGTTGTCAGATCTAACGCAGCAATATCTGCCCTCGAATGCGTCGCCTGACGATTGGGACGTCGAGAACTACAATGTGCAGATTCACACGATCTACGCGCTGGACACTGAAGCAGAAGGCATTAATTTCCAAAGTTCAACTCCTGAGGAAATCGAAAGTACGCTGTGGGATAAACTGAAAACCAAGTACGCCGAGAAAGAAAAACAGATCGGTGACGAAGCGATGCGCACTTACGAGCGCATCATCATGCTGAACATCATCGACGCGCAGTGGAAGGATCACCTGCTGGCCCTCGACCACCTGAAGCAGGGTATCGGCCTGGTTGGGTACGGCCAGAAAGATCCGCTGGTTGAATATAAGAAAGAAAGTTTCGATCTGTTCCAGGCAATGCTCGATCGGATCGATACGACCACGATCCGTTCGCTCTTCAATCTGCAGGTAGTCGCGGAAGAATCGCCGGAAGAGATTCAGCGCCGCCGCTTACAAGCGCGCCGCCGCGGCTCGCGCTCAATGCAATTCACCGGGCCAAATCAGGGAGCGGCCGCTGCGGGCGAAGAAGAGGGCCGAACCAAGACGGTGGTGCGCGATCAGCCAAAAGTCGGTCGCAACGATCCTTGCCCCTGCGGCTCAGGCAAGAAGTACAAGAAGTGCCACGGCGTGACATAAAACATCCCGGCCGAAGTTTTAAACATGAATATTCCCCTCACCAAATTGCGGATCAGTCCGTCGTTTGTTCACATCCACGGCATAGTTGCACTGACTTTGCTAACGGCATCGTTGTGCGGCGTCGCGGCAGGTCAAAACGCAAACGACGTCACCGGCGATGATCGACTTCGCGGCATCCGACTCTACAAAGACGGTAACACTAAAGCGGCGATCGATGTTCTGAACTCCGTTGTTAAGCGCGACAAGCAAGACGCTGAAGCCTGGTACTACCTTGGCCTGGCACTAACGCGCAGCAGTCAGATCTCTAAAGCCAGGAAAGCGTTTGAAAGCGCCACGAACTTAGTTTCCAATTTCGGAGCTGCGCACACCGGCCTTGCTTATACCCTTATGTTGACCGGCCGTGACGATGATGCCGATCGCGAGGCTAAAAGAGCGATCGAACTTAACGATAAAGATCACGAGGCCCATTACATCGTCGGCGTTGTCGGATTAAATCGCCGTCGCTATGAAGAGGCTCAGGCCAGTGTTGAAACCGCAATTCGCCTTAAATCAGATTTTGCGGCGGCGTATCTATTGAAAAGCGAAATCTATGTCGCCATGTATGCAAACGCCGCGGCTTTGGCTTCGAAGACTGTATCAGCGAGGCGAACCGCAGATTCGGATGAGCGGAAACAAGCGCGCGCACGGATGCGGCTGCTGGTCAAGGAAGCTGCCGATGCGTTAGAGCAGTTTCTCACCTTGGAGCCGAAAGCCGATGACGCCGACACGTGGCGACAACAACTCGAGACTTTGAAGGTTTTCGCCGGCGAGCAAGGCGGGGCGATTAGTTCAGCGGAAACGACGACACGCGCGCGCGTTCTGAGCAAGCCAGAACCCGTTTACACAATTAGGGCACAAAGTGCCGGCGTCACGGGGACCGTCATTTTGCGCGCGGTTTTCACCGCGGATGGTCGTGTCGATCACATCCTGGTTTTACGGTCGCTGCCGTATGGACTGACGAATGCCGCGATTGAGGCGGCTCGTCACATTAAATTCGTGCCAGCGACGAAAGACGGAAAACCAATCTCAATGTTCATGCAGCTGGAGTACAACTTTAATCTCTACTGAACCGCTAAAATCTCCAACACCGCGAACGTCTCATCAGCTAAACTGTTTCAGGTGGCCGCTGAACTCACATCCAGGAATCCGTTAGTCCGTTCGATCGTTTCCGGCGCGGCGCCGCCGTCAGCGCGCATGGCGGCCGCCCGCGGTCTTTTGCCGCTGGCTCAGGGCGAACTTCTCGAGGCGCTCGTGTGCTTGCGGAGTGATTCAGATGGGGCGATAGCCAAAGCTGCGCAGGCAACTCTCGATTCGCAGACACCGGACGATCTTCTTAACGTCGCGCGTGCTGCTGATGCGGGTGGTTCGGTGCTGGGCTACCTCGCCGCGCAGACGAATTTTGCGCGCGAACTCTATGAAGCGGTCACGACGCACGCGAACACTCCAGACACGGCGATAGTTGCATTGGCCAGCGCGACTGCGGACGGTTCATTGCTCGAGTTGATTACGTTGAATCAGCAGCGCCTGATTCGCGCGCCCGAAATCATCGACGCGGTCCTGGCGAACGCTGCGCGCACGGCCGAGGCCGAGCGCCGAGTCAAAGAAATACGCCGCGAGTTCTTTGAAAAAGAACGAGGAGCCAGACAAATCGCCGGAGAGTTGCGCGCCCAGGGCAACGTCGCTGCGGCGGAATTTTTCGAAACAGCAGAGTTGCAACCCATCGACGGCGCGTTGTCATTCGACGACGCGTGGCTGCTGGCGCAGCACATCGAAGTATCTGACGACGACATTGACGACAGTTGGCTGGCGCGTGAACTGATGGAAGAGATGCTGGTTGAAACCGCCGATCAGGCCGCGGCGAATGCGCAGGCAGTTATTAACTCAGAGCAGATCGATGTCGGCGAGATTGCACCAGAGCGCATTTCGCTGGTGCGCCGCATCATGTTCATGACCGTCAAAGATCGAGTCAAGTTCGCACTCAAAGGCGATCGCGAAACCCGCGGCATTCTCATTCGTGATTCGAATAAAGTGGTCGCGACTGCGGTTATTCATAATCCCCGAATCACCGACAAAGAGATCGAGAACATTGCCGCAATGAGGACCGTCTCGGAAGAAGTGTTGCGACTGATCGGAATGAATCGCGCCTGGGCGCGTTCGTACACCATCATTCACAATCTCGCCCGCAATCCGCGCACGCCGATGGCGACCGCGGTGACCATCCTTTCGCGTATTCAACAGAAAGATCTGAAGTCTCTTTCGGAGAATCGAAACATTTCCGAAGGTGTGCGGCGCCAAGCTTATCGGCTGGTGCAAACTCGCGCCGGGAAGTGACTTAGGCGCTTCATCGACCGAACCCGGTGGTTACTCCGTATGCGTTCTGTCACAAAGCTGTCACCATTTTCTGGATTTTCGCTTGACTCAGGTTTAGAAGGGGTATAGATTGCGCCTTACCGAGTCAAGTTTCAGGTATTTGACAGCAGTCGATGACGAACAGCGTGGTGCTGATTCGAAAGCGAAATGCGGCGATTTTTTTATCGTATCGCGCCGCAGACTTTATCTCGCCCGTCAACACAGCACCACCATGAAGAACAGGATCGGCCATCAGTGACGATTCTCAAGTCTTAACAACGTCATCCCTTTGTAATACCCGAACCTACCCGGAAGTAGCGCCCCGCCAGTCCCGATACGTCGGAATTGACGGGGCGCATCTCTTTGCGCGCAACTTGTCTGCAAGTATCTTGCTGTCGCCGACAAAATCTTGACCACATCGAGAATCGGGCGTAGAGTGCGTTCGAACTTCCAAAGGCACCTATCACCCTGAAGGTTCCTGCCTCGCTCGCAAGGATGTTCGGGTCCGTGAAAGATGAGTTCATCTGAGCGATGACTCGTCATTGCAGTTTCGGATTTCGAGCGCCCGTTTTCGCCCTGTAGTCCGAGGGCTCGGCTCCCCAACTCGCACGGTTGGATTCTCCGCTCACCATCATTCCTGGAGGACGAACAAATGTGTAAAGAACTATCCGAGTTCCCGTTGTGTTTCATAATTCCCTCGCACATCCACGAGAACATTGCACGCAACGGAAACGAGAAGCAGAAAGAGATAGCGTTTCGAAATTTGACCGTGTCATCGCGTTTGCGCGGTCAGCGTGAAATCCTCACGACGTTTGCGGTTTTAGCCACTACACCGACCGGCACAAAACGACGTACGATTTATGACGCGAAGAATGGCCTGACACTGCCCGGCAAGTTGGTCCGCGGCGAAGGCAGTCCGAAAAGTTCCGACACGTCAGTCAACGAAGCGTACGACGGTTCGGGAAAGACGTACGACTTTTACATGAATAGCTTTCAGCGCAACTCGATCGACGATCGTGGCATGCGTCTGGACTCCACCGTTCACTATCGTAAGAACTTCAACAACGCGTTCTGGAACGGGCAGCAGATGGTCTATGGCGATGGCGACGGTCAGATCTTTCAAAGGTTTACCAAGTCGATCGACGTAATTGGCCATGAGCTGACGCACGGTGTCACCCAATATGAAGCCGCCCTGGTTTATCAGGATCAGCCGGGCGCGTTGAACGAACACTTCTCGGATGTGTTTGGCTCGCTGCTCAAGCAGTATGTGAAGCAACACACCGCCAAGCAGGCGGATTGGCTGATCGGTGAAGGCCTCTTCACGCCGGCCATTCATGGTGTGGCTCTACGATCGATGAAGGCGCCCGGAACGGCTTATAACGATCCATTGATTGGTCGCGATCCACAGCCGGCTCACATGAAGAATTTCGTCAAGACAACTTCAGACAGTGGCGGCGTGCACATCAACTCCGGCATTCCTAACAAGGCGTTCTACGAAGTCGCGATTGCTTTGGGCGGAAGGGCCTGGGAGCGCGCCGGCAAGATTTGGTACCGGACGCTGATCGACAAGATTCAGCCGTTGACGAATTTCGCCGAGTGTGCGGGAATGACGTATGAAGTTGCCGGCACTTTGTACGGTCAGGGCAGCGCCGAGCAAAAAGCCGTGAGAGCCGGCTGGGCCGTGGTTGGAATACCTGTCGGCGCGCCGCTCGTCAAAGCTGCTGGAGCCAGATAATTATGCGCGTTAAGTTCGAACGGTCGGGTGGTTTCGCAAACATTCCGTTGACTGCGGATCTGGATTCCGCGGAGATGGAGCCCGATCGCGCGGCAGAGTTGAAACGGCTGGTCGAAGAGGCTCGTCCTTTCGACCAGCCTCCCACGCCGAGTCCGAGTGTTCCCGACGACTTGCATTATCAAGTGACCATCGAACATGGCGGCCAATCGAAGACAATCAAGACCAGCGACACGGCCGCTCCGGACCAACTGAAGTCGCTACTCGATTTTCTCGGGGAAGAAGCGCTGAAAAAGCTGAGAAACAAGGCGTAGGCGATTTTTTGGTTGTCTGCTTACTCTCTCCTGATACAAATCAAAAGATTCGCGAGTGAAACAAATTTGTAGTTGAACTCTGCTCCGTGCATTAACTTTCTAAGTCTCGCTTCTGACATTTTCCGTTTGTAAAAAGTTGTAAATTCAGCCGAGTCGCTGAACCTATTCCGTTGCCATGACGTTATAATCCGCGCGCCCAGATTTCGACCTGAAGGAGATTTCAAATAATGAGTTCTATGAAACGCATTTCTATGATCGCATTGTTCGCGGTGATTACTTTGGCAATGGCCTCGCTGGCAATTTCGCAACAGCCGCCGAAAGTTCGTCTACCGCAAGCCAGTCCCTCAGCGACCGTTTCGCAAACGATCGGCATCACCGATATAGCGATCACTTACCATCGCCCGTCGGTAAGAGGACGCACGCTTTGGGGCGATATTCCTCCCGAGAAAGTTGCCGCCCTGATCAAAGCGAACTCAGTTGCTCCTGCGGCCGAAGGCGAAGGCACAGTCGATGGCGCCGCGGGTGGCGGCAAAGACTTTCCGATGGTGCCGAATGGCCACGTTTGGCGTGCCGGCGCGAACGAGGCGACTAAGTTCACAGTGTCTGATGACGTGCTGGTTAATGGTCAGAAGCTCGCGGCCGGCGCCTACAGCATTCACATGATTCCCGGCAAAGATGACTTCACAGTCATCTTCAGCAAGAACGCCGATCAGTGGGGCAGCTTTCGTTACGACGCAAAGCAGGATGCGTTGCGCGTCAAGACAAAACCGGTTTGGCAGAAAGATTCGCAGGAGCAGTTGTCGTATGACATTCCGATGATGACTCCGAACTCGGCGCAAGTGGTTCTGCGCTGGGAAAAAATTGCGGTGCCATTCACCATCGAAGTACCAAATCAGGATGCTTTGGTGCGTTCGAAAATAGACGCGACGGTTGCCGCCAACCCGAATGATCCCGCGATCCCGCTGGCAGTAGCGAACGCATACTTCAACGACGACAAGTTTGAAGAAGCCATGACTTGGGTCGAAAAGTCGATCAAGGTCAAAGAGACATTTGCGAACCTGCGCACCAAAGCTAATTTGCTCTTGAACATGGGCAAGAAGCAGGAAGCATTTGCCGTCGCCGAACAAGCAGTCGCGCGCGGCAAGGCTGAAGGTGCCGATACTTCGCGGTTCGAGAAAGCGATTGCCGACATGAAAGCGAAAAACTAACAACTGAGAACGCAGACACGCTTGCCCGCATTTTGCGATTAATCAGCGCGCGCCCTGCTTGATCGAGTGGGGCGCAGCCGCTCCCGCATCAACCGGCTAGCGCGCTTGCGGCCTGCCATTCTGACGTTACATAATGCGCCCGAAATTTCCACATCGAAGGAGTGCCACCATGAACTCGCTCAAACGAATTCCGTTTTTCCATCTCGTCATTTTGCTAGCCGTCGGCTGCTGGGGTCACGCATTCGCGCAAACGCCCCCGGTGACAATCAAGCCAATTCGCCCGAGCCAAAAGGCCAGCGTGATGCAGACGATCGGCGTCACCGATATCACCATCACTTACAGCCGGCCACCAGTGAAGGGCCGGACGATCTTCGCTGACGCGCCGGCATCGATGGAGTCGCGCCATCCGGGCGAGGCGACGCTGGACAATCAGAACGAGCGCAAGCCCGGCGAACCGATCGTTCCGTACAATCACGTGTGGCGCGCAGGAGCAAACGAGGCAACGCTATTCCAGGTCACAGACGACGTCTTGATCAATGGCCAACCGCTCAAGGCCGGCTCGTACAGCCTGCATACGATTCCGGGCAAAGACGAATGGACAGTAATCTTCAACAGCGATCCGGGTCAGTGGGGCAGCTTCAGTTATGACAGCAAGAAGGACGCGCTCCGCGTGAAGACAAAACCGCAGATGGTTGCCGACAACCAGGAGTGGTTGATGTATAGCTTCGATCCAGTGATGGACGATTCCGCTCAAGTGAATATTCGCTGGGAAAAACTAAAGGTCCCGTTCACGGTCCAGGTGAAAGACGTGAGAGCCGCGTGGCGTCAGCATGCCGATGCCACCATCGCCGCGAATCCGACCAATGAGGTACTGCCGTTACAGGTTGCAAATCAATATGCCGGTTGGAAGAACTACGACGAGGCGATGAAGTTCGTCGAACAATCGATCAAACTCAAAGAGACCTTCGGTAATCTATCCGCCAAAGCCAACATCCTTTGGGCCATGGGCAAGAAGGAAGAAGCGCTGGCCCTCGCCGACACGGCCATCGCGAAAGGCAAGGCGGACAAACAAAACACCGCGAACTTTGAGAAGCGCGTCGCTGACATGAAGGCCGGGAAGTTGTAGATCGGCGATTCGTGCTTTAGGCACGAGATCTCTTGTAGCTCTCCGTCCTCTTAAATTCTCTTTACGGCCAGAGCGAAGCGCGTGCTTCGTTCTGGCCGAACTCTTTATATGGGACTTTGGCTATTGATATTCGCCGCTACGCGACTAAAAACTCCGGAATTGAAGCGCTGCGATTTGAATGTGAGAGTCGCGGGTTACTTTTTCGGCTTGGTTTCGCCACGCGCTTTGCGGATCTCTTCTATAATTCTTTCGGCCAGCATCGGCGCGGCGGCGTTACCGTCGACCGCGTTGACTTTTCCAGTCGCCAGCAAAATTCCAGTGCGCTGATTCTTAATCTTGTAAGTAAAAGTAAACGTAAAAAGCGGCCGATCAATTTCGATTTCGGTGTCCGCGATCTCGCGTTTGTCCCAACCATCGATCATCGCCAGCTGCCACGTGTCGACTTCGCTTCTCTTGCGCAATTCGTTTTGTAGTTGCACCGTCTCAAAGTACTCCGTGTTGGACCACATAAAGAGCACCCGCGCCCGGCTCAGCAGCGTCTTTGGATTGGTCTCCGCCACCTTGGCTGCCTCTGCATCGGCACGTTTTTCTTCCGCGGTTTTGCGCAACTCTTTCTCCTTCATCTCGTTCGCGACCTTTTCCTCAACAGACGTTGCGGGAAGGATTCGGACGTTGATTGTCTGATCCGATGTCTGTGCTGAAGCCAGGGTAGCTGCGGCCAGCAATACGCCTGACGCCAACGTAAACTGAATGATGCTGATTCTTCTCATCTTTCGCGCTCCTTCGTATAGAATGGCGCGGCCTTCGCGCCGCCGAGTTGAAGCGCCAACGGAGCAACGGCCATGCCGCCGCGCCGATCGATATTTATGAGGCTTTTTGAAGCAACGAACAGAGTTCTTGAAATAAGAGATAACCAGGTGAAGGATTTCCGCTGCATCAGGGATCGCTCATCGTCAATTGAAAACTATGAAACTTAAGTTGTCGCGATTGCTCGCCATCGGCTTCTTTTGTCTCTCGTTGTTGTGGTTGCAGCCTGCGACTGCACAGCAAACCAAGCAGCCCGCCGCTACAAAACCTTTCGAGCTCACGGTGGATAGCATCATGCGCGGTCCGCGCCTCGTTGGTTATCCGCCCAGCGGCGTTTACTGGTCGCAGGACAGCCAACGTATTTACTTTCGCTGGAAGCAGGCAGATGAGCCGCGCTTGAAAGAGATGAGTCTCTACGTTGTCAATCGCGATGGCAGCGGTTTGCGCAGACTGACTGACGAAGAAGCGCGGCAGGCGCCGCCAGCCAACGGTGAGTTATCGAAAGACAAGTCGATGACTGTGTTCACCGACGAAGGCGACATCTTCATCTACGATCACGCAAAGAACGCGCGGCGGCAAATCACCAGGACCGTCGATGCGGAAACGAATCCGCATTTCACATTCGATCAGAAACGCATCTACTTCACCCGCGGCAACAATTTGTACGTGATGACGCTCGACGGTGGGATGATGGAGCAACTCACCGACATTCGCATCGGCGCGGCGATTCCTACGGCAACGCCGAAGGGAACTGACAGCCAGGAATATTTGAAGAAGGAAGAGCGCACGCTGCTCGATGCCGTGCGCGAGCGCGCGGAACAACGCGAAGAGCAGGAGAAGAAGCGCAAAGAGCGCGAGAAGCGAAAGCCTTTCGCAATTCCGACAGGTCAGAACGTCGTCAATCTGAACCTCACGCCGGACGAAAAATATGTGATCGCGACAATCAGCGAACCCGGCACCGGCAGCAAGAACACCGTCGTGCCTAACTATGTGACTGAGTCTGCTTACACCGAAGACATTCCCGGGCGCACCAAAGTCGGTGACACACAAAACCGCACGCGATTGGTAGTCATCAATGTCGAGACCGGCGAGACTAAGAATGTCGATCACGGTCAGAAGCTTCCGGCAACCGCTCCGCCACAGCGCACCGAAATGAATGCTGGAGTCAGTACCGGGAGCGATAGCGACCGGGTGCGTGATCAAACCAAGACTTCGACAGAACCAAGACCCCGTGACGTGCAACTGTCGCAGCTGCAGTGGTCAGACGACGGCAAGAATGCTGTATTGATGGGCCGCGCCGCCGACAACAAAGATCGTTGGGTGATGCTGCTCGATGCGGCGAACGGGAAAACGAAAGTGCTCGCAACGGTGCACGACGATGCGTGGGTTGATGGCCCAGGCGCATTCACGCTGGGTTGGCTCCCGGACAACGAGCATGTTTACTTTGAATCAGAGCGTGACGGCTGGGCTCATCTCTATTCAGTTTCGATCAATGGCGGTGAGCCAAAGCAACTCACTTCCGGTCCGTTTGAAGTTTCCGACGTGCGCCTGTCGCAAGACAAAACAAAGTTCTATTTCACCTCGAGTGAAGGCAGCATCTTTCAACGTCATCTGTGGTCGATGCCGATTGAGGGCGGTACACGCATGCAAATAACCGGCTTGCTCGGACAGAACCAGGTCGATATTTCGCCCGACGAGACGATGCTGGCTGACGTGCGCTCGTACAGTAACAAGCCGCCTGAACTTTATCTGTTGCCGAACAAACCGATGGACGAGAAAGCGTCCGCGGCGGTCAAGCCAGTTACGACTTCGCCGATCCCCGAGTTCTTTACTCACGATTGGATCGATCCGCGTCTGGTGAGTTTCAAAGCGCGCGACGGCGCGACGGTGTGGGGCCGCTTGTATGTTCCTTCGAATTACAAAGGCGGTGGTCCGGCCGTGCTGTTTGTCCACGGCGCGGGCTATCTGCAGAACGTGCATCGCTGGTGGTCGCAGTATTACCGCGAATACATGTTCAATCATCTCTTGATGGAGCGCGGCTTTGTCGTGCTCGACATCGACTATCGCGGCTCGGCGGGCTATGGCCGCGACTGGCGCACGGGAATTTACCGTCACATGGGCGGGAAAGACCTGACCGATCACGCCGATGCCGTCAAATATCTGGTGAACGAATTCGGAGTCGATCCGAAACGCGTTGGGTTGTATGGCGGAAGCTACGGCGGCTTCATTACTTTGATGGCGATGTTCACGCAGCCCGACGTGTTTGCCGCCGGCGCCGCGCTGCGGCCGGTGACCGACTGGGCGCATTACAACAATCCGTACACCGCGAACATTCTCAATCTGCCGCAGAACGATGCTGAAAGCTACAAACAAAGTTCGCCGATCTATTTCGCGAATGGCTTGAAAGGCGCGCTGTTGATTTGTCATGGCATGGTTGATACGAACGTGAATTTCCAGGACACGGTGCGACTGGTCGAGAAGTTGATCGAGCTTCGGAAAACGAACTGGGAAGTTGCGCCGTACCCGGTCGAAGATCACGGCTTTGAACGCGAAGAGAGCTGGGCCGACGAATACAAGCGCATCCTGAAATTGTTCGTGGATAATTTGAAGCCGGATGTTCGGGTGCCGACGAACCATCGCTCTCGTGGTTGAAGCTCTTTCATATGGCAGGGCGTCTCAATCACGCCGCTGCTTTAGCGCGGCGTACTGTGCCGAAGGTGAATTGGAAACCGTTTCAAACGGTTTCGG
>Ga0207644_10001845_pt1 | contig 13783 bp, 9 predicted proteins | sample KBSS73metaG_FD_184326 | JGI IMG/M metagenome (GOLD analysis project Ga0207644, IMG submission 184326) | Switchgrass rhizosphere microbial communities from Kellogg Biological Station, Michigan, USA - KBS S7-3 metaG (SPAdes) (version 2) | ecosystem: Host-associated > Plants > Roots > Rhizosphere >... | reverse complement strand
GGTCACGGCGTTGGGCGCGCCCAGCGCATCGTCGATGGCCGCGGCGATCGCCGCACCGACCGCATTGGCGCCGCCCTCCCCCGCCCCTTTCAGTCCCATCGGATTGAGCGGACTCGGCGCGTCCTCGCAGACGACGACCTGCACCGGCGGCATCTCGCGCGCCGTGGGCATGAGGTAGTCGGCAAGCGTCACCGACAGCGGCTCCCCGCGCTCGTCGTAAAGGAACTCCTCGAGCAACGCGCCGCCGATCCCCTGCGCGCAGCCGCCGACGATCTGCCCCTCGATCAGCATCGGGTTGACCGCCTTGCCGACATCGTAGGCAACGAGGAAGCGCTCGACATCCACCGCGCCCGTTTCGGCATCGAGGCGCGTGACGGCGATGTGCACGCCGTAGGGATAGTTCATGTGGTTGGTCTGGAAGGAGCCTTCCGCCGACAGTCCGGCCGGATGCTCTTGCGCGAGCTTTGAGCCTGAACCGAGCGCACGCGCGATCGCGGCAAGACCGATCGAAGGACCCGCGGCAGTATCGGTCCGCACGACCTCGCCCTCGACCACGTCGAGCACGGAAGCCGGCGCTTGCAGCAATTCCACCGCGATCTCGATTGCCTTGGTCCGCAGCGCCGCCGCCGCGACCCGGGTCGCTTCGCCAGTCATCACGGTCACGCGCGAGGCGAACGCCCCCATGCCGCGTTCGATGCGGTCGGTCTGACCGTGGACGACCCTTATGTTGCGGTAGTCGACGCCGAGCGCGTCGGCGCAGATCTGCGCGAGCACGGTTTCCATCCCCTGCCCGACCGACGCAGCGCCCGATACCACCTCGACCGCGCCTTGCTCATCGATGCTGACGCGCACGTCGTCGAACGGGCCGAGCCCGCTCTTTTCCACGAACAGAGCGACGCCGGCACCGACGAGTTCGCCGGCGGCGCGGCGCTGCGCAAGATTTTCCCGCAGCCGCGGCCATTCGACCGCCGCGAGCGCCTTGTCGAGCAACCCGGCATAGTCGCCCGAATCGAGCACGATCTCAGTGCCCAGCGTATCGAGCGCACGCGCGTGGGGCATGTCCTGCGGCGGTATCAGGTTGCGGCGGCGCACCTCGACCCGATCGAGGCCCAGCCTGGCGGCGATGGCATCGATGAGGCGTTCGCGCACGAATGTGCTCTCGAAGCGGCCCGGTGCCCGGTACGTGCCGCAGGGCGTCTTGTTGGTCAGCCGCACACGCACATTGGCGCGATAGGCCGGAACGCGATACGGACCCGGCAGCATCGCCGCCGCAAGATCGGGGACGGTCGCCGCGTGGGTGCGCATGTAGGCGCCCTGGTCGTGGAAGACCTCGTCATCGATCGCAAGGATGCGCCCGTCGCGATCGACGGCGGCGCGGGCGTGATGATGCTGCTGGCGCGAATGGTTGGCGGCGATGAGGTGCTCGCGGCGATCCTCGATCCACTTGACCGGGCGGCGCAGACGCAGCGCCGCGGCGCAAACCAGAACATCCTCGGGATAAAGCTCACCCCGAACGCCGAAACCGCCGCCGACATGGCCCTCGTAGAGCTGCACCGCGGCGAGCGAATGCCCCAGCATACGGGCGATCTGGGCGCGGTTCCAATGCGGCACCTTGGCGGCGCCATGAAGCTCGAGCACGTCGCGTGCCGCGTCGTAGCGCGCGATGGCGCCGCGGGTCTCGAGCGGGACGGCGGAATGCCGTCCGATCGAAAGCGCCACGTCCACCACGGCGTATGCAGAACGGAAGGCGGCATCGACATCGCCGTAACCCTTGCGCACGATCGCCGTCTCGGTCGAAAGACCGGGCTCGAACTCGTCGGGCTCAGCATCGGCGCGCAGGAGCGGCGGCAATTCCTCGATGTCGAGCACGACCAACTCGGCCGCGTCCTCGGCGAGGTAGGGATCATCAGAGAAAACGGCCGCGACCGGCTCGCCGACGTAGCGCACGATTTCGGTCGCGAACAGCCGCTGCCGATAAGGCGCGAGCCCTTCGAGCTTGGTCAGGCGAAAATCGATTGGCGGAATGTCGGCGATGTCGGCTGCGGTCCACACCGCGCGCACGCCCGCTTTCGCCAGCGCCCCGCTCGCGTCGATCGAGCGAATGCGGCCATGCGCGAAGTTCGAGCGCACGATGCGCATGGAGAGCTGCTGCGGAAACGAAATGTCGGCGGCAAAGCGGCCGCGGCCAGTCAGCAGCGGGCGATCCTCGAGGCGCGGCACCGAGCGGCCGACAAATTTCTCCTTCGGTTTTGCGTTTGGCGGTGCCATCCGCTTTCCTGATCTTGCGCGGCAGGCGCAGGCTTCAGCGGCCGCGCATCTGCGCGGCCGCCGCGCGCACCGCCTTCACGATGTTCTGATAGCCGGTACATCGGCACAGATTGGACGAGAGCACGTCGACAAGGTCGTCATCGCTGATGTCCGGCTCGCGTTCCAGCACGCCCGTGACCAGCATGAGAAAGCCCGGCGTGCAGAAGCCGCATTGCAGGCCGTGATGCTCCATGAAGGCGCACTGCAGCGGGTTGAGCTCGTCGCCATTCGCCAACCCTTCGACGGTGCGGATCTCCTTGCCGCTCGCCTGTACGGCGAGCATCAGGCACGAGCGCACCGGGTCGCCATCGACGAGCACCGTGCAGGCGCCGCACACGCCGTGTTCGCAGCCGATATGCGTCCCGGTCTGTCCACAATCCTCGCGGATCGCGTCGACCAGCGTGCGTCGTGGTTCGACGCGAATGTCGTAGGCGCGCCCGTTGATCGTCAGCGTGACGTCGTTTCGTTCGCTCATCCGTTCTTCTTCGCTGCTTGCCGCAAGGCCGCGCGGATGCGGCGCGGCGTGGCCGGCATGTCGTCGATCGTCACGCCGAATGGCGCGAGCGCGTCATTGACCGCGTTGAGTACCGCCGCCGGGGCGCCGATGGTGCCGCCCTCGCCCAGCCCCTTGGCCTGCGTGATCGTCGTCGTTCCTTCGAGCGTTTCCCGGTGGAAAAGCTCGATCGGCGGAATCTCCCGGCTCGTTGGCGGCAGAAAATCGGCGAGTGTCGCCGTGAGGATGTTGCCGCTTTCGTCGTAGACGATCTCTTCCAGCAACGCATTGCCGATGCCCTGCGCGATACCGCCGACGATCTGGCCGTCGACAATCATCGGATTGACCAGGCGGCCGGCATCCTCGGCCACGACGAAGCGCTCGATCATGACCCGCCCGGTCTCCGGGTCGACCTCGACGATGCAGGCGTGGCAGGCGTTCGAGAACGTGCCGGGCGGATCATAGGTCGCCGTCTCGCAAATGGCCGGATCGATCTCGCCCTTGAACAGATGAACCTGGTGGTAGGCCGCGCGCGCCAACGCCTCGATCGGCAACGTGCGATCGGTGCCGGCGACGCGCGCGGCGCCGTCCTTGAGCACGATGTCGTCCGCGGCAGTTTCCAGGAGATGGCTCGCAATCTTCTTGAGCTTCGCGCGCACCTTACGCGCGGCGAGCACGCTCGCACCGCCGGCGATGACGAGCGAGCGGCTGGCGAAGGTTCCCCAGCCGTAGGGTGTCCGGTCGGTGTCGCCGTGAACGATCTGGATGCGCTCGGGAGCAATGCCAATCTCATCGGCGACCAGTTGGGCGAGCGTCGTGCGCAGCCCTTGGCCGTGCGGGCTCGCGCCGATCCGCACCTCGACCCCGCCGGACGGGTCCATCGCCAGCTCGACGGTCTCCCACCCGAGCGTCACGCCCATGCCGCGCGCGGCAAATGCCGGCGTGCCGTAGCCGGTGCGTTCCGAAAACGCCGCAAAGCCGATACCGAGATAGCGCCCGAGCGACCGCTCGTGCTGCTGGCGACGCCGGAACGCCGGCACGTCGAGGGCCTCGGCGGCCATGTCCAGCGTCTGCCGGTAGCTTCCCTCGTCAAAGACGAGGCCGGTCGCCGAAGTGTAGGGAAATTTTCCGATCAGGTTGCGCCGGCGGATCTCGACCGGCTCGAGGCCGAACTCGATAGCCGCGGCGTCCATCAGCCGCTCCAGCGCTGTGGTAATCGCGGGGCGCGACACGCCGCGGTACGGCGCCATTGGGCAGGTGTTGGTGAGGACGCCGCGGGCAACACACGCATAGGCGCGCACGTCATACGGTCCCGGCAGCTCGGCCATCGCCATCAGCGGCTCGACCGCGCAAGTGGTTGGATAACAGGAATAAGCGCCGACATTGGCGACGACTTCGGCGGAAAGCGCGAGCAGCTTTGCGTCGGCAGCGAACGCGCCCTGCAGGCGGATCGACTGATCCCGGCTGTGAAAAGAGGCGACGAGATTCTCGCGGCGATCCTCGGTCCAGGCGACCGAGGTTCGCAGCTTCCGCGCCAGCCACACCAGGACGAGATATTCGGGCACGAGCGACATCTTCTGCCCAAAGCCGCCGCCGACATCCGGCGCGACGACGCGCAGCTCGCCCTCGGGCATTCCGATCAGATCGGCGATGGCGGTGCGCATGAGGTGCGGCATCTGCGTGGCGCAGGTGAGCGTGACGCGCTCGGACACGGGATCGAACGCCGCATGGCCGGCGCGCCCCTCGAGTGGCGTGGCGTTCTGCCGCCGCGAGCGCAGCTCGATGGCGACCAGGCGATGCGCCGCGCTTTGCGCGGTGGCAAATCCCGGCGTCTCGACCTTGCCTTCGACCACGAGGTTGCGCGCCGCATGCGCGTGCACGAGCGGTGCGTCACCGGCGAGCGCCGCCCGCGCATCGGTCACCGCCGCGGAGGCGTCGATTTCGACCGACACGGCGTCAGCGAGGTCTTCGGCCTGCGCTTCGGTCGAGGCGATTGCAGCCGCGATCGGCTCGCCAACAAACCGCACGAGGTCCGCGGCCAGGACAGGCTGGGCGATCGGCACGTAGCCGAACTTGTGCAGGGCTGGCGTAATCGGCTTGACCGCGGCGAGGTCGGCCGCAGTGACCACATTGGCGCCGTCCGGGATCGTGATCCGCTCGATGCGGCCGGCAGCGACCGGGCTGCGCACGAAACGGACTCTCAGCGCCGCCGGCAGATCGGCGGTGAAGCGGCCGCGGCCGGCGAGCAGCGCCGGATCCTCGACGCGGCGGATGGCGCGGCCCACCCACGTTAGCCCCGACCCTTTTGTCGGCGCGTTCATGCCTGCGCCCGTTCGAGCGCGCGCCGCGTCACGGCGCGCACCAGATCGAGCCGGAATTCGGCGTCGGCATGGATGTCTTCCATCGGCTCGACCGCGGCGGCAGCGGCCTCTGCCGCAGCGCGGAAGCCTTCATCGCCGGGCTTGCGGCCCGCGAGCACGGCTTCGGCCGCAGCGATCCTTCGTGGCTGCGCCTCGGCGCCGCCGATGCCGATCCGCGGCTCGGCGATCACGCCGTCCTCGAGCCGAAAGGCCACGAGCGCCATCGCCAACGCATAGTCGCCGGCGCGCCGGCTGAATTCATAAAATCCGCAACGCGTATCCGGCGCCAGCAGCGGCAAGCGCGCCTCGAGCAACAATTCATCCTCGGCCAGCGCGGTCGCCATTAGGCCGGCAAAAAAATCATCCGCCGCGATGAGGCGGCGGCCACGCCGGCTCGCGGCGACGATCTCCGCGCCGAGCGTCACCGCGGTCAGGCACCATTCGGAAGCTGGATCGGCATGAGCGAGGCTGCCGCAAAACGTACCGCGCAAGCGGATCGGATAGTGCGCGATGTCGCGCACGACATGAGACAGCAACGTGCCGGTCGGACCTTCCACCACCGGGCGGTGGAATGCCGCGTGCCGTACGCACGCGCCGACCGACAGCACGCCGTCCTCGACCGCGAGCCGATCGAGACCGGCGACCGTATTGATGTCGACAAGATGCGCGGGCCGCGCCATGCGGAACGCCATCATCGGTATAAGACTTTGACCACCGGCGAGAACGCGGCCGTCCTGGGGGCCGAACTCGGCGAGGTGCGCCAGCGCGTCATCGAGCGTCTTCGGCGCGTGATAGACGAACGGCGCGGGCTTCACCGAGCAAATCCTCTTCGCGGTCGAAAACGCTTGTGTGCCCGTATGTTAAGCAGCCATCGCAAGCCTTAGTCAACGCCGGTGTCCTGCGGCTCGCACCGCTTTTCCGGCCGCGCTGAAGCGAAGCTTGCCTAGTCCTTGCCCGGCAACACGAGATTGAGCACGACTGCCGTCACCGTTCCGACCACGATGCCGTCGGCGGCAAGGACGCGCACTCACGGCGCCAGCGTCTCGAAAAGTGCGGGCGGGGCGAAGCCGACGCCCATCGCCAGCCCGAGGCTCGCGGCGAGCAGCAGGAGGTCGCGCTGGCTCCTCATGCAGTCGGCGAGCATGCCCACACCGACGGCCGCGATCATGGCGAACATGAACATGAGCGTGCCGCCGAGAACGAACGGCGGGACAATCGCGATCAGCGCACCGATTTTGGGCACCAGCGCCATGACGATGAGAATGGCGCCGGCAGCGGCGACGACGAAGCGGCTTCCGACCCCGGTGAGCGAAATCGCTCCGACATTCTGATCGTAGGAGATGAGCGGCACGCCGCCGAACAGCGCGGCGACGGCAGAGCCGAGCCCATCGGCGGCGACGGCGCCGCGCACGCGCCGCTCCGTCCCCTCGACGCCGAGCATCCGGGACAACGCCAAGGTGATGCTCATCGTGTAGATAGCCGCCACCAGATGATAGACGAGGACCGTGATCAAGGCCGAGGTCTGCGGCCAGACGAATGCGCCGAAGGGCAGGATCGACGGAAGGCGGAACCAGGGAGCCTTCGCCACCACGCTGAAGTCGGCGAGACCAAGCGCGATCGCAGACAGATAAAGAGCGACCAAGGCGATGAAGACCGACAGCGCGCGCCAAAAACCCCTGGTCAGGCGATTGACCGCAATGATCAGCGCGATGCTGCCGATGGCGAAAGCGAACACGAGCGGATTGCCGGCATAGGGCGTGTTGGCGCCGGCCGCGATGTTGACGGCGATACGGATCAAGATGATTCCGGTAATCACCAGTAGCGTGCCGATGACCACTGGCGGAAACAGCGCCCGCATCTTGCCGATGAGCGGGCTCAACGCGAAGAGGATGACGCCGCCGAGCATGATCGCGGTGCTTGCGCCGGCGAGGCTCGAGGCCTTGGCGATCGCCACCATCGCGCCGATGTAGACGGAATGGGCGCCGAGTACGATCGGCAGCCGTGCGCCGACAAACCCGAGCCCCATCGCCGAGACGGTCGTCCCGATTCCGCAGCCGAGCATCACACCGGTCAGCATCGCGGCGCGCAGGTCGCCTGGCAGATCGAGCAGTTGCCCGATCACCAGCGGCGGCGCGATCATCGCCGCGAACATGATCAGTACATGCTGCAAGCCGAACAGGAACGTGGCGAAGATGCCGGGCCGGTCCTCGAGCCCATAGCGCAGCGTGAGGATGCTGATGCCGCTGCGATCGCCCTCCCCGGCCATCATGCTTCCTGCGTGTTCTGGCGGCGCAGCGGACGTCATCGACACCCCCCGTGTGCTTATAGCGTCAGGTAGCTGCGCTGTACTTCCGTATTCTCGGCAAGCTCGGCCATGGTCCCGCCCCAGCGGATCTGGCCCTTCTCCAGCATGTAGGCGCGGTCGGAGACGATCTCGGCGAAGCCCACGTTCTGTTCGGAGAGCAGGATCGAGAGCCCGCGCTTTTTCAGTTCGACGATGGTGTCGGCGATCTCCTCGACGATCACCGGCGCAATGCCTTCCGACGGTTCGTCGAGCAGCACGACGAGCGGATTACCCATGAGCGTGCGTGCGATCGTCAGCATCTGCTGCTCGCCGCCGCTCATGCGGCCGCCGAGGCGGTGACGCATCTCGGCGAGGTTGGGAAAAAGCCGAAACAACGCCTCCGGCGTCCACGCGGGGGCCGGCGTGCCGTCGGCGAAGGTTCGCGGCGGCTGCCGTCCGGCATCGAGATTTTCCAGGACCGTGAGGTCGGAAAAGATGCGGCGGTCCTCGGGCGTGAAGCCCAAGCCCAGGCGGGCGATCTCGAACGGACGAAGCGGGGAGATATCGCGGCCGTTGAGCCGCACCATGCCGCTTCGCCGCGCCAGAAGCCCCATCACCGCCTTCATGGTCGTGGATTTTCCCGCGCCGTTCCTGCCCATCAGCGCTACCACCTCGCCCCGCCCGACGGTGAACGTCACGTCGTAGAGCACCTGTGCGGCGCCGTACCAGGCGTTGAGCCGCTCCACCGCCAATGCCGGTGGCGCCGCTGGCGCAGGCGGCGCGCTCATGAGACCGCACCGCGCCGCTCGAAGGTGCGCCCGCTGCCGAAATAGACCTGCTGTACCATCGGGTCGCTGCGCACTGTTTTCGCATCTCCGTCGGCGATCAGCCGGCCGCGCGCCATCACCACGATACGGTCGGCGAAGGCGAACACCACGTCCATGGAGTGCTCGGTGAACAGCACGGAGACGCCGCGCTCGACGACAAGCCCCTTGACCAGCGCGATCAGGTCGTTCCGCTCGCGCGGCGCCATGCCGGCGGTCGGCTCGTCCATGAGCAGGAGGCGCGGATCGCTGGCGAGCGCGATGGCAAGCTCGACACGTTTGACGTCGCCATAGGCGAGTTCGCGGCTTGGCCGGTCGGCGGCCTCCCCCATGCCGACCTGGCGCAGAAGCTCGAGCGCGCGGGGGCGATGGTATGAGATCGCCCGCCGCCACAGGCCGTAGGTTTCGCCGGCATGGGCGATCAACGCCATTTGCACGTTCTCGGCGACTGTCATCGAGCTGAAGGTCGCGGCGATCTGGAAGGTGCGGGCGATGCCGCGGCGGCAGATTTCGCGCGGCGGCAGACCGGCGATGTCGCGGCCTTCGAACCGGATCGTTCCGCCATCCGGCTTGAGTTGGCCATTGATGGTGTTGAAGCAGGTCGACTTGCCGGCGCCGTTCGGGCCGATGAGGGCGAGAAACTCGCCGCGCCCCACCGCAAACGTCACGTCATCGACCGCGCGCACGGCGCCGAAGCTTTTGCGCAGCGAAGCGACGGCGAGCCCGGTCATGCGGAACGGAAGCGCGCCGCGAGAAGCGCAAAGGCGCCGGCGAGGCCCGAGGGGAAGGCCAGCACCAGAACAAGAATGATGCCGCCGAGGAGCGCGTGCCAGTATTCTGTCTGCTGCATGACGAAATCCTGCAGGACGGCGAATACCGAGGCACCGACGATCGGACCCGACAGCGTCTGGATGCCGCCGAGGAGTACCATCACCAACCCGTCGATCGAGCGGCCGATGCTGATCGTCTCCGGCGAGATCGAGCCCTTGGCGAAGGCGAAGATGCCGCCGGCGACGCCGCACACCGTGCCGGCCACCGCAAAGGCGAGCCAGTGCACGCGCTTGACGTGAATGCCGATTGCCTCCGCGCGCAGCGGCGAATCGCGGCCGGCGCGCATCGCATAGCCGAACGGCGCGAACAGGATGCGCCGCAGCAGGAACACGCCGGCGGCGACGAGCACGAGCGCGAGCAGGAAGAACAACGACAGCCGGTCGAACGGAGCGCTTGGCCAGATGCCGAGGACGCCGTTCGAACCTCCCGTAAACTCCTGCCACTGGAACACGATCGACCAGACGATCTGAGCGAAGGCGAGCGTCAGCATGGCGAGGTAGACGCCGGAAAGCCGCACCGCGAACCAGCCGAACAGCAGCGCCCCGAGCGCGGCGGCGACCGGCGCGAGCGCGAGCGCGAGGCCCATCGGCGCGGCGAACCATTTGACCGCGAGCGCGGCGCCGTAGGCGCCGAGCCCGAAATAGGCGGCGTGGCCGAAGGAATGCATCCCGCCGGGCCCCATGATGAAATGCAGGCTGGTGGCGAACAGGACCGCGATCAGCACGTCGACGCCGAGCACCAGCGTGTAGGGCGAGGAGCGCGCCAGGAGTGGGAGCGCGGCTGCCAACAGCAGCACCGCCAGTCCGAAGAGCGAAAATGCACGCGGGGCCGGGCGGATCGGCGCCTCCGGCTCGGCGCCCCCGCGCGCGGCAAGCTGCGGACGCCCGAGCAGGCCTTGCGGGCGTGCGATCAGCACCACGGCCATGACCAGAAATTCGGCAACCAGCGTCAGCTTGGAGAAATTCAGCGAAAACGCGCCGAGGTGCACGAGCCCGATGCCGATGCACAGCGCCTTGACCTCGGCGATGAGCACGGCGGCGACATAGGAGCCGACGATCGAACCCATGCCGCCGATCACGACGACGACGAAGGCGTCGGTGATCACCGTGAGGTCCATGCCGAGATTGGCCGGCTCGCGCGCAACCTGCAGCGCGCCGCCGAGCCCGGCGAGCACGGAGCCCAGGGCGAATACCGCGGTGAACAGCACCGACTGATTGACGCCGAGCGCGCCGAGCATCTCGCGATCCTCGGTCGCCGCACGCACCAGGCGGCCGAAGCGCGTGCGAGCGAACACCGCGTGCAGCGCGATGAGCACGGCCGGAGCGACAACGATGAGGAAGACGTCGTAGCTCGGCATGCGGCGGCCGAGAACTTCAATGGCGCCGCGCAGGCCCGGCGCGCGCGGCCCGAGCAGATCTTCCGGTCCCCAGAAATACAGCGCCGCATCGTTGATGACGAGGAGCAGCGCAAAGGTGGCGAGAAGCTGAAACAGCTCCGGGGCGACGTAGATGCGGCGCAGCAGCACGATCTCGATCAGCGCGCCGAGGATGCCGACAATGAGCGCCGCCGCGACGATCCCGCACCAGAAGCCGAACGCGCCGCCCATCGCCGTCACCAGGGTGACGGCGATATAGGTGCCCAGCATGTAGAGCGAGCCGTGCGCGATATTGATGATGCGGGTGACGCCGAAGATCAGGGAAAGTCCGGCGGCGACGAAGAACAGGCCGGACGCCGAGGCCAGACCGTCGACGGCCTGAAACGCAAGCCCTTCCCAGTTCATGGCCGGACGATATCAGAGCCGGCCAACAGCGTCATCGTCGATGCGCTTGTCCCGGTGGCTGGCCGGCGCCGACGGGAGCCTTAGCCGTGCGGCGGATGCGTCAACAGCGGCTGTGCGGTTTGCCCCTGGGTGATCAACGTACCGCCATGGCCGTCGGCCACGGCGACAAAGCTCCCGGCCATGTAATTGCCGAGGAGCGCGATCGCCGCCGTGTGCCGGCCGTCGCTCACCGTCAGCGTGCCGCCGGTACCGGCGGCGTTCGCCGGGTAAGCGAGCGTGGTGTGCGCACCGAAGGCGATGTCCGGCAGGTCGATGCCGCTGTGCGGTATCGAGGAATTGACCGAACCGCTGCTGACACGGCCGCCGTTGGGCACCACCGGATCCCTGATCGTAACCGTACCGCTGACTGCCCCGGAAGCGAACGCGCCGTCACCAAACTCAAAATTACCTGACGAATAGGCACCGACGAAATTGATGGCAGCGACCAGCCCGCCGCTGGACACGAACAGCGTTCCGCTGGTGTTGCCGCTGTTAGCGGAAACGTAGCTCCACGATACATTCGAGTTGAAGGTTATGGACGGCAGGTTGATGAACTGCACATTGTTTGAGTGATTCCCACCGCCAAATCCGGACACCTTGCCGCTGAAGGCACTGGTTTGGCCGGCCTGATCCGCAATGAGGAGGCCGCCGTCCCCGAGGGGGAGGAACTTGACGCTTTCACTGCTGGACCCGGCGATCTTGACGATGCCGTTGTTGATCAGGGCGACGCCGCCGTTGACCACGGCGCCCAGCGTAATCGAAACCTCGTCGCCGACGCTGTTGGCGAACAGCGTGCCGCCGTTGCTGACCGTTCCGGAAATGAACAAACTGCCGCTGCTCGTCTCGACGACTGCACCGGCACCGATCGTTCCGCCGCTAAAGATAACGATGTTGCCGACCTCAACCAGCGAGGCGGAAGCAATGGTGACACCACTCAACGTCGTGAGATCAGCCGCAATCATCCCCCCCGCTGAAGTCTTCAGTGAGCCGCCCGAGATCGTCTCGTTGTTGAGCTTCACCTCCGCCCCATTGCCGGAAGCGAGAATCAGAGCTTTCCCCGTGGAGTTGATGACGATTTCGTTTCTGATCAAAACCGATGCGCCGGCGCCAAGCGCCGCGATGGTCCCGGAGTTTGTGAGGGTGGCTGAGTCTATCCAAAGACCTGCCGAGGCCGTTCCCTCTACCAGCCCGGCGTTGATGATGTTCGCCGCCAGTTCCAGGGGGAGTGCGCTGCCGTTGCCATTGATCACGCCGGAAGATTGATTGTTGATGGTGAAGTTACTGTTGCTAATTTCGCCACGATCGCGTTGCCGTTGATGATGGCTCCGGCGATGGTCGCAGCCTGGACGACGATGCCCCTCGCCGCCGATATCGTGCCGCTGTTGACGACGCTACCGCCGGCGCTGGTGCTGCCGAGCACCGTGCCGCTGCCGCTCCTGCTGATCTGGATGCCGACCCCTGAGACCGCCGTGATCTTGCCGCTGTTGCTGACTCCGCCGGAAAGCGTCAGCACACGTGAAATGTCGATTCCTGTACCATGCGCCGCGATCACGCTGCGGTTGGCAACAACCCCGGTGAAAGTATCGCCATTGGCGAGAAGAATGCCGCGGTCCGAGGCGGTGATCGTCCCGGTGTTGGTGATGCCGCCGGATGCGCTGCCACCAAAAACCGTGAAAAAGCCGTAGTGGATGCCGGTTTCACCCACCAGCTTGCCGCTGTTGACGATGGCGTCGGTAAAGGTGGCTACTGATTGAAGAAAAATCGGGTGCAATGTCGCCGAAATCGTGCCGGTATTGGTGATGCCGCCGCCGGCGCTGCTGTCGCCGAAGACGCTAACCCCGGTCACGGCAATACCCATCGCCAGTTCCGACTGGCCTGCCGTGATCGTGCCGCGGTTGACGATCCCACCCGAAAGCGTGGTCACCCCGGCAATATTGACGCCGGTCCTACCCACCGCGATGACGCCACTGTTGATGATGCCACCGAGAACCGTCGCGCCGAACGCCCTGATGCCGCTGAACGCGGAAATCGCGCCATGGCTGGCGACCTGGATGCCACCCGAAACAATGCCGCCGCTGACGAGGACGCCGTTCGCCCCGAAATTCGTCGCCACAATCCTGCCGCTGTCGACGATCGAGCCGTTAATGGTGCTGTGGTCGAGGACGGCGATTGCGTTCGTTGCGCCGGAGATGAGATTGGTGTTGACGAACCCGCCGCTCAGGAAGGTGCTGCTGGTGATCGTAACGCCGCCGGCGCTGATGGTGCCGGCATTGGTGACGCCACCTGTAAAGGTGGTGGCGCTGATCTTCATGGAGTCGGTGTGACCGCTGAACGTGGTCGGATATGGCCCCGTGAATACCATTGGTGCCCCCAAAGGCTAGTGCTGAACCGAGATGCCCGCGCGCCGTTTCACGTTTACCCAGAGTGCCGCAGAGCAGCAGCTTGATCGAAGCCTTCCACCCTGTCCAGTCGCGTTTTCCTAAAGCTTGTCGAGTAAGATTGTATGACTGCGATAGTCGTGTCGTCGTGAATGAGGAGGCGCTCGTTCTCAAACCGGGAACGCTGGCTGTATGCAAGAAGCGAGGAGTCCCCGGGAACCCTCGTGCCCGGTTCTGGCGCTCCGGATCGTGGAACGAGAGCGCCGATCGTTTAGTGGCGGGCATTTACAGGCGCAGGGAGAACTTGGCTCCCCCACGAGGAGGTCGGGCCGCCCGTGAACTCCCCGCCAGCAGGGGCGTTGATCCCAGGTCGGGCCTGCTCCCACAGGCCGGGGAAAACAAAAATGCATTGCCATTAAAGCATCGCCTGCCTTTGACCGCGCCTCGTCACCACAACGCTCGACGCTGGCCCAACGGCGTGCTCGCC
>Ga0207644_10001843_pt1 | contig 13784 bp, 8 predicted proteins | sample KBSS73metaG_FD_184326 | JGI IMG/M metagenome (GOLD analysis project Ga0207644, IMG submission 184326) | Switchgrass rhizosphere microbial communities from Kellogg Biological Station, Michigan, USA - KBS S7-3 metaG (SPAdes) (version 2) | ecosystem: Host-associated > Plants > Roots > Rhizosphere >... | reverse complement strand
GGCTGGGTGTGGTCGCGATCGGACTGGTGGCGTTCGCCGTCTGGCAGCTCACGGCCGCGTGGCTGGGCTTCCGCTGGGTCTCCGGCGGCGAGCGGTTGCGCAAGCGGGTGGGTGCGGTCTCGAAGGCGGTCGCGATGCTCGGCCTGGCCGCGGTCACCGTGGTGTTCCTGCGCACCGGCCGCGGCTCCGGCGACCGCGGGGCCCGTGACCTGGTCGCCGACGTGCTGGTCCTGCCGGCGGGCAGGCTGCTCGTGCTCCTCGGCGGGATCGCGATCGGCGTCGTCGCGGTCATGATGACCTACACCGGCGTGCGGCGGACGTTCATGGGCGATCTCGACCTGCGCCGGGTGCCCGCGTCCGCCCGCCGGGGGATCGAGCTGGTCGGGGCGGTGGGACACCTGGCGCGGGCGCTCGCGCTGGCGGTCGTCGGGGTGCTGGTGGTGACGGCGGCGGTCGCCTCCGACGCCGAACGCGCGGGTGGTCTCGACGCCGCCCTCCGGGCCCTGGGTGAGACCCCGTTGGGGATGTCGCTGCTGGTCGTCGTGGCGCTGGGCTTCGGCGCCTTCGGGCTGTACTGCGTGGCGGACGCGGCCCTGCGTCGGGCGTGAGCGACCGGCACGTCCCGGCGGGGCGCGACACGCGCTAGCTCTCGATAGCGATGTCTACGGTTGCGGCGAGACTCGCCGATACCGTGCGAGGTATGGATCCGGTGCGCAATCCGTTCGCCCCCGGCGCAGGTCAGCGACCACCCGAGCTGGCGGGGCGGGACCGCGAGATCGACGCGTTCGAGATCGTGCTCGAGCGGGTGGCCCGCGGGCGTCCGGAGCGGAGCCTGGTGCTGACCGGGCTGCGCGGCGTCGGGAAGACGGTGATGCTCGGCGAGCTGCGGTCGATGGCGGTCCGGGCGGGGTGGGGGTCCGGCAAGATCGAGGCCCGGCCCGACGCCGACCTGCGCCGCCCCCTCGCCGCCGCCCTGCACCGCGCGATCCGCGACCTCGCCGTGCAGCACCCGCGACAGGAACGCGTCGACGAGGTGCTCGGCGTGCTGAAGGCCTTCGCCCTGCGTGCCTCGCCCTCCGACGCCCGGATGCGGGACCGCTGGCAGCCCGGCATCGACGTGCCGGTCAAGAGCGGGCGCGCGGACTCGGGGGACATCGAGATCGACCTGGTGGAGCTGTTCACCGAGGTCGCCGAGCTGGCCAGTGAGGTCGCGACCGGCATCGCCATCCTGATCGACGAGATGCAGGACCTGCGCCCGGACGACGTCTCCGCCCTCTGCGCGGCCTGCCACGAGCTCTCGCAGTCGCGGATGCCGCTGGTCGTGGTCGGTGCGGGGCTGCCGCACCTGCCTGCGGTGCTGTCGGCCTCGAAGTCCTACTCCGAGCGACTGTTCAAGTACTCGCGGATCGACAAGCTGGACCGCAAGGACGCGGACTTCGCCCTCCTCGCCCCGGCCGAGCGGGAGGACGCCGAGTTCGACTCCGACGCCCTCGAGGAGCTCTACGAGCGCTCCGGCGGCTATCCGTACTTCGTCCAGGCCTACGGGAAGGCCTCCTGGGACGCCGCGCCGACGAACCCGATCCGCGGCGAGGACGTCGCGTTGGCGGCGCCGGAGGCCGAGGCCGAGCTCGCCGTCGGGTTCTTCGGGTCGCGGTTCGAGCGGGCCACCCCGGCCGAGCGGGAGTACCTGCGGGCGATGGCCGAGGTCGCGGAGGGTGGGGACGAGCCCGTCGTCACCTCGGCGCTGGCCCAGCACCTGGGCCGGAAGCCGTCCTCGATGTCCCCGGCGCGGGACAGCCTGCTGAAGAAGGGCCTGGTCTACTCGGCGCAGCGCGGCCAGATCGCGTTCACCGTGCCCCACTTCGGCAGGTACCTGTTGACCTCGACCTGATGCTCCATCGGGGTGAACCGAGGGATTCGCCGGGCGAGCTGTAACACGGGGTGGGGGTCGGGCGAATCCTGGTGTAGCCCCGCGGCGCTGTCGGACCCCCGACCTGGCAGCTCCGCGGGGCCTCCTCGTGTCCGGGCCCGGACCGCACCCGCCCGCCCGACACCGCCGGGTGACCGCGGGCGCGCTGCCCGTAGCATCCTCCGGGTGCCGGACCCGAAGTTCGAGATCCAGATGCTGCACGACCGCGTCATGATCAAGATCGTCGAGGACGGCGGCGAGCGGCGGAGCTCGTCGGGGATCGTCATCCCGGCGACGGCCCAGGTCGCGAAGCGGCTCGTGTGGGGTGAGGTCTACGGGACCGGCCAGCACGTCCGCAGCGTCAAGCCCGGTGACCGGGTGCTGTTCGCCCGGGACGACCAGTACGAGGTCGAGGTCCAGGGTGCGACCTACCTCGTGATGCGCGAACGGGACCTGCACGCGGTCGCCACGACGGGGCCGGAGCACGGAACCGGTTTGTACCTCTAGTCGTCCTGGGGGGACGGCGGACTCGGTGGGGAAGGAACACGGCTACATGCCCGAGCGGCAGCACACGCCCGGCGAGGTCGACGAGCGGCGTCCGGAGGGTTCGGGCGCCACGGTGACCGACGGCTCGGCCCGACGCACCGACAGCCCCCGCGGGGACGCGCTCTTCGCGCCCGTGGTCGAGCCCGCGTCGGCGGAGACGACCGGCGGGGTTCCGGAGTCCCGGCAGGGCGGGTCCCCGGCCGAGCAGGCCACCCCGGAGGCGGACACCGCTGCGCAGGGGACGGAGGCGACCACCGCGATCCCGGCCTCGGGCGCGCCGGTCAAGCCCTCCCCCTCCCCGCGCACCGAGACCGCCACCGAGTCGGTCGCGGCGGAGGGCCCGACGGGCACCACCCCGCCTGCGGCCGCGACCCAGGCCGAGGGCACCCCCGTGACCTCGGGTGACACCACCGCGTCGACGGGGCCCGAGCCCACGGCAGGCGCTGCGACCCCGCCCGCCGCCGACGCGGACCCGACCGGCACTCCGCCGGGCGGCACCGCCACGGACGGCCCCACGGTGGCCACTCCGGCCACCCCGGCCACCGCCCCCTCCCCTGGCACGCGGGGCGTGACCCCGGCCCCCGGCAACCCGGCTCCGCTGTCGGGTGCCGCGGCGACCCCGTCGAGCGCACCGCCCGCTCCCACCCCGACCGCTCCCACCCCGACGGAGGGGGACTCGGTCGCCGACAGCCGGTCCGCCGCCGCGGCCGCCTCAGCCGCATCAGCTGCCGCCTCGAGCAGCGCCGGAGCACCGACCGCGGCGTCCGGTAGCCCAGCCTCCAGCGCCCCGGCCTCTGGCGGCCCGGCTTCCGGTGGCCCGGCCTCTGGTGGCCCGGCCGCCGGCAGCCCCGCCACGGGCGGCCCCGCCTCCGACACAGCCGGGGCCAGCGCGGCCTCGGGCCTCGGGACCACCCCGGCCCGCTCCACCACACCCCCCGCGGGCACGCCCGCCGCGGCCCCGGCCGGTTCCGCGGGCACCGACGACCAGGCCACCGCCGTGCAGCCCGCGGCCTGGTCCGCCGAGGACACCCACGTGATTCCCCGTGCCGCCGCGAGCACCGCCGCGGACCAGCCCACCGCTCGGCTCGGCGGCCCCGCCGACCCGCCCACGGAGCAGATCCCCGTGACCCGCGGCGGGGTCCCACCCGTCCCCCCGCAGCCGCAGGCGCCCTCGGCCGGCGGCGGCCGGAAGAAGCGGAAGCGGCCGCTGCTGATCGTGGCAGGCGTCGTCGCGCTGCTCGCGGTGCTGTACGTCGCCGACCTGGTGCTCTCCACCGGCAATGTGCCGCGCGGGGTCACCGTGGCCGGGCTGCAGCTCGGCGGCCTGTCGAAGGCCGAGGCGAGCGAGCGGCTCCGGACCGAGATCGAGCCCCGGGCGACCCAGCCCGTGCAGGTCACGGCGGGCGAGGTGCGGAGCCAGATCGACCCGCGGACCGCCGGGCTCGTCGTCGACTACCAGGCGACCGTCGACCAGGCGGGCGAGCAGCCGCTGAACCCGATCACCCGGATCACCTCGTTCTTCACCGAGCGCGAGGTCGGCGTGGTCAACACGGCGGACGAGCGCTCGGTGCTGACGGCGTTGGAGCAGGTCAAGCCGGTCGTGGACAAGGCACCGGTCGAGGGCACCGTGCGGTTCGACGGCACCACGCCGGTCGCCGTCCCGCCCGTCCCCGGCCAGCAGCTGGACCTGCAGGCGGCCGTCGGCGTGCTCGAGCGGGACTGGGCCGCGGGCGCTCCCGTCGCGCTGCCGCTCATCCCCCAGCCCACGATCACCACGGACGACGACGTGCAGGAGGCGCTGCAGTCGATCGCCACGCCTGCGGTGTCGGCCCCGGTCACGATCCAGGGTGAGGGCGCCGTCGCGACCCTGCAGCCCGCGGACGTCGCGGGGGCGCTGACCTTCCGCGCGGACGCGGCGGCCACCCCGAAGCTGGTCCCGGAGATCAACAACGAGGCGCTCAAGGAGGTCGCGACCCCGCAGCTGGCCTCCACCGAGAAGCCCGGCCGGGACGCGTCGCTGGACTTCTCCTCCGGCGCCCCCGTCGTCGTCCCCTCGCAGGACGGCCGCGGCGTCGACTACGACAAGACCTTCCAGGGCCTGGTCCCGGTGCTGACCGCCCAGGGCCCGCGCACGCTGACCGCGGTGTACGCCGACCAGCCCGCGAAGCTGACCACCGAGCAGCTGGGCGCGCTGGGCATCACCGGCGAGATCAGCAGCTTCACCACCGGCGGGTTCGCCGCGGACTCCGGGCAGAACATCCGGCGGGCGGCCGAGCAGGTGAACGGCACGATCGTCGGGCCGGGCGAGACGTTCAGCCTGAACGCGCTCACCAACCCGCGCAACGCCGCGAACGGCTACGTCGAGGCCGGGATCATCGAGAACGGCCACTCGGCGCGCGGCGTCGGCGGCGGCGTCTCGCAGGTCGCGACGACGCTCTACAACGCCGCGTACTTCGCGGGCATGGTCGACGTGGAGCACAAGGAGCACAGCTTCTACATCAGCCGCTACCCGGTCGCCCGCGAGGCCACGGTCTTCGACGACATCATCGACCTCAAGTTCCGCAACGACGGCCCCACCGGTGTGCTCATCCAGACGTTCTGGTCGCCGTCGAACCTCACGGTGAAGATGTTCGGCACGAAGCGCTACGAGGTCACCTCGGAGACCGGGCCGCGCACCAACCCGACGGACCCGCAGACCATCAACCTGCCCGCGGGCCCGGGCTGTGCCGCGAGCAAGGGGGCGCCGGGCTTCACCGCCACCGACACCCGCGTGATGCGCAACGTCGAGACCGGTGAGGTCACCCGCAAGACCCGCACCGTCCGCTACAACCCGTCCCCGATCGTGGTCTGTCAGTAAAGGCCGGGTATGGCGTGATCGGGGTCACGCTGCTTACCCTCGATGTCGACACCGGAGTCGACGATCGGGGAATCGGTATGCGGATCGCGGACGTGCTGCGTGGCAAGGGCAACGCTGTGGCGACGGTCGAACCGGAGGCCACTGTGGCCGATCTGCTGGGCCGGTTGGCCCAGGGCAACTACGGCGCGCTCCCGGTGGTGCGGGCCGGGATGCTGATCGGGATGGTGTCCGAGCGGGACGTCGTGCGGCGGTTGCACGAGCGGGGCGCCGCGCTGCTGTCCGCGACCGTCGAGGACATCATGACCACCGACCTCGCCACCTGTACGCCGGACGACAGCGCGGCCGACCTCGCGAAGGTCATGACGACCCGCCGCGTCCGGCACCTGCCGGTGCTGGTCGCGGGCGAGCTCGCCGGGATCGTCAGCATCGGCGACCTGGTCAAGGCCCGCATCGACACGCTCGAGAAGGAACGCGAGCAGCTCGAGAGCTACATCACGCAGTAGCTCCTCGGGCGGCCGCTCAGGCCGGGCGGTGGCGCGGCAGGAAGAATGCGATGACCAGGGCACCCGCCGCGCCCACCGCCCCGAGCGCCAGGGCGATCGTGAACGCCGCCTCGGCCGGGTAGGTGTGCCCGCCGACGGTCGTGGTGAGCTGCGCCAGGATCACGCCGACCGCCGCACTCGCCGTCGACGTGCCGATCGCGCGGGAGAGGTTGTTGAAGCTGTTCGCGGCGGCGGTCTGGCCCAGCGGGACCGCGCCCATGATCAGCGAGGGGATCGCGCCGTAGGCGAGCCCGATGCCCGAGGTCACCACGATCACGGCCACCAGGATGTGCCAGATCTCGCCGTGGAACAGCGCGCTGAAGACGTAACCGAGGGCCACCGTCGTCGCGCCCAGCATCAGGGTGATGCGCGGGCCCCAGTGGGCGGTGATCCGAGCCGACACCGGCGACATCGCCATCATCGCCAGGCCACCGGGGGCCTGCAGCAGGCCCGCGACCAGCATCGACTTGCCCAGGCCGTAGCCGCTGGCGGCCGGCAGCTGCATGAGCTGCGGGAAGACCAGCGAGCTGGTCAGCATGCCGAACCCGAACACCAGCGACGCGGTGTTGGTCAGCAGGACCTGGCGGCGTCGGGAGATCCGCAGGTCGACCAGCGGATGGGCGCTGCGCAGCTCCCAGGCCGCCCAGGCAGGCAGCAGGACCGCGGCCGTCCCGAACAGGCCGAGGGTGAGCGGGTCCGTCCAGCCCCAGCTGCCTGCCTTGGTGAGACCGAGCAGCAGGGCCAGCAACGCGACCGCGAGCACCAGGGCGCCGACCAGGTCGAACCGGCCGCCCGGCGCGGGCGACTCGGGCACGAACCGGAGCACCAGCCCGGCGACGACGACGGCGAGCCCCGCGGACACCCAGAACACCGCGTGCCACGACACGTGCTCGATGATCAGCGCCGCGAGCGGCAGGCCGAAGGCGCCGCCGACGCCCAGCGAGGCGCTCATCGTGGCCGTGGCCCCGGGGAGGCGGGACAGCGGCAGGTGGTCGCGCATCAGGCTGATCCCGAGCGGGATGACGCCGACGCCGAGACCCTGCAGCGCCCGCCCCGCGACCAGGCCGGTCAGTGTGGAGCTCAGCGCGGCGACGGCGGACCCGATGGTCAGCAGGGCCAGGCAGAGCATGAGCATCCGGCGTTTGCCGAACATGTCGGCGAGCCTGCCCACCGTGGGCGTGGCGATCGCACCGGCGAGCAGCGTGGCGGTGACCGCCCACGAGGCGTCGGCCGCGGAGACCCCGAGCAGGCCCGGGAGCTGCGGGACGAGCGGGATGACCAGTGTCTGCTGGGTCGACACGACGATGCCCGCGGTGGCCAGGACGGTGACGAGGGCGCGGCCGGTACGCCGGTCGGGCGCCTTGGGGAGCGTCGTCGTGCGGGACAGGGTGACGGACAAGAGTGCCCCTCGATCAGTTGCTATATGCAATGGTTGTTGATGACAACCATACAGGCACACCGGACGAACCGCGCGTGGGTGTGACACAGATGAAAGCGCCCCGCCCACGAAGGTGGGCGGGGCGCTGCGGGGCGGGAACGTCAGAAGGAGGCTTCGTCCAGCTCCATGAGCGCGTTGTCCGCGGCCTCGACGATCGCCTTGTCGGCGGTCAGCCGGGGCAGGACCTCACGGGCGAAGAAGCGGGCGACGCCGACCTTGCCCTCGTAGAACGCCTTGTCCTTGGTGCTGACCTCGGCCGCCAGAGCGGTCTGCGCGACGTCCGCCTGACGCAGTAGCAGCCACCCGATCAGCAGGTCACCGACCGCCATCAGGAACCGGACGCTGTGCTGTCCGACCTTGTAGAGCTCCTTCGGGTCCTGCTGTGCCGCGAACAGGTAGCCGGTGAGCGAGCCGAGCATGCCCTGGACCGCGGCGAGCGCCGTCGCGAGGGACCCGCGCTCCTCCTTGAGGCGCCCGTTCCCGGTCTCGTTCTCCAGGAACCGCTGGATCTCGCCTGCGACGGACATCAGCGCGGCGCCGTTGTTCCGGACGATCTTGCGGAACAGGAAGTCCAGCGACTGGATCGCGGTGGTGCCCTCGTACAGCGAGTCGATCTTGGAGTCCCGGATGTACTGCTCGATCGGGTAGTCCTGCAGGAAGCCGGAGCCGCCGAGCGTCTGCAGCGACTGGATCAGCTGCTCCGAGGCCCGCTCCGAGCCCACACCCTTGACCAGCGGCAACAGCAGGTCGTTGATCGCCTCGGCCTCGCTCACGTCGCCGCCCGCGCGGATGGTGTCCTGCACGGTGCCGGTGTAGAGGTACAGCGCGCGCAAGCCCTCGGCGTAGGCCTTCTGCAGCATCAGCGAGCGGCGGACGTCCGGGTGGTGGGTGATCGTGACGCGCGGCGCGGTCTTGTCCGTCTGCCGGGTCAGGTCCGCACCCTGCACGCGCTCCTTGGCGTACTCGAGGGCGTTCAGGTAGCCGGTGGACAACGTCGCGATGGCCTTGGTGCCGACCATCATCCGGGCGTACTCGATGACCTGGAACATCTGCGCGATGCCGTCGTGCACCTCGCCGAGCAGCCAACCCTTGGCAGGCACGCCGTGCGCGCCGAAGGTCAGCTCGCAGGTCGTGGAGACCTTGAGCCCCATCTTGTGCTCGACGTTCGTCACGAAGGCGCCGTTACGCTCGCCCAGCTCACCGGTCTCGGAGTCGAAGTGGAACTTCGGGACCAGGAACAGCGAGAGGCCCTTGGTGCCGGGCTTCGGCTCCACGCCGGGGGCCTCGGGGCGGGCGAGCACCAGGTGCATGATGTTCTCGGTCATGTCCTGGTCGCCGGAGGTGATGAAGCGCTTCACGCCGTCGAGGTGCCAGGAGCCGTCCTCCTGGAGCACGGCCTTGGTGCGGCCTGCGCCGACGTCGGACCCGGCGTCCGGCTCGGTGAGCACCATGGTGGCGCCCCAGCCCCGCTCGATCATGATCTGGGCCCAGCGCTGCTGCTCGGTGGTGCCGTTGTTGTGCACGACGACGCCCATGTTCGGGCCGGTCATGTACATGAACAGCGCCGGGTTCGCGCCGAGGACGAGCTCGGCCGCGGCCCACTGCACCGACGGGGGCACGCCGAAGCCGCCCAGCTCGGCGGGCAGGGAAAGCCGGTACCACTCGCCGTCCCACAGCGCCTTGTACGAGTCCTTGAAGGCCTGCGGCAGCGTGGCGGAGTGGGTCGCGGGGTCGAACACCGGCGGGTTGCGGTCGGAGTCGACGAAGGACTCCGCGAGCGGACCCGTGGCGAGGGTGTTCAGCTCGGCCAGGATGTCTCGGGCGGTGTCCTGGTCGACGCCCGTCCGGTCCTGGACGGAGAACACCTCGAACAGGTTGAACTCGAGGTCACGGACGTTGCTCTTGTAGTGGCCCATGGGGGTTCTCCTTCCGCTACTCACCGGTAGGACCACCATATTACTCGTCGGTAACTTCGGCAACCGCCTCATACGATCGGGTTCAGGTGTTGCCTACGGAGCGTGTGGGACGAGAGGGTTGCTCGGGTCGGAAGTGACTCGTGTGAATCCGCACGGGTGATCCGAGCGAGTGGGGGGCCACCATGCGTCGACTGGACGTGACGCGGCGGGGATTCGTGATCGGCGGTCTGGCTGCGGGTTCGCTGCTGGCCGCGCCGGGGCTCGCGCTCGCCCAGCCGGGCGCGGACGCGGCGGTCCACGCCGGTCGGCGGACCACCCGCGCGACGACGGCGGCCGAAGGTGGACCGGACATCGTGGACTGTGCGGGCTGGGGGGCCCGCCCGAACAGCGCGGTCGTCCCGGTGTGGAACCAGCGGCCGGTGAAGATCCTGGTGCACCACACGGCGTCGGGGAACGTGCCCGAGACCGACCGGGGCGCCGCCGACCGCGTCGCCCGGTCGATCCAGAACTTCCACATGGACGCCCGCGGCTGGCTGGACACCGGGCAGCACTTCACCATCTCCCGCGGCGGGTTCGTGCTGGAGGGCAGGCACCGGTCGCTGGAGGTGCTGCGCGCGGGGCGTCAACAGGTCGAGGGCGCGCACTGCACGGGGCAGAACGTCGTGGCCGTGGGCATCGAGAACGAGGGCACCTACATCGACCAGGACCCGCCCGGCGCGCTGTGGGATTCGCTGCGCGCCACCTGCGCGTACATCTGCGCGCAGTACGGGATCGCGCCGACCGAGCTGTACGGGCACCGCGACTTCAAGAACACGATCTGCCCCGGCGACCGGCTCTACGGCATGCTCCCGCGGCTGCGGCAGGAGGTCGCCGACGTGCTGAACCAGCGGATCGAGGGATCGGCCGCGAAGGCGAGCTGGCCGTTGCTGCGCCAGGGCGACTCCGGCGAGCAGGTGCTCGCCGCGCAGTACCTGCTGCGGGACGCCGGTGTCGCGGTGAAGGCCGACGGCCGCTTCACCCCCGCGACCGCCGCCGCGCTCACCGAGTTCCAGGTCGCGACCGGTGCCGAGGAGCCCAACGGCATCCTGGGCGGCGAGTCCTGGCCGGTCCTGGCCCGCACCGTGCGGCGCGGCGAGGGCACCGACGCCGAGCGTGCCGTGGACAGCCTCGCGAAGGGGAACACGGAGGCGGTCCCGGACACGGTGGACGCGTCGGCCTGGCAACGGCTCCTCGGGACGGGGGGCGCTCCCTCGGACGCGAGCGTGGACCCCGAGGGCCCGCCTCGCTGACCCCGCCCGTTGCACGTTTCGTGCTGTCAGGGCGGTGAGATCGGCGATCGTGTGCTCTCAGCGCTGCCCGCACCGCGCTGAGAGCACGCAACTCCCGACGCGTCGCGCGGTGCGGCGGGAGCGACCCCGCCTCGCTGACCCCGCCCGTTGCACGTTTCGTGCTGTCAGGGCGGTGAGATCGGCGATCGTGTGCTCTCAGCGCTGCCGGCACCGCGCTGAGAGCACGCAACTCCCGATCATGGAGCGCTGCGAGCACAGCCTCCGTGAGCGCGAGCCCCCAGTGGCGGCCGCGTCACTCTTTCCGGGCCAAGGCGTTGGACGGTTGTCGCGGACGACCGCCGCCCACCCCGTGGGCCCTACTCTCGATCTCCGCGGTCGGGGGCCGCGGAGGGGGTGTACGCATGCGCGGGTCCACACAGGACGGTCTGCCCGCGGCCCGGGGGCTGCTCGCCGTGCTGGCGGCGGACCCGTCCGCGCCGCTGCTGGCCGATGTCGTGGGCCCCGCGGGAACCGGCAAGTCCACCGTCGCCCGCGCGGTCGCGGCGCTCTGGCCGACCGCGTCCGCGGACCCCGAGGCCCCCTTCCCCCTGCTGGTCGACGACGCCCACCTCCTCCCCGACGCCGCCCTCGACCGCCTCCGGGAGCGCGCCGCGGAACCGGCTGCCCGGATCGTCGTCACGCGCCGCCCCTGGCCGCGCGACGACGTACGGGCGGCGCTCGGCGCCGCGCTCACCGAGACCCGGCCGCCGGTGCTGCTCGGCCCGCTCGACCTCGCAGGCGTCGCCGCTCGACTGTCCACTCTGCTCGGTGCCCGCCCCGCCCCCGCGCTCGCCGAGCACGTGCACGACCGCACCGCGGGGACCCCGCTGCTGGTGGACCGGATGGTCGCCGAGCTCGTCGAGCGGGTGGGTACCGCGCGGCTCACCGCGGACGCCCCGCCGCGGGTCCCCGTCCCCACCGGCCTGCTCGACCAGCTCGCCCACCGGCTCTGGGCGCTCGACGCCCGGGTCCGCGACCTCACCGTCGCCCTCGCACTCGGCGCCCCGCTCGATGCCGAGGTCCTCGTCCCGCTCCTGGGCCTGCTCGACGCGGCGGGCTCCGGGGTCGACGAGGTCGACGAGCTGGTGGCCGAGGCGCGGTCCGCCGGTGTGCTCACCGCGCACGGCGGCCCGCCGCCCCTCGTCACGGCCGCGGTGCTGCGCCACGTCCCCGAGGCCCGGCGGCTCGAGGTGCGCCGCGCGCTCGCCGAGATCGAGCTGGACCGCGGCGGCTCCGTGCTGACCGTCGCGCGCGGGTTGCTGGACACCGGCGCGACCGGCGGACGGGTGGCGGAGGTCTTCGCGGCCGCCGCGACCGAGCTGGCCCGCACCGGCGGGGACGCGGGCCCGCTCCTGGCCGCCGCGGTGGCCGCGGGTACCCCCGCACTCGACGTCGCCGCTCGTCGGGCCGAGGCTGCCCTGCGCGCCGGCAGGCTCGACGACGCCCTCACCCATGCCGACGAGGTCCTCTCCGCGGCCGACCGGGTCGACCTCGACGAGGCCATCCGGGCGGGCACCGTCGCCGCGGCCGTGCTGGCCCACCGCGGCCTGCTGGCCCGCAGCGCCGACCTCTACCGCTGGCTCGGCGAGCTCGGCGCCGGCGGCGCAGTCGCCGTCCCGACGCTGGTGGGGACCGGCGCCCTCGCCGAGGCCCGCCACCTGGTGCCCGGCGCCCGCGATCCCGAGGCCCGCGAGTCGGGAGCTGACGGCCCGCGAGCCGGGGGTCCGGACGTCGGGCTGCCTGTTCCCGACCCGCGGGACCGGGCTCCGCGGCCGTCGCTCGCGGAGGCCGTGCTGCGCACCCTGCCGTTTCGTCCGCCGACGCTGCTGGCGGGCGCGGAGGACCTGGTCGCGGAGGGTGTCCTGGACTCCGTCCTCGGCTCCCCCACCCGCGCGGTCTCCCGGCTCACCCGGGCGGCGTCGCTGCTGGAGTCCTCCCCGCGCGCGGCGATGCTCCCGGACACCCCCGCCGCGCTCGCGGCGCTGGTCGCGGTGCAGACCGGCGAGGTCGAGGTGGCCAGGTCCGTGCTGGACCGCGCCGTCGCGACGGGCCTCGGCGGACCGGCCGCCGCCACCCGCCACCGGCTGCTGCTCGGCTGGATGGCGCTGCACCGCGGCGCGTTCGGGACGGCCCGAGGTCACCTGGCCTCCACGGTGGACATCCCGCTGGAACCGCGCGACGAGCTGCTGGCCGCCGCCCTGGACGTCGCGATCGCGCGGCGCGACGGCGACCTGGCCGCGCTGCTGCCGCTCTGGGGCCGGGCCCGGGAGGCGATCGTCCGGCAGCCGGTGGACCTCTACGTGCTGCAGCCGCTCGGCGAGCTGGCCATCGCCGCGACCCGGCTGCGGGAGCCCGCCTGGGTCCGCCCGCACCTCGACGAGGCCGCCGCCCTGCTGCACCGCCTCGGCTCCCCGGCACTCTGGGCGGCGCCGCTGCACTGGGCGCTGCTGCACGCGGCGATGCTGGCCGAGGACCGCGACGCCGCCGCCACGCACGCCGACGCGCTGCGGGGCGCGGCGTGCGGCAGCCGCTTCGCCGAGGCCATGGCCGCCGCCGCCCCGCACTGGGTGGGGTTGATGGAGGGCCGCGTCGACGCCGACGGGGTGGAGACCGCGGCGCGTGGGCTGCACGCCGTCGGGCTGTCGTGGGACGGCAGCAAGCTGGCCGGACAGGCCGCGATCCGCACCGGCGACCGTCGGGCCATGAGTGCTCTGCTGACCTGCGCCAGGACCCTGCACGCCCCGAAGACCACGCAGCCGCCGCAGCCCCACCAGACCCGTCCGGCCCACCGGACGGAGCCCGAGCCCGCCGAGCCCGCCGACGGCGCCCTGTCCGACCGCGAGCGCGAGGTCGCGGCCCTGGTCCTGGAGGGCCAGACCTACAAGCAGATCGGCGAGCGGCTGTTCATCAGCGCGAAGACCGTGGAGCACCACGTGGCCCGGATGCGTCAGCGACTGGGCGCGCAGAGCCGCGGCGAGCTCTTCACGATCCTCCGCCGCCTCACCTGACACCGCTCAGTCCGATGGGCGAGAGTGCCGTTCGCTCACACCTACTGAGCGAGAGTGCCGTTCGCTCACACCTACTGAGCGAAAGTGCCGTTCGCTCATCACGGGGGTGAGGTGAGGCGGGCCACCAGGCCCTCCGCCGACCGGACGACGACGCGGGCGGCGTCCGCGGTCGCGCGGCTGGCCAGCGGGCTCTCGGCCCGGCGCTGCCACCGGACGACCGCGGCGTGCGCGGCCGCACAA
>Ga0207644_10001841_pt1 | contig 13789 bp, 9 predicted proteins | sample KBSS73metaG_FD_184326 | JGI IMG/M metagenome (GOLD analysis project Ga0207644, IMG submission 184326) | Switchgrass rhizosphere microbial communities from Kellogg Biological Station, Michigan, USA - KBS S7-3 metaG (SPAdes) (version 2) | ecosystem: Host-associated > Plants > Roots > Rhizosphere >... | reverse complement strand
CATTCTGGGTTGCCATCGTGAGCCACACGCGCCGCTCGCCGCCCGGGTTGCTGCTGATCTCGACCTTGCGTCCCGACTGCGTCGTGAGCACTTCCGCGAGCGCCTCGGCTTCCGTCGCCTGGGGCGCGATCAATGTCGGCGGCACTGGCCGCTCGACGTAGTGCTGAGTGAGAAAGGCGGTCACGACATCCGATTCGCTCACCGTTTCGGCATGGCGCGGAAAGAACGTCCGATCACCAACGTGCCGCCCCCCTCTGATCATCACGACGTTTACCGCGTAGAGATCTTCCTCGTGCACGGCCGCTATCACGTCGACGTCGCCCGCCGTCGCGCTCTCGACGAATTGCCTGGATTGGAGCTGCTGCAGCCGCGCGATCTTGTCCCGAGTGCGGGCCGCGCGCTCGAACTGCAACGATGCTGCCGCGTCGTCCATCTGGCGCTTGAGCTGCGCCAGCACTTCGTCTGTCTTTCCTTGCAGGAAGAGCATCGTTGCATGCACGTCCTGGTGATAGTCGTCTTCCGAAATGAGACCGACGCAGGGCGCGGTGCAGCGCTCGATCTGATGCAGCATGCACGGGCGCGACCGGTTCGCGAACACCGTGTTCTCACAGGTGCGCAGCTGGAACACCTTCTGAAGCAGAGCCATTCCTTCGCGAACAGCGCCGGCGCTTGGGAATGGCCCGAAGTACCGGTGCTTGCGGTCGAGCGAGCCCCGATGAAACCGCAGTTGCGGGTACGCATCGCCGGACAGGCAAATGTACGGATAGCTCTTGTCGTCCCGAAACAGGATGTTGTAGCGAGGCTCGAGCGCCTTGATGTGGTTGTTCTCGAGCAGCAGCGCCTCGCCCTCGGATCGCACGGCCGTCGTCTCGACACGCGCGACCTGCGCAATCATCGCGGCAATCCGCGGCTCGTGGCCGCTCTTCTGGAAATAGCTGGCGACGCGCTTCTTGAGATCGCGCGCCTTCCCGACGTAGAGCGCCCCGCCGGCGGCGTCGAACATTCGATACACGCCGGGGAGATGCGGCAGGGAGGCGATCAGCTCCTTGGCATCGAACTCCGTGGACGAAGCGTTCGCGTCGACGACGCGGCGATTCAGTCGTGAAACCTTGGTCATACCGGTGGACGTGGGCGACCGAGATGCTCGGCAACGGCGTCGAAGACATTCCGGAACATCGCAGGCGTGAGCCGATTGGTATTGGTGTTGTACCGGCTGCAATGATAACTATCGAACAACGTGAGGCCGTTCGGCAGCGCATGGCACGCCGCGTGCGCGAACGGGTAATCGGATCGCCGGGCCCGCAGTGCGATCAGCGCGGCTTCGTGGGCGATGCGCCCGAGTGCAAGCACTGCCCCGCCTTCGCGCATCGTCGCGAGGTCCGCCGCCAGGTAGTCGTTGCAGGTGCGCACTTCATCCGGCGTCGGCTTGTTCTGAGGCGGCAGGCACTTGACGGAGTTCGTGATCCGGCAATCGACGAGCGTCAGCGGATCGTCGAGCGTTCGCGAGATCGGCGACGACGCGTACCCGTAAGCATGAAGCGTTTCGTAGAGCAGGATGCCCGCGAAATCGCCGGTGAATGGGCGGCCCGTCGCGTTCGCCCCGTGAAGGCCTGGCGCGAGTCCGACGATCACCAGGCGGGCCTGCGGGTCCCCGAACGGAGGCACCGGCAGGCAGCGATAACCTGGATGGGCGCTGCGTACTTCCTCGAGGAACGTGGCGAGGCGCGCGCACCGGCGACACGACACGTCGTACATCGGCGTGGGAATTGCTCTGTCTGTCACAATGCCGGCCCTTTTGCCCTCGTAACGCCTCGCCTTTTCAGATCATGCTGCCGCCGGAGCCGCGCCTCGAGGTGCGCAAGCGCCTGCCGACCAACGCGTCGCGCAAGCCTTCGCTCGTCTTCGTGCACGGCGGCTACTGCGACGCGTGGTTCTGGGAGCCGTATTTTCTCCCGTGGTTTGCAAATCGTGGTTATGCCGCTTACGCACTCAGCCTTCGCGGCCACGGCGCAAGCGGCGGCGGCGATACGCTGTTCATTGCGGGCCTCGCGGATTACGAAGCGGATGTCGAGTACGTCGTCGGCACGCTCGACACACCTCCGGTCCTGGTCGGCCACTCGATGGGCGCCGCCGTCGTCGAGCGCATCGTCGCGAAACGGCCGGTCCGGGGCGCGGCGTTGCTCGCGCCGATTCCGCCGGTTGGTCTGCTGCCTATCGCGAGTCGCCTCGCCGCCTCGCATCCCGACTACCTGGTCCACATGGGCGGCGTGGATGCTTCCCGGCTCTCCTCGGATGTGCTGCAGGCCCTCCGTCCGTTCTACTTCAGCGCCAACATCCCGCCCAAAATCCTCGGAGAAGCAGCCCGGCACCTGAATGCAGAATCACCGCGTGCGCTGTTCGATCTGTCGCTGCGCCTGCACTGGGCGCTGCCGCAAAAGGATCATCGCCCGATGTTCGTGCTGGGCGCGGAGGGAGACCGGATCTGCACTCCCGATGATGTGAGGGCGACCGCCGAGCATCACAACGTGCAGGCGAAGATTCTGCCCGGGCTCGCGCACATGCTGATGCTCGAGCCGCAATGGATGCAGGTGGCGAAGGCGATCGACGAGTGGCTCCAGACGCTCGACTAGGACGCTGCGGCCGCCAGGCAAGCCTTGAAAGGCCGGGGTCGCGAAGGAAGCCTTGGACTGCGGTTTTCCGCGCTCGCGCGGCAACCGCTGCGCGCTACTGCGGCCGCTTGCGCACGAACTGGACGAACTCGGTGGCCGGCAGCGGCTTGCTGACCCAATAGCCCTGGAAGCAGTGGCAGCCACGCACGTCGAGGAAGTCGAGTTGCGCCCGCGTTCCGACACCCTCGGCAACGACCTTCAGCCCCAGCCCGCGCGCGAGCCCGATGATCGCTTCGGTGATCGCCGCGTCACCCGGATCGGTCTCGAGGTCGGCGATGAAAGAGATGTCGATCTTCAGCGTGTCGATCGGGAAGTGCTTCAAGTGCGTAAGCGACGAATAACCGGTGCCAAAGTCGTCGATCGCCACGGTAAAGCCTTCGCCGCGCAACTGGTGAAGCACCTTGCGAATGGCGTCGATATCGTGCATCAGGCTCGTCTCGGTGACCTCCAGCTCGAGCCACGACGGTTCACAGCCCTCGCCGCGAACGATCTCCGTGATCCGTTGCGCGAGGTCTTCCCGATAGAACTGCTTGGCGGAGAGATTCACCGAGATCGTGAGCGGCATGCCGGCCTTGCGCCAACTCACGCATTGCGAGGCTGCGGTCTTCAGCACCCAATCGCCAAGCGCATGGATCAGGCCTGACTCCTCGGCGAGCGGTATGAACACTTGCGGCGGAACGACGCCGTGGTCCGGGTCCGTCCATCGTAAAAGCGCCTCGGCGCCGACGATCGCCCGGTCGACGATGCGCACGACCGGCTGGTAGTACAGCTTCAGCGCGTTATCCTTGAGCGCGCCCCGCAGCGCAGTTTCGAGCGTGTGCTGACGCAGGCGCCGCTCCGCGAGGTCGGCGTCCAGGAACTGATAGGTGTTGCGGCCGAGCTCCTTCGAGCGATACATCGCCACGTCGGCGTGCTTCATCAGCTCTTCCGGGTCGTCCGAGTCATCCGGGAACACCGCGATGCCGATCGACGACGTGACATAGATGTCGTGTTCCTCGATCCGGAACGGCTGGGCGATCGCGTCGAGCAGCTTCTGCGATATCCGCCCGAGCACCTGCGGCTCGTCGAAGTCCTCGACGATCACCATGAACTCGTCGCCGCCGAGACGCGCGAGCAAATCGGTTTCGCGGAGCGCGTCCGCGAGCGCGCGCGTGACGTGCTTCAACAGCTCGTCGCCGATGCGATGGCCGAGCGTGTCGTTGACGTTCTTGAAGCGATCGAGGTCGATGAACAGCACGCCGACGCGACGCCCGCTGCGACGCGCCTGCGCGATCGCCTGCGTGAGACGCTCATGCAGCATCAGGCGATTCGGCAGTCCGGTCAGCGCATCGCGCGTGGCCATGTACTGAAGTCGCTCTTCGGCCTGGATCCGGGAGCTCACGTCCTGCACGAATGACAGGATCGAGACGACCTTGCCGTCATCGCCCACGAGCGCCGAGTGGTACCACTCGCACCAGATGGTCTTGCCGTCCTTGGTGTGGTTGCGCGTCAGCGCCGTCTCGCGCGGCTCGTGACCGCTCAGCAGTCGATTGATCAGCCCGACCATCGCCTCGCTGTCGTCCTGATGCAGCAGCGGATTGGCGGTGATCGGCATCCCCAATACCGACTCACCCTCCCACCCGAAGATGACCTCCGCCTGCGGAGACCAGCGGACGAGCTTCAGGTCACGATCCCATTCCAGCACCGCCAGCGGCGTATTGCTGATGTGCGACGACAACATCCAGTTCGCCCGCCGCAGCGCGTCTTCGTTCTTCTTCTGGTCGTGGATGTCCGTATGAACGGCGTAGATGCCGATCACGTTGCCTTCGCTGTCGCGATGCGGGGCGTAATGGATCGCTTCCCACTGCAACTCGCCGGACGGCTGGGGCAGCTTCAATTCGGTGGATACCACCTCGCCGGTCAGCACCCGATCGAGCAGCGGCTTCAGGTACTCGAAGCGCGCCGTTCCGCAAACGTCCCTCATCGCGCGGCCGGTCAGGTCGTTGCGGCTCGTTCCGAGCCAGCGCTCGTTGTGTCCGTTGAGGAAGCGATACCGGTAGTCGCGATCGATGTACGACACGCGCGCCGGCACGTTGTCCATGATGAGACGCAGCTCGCCTTCCGACGCGCGCAACGCTTCCTGCGCCTGCTTCAGCCCATGGATGTCGTTCATCAGCACGAACGCGCCATGGACCTCGCCGGATGGACCGACGTCGGGCACCACGCGAATGGTCATCCATCGGCGTGCGCCGTTCGCGCCGGACACGAGACGATCGAACGCAGTCGACTCCCCCTGCAACGCGCGCGACAGCATCGCCTGCGCGCTTTCGTAGATCCCCTGTCCGACCACCTCGCGGAGCCGCAGATAGCCGACCTGCTCGACGGTCAGCCCGAAATACTGGAGGAACGTACGGTTGACGTAATGGCAGCGCTCGTCACGATCGATGTACGCGACCGGAGCGGGCACGCCGTCCATGATCGCCCGCAGCTGGGACTCGCGCGCCGCCAACGTGTCCTGTGCGAGCTTGAGATCGGTGATGTCGTGACCGACCACGTATTCGCCGCGCACGCTGCCGTCGAGATTCAGGTCCGGCACGCAACGAGCGCGAATCCAGCGCGTGCGACCGACGACGTCGATGACGGCGCGCTCATAGGTCAGCGCCTCGCTGCGCTTTGCGCGGTCGCGATCCGGCGTCAGCGCCTGTGAGCCTTCGACGCCGAGCACTTCCTCGGGCTTCTTGCCGAGGACCTCGTCGCGACTGAGCCCGTACAAATCGAGGAACGCTTCGTTGACGAACACGTAGCGGCGTTCGGCGTCGAGATAGACGACCGGCTCCGGAATGTTGTCGGTGAAGAGCCGGAGCTGCTTCTCGCGCGCGGCGAGCTCCTGCTCCGTCTGCTTGAGATCGTGGATGTCGTATTCGGTGCAGTAAAGGCCGCGCACCTTGCCGGTGGAATCGAGATCCGGCGCCATGCGGCCGTGCATCCAGCGACGCTGCCCGTTGGCGTTCTGTCCGATCCGCTCGTATTCGACGTGCTCACCCGCCTGCGCGCGCTTCAACACCGGACGCAGGAAGGCTGCAACGTCGGGCGCCATCACCTCGAACGGAGTCTTGCCGTAGATCTCGTCCTGCGGCTTGCACACCCAGTTCGCGAAGGCCTGATTGACGAACGTGTAGTGCAGGCTCTTGTCGAGGTACGCGATGGGTCCCGGAATGTTGTCGGCGAACAGTCGCAACTGTGATTGCTGCGACTTGAGCGCGTCGCGGACTCGGACGTCGTCCTCGATGTCGTTCCACACGACGAACGCGCCGCCGACGCGACCGCCCATCTCGCGATCGGGGAAGAGCGTGACGCGCACCCAGCGCAGCTCACCGGAGGCGCGCCGTTCCCGCCGCTCGTAGGCCACCGTTGCACCGGCGAATGCGCGCTCGATGTAGCCCTGCATCTCCGTCAGTGCATCGGACGGCAGGAATTCGTTCAACGCGTGTCCGAGCAGATCTTCCGCGGGAACGCCGATCCAGTCGGCGAACGGCTTGTTCGCAAACCGCAGCCGCAGGTGGCGATCGAAGTGCAGGATCGGCAGGCCGACGCTGTCGGTGACGAGCCGCAGCCGGTGCTCGCGCTGACCCGCCTCGAGCTCGAGGCGCTTCAGCTGATCGACGTCGCTGTACGTCGCGAGGAAGCCGCGGATATGTCCCTGCTGATTGCGGTCCGGGTAATAGTCGACGCGCATCCACAGCGGCTGGCGCCCCGGGATCGTGAGCTGCCATTCGTAGCCGGTCTTCTCGCCACCGAGCGCCGCATCGATATACGCTCGATATAGCTGATAGCTTTCGCGGCCGATGACTTCGATGATCTCGCGGCCGATGACTTCGTCTGCGCGCTTGCCGAACCAGTCGAGCAACGCCTTGTTGACGAAGCGATAGCGTTGATTCCGGTCGACGTATGCAACCGGCGTCCCGAGCGCGTTGAGCTTGCGTTGCGAAAGCGCGAGCAGCGCACCGCGATCGATGCCGATCGAGTCGCCGACCGATTGCGGCGTCGGTGCCAGGTCCAAGCGACTGATCGAGCGGGTCAGGGCCATTGCGCCTTGCTTGTTTGTGTTCGGCTGGCGCCAGGTATGCGGGTCAGCGTCTTTCTCGACAGTCCCTCCGCCGAGTCCGCAACCGCCGTGCGCGCCCTGATGCCTCGCGTTGGCACCCAAAAGCAAGGATCGGGCCGGATGTGTCCTATCCCCGATTCACGGCCGATCCTCAGTTCCCCGGGAGGGATGCACGGGCCCGGTTACAATCCGCGTCACCAAGAAACGCCGGACGGCAGAACGCCGAAAGGCGTGGCTCCAGACTGCCTCCGCAGAGGCGTCGCTCGCCGCTCTCTTCGCCCATTTTCCCAGAGATGCCGATGCCCCTTGCGATTCGGGCCAAACATCAACTGCGGCCGCACTCTTCGGCGAACGGCAGGGGGCTTCGCCGAACTTGGGAATCTCCGCAAACAGCGTCGAAGTCGGCCGTGCCTACGCCAGGCGACCGTTTGGGCTTGCTTCGCATCGTCTCGCTGGTCGCGCTTTTGGTTCCAAGCGTCGCGCAGGCCCAGGGCGCGCTCGCCGAGCCGCCGGCCATCGCCGGCATTCCCATCGACTTCATCCTGTTCGCAATCACGCTGCTCGGCGTCGCGCTATTCCACCGTCACACGCTGAAGGTGGCGATCGTCGGGCTCGTCGTCATCACGCTTTTCAAGATCCTGATGTCGCCCTTTGCCGAGGGGCCGGGCATCGCCGGATTCGCGACGCACATCGGTCATGAATGGGTGCTGCTCGCGAATCTTCTCGGGTTGCTGCTGGGATTCGCGCTGCTCTCGAAGCATTTCGAGGCGAGCAACGTGCCGGCGTGGTTGCCGCGGCTCCTCCCCGACGACTGGAAAGGCGCATTCGTTCTGCTCGTGATGATCTTCGTGCTGTCGTCATTCCTTGATAACATCGCCGCGGCGCTGATCGGGGGAACGATTGCCGGCGTAGTCTTCCGTCACAAGGTGCACATCGGATACCTCGCGGCCATCGTGGCCGCCTCGAACGCGGGAGGATCAGGCAGCGTCGTCGGGGACACGACGACGACGATGATGTGGATCGACGGTGTCTCTCCACTGTCCGTGCTGGAGGCCTACATCGCCGCGTCGATCGCCCTCGTCATCTTCGGCATTCCGGCGGCATTCCAGCAGCAGCGCTATTCGCCGATCGTCAAGAACGCCTCAGCGAACATTCGCATCGACGGTACGCGCGTCTTCATCGTCGCGGCCATCCTGATCACGGCCATCGTCGTCAACGTCGTGGTCAATGTGAAGTTCAACGCTGTCGCGGACCGATTCCCGTTCATCGGTGCCGCCGTCTGGATTGCGCTGCTGTTGTGCGTGCCGCTCCGCGCGCCCGCGTGGAGCGAGCTGCCGGGCGCCTTCAAGGGGTCGGTCTTCCTGCTGTCGCTCGTGCTCGCCGCTTCCATGATGCCGGTGCACAAGCTGCCCGACGCGTCGTGGCGTGTCGCCCTCGGACTCGGATTCACTTCCGCCGTTTTCGACAACATTCCTCTTACGGCGCTCGCGCTCAAGCAGGGTGGCTACGACTGGGGATTCGTGGCGTACGCGGTTGGATTTGGAGGGTCGATGATCTGGTTCGGATCGTCTGCCGGTGTCGCGTTGACGAATCAGTTTCCCGAGGGCAAGTCGGTTTTCGCGTGGCTCCGCGCAGGGTGGCATGTCGCGCTTGCGTATGTCATCGGTTTTGCTCTCATGCTCGTTGTTCACGGGTGGGTGCCCGATGCGCCGCACAAGGACAACGCTGGTGCCACGCGAGTCGGGCAGACGTAGGAGCGTGCCGACGAAGACGTGGGGTCTCGCCGATTGGGCGCGCATCCCGAAGGGAATTAGGATCCGGATTGCCCGGTGCGATCAATGCGCCACTTGCTCATGGAGAAGAAGTCGATGAAAGAAACGCTGCTGATTGTCGCCGCAGCCGCTGTAGCCGCGACCGTTGGACCGATCGGACCCGCGTGTGCGGGCGGCTCGCCGGCCGATGCGCGCAACGTCATGATCAACACACAAAACGGTTCATCGTGGGTCGATACGCAGTCGAATGATCACCACGATCGGCGCGAGCGCGGTCCGGAAGCAGTCCTGTTCTCGAATCCCGACTTCAACGGCGATCGCTGGGTCATCAACGGCGACTACCTGCCCGATCTGGCCAATACGGGCTTCAACGATCGTACGCAGTCGTTGCGAGTGCGGAGCGGCTACTGGATTTTTTGCAGCGATGCGCAGTTCCGTGGTCAGTGCCGCACTTTCGGACCGGGCGATTACCCGCGGCTTGGCTGGGCGCTGGACAACAAGGTTTCGTCGGGGCGCCGGATCTCGGAGCGCTATCCCTACAGCGGCCAACCGAATTGGGGCGATCGCCGGCGATAGCCTCTTCGGAGGAGCCGGTACGAACCATGCCGATCGTCGACGACATCGCCGGGCTGCGCCGCATTCTTGCGACTTCGCGCACGCTCGCGGTCGTCGGCCTTTCCGCGCAATGGTACCGGCCGAGTTACTTCGCAGCGAAGTACATGCAGGATCACGGTTATCGCGTCATCCCGGTCAATCCGCGATATGCGGAAGTGCTCGGTGAGAAGTGCTATCCGGACGTGCGGTCCGTGCCCGAAAAGATCGACATCGTCGATTGCTTTCGCAAGGCGTCGGAGATCGACTCCATCGCCGACGATGCCATCGCAATCGGTGCCCGTGTGCTGTGGATGCAGCTCGGCATCGTGAACCATGAAGCCGCGCAAAAGGCGGCAGCTGCGGGTCTCGACGTCGTGATGAACCGCTGCGTGAAGATCGAGCACGCGCGCATCCTGGGCGGACTCAACTGGGCGGGCGTGAACACCGGCGTGATCTCTGCGCGACGGCCGGTAGTTCACTGACGGCACTACGATCTTCGCGCTGAACGGTCGCGCCAAGGGCCGACAGCTCTGCAGCACGGGTCGGCGCAACGTCGGTCGTACCCGCCACGCGGTTCTTGCATAATGCGTTCCGCTACCCGATTGCGGAACCCGCGGCCGTCGCACATGCCCGATCACACGTTTGGCTTCGACACGCTCTGCCTGCACGCCGGGCAGATACCTGACGCACAGACCGGTGCGCGGGCGTTGCCGATCTACCAGACGACGTCGTTCGTGTTCGATGACGCCGATCACGCGGCGTCGCTCTTCAATCTGCAGACGTTCGGCAACGTCTATTCACGCATCTCGAATCCGACCGTCGCCGCGCTCGAGGAACGCGTGGCGGCCCTCGAGGGTGGCCGCGCCGCCCTCGCCGCTTCCACGGGCATGGCGGCGCAAATGCTCGCGTTCCTCACACTCGCGCGCGCCGGCGACCATATCGTGGCGGCACGATCGCTGTATGGCGGCTCGTATTCGCAACTTGCCGTCACGTTCGAGCAGTTCGGAATTGCGGCTACATTCGTCGACGCCGACGACCCCGAGAACTTCCGGCGGGCGCTCCGAGCCACCACGAAATGCGTATATGCGGAGACGATCGGCAATCCACAGCTCAATGTGCCCGACATCGAGGCCATAGGCGCGGTCGCGCACGACGCGGGCATCCCGCTCGTCATCGACAATACGCTTGCGTCTCCGTACCTGTGCCGCCCGTTCGAGCATGGCGCGGACATCGTCGTGCATTCGCTCACGAAGTATCTCGGCGGTCATGGGACGACCATGGGCGGCATACTCGTCGAATCGGGCAGGTTTCCATGGGACAACGGCAATTTTCCGCAGATGACCGAGCCGTCGCGCGGCTATCACGGCGTCATCTTTCACGAGACGTTCGGTGATTTCGGCTTCACGATGAAGGCGCGGATGGAGACGATGCGCACGCTCGGTCCCACGCTGTCGCCGCTTTCAGCGTTTCTGCTGCTGCAAGGCATCGAGACGCTGCATCTGCGCATGCCGCGGCACTGCGAATCGGCGCTGGCCGTGGCCCGGCACCTCGCACGGCATCCGGCTGTCGAGTGGGTGAACTATCCGCTGCTCGAGGGAAACCCGGGCAAGGCGCAGGCCGAGCGTTACCTGCCGCGTGGCGCTGGGGGCATCCTGACATTCGGCGTGAAGGGCGGCGCGAAAGCCGGGGTGCGCTGCATCGAAGCGGTCGAATTCCTCTCGCACCTGGCGAATGTCGGCGATGCGAAGACCCTCATCATCCATCCGGCTTCGACGACGCATCGCCAGCTCGACGAGGCCGAGCAGCGGGCGGCGGGCGTGCTGCCCGAGATGATTCGCTTGTCCGTCGGGCTCGAGTCGCTGGATGACATCCTGTGGGACCTGGACCAGGCGCTGGCGCGCTCGCAGCAGTGACGCCGCGCGCCGACTTCGAACCATCGCTGCAATGACGAACATCGATCGCGGCGCGGATCGCCACCCGGGACGATCACGACAATGAATCGCTACGCCGCCATTCCCTGGCCGTGGGCCGGTCTCTTTCTCTGCATCGCCCTGCTCGCGCAGGAATTGCTGCTGCATTGGTTCGAAGCGCAACCATCGCTGTCGGAAGCGGTATACCGCGTATCCGTCATGACGCTCGGTCTGGCATCGCTCGCATTGATCCTGCTGCCGCCTCGTCGCCCTGCGTATCTGCTCGGCTTTCTCATTTGCGCAGGACTGATGGCGTGGGCATTCTGGCTGCAGTACGGACAGGGACTGGAGCCCTGCCCGCTCTGCATGTTCCAGCGCGTCGCCATGACCTCGGCCGGCATCGTCTTCCTGATCGCGGCCATCCACAACCCGGGAAGGCGCGGCGCGGCGTTCTATGCGGTGCTCACGCTGCTGATCGCGGGCACCGGCGCAGCGTTGGCGGCGCGGCAGATCTGGCTTCAGGCGTTGCCCAAGGACCAGGTGCCCGTCTGCGGAATGGGTCTGAGCTACATGATGCAGACGATGCCGTTTGCCGACGTCGTACGCCGCGTGCTCGAAGGGAGCGGCGAATGTGCCGAGAAGGGCTGGGTCTTCCTCGGCCTGTCGATCGCCGGCTGGACGTTCGTTTTTTTCGGCGCAATGATCGCTGCGGCCATCGCGCTCATCCGGCGCGATTAGGTCCGGCTCACACGAAATCGCGCGGCTGCCGCGTCCATCGCGTCACTTGAGCACTTCATCGCGAACCCTCAGCTGCGCGAGCGCTTCCGCACGCATCGCTGCGAATCCTCCAGCGAGTCCCTGCTCGAGAATCGACGCCATCTCGGCCGCGGAATGCAGCCGCGAGACGAAGACGAAGTCGGCGCCGGCGTCATAGAGCTCGAGTGCTCCGGCGGCGCGATTGGCCGTCACCACGACGCTCGCATGAGGACAGAGTCTGCGCGCCTGTTGCAGCAGGCGAAGATTGCTCGTGCCCTTGAGGATCGTATCCGGAATCGTCGAGACGACGAGCTTCGCGTGGTGGACGGCCGCATGGTGCAGCGTTTCCATGCTGGCGACGTCACCATACCTGCACGCGATGCCGCGTCGCTGCAATTCCGCATGGACGTCGGGATTGAAATCGATGACGAGCAGCCGCGCGAGCATTGGATGCCGCGCCATCTCGTATTCGTGGACGAGCGCGCTCGCCTCGGTGAAGAAGCCGAGCAGCACCACATCCTTGTCGCTTTGCGCGCGGTCCTCCTCCCCGGTAGCGGTCCCCTGATCGAGGTCCTTGACGCCGATCCTGCGCAGCCAGCTGCCGAGCTTTTCCTGCAGTGGATGGCTGTAGCCGATCAGATAGGTCGACGCCACGGAGGTGATCGCAAAGACGAAGATGAGCAGGCTGACGGTCTTCTGATCGATGTGCCGGTAACCGAAGCCGATGGCCGCGATCACCATGGCGAACTCGCTCATCTGGGCAAGATTGATCGCCGGCAGCAGGCTCGCGCGGTGCCCCTGCCGCAGCGCACGCAGCACCGGAAACACGACGATGAAGCGGCTCGCGACGAGAAACGCGGACGCGAGCAGCGCCATCCAGATGAGCTCGGGCGTCGGCATCGGGATCTGCATGCCGAGCGCGACGAAGAAGAGCGTCACGAAAAAGTCCCGGATGCTGACGACCTTCGCGACGACGTCGAGGTTGTAGGGGAAGGTGGAAATGGCGACGCCCGCGATCAGCGCGCCCATTTCGCGCGAAAGGCCGGCGGCATTGGCTGCTGCGCACACGATGAAGCACCACGCGAGCGAGCCGATCAGCACGAGCTCCGGAAGCTTTGCGACCACGCGAAAGAGCCGGGGCAAGACGGTCTTGCTGATGACGAGCGTCACCCCGATGAGAAACACGCCGCTCAGCAACGAACCGACGAGCTTGCCGAACTGTGGATCGAGCAGGTTCGGCTGAATGCCGAGCACGACGATGGCCCAGATATCCTGGAAGATCAGGACGCCGAGCGTGATCCGCCCGGGCAGCGTGTCGAGCTCGAACTTGTCGTAGAGCAGCTTCACGACGATCATCGTGCTGCTGATGGCAAGACACACGGCGATATACAGCAGGCCGAAATCGCCGCCGCGCATCTTGAAGCCGAACGGGATGAAAAACGCCAGCCCGAGTGCCACGCACAATGGGAATTGCAGAATGCCCGTGACGAGCACCGGTTTTCCCGCGGCGAGGAGCTTCTTGAGATCGAGCTCGAGTCCGATAATGAAGAGCAACAGGATCAACCCGATCTCGGATACCGTCTCGATGCTGGCCTGGTCGCTGATCAGGCCGAAGCCGATACGCGGGCCGATGAGGACACCCGCCAGCAGATAGGCGAGCAACAGCGGCTGGCGCAGCCAGTTCCCGACGAACGCTAGTGCGGCCGCGACGGAAATCGATATCCCGACGCTGGACAGCAGATCGACATGCTCCCCCACAAAGCTTCTCCATCTTCATGACCGAGGTCCGTCCGCCCGATGCCGAGCTAACCGGCTGCTCTTCATAACGACATCGGCGCAAATTGTCCAGCGCGGCACGCGGCCGCGGCTGCTACGCTAGCGCGTGAACGATTTCGGTGCCGATTCGCGATGGTGCGGATCCCATCGTCAATGCGATCTCTGCAGGCCCGGCTTCGCCTTCGACATGTCCCTCGCTTCCCATTCGTTCGATGCAATCGTCGTAGG
>Ga0207644_10001840_pt1 | contig 13795 bp, 17 predicted proteins | sample KBSS73metaG_FD_184326 | JGI IMG/M metagenome (GOLD analysis project Ga0207644, IMG submission 184326) | Switchgrass rhizosphere microbial communities from Kellogg Biological Station, Michigan, USA - KBS S7-3 metaG (SPAdes) (version 2) | ecosystem: Host-associated > Plants > Roots > Rhizosphere... | reverse complement strand
GTAGTGAACAAAGCCTTTAGCTGATCGTCGGGACTAACCGGCGGATCAAGGCGGATCCCGATCCTGTGGTGCGGTGTTGATCAATCGTTGCATGTCCGCGTCAATTTCGGCAGCCCACTGCAGCAGCTTTTCCGCCATGCTTCGATCATGTGTAAGGGACGCCAATCGGCGACATTGTGATGCTCGCTGGCGCATGTTGCGAAGTACGTCGTCGGTCACTCAAATGAGCTCGATGTCGTTGAAGTAGCTATCCAACTTTTCGCGAGCGCTATCCGTTAGGAGAACGCAGAGCGAGCGCCGGTCGTGGCCCGATGGAGCGGTCTCCACCAAATGATGATCCTTCAGGTATCCTAGCCACCTGCGGACCGTCGTACCTGCCAAGCCGATCCTGAGGGCAAGGGTCGAAACGGCCGTTCCATCTGGGAAGTCCAAGTAGAGAGCGAGCAGTATTTCCCACGGAGGCTCGCCGAAGATCGGCTGGGGAAACAACTCACGCCTGCGCATCCGATGACGCCGCACCCGTGCCGCGAGCCCGACAATGCGAGCTCTGCCTTGAAGCGACTTGCCGCTTCGAAGCCTAGCTATAAGGACGGTTCCCGCATCGATGCCGAGCAACTTTTCGAGGAGCATAGCGGCTGCCGCGATCTCGCCCTCAGAAAGCTCGATCTGTGACTGACCGTCTGGGGAAAGAGGACCGGGCTGCACGGCAGACCCAATGGGGGCACTCGAGGAAAGCGACTATAGGCAAAACGCGCCGATGTGGCGCGGTTTCGCGCCAGTTTCATTCTGGGGCCAACCCGTGCTGGTTCGTGAAAACTGCCGTCGATATACGTCCGTGCGACTGGCCTAGTGCCGGTCGCCGGCGTTCGGCACATTGCCCAGTGTCGAGAGTCGAGAAGGCCCGCCCCAACCGCCGTGGTGGGCGGGCCTTCAGGATCGCCCAAGCCCGCAGTTATGGGGATCGTGCATGGCCACAATAGGCGACGAGATGACCAACGTTGAGACGATCAGGAAAGTGATCCTGTTGCTCAACCGTGCAATTTACAGTTGCAACAAGCTGCTGGTGCGAGGCGAGGAATCTATCCAGTTATCAGGGCAGGATAACGAGCCGCGGCGCAAGCGTCCTTCGGCTTAGCCCGCGGCCCCCGCAACGCCACCTGCGCACTGGCTTAGGCAGGTCCACCTGCATTCAGCGGATCCCGACGGTTTCGTAACCGTAACGGAACAACAAATATTGAGGATGAAATTCATTTTGATCGACAGCTCGTTCGGGCTTTCGCCGCGCGACTTGGGCCAATTGCCGGTTCACCGCTGATATTCGTATCCGCCTGCGTCTTCGGCCGGCCGCAGCCCTTCGGCCATTCGTGGCAAGGCAATGGACTTTCGCTAATTCGTTCGGCCTGCAAGTCTTACGACCCAGACCATCGATCTCTAAAGCACTTGGTAGTGCTCGCGCGGTTTCACGTTGCGATCAATTCATTCGATTAATGTTGGCACGTCGCTAAAGTCTTCGCGCAGCGTCGAGGAGATTTTATGCGCATGGCATTCGCCCTGACTTTCCTTTTCGGAAGCGTGTCCGGCGCACAGGCCGCGCAGCCTTCGTACAGGATCGTGCAAAGCTTGCCCGCGGGCGATGGCGGGTGGGACTTGCTCAGCGTCGATCCCGTCGACCAGCGGCTCTACGTCGCTCACGGTGATGGCGTGACCGCGATCGACCTACGCACCGGAAAGGCGACCGACAGGATCGTTGCCGGGAAGCGGGTTCACGCCGCCCTCGCTATCCCGGGAACGCACGACGTCCTTTCGACCAACGGCGAGACCAACGACGCTCTGCTGTTTGACGGGCCAAGCGGGAAGGTCCGCGCGACGATCCGGACCGGAACCAAGCCTGACGCTGCCGCCTACGACCCGGCAACGCAAACCGCCTGGATCATGAATCCAGGAAGCGGCGATATCACGGTCATCAATCCCACGTCCGCGAAGGTTCTGGCGACCGTGCCGGTCGGTGGCTCGCTTGAACTTGCCGTCGCCGATGGCAAGGGTCGCATGTACGTCAACGTCGAGGACAAGAACGAGCTGGTCGTCCTCGATACGCGAAGCCGGAAAGTGATCGCGCGGCACGTTCTAGAGGGCTGCGAAGGACCAACCGGAATTGCCTATGACGCGAAGTGGCGGGAGATCGTCTCTGCGTGTGGAGAGAATGCGGTTGCGATCGTGTCTGCACCGGATGGGCGGCAGATCGCGAGACTTCCAATCGGCAAAGGCGCGGACGGCGCCGCCATCGACACCAGGCGCCATTTGGCGCTGATCCCAGCGGGGCGCGACGGTAACATCACGATCATCGGTCTCGGGGCCAAACCCGCAGTCATCGGACTTGTGCCGACAGCGGTAAGCGCGCGCACAATCGCGATCGATAACCTGACGGGCCGCGCCTATCTGCCGTCTGCACGGCTCGCGGCGCCAATCGGCGATGAGCGGCCGAAACCGGTTCCCGGTAGCTTCCGCATGTTGGTTCTTGCTCCCGAGGAGTTCAGCCCTGGAGCGCGGTAGAAATCGTACACTGGCTGGCCGTCAGCCCACTCGGCTCAACCCGATATTGAGCCGATGTCATCGCGCCTCAAAGGAACGGATCCTGCTGGTGGACGTGGGAAGATACGGAACCGTCGCCGTTGAAGTCGTTATCAATCGGGCGCGGCGATATTGTGACGCCCCGCCAACAACCCAGCCAGCCACCAGACAGCGGCCATTCCGAGCACGCCGCCAAGCCCGTCGCTCGCGTAGTGCCAACCGAGCTGCACTGAGGCTAGCCAAATAAAGATCGCGTATGCGAGCGCGATCGGCGCAAGGCGCGGGGCGAGGCGTCGCGCCGCCAGCCAGATCCAGAAGCTGATTGCCACATGAAGCGAGGGCATGGCGGACATGCCGGCGACGAGGCTTGGACGCCCTGTTGCGAAGGACGCCCACATCGCGTCCGCCTCGAGCCGCACCATCCATGCGCCATCCTGCAATTTCGCGTCCAGCGCCGCAAAGTCGTGCCCGCCGAGAAGCCGGTCGTAGAAGATAGGTCCTGCCGACGCACAAAGCACTGCCGCAACGGCGCCGAGCAGCAGCCAGGCCAGACCATAGGCAATCAACGCGCGTGATTTCGCCGGCGATGCGGGAAGGAGCATCACGCTGAACAAGACCAGCGACTGGGTCGGAAGCCACAACCCATAGACGCGGTCGATGGGGACAAGCGCCCAACCGAATAGCCGATCAGCGATGAGCCAAGGGTCGGCGCCGAAGAGTTGGCGTTCGCCAACGGCAAGCGGAGCATCGAGCCAGAAAGGCACCTCGTGCGGGATCGCGTACTTCAAGGGCAAGAAGAGGCTTGCTCCTAAAGCGACGAGCATTGTTCCGATCACCAGCACGGACCACGAAGCCCGCTTTGCTCCTGGCCTGAGTGCCGACCGCAGCAAGAGCGCACCGCACAGAGCGGCAACTGCGAGCGCGGAGTAAGTCGCCAGATGGGGCGCGGGCGCAATTCCCGCGGCCCAGCACGTGATCCACCACGCAAACTCGATCGAGGTCAGTGCCGCCAGCGTCGTGAGCCAGCGTCCTTCCCCTGCCAGGTCGATCCTGGCGCTGGGGACTAGTGCTTGGACCCTTGCGTCGGCGTTCAAGCTGCGAGCGCTTCCACGTTTTGCGCTGCGAGCACTCCCCTATCCTCTTCGTCTGGCCAGCAGCAAAGGCGCTTGGTCCTCAGGCTCAGAAACAGGATCGGGAGCTTTACGAAAAGCAGTTCTGAATGAATTGCATGGTCAATCGCCCGCTCCCACCAGCTCGGCTCGCGTCGCCCGTGCAAACGCAGCCACTCGTCATAGGGAGCCCAGTGGCTCGGTTCGTCTTGCTCGATGATGCGGAAGATTTTCATCAGCTGCGCGTCGGACCGGACAATGGGATGGCGTAGCAGGATCTTCACCTGCCGGTGGCCGCGCTGTTCGGTCAACGAAATCACTCGGCACATGCGTTCGAACAGGTCATCGCGGCCGATCACCGCGAGTGGGTCGAGATCATCGATGGCGGAGCGAAACATGATAGCTACGAAACGGTCGATGTGACCGCACGTCCGATCTACGGATAGCGGCATGGTGCCGCGACGCTCGAACCAGCGGCGGAACATCAAATAATGCTTGCGCTCGTCCGCACGATGCTTCTCGACCTTGCCGATGAGGGCGTGATCGTTTGGCCACCTCGTTCGGATGGCCTCGAGCACGCGGTCGATCGCCGTATAACCACGATGCTCGTTGTAGATGTAGATCGACCCCAACAGGTCTAGATATCGCTGTCTATACCACCTGCGCATTCAGCCTCGCTCATCGGAAGTCTTCAGAATTGTCCACACAACTCGCGAGCGACCTTTACGGCACCGTTGAGCCGCCACGGCAGACACTCTTGCTGCCGACGAGGCCTTCTCGGCGAGTGTTCGCCGAAGCTCGGCGCAAGGGCGACGGTTCTGCTCGAGCGTCGAGCACTAAGGGCTGAGCAACGGCCCGGCGCAGCTCGGCTACTGAGGCAGGGATTTCGCGATGCGAAGGTGCTTGCGTAATGTCGGTAGCTGCGCGGATGCGAGCGCAGCAGTCTTGCGATCACCGTCGCGCGCCTGGCTTCTGAACTCGGCGATGTCCTTTTGATGGTCGTTGATCATGTAGCGGCGCACCTCGCGGTCGAAGGCATGACCATGCAACCGTTGCAGTTTGTGATATTCGCTCTGAGCTTCCGCCATCATGGTGCCCGGCACGGATGCGTGCATTTGGCGAGCAACGGCCGAGGCCTGCACACGGGCCTCGCTGTGGTCCTCCACGAGCGTGTTCCCAAACCGCCGAACCTCAGGACTGTGGCCTCGGGTGGCAATGAGCTGACCAAGGCGAACTTCAGAGTTGTCGCCTTTGATTGCATCACTCAGAAATTGGCTCGCCGGAGCGGCATAGGCCGCGGCGGAGCCAATCAATGCTACCCCGAACGCGAACGCGCGGATCATACAAGTCTCCCGTGCAAACTTTGGAATTCAACCCGCAGCAAAGGAAGCCGGTTCCAGCATTGCACTAACAATTGCTCTGCCGAGAAGCCGCGCATCTCGCGTTACTCGGGCGCTGGTTACGAACGGGTCCGGTCGGCGCCCAATGCGAGGAATTCGTCGAAGGCGAACACCCGGCTATGTCAGCCTGGGTGTAAGGCTGCCATCAGAACAGGGTGCTTGCCGGCCCTTGCCTGGAGATACCCACACGCCGTTTCAGCTGACCCTTTCGACGTCAGGTAATACCCATTCCTTGTCGAAGAAGCTCTTCTTTGGTCCATAGATGCGGAAAAGCAGCTCGAAGCCCCGGTCCGCGCGCGTAGGCACCCAATTCCCTTCTTTGCCTTGAGGCGCTTGCGGTCCGAACCAGACATCGACGGAGCCGTCGGCATTCATTTCGATTTCAGGGCTGTTCGATCCGCGGCTGGCCCGGGGAACATCACGAACGAGGCCATGCGTCTCACGGTCGTAGACCGTCGCGGACCAATAGAGCTCGAACGGTGGTTCGGGCGGAACACGGAGCCGGTAGGCGGCGGAGCCGTCGAACGGCTCCCCGTTCCGGTCGCGAATTGCCATCAGATAGAATTGGCCGCTGCCCAGGTGCTTGGCGCTAAAATAACCCATTGAATAAGTGACTGCCCGCGCATCCACCGGATAGCTGTTCGGATCCGCAAAGAAGGTGGCGTTGCCTTCGATTAGCTTGCGGTCCGCGGGCACCGCCCAGTGACTTCCCGGATAGAAAGGAGGCGCGAACATCCGTTCACGCTGAAGGTCGATCCAGGCCTGTGCTTCGACAGCGGCGGCATCGAAAAGCACTTCCCTCTCCGCGCTTGGATTGAAGGCTTCGCCCTTGGCGATGCCAAGGGATCTTAGCGGATCGATCATCGCCTTATCCCGCGTCATCCAAGGCTCGTATTCCACGATCCGCGCAAGTGATCGGAAAAACCGCCGGTCGTACGGGATGTTTGCCTCGTAGGCTCTGCCGTCGAAATCGACGAAGCGGGTTTCCGGGGGATCGGCGGCCTGCGAGAGCGGATAGAAGCGAACCCTTTTCCCATAAGTGACGGCCTTCGCAATATCCGCCTCGCTACCGCTCGCCACATCCGACCGAAGGAGTGCATAGCCTTGGTAAGTCCGTGACTGGAGCGTGATATAGCCCTCGGGAATTGGCTGATCGTAGTCTGGCGGCAGAACAAGATATTTGGCTCCAGCACCCTTGTCGGCACCGGCCGGTCCCACGTCCTCGAGCGCGCACTGCCAGGCATCGTCGATGCTACCGGTAATCCTGCCGCCATTTGCGGCCGGAATCTCAAGAACCATCGGTCCGGCACTCTTCGTGTCGAAGAAAGGCATCAGATAGATCGTGTTCGGGTTTGGAGTGAGTGTCTGATTCTTGCCGTCCGGCGGATGCGACCAGAGCGCGATCTGGTTCGGACTGCCGCCACCTTCGATCAGAGCCTGCAACATCATGTCGAAATTGACCGCCGACATGCCCCAGATCACCGCTTCAACCGCACGCCGGTGAATTGCACGTTCGGTGAGCTGCTCCGGCGTGAAAGCCGGGGACGCTTCGACGGTGCCCGCGGGGCGCTCCAACGTCGTGGCATCAGGCATGATCCTCTCCTTTCCGAGGCATCATTACTGCCGGTGCAGGGCCACAGAATTGGGGCGAACCCCAACCGGAGGGCAATTTCCGGTGGCTCGCTAATGCCTGCCTTGGGCCGAAAGCTGACCTACGGCAGCTTCTCCAACGCGCCCGCCAAAGTCCTTCGAACGGAGGCAAGCGTATAGGGGTCGTCACCATGAGGCGACGAGCCTTCCCGCTCGAAATAGGGTCTTTCATCCATCATTCGGCCCCATTCGACGTCACTTTCGCGGACAATCTCCTTGAGGATGTCATCGGACGCGAGAATGCGCCGGACCTGGTCTGCGAGTGCCACGAGCGGTTGATCGAGATTGTTGAGCAGCACCTCGCTTCCATTGAGGTGACGCTGCAGAACGCATTTCAATGCCCCCGCGTTGTCGGCGACATTACTTCCCAGCCAGATACCGATCTCTATCTCGGCCTGCTGCTGGCGCGACACCGGCGAACCACCTTTCATCGCCCCCGGACCGGCAATCCGGGCGATCGCTTCCTGAGCGGTAAACTTGCGCCCCTGGCGGATTTCGCTTTCGAGTTCCCAACCCGATCCTTGCGCGTCGCGCTCGTCGTTCATGCTCGTGATCCTGGGCATCGCCGGGGGTCGTGTGCGCTTAACTTCGACCGCCGGAAACTGGTAACGATACCCAGATGTCCAGAAAGGGTGGAAAGGTCCGACTACCGCACCGAAAGCGAGGCGATATTCGAAGCATTACGAGACGCGGCGTCGACTTGGGTTCGCGCACCCCTCGAGCCACACGTCGCGTAGGCCTGCGGGCTGACATTGCTTGCTGACAAGGCGCTCAATTCGATCCGTTCGCTCTTCCAGGTCTGCGTTCGGAGCGGCGAGAGTGAACTTGCGAGGAGCGATCAGCACCGCGACCAGCGACAGGAATTGACGGTCGTTTAGGGCCGAGGGAGGCCGGTGGAACACGGCCTCACTCGCGTTGAACAGCCCAGTCATTGAGCCAGTAGGCCCGCGCCCCATCCAGACCACATCGAGATAGAGCGTGAGGATCTGTCGTTTGGATAAGCTGCGCTCGAGCCCCTTCGCATAGCCCGCGAGTCTGATCTTCGGCAGGCCCGGGTGAAAGTTCCTGAAACCAACGCGCTTGCCCAGGGATTGGGTGAGCGTCGTAAGACCGGAGCCCGGCGTTCTCCAATCGGTGCCATCATGCGTCCAGAACCCAGGATCTTCGACCAACAGCAACTGCTGAATGCGCCCCGGTCCCAAATCTTCGGGTCCGCGATGCTGTGCAATGAGCGCGTCCGCGCGGCGGCTCAGAAACGCCGCATCGGCTCGCGCTGAAAAATATCCATGTAGGCCGTAAGCCAGAACGGCCATGACTATGACCAGAGCGACCGATCCAATCATGCGTACAGCTATCTTCATCCGGCTTTTGAAGCCGATGCGCGAAATGCCTGCAACAGGTCGGAGGCTACCACTCGGCTAACGGCAAGAGTGAGTGGGGAGCGGTAAGGCGGAAGTCAGCTTCCAGGCACGAACCGTTCGTTGATCTGGATCACCGGCTCGGCAGTGGTGAAGTTGCTAATGTCGGCGATGACTTCCGCAGCATGTTCTCCGGTCAGCGCCGCTTGCAGACTCTCCAAACTGTCGAAGTGGATCATCCCGATCGCGAAATATGGTGGTTCTGAGCCATCGGCCCCGGCCCTGCCCAAGAGCGCCTCGCCGCCGGTCAGCCCCGCATCGCCCCATCGTTCCCCCACGAGCGGCATGTGCTTCGTCCGGTAGTATTCGTAGTCGAACCTCGCGCCCGGCTTTCGCGGATAGACCACACTTAGCGTTGCCATGCCGAAGCTCCTCTCATTCGTGGGGTACCCAACAACAGTCCCATTCCGAGTTACTGGCATCTTCGATCCAATGTCCGCAATGGGTCGAAAGCTGCTGTTTCAGCGGACAGGAGACGGCCTTCTTTTCCGACGTACGTCCCATCAGCTGCTTCAGCCCATCCGCGAAAGGAGAACTCGGGGCCTGTCACCGCGCAAGCGCGACAGCAGCAGCTAGCAGCTGGACAGGAGCGAGTCTTCGTCTTTGCATCGAGCTTGGATCGTAGTCGGTCATTTTGGCCTGTTGCTATGTGTCGAGGGGCCAGCAACGCTTAGAAGCTCGGTCAGTAATAATTTGACCACGGGGCTGCCGGCCTTCTCGTGACAGGCGATCCAGAAAGACCCCACCTCCCCGCCCTCTCGTAGCGGCACGAATTCAACTCCGGGAAAACGGACCTGTGCAAGGGTCGAGCTGACGATCGCGATGCCTAGCCCACTTGCGACCAGCGCGAGTGTCGCTCCCCAGTCATTAATCCGCTGCGTTACCTTTGGCTCGAAACCAGCCGAGCGACACATCGATGTCACCAACTGGTGCCATTGGGGAGCGATTGCTTCATCCCCCGCTATGAAGTCCCGTGACGCCAGGCTTGCAATCGACACCTTCCCCCGGTTCGCTGCCGGATCGCCCTCCGGCACTGCGACCACGAGGCCATCACGCGCAAACAGATGGTTCTTGATACCCGGCAGTTCGCGCCTTTCGCGGCTCACGATCAGGTCGCACTTGCGGGCTTCGAATGCCGTCCAGAGATTGGCTGAGTAGGTCGTAAGGAGCTGCAGGTCGACCAGAGGATTTCGCTCGTGAAACGATTTGATCAGTCGTGGAAGCGCCGTCATCATTGCGACCGGCGCATAACCAAGACGCACCGTCCCACGTCGCCCAGCGGCCGCATCCCCTGCGCGGGTTATGCCGAGATCGAGCTCGTCCAACGCGTGGCGCGCGGCCTTGATGAGGAGTTCCCCTGCTGGCGTCAGCCGGACCCTCGGCCGGCGCGCAAAGATTTGATACCCGACGATGTCCTCGATCCGGCGAACGACCTGGCTGATCCGCGGCTGGCTGACGTTCAGTCGTTCGGCCGCGCGGCCGAAATGGCATTCGTCCGCGATCACCAGCAGGGCTGGGAGATCGGGCAACAAAGCCGCGGTCACCGGCATAAGCCTATACTAATGTCGTGGTAATCACTCAGGAATAGGTCTTCGGCTTTTAGCGGCATAAGTCGTTGCCCACGATAAATCCTTTAAAAAGCTGTGTCGGACAACGAGGCCAGGTCAGTGGGGAGCCGCACGTGTGCGAGCCTATTTCTAGAGAAGCCGGTAATGACCCGGGTCTACGCCGGAACCTGCACGCGGAGATTGAAGACCTGCAGGGTCGGCTCAAAGCACTTAAGGTGATCTTGGAAGGTCTTGAGCAGCGGTCGGGACGGCAGGGTCAACCATCGCCAAACATGAATGCTTCCGCCCGGACCATACTCAACCTTCGTCGGTACGGGCGGGCTATACTGGGCTCAAATTTGTTCGGCGAGGGAGGCTGGGACATGCTGCTCGAGCTTTATGACGCGCACGTCGAAGGCCGGCGAGAGTGCGTATCCGGGTTGTGCGCTGCATCAGGCGTCCCCGCCTCCACCGCACTTCGCTGGATCGACCATCTCGAGAGGGAGGGCTGGATCACCTGCTCAAGGGACAAGGACACAGGCGCTTGCGTCGAACTGTCGAAACAGGGACTTAAAGCCATGGCCAAGGTCTTGGCTACATTGCGTTGCCCCGATTGCGGCTAACCGCTCAGCTCGTTGCTGATAAGCGCACATATCGACGACGGCCCATCACAAAAAGCAGGCATTACGAGACTTGAAAGTTCTTCCCAGCTGATGCGAACGACTCCTAACAGGAACAGCTGAGTGTCCAACTGGTTGAGATTTCGAAAGGAATTTCACAATGCCCAGTGACAAGACGATGGACGCCATTGCACTCCTGAAGTCAGACCATCGCGCGGTAGAGGAACTGTTCGGCCAGTTCGAAAAAGCCAGCGGCGATGACAAGAAACAGCGGCTCGCACTGCAGATCTGCGCCGAGCTCACGGTTCACGCCCAGATCGAAGAAGAGATCTTCTATCCCGCCTGCGAAGGAAAGGTCGAAGAAGACCTCATGCGCGAGGCCTATGTCGAGCATGATGGAGCCAAGGTTCTCATCGCCGAGATTGAGGGCGGTGAACCTTCGGACGAATATTACGACGCGAAGGTGAAGGTTCTGCAAGAGCAGATCGAGCACCACGTTGAAGAAGAAGAGCAGCGAATGGAAGGGATGTTCGCGCAAGCCCGTAAAGCTGGCCTCGACATGGATGCCCTGGGTCAGGAGCTGGCGGCCCGCAAAGAGCAATTGATGGCGGAGATTCGAGCGAGCGGCCTGCCCAAGCCCGAACTGGCAACGCTGACCGAAACGCAAATCTGAAAATAGCGAGGAAGCGGTTGGCCTGATCTTGGTCAGGATCCAATGATCAAGGGCGACCTTCGGGTCGCCCTTCTTTTGCCTCGACCCCTCGTGCCGACAAACCTCTACCGTTCCTCCTTTACCGACGACGATGACTCTCGCGATCTTGTCTTGGTGAACGCGCTGGCCGCCCTATATTGTGCACTGCAACAAAATTCGTTGTGCAATGCAACAAAGGCGCTACGTCCCGTGTTAGGCAGCGACACGCAGGAGACCTCTCATCCGCAGTCTTCATGACACCATCACCCGGCTCGCGCAGTTTCGCGGGCTCGACATCCAAGTCCCTACCGCCGAGGGCAATCGATTATCCGTTTTTGAAGGCTTTGGTTCGAATCCCGGGGGACTCGTCGCAAAGACCTACATTCCAGAATCGTTCGTGAAGGGCTCCCCGCTCGTCGTTGTGCTCCATGGCTGCACACAGACCGCCGAAGGCTATGATCGTGGCGCTGGATGGTCGAGAGCTGCCGATGAGCACGGCTTCGCGCTCCTTTTCCCCGAGCAGCAACGAGCAAACAATGCGATGCTGTGCTTCAACTGGTTCTCGTCCGACGATGCCGGTCGAGGGCGTGGCGAAGCGCGATCAATCCAGGAAATGGTCGCAGCGGTGCATGCGCGCTTCGGCACCGATCCTGCGCGCGTGTTCGTTACCGGTCTGTCGGCGGGTGGCGCGATGACTGCGGTCATGTTGGCAACTTACCCCGAGGTCTTTGCCGGGGGCGGGATCATCGCCGGCGTACCCTTTGGAAGCGCGAATTCGGTCCCAGAGGCCTTCGATCGCATGCGAGGCCACGGCGGACCGGCCGCGCATCGGCTCACTCAGCTTGTCGAGGCGGCATCCGACCATCCTGGTCCTTGGCCCACGCTGTCGATTTGGCATGGCACTGCCGACACCACCGTGGACCCAAGAAATGCACAGGATCTGGTCGACCAGTGGCGAACCCTCCACGACTGTGGCAAATCGCCCAGCCGGACGGACGCAGTCGAAGGCATCCCGCACCGCGTTTGGTGCGACCGATCGGGTCGCGAAGTCATCGAAGAATATAGGATCAAGGGCATGGCGCACGGGACTCCGCTCGATGCGTCCCATCCGGATTATGGAGAGATCGCAGGAGCGCACATGCTCGACGTCGGGATTTCCTCGACCCGGCACATGCTCCGCTTCTGGGGACTGGTGCCGCAAGTCACTGTCAGGGCCGACGTTTCAAGAACGATCCGGCACCCTGTCCGCTCGACACGCCGATCGGCGCCTCGCCTTTCGCAAACAGTGAATGTGGCGGACAAGGTCACCAAGACTATCGAGGACGCGCTGCGAGCCGCAGGCCTGTTCCGATAGATCAAACCGAACGCTGGCGCGGTTTATGACATCCGAGACGCGGTACCCCGCACGCGAACCAAAGCCAGGGGCGCGCCGCCCCCCATGGAAGCGCGTGGTCACGCCCTCTCCTCCCTCGCGCAGGATCGAATGGCACCTTTCGCCCGAAAGACCGTTCGGCGGTTACTGTAGCGGCCTGCCATCGGATGCCTGCAGCCAAGAGACCACGCGGGCTCTTCCGATAACCGGGGAGAACGATGCGGTATTTCTTCAACCAGGTGAACGGCGAGCTGAAGCTGGACGACGAGGGGATCGAGTTCCCTACGATCCACGAAGCCCGTCTTGAGGCGGTCCGATATGCAAGCGAGGTCATGCGCGATCACCCCACCCTCGTTTGGACGGGCGAGGATTTCCGTGTCGAGGTCACGGATGAAAACAATCTGGTGATGTTCACCGTCATCGTCGTTGGAGTAGACTCACCAGCCGGCGCAAGCCTCAGCGCAAGTCAGGCTCGACCGAAACCGAAATAGGTCGGTAGCCGGTTGTCAGGTCGAAGGCGCGTATTGGCCTGTTAACCTCAAGTCCGAACCTAAGCCTGAAGGCGGTTGGGCTCGACACTGGCGACCAACCGTTTGCCCTGCCAAATTTCGCATTTCGCCTCAGGATGCTTCAATGTGACCTGCGCGATCGCGTCTGCGTCGTCTTCGGCTTCGAACCATGACGCTTCATGAAGGCGGCCCGTGCTGTCCAGGCAGTAACAGCGATAGTTTTCTGAGGGCATCGAAGGCTCTCCTAAGCAGCGGGAGCTCTCCAGTCTCTCGGTCCCCGCCTCGCTGATTCTGAGGGCGACGATGAGCCTTCCCTACGCTTGTTGAAGGCCGATAGATAGTTCGCTCGCCGACATTAGGTCTTTAGCCCTGTTGCAAGAGCACTGGCGGTCTTCGTGATCGATTGACCTGCGCTCACCATTTTCGGAGAGCTGTCGGCAGTCCTCTGAAAGTCCACGATTGTTTGGTCTTGCGGCTTATTCCGAGCGCTGAAGCACGACGCCCAGCTCCTCGACGTCGAGGTCGCGCTCCAGGTTATGCAGGACCTCGTCCTCGATCAGCCCCTCGCGGTGGATACGGATAAGTTCCGCCCTGCCGGCTGCGATTGCGGTCAGGACCACATCGAAATGGGTTCCAAGGTTCTCCATGAAGGCGTCGGCGTTGTCGGCATAGCGCTCGGTGACTTCCAGTCGCCTGCGATATTGCTGCAGCAGTTGCGGGTGCACCAGGACGCCGTCGGCGTCATAAGCATGAGCCTCGACTGCTATCGCCTTTGCCGCCGCAATCGCCGCTTCCGCGGCGGGCAGGTCCATCTTGGCCGGAGGATCGTCGTCGACCGGCTGGACCTTGCTGACAAGCCAGGCGAGGCTCGTTCCCTGGACGACGACGGTTGCGAAGATGACCGCGAACGC
>Ga0207644_10001833_pt1 | contig 13806 bp, 10 predicted proteins | sample KBSS73metaG_FD_184326 | JGI IMG/M metagenome (GOLD analysis project Ga0207644, IMG submission 184326) | Switchgrass rhizosphere microbial communities from Kellogg Biological Station, Michigan, USA - KBS S7-3 metaG (SPAdes) (version 2) | ecosystem: Host-associated > Plants > Roots > Rhizosphere... | reverse complement strand
GCTGTTGCACGCCAAGGGGATCGGCTACGTCGACTGCGGCGTGTCCGGCGGCATCTGGGGCAAGGACAACGGCTACGGCCTCATGGCGGGCGGGGCGCAGGAGCACATCGACCTCGCCATGCCGATCTTCGACGCACTGCGTCCCGAGGGTCCGCGCGAGGAGGGCTTCGCGCACGCGGGCCCCGTCGGTGCCGGGCACTTCTCGAAGATGGTCCACAACGGCATCGAGTACGGCCTGATGCAGGCCTACGCCGAGGGCTTCGAGCTGATGGAGGCCTCGCCGCTGGTGGAGAACGTGCCCGCGGTGATCGAGGCCTGGTCGCGTGGCACGGTCGTCCGCTCCTGGCTGCTGGACCTGCTGGTCAACGCGCTCAAGCAGGACCCGCACCTGGCGGACCTCGAGGGCTACGTCGACGACTCCGGCGAGGGCCGGTGGACGATCGAGGAGGCCATCCAGCACGCGGTCCCGCTGCCGGTGATCTCGGCCGCCCTGTTCGCGCGCTTCGCCTCCCGGCAGGACGAGTCCCCGGCGATGAAGGCCGTCGCGGCACTGCGCAACCAGTTCGGCGGGCACGCAGTGAAGAAGATCGGCACCGGCCCGTCCGGCGCCCCGGGCGACCACGCGGGTCCCACCTCCGGGACCGGCAGCACGCACTAGTGCATCTCCGGAAGCTCGCCGTCGAGGACTTCCGGTCCTGGGAGCGCGCCGAGCTCGATCTCGAGCCGGGGATCACCGTCCTCGTGGGCTCGAACGGCGTCGGCAAGACCAATCTCGCCGAGGCGATCGGCTACGTCGCCACCTTGGGCTCGCACCGCGTCGCGAACGACGCCCCGCTGATCCGGCGGGGCGCCGAGCGCGCGATCGTGCGTGCGCACGTGGTGCACCAGGGCCGCGAGCTGTTCGTCGAGCTGGAGATCACCGCGGGGCGGGCCAACCGTGCGCGGGTCAACCGTGCGCCGGTCCCGCGCCCGCGGGAGATCCTCGGGATCCTGCGCAGCGTGCTCTTCGCGCCCGAGGACCTCGCGTTGGTCCGCGGCGACCCGAGCGAGCGCAGGCGGTTCCTCGACGAGCTGCTCGTCGCCCGCTACCCGCGCTACGCGGGGGTCCGCAGCGACTACGACCGCGTGCTGCGGCAACGGTCCGCCCTGCTCAAGACCGCGCGCAACCGGCAGGCCGACCTGTCCACGCTCGAGGTGTGGGACGGGCACCTGGCGACGCACGGCGCTGCGCTGCTCGCCGGTCGGCTGGAGCTGGTCGAGGGGATCGCACCGCACGCGGAGAAGGCCTTCGCCGAGGTCGCGCCCACCTCGGACCCGCTGACGCTCGGGTACCGGTGCTCGATCCCGGGAGAGCTCACAGCGATGGTCGGCTCCGCCAACCTCGAGGCCATGCTGCTGGACGAGCTGGCGCAGGTCCGCCGTCAGGAGATCGAGCGCGGGGTGTGCCTGGTCGGCCCGCACCGGGACGATCTCGTGCTGAACCTGGGCGAGGGTCCCGCGAAGGGCTACGCCAGCCACGGCGAGTCGTGGGCGATCGCGTTGGCGCTGCGGCTGGCGTCGTACCGTCTACTGAAGGCCGACGACGTCGAGCCGGTGCTGATCCTGGACGACGTCTTCGCCGAGCTGGACGCGCAACGCCGCCGGGCGTTGTGTGCGGTCGCCGCAGAGGCGGAACAGGTCATCGTGACCGCGGCCGTCGACGAGGACGTCCCGGCGGAGCTGAAGGGCACCCGCTTCTCGGTGGGCGGCGGCTCGGTGATGCGGGTCGAGCGTGGTGAGGACCCGCCGAACACCGTCTGACGTGCAAGGGAACGGACCATGACGAGCGTCGCCCCGACCGGCGCTCCTGGGGACAAGGCTGTGGATACTGTGGATAACTCCCGCTCCTCTGGTGACTCCAGTCACAAGGTGCCGTCGAGCGCCGCCGATCGACCGTCGGGCCCGTCCGCCACCCACAATCCTGTCCACACCCCTGGGGACGGCGGCGGGAACACCGCTCACCGCAGCCCGGCGGGCGGTGAGAAGCGGGGTGCCGACCTGGCCCGGGACGCCCTGTCCGCGGCCCGCGAGGCGAACGCGGCGAAGCGCAAGGAGCAGGCGGCCGCCCAGCGCGGCGAGCCGCGCAAGGCGACCGGTCGCGGGCGGCGGCGCCGGTGGTCCGGCGCCGGGCCGGACCAGCGCGACCCCCAGCCGTTCGGCCGGGTGGTGTCCCGGGTCGCGATGGACCGGGGCTGGTCCTCGCGGCTCACCGACGCCACCGTGCTGGGCCGGTGGAACTCCCTGGTGGGCCCAGACATCGCCGATCACTGCACGCCGGTCTCCCTGCGGGACGGCGAGCTGATCCTGCAGGCGGAGTCCACGGCCTGGGCCACCCAGCTGCGCACCCTGCAGCGTCAGCTGCTGCAGCAGATCGCGAAGTCGGTGGGCCCGGACGTCGTCCGGCGGATCCGGGTGACCGGCCCGCAGAGCCCCAGCTGGCGGCGGGGCCCCCGGCACGTCCGGGGCCGCGGCCCGCGCGACACCTACGGCTGAGCCCCCGAGGCGGGGCCACTCGTGCGGCACGAGCGCCACCCGGCGACGCTTGTGCCACACGAGCGTCACCGGATCCGCATCCGCCCTCCCCCTCTCGGGTGACCGTTCGCGTCCGCCAGGGAGCCGCTGAGCGCCCCGTGATGGCCCGGGAGCGCCGTTCGACCCCCTTTTCCGCCGTCCGGACCCGATTCGGCGCCGGATCGGCCGGCTGTGACGATTCTGGACGTGTCCTAGCCGCCTTTCTGTCGGCGGCGACCGGTAGAATCTTCGGTGTGTGCCGACCGGGCTCGTGCCGGGTCGGTCCCCCTGCCGGCACCGGTCGCGCCTCCCGCGCGATCGCCGCCGGCTCTCGTGGCGAGGAGCAGGCAGCCCAGTGGCGGAGAAGAAGAGCGGATACAGCGCGTCGTCGATCCAGGTGCTCGAGGGCCTGGAAGCCGTCCGCAAGCGCCCCGGCATGTACATCGGCTCGACCGGCGAGCGCGGTCTGCACCACCTCATCTGGGAGGTCGTGGACAACTCGGTCGACGAGGCGATGGCGGGTCACGCGACCCGCGTCGAGGTCACGCTGACGGCGGACGGCGGCGTCCGCGTCGTCGACGATGGCCGCGGCATCCCGGTGGACATGCACCCGGTGGAGAAGAAGCCCGCCGTCGAGGTCGTGCTCACCGTGCTGCACGCGGGCGGCAAGTTCGACGGCAAGTCGTACGCGGTGTCCGGCGGTCTGCACGGCGTCGGCGTCTCCGTGGTGAACGCACTGTCGAGCAGGCTGGACGTCGAGATCCACGTCGACGGCTTCGTCTGGAACCAGCGGTACGACCACTCGGTGCCCGGCCCCCTGCACAAGGGCGAGCCCACCACGCGCACCGGCACGTCCATCACCTACTGGGCGGACCCGACGATCTTCGAGACCACCACCTACAGCCTGGAGACGATCCAGCGCAGGCTGCAGGAGATGGCGTTCCTGAACAAGGGCCTCACGATCGTCCTGCGAGACGAGCGCAACCCGGAGTCGGACGCCGAGGAGGAGCCCGACGCCGAGGGCTTCGTCGCGAAGGTCAAGGAGCAGACCTTCCACTACCCGGGTGGCCTCGAGGACTTCGTCGCGTTCATCAACCGCAGCAAGGACGCGATCCACAAGAAGGTCATCGGCTACACCGGCGAGGGCCCCGGCCACCAGGTCGAGGTCGCGATGCAGTGGAACTCGGGCTACTCCGAGTCCGTCTACACCTTCGCCAACACGATCAACACGCACGAGGGCGGCACCCACGAGGAGGGCTTCCGCTCCGCGCTGACCACCACGGTGAACAGGTACGCGCGGGACAAGAAGCTGCTCAAGGAGAAGGACCCGGCGCTGTCCGGGGACGACATCCGCGAGGGTCTCGCCGCGATCGTCTCGGTGAAGGTGGCCGAGCCGCAGTTCGAGGGCCAGACGAAGACCAAGCTCGGCAACACCGAGGTCAAGTCCTTCGTCCAGAAGATCAGCAACGAGTGGCTCTCGGACTGGTTCGAGCGCAACCCGGCCGAGGCCAAGATCATCGTCAACAAGGCGGTGTCCTCGGCGCAGGCGCGGCTGGCCGCGCGCAAGGCCCGCGAGCTCGTCCGCCGCAAGAGCGCGGGCGACATCGGCGGCCTGCCCGGCAAGCTGGCGGACTGCCGGTCCACGGACCCGCTCAAGTCCGAGGTCTACATCGTGGAGGGCGACTCGGCGGGCGGCTCGGCCAAGTCCGGCCGGGACTCGATGTACCAGGCGATCCTGCCGATCCGCGGCAAGATCATCAACGTCGAGAAGGCCCGGATCGACCGCGTCCTCAAGAACACCGAGGTCCAGGCGATCATCACGGCGCTGGGCACCGGCATCCACGACGAGTTCGACCTCGAGAAGCTCCGCTACCACAAGATCGTGCTCATGGCGGACGCCGACGTCGACGGCCAGCACATCCGCACCCTGCTGCTCACCCTGCTGTTCCGCTTCATGCGGCCGCTGGTCGAGGCGGGGCACGTGTTCCTGGCCAACCCGCCGCTGTACAAGATCAAGTGGGGCGGCCGTGGGTCGGAGCCGGAGTTCGCCTACTCCGACGCCGAGCGGGACGGGCTGATCGCCGCAGGTCGCGAGGCGGGCAAGAAGCTGCCCAAGGACGAGGGCATCCAGCGCTACAAGGGTCTCGGCGAGATGAACGCCAAGGAGCTGTGGGAGACCACGATGGACCCGGCGCACCGGATGCTCTCGCGGGTCACCCTGGACGACGCCGCCACCGCGGACGAGCTGTTCTCCGTGCTGATGGGCGAGGACGTCGAGTCCCGCCGCTCCTTCATCACGCGCAACGCGAAGGACGTCCGGTTCCTCGACGTCTGACCGTCGTCTCCTCCATACGTCTGACTAAGGACTCTCGTGACTGACACCTTGGACCCAGCGCTCCCCGGCGCGGGTGGCGGCGACCGGATCGAGCCGGTCGACATCCAGCAGGAGATGCAGCGCTCCTACATCGACTACGCGATGAGCGTCATCGTCGGGCGTGCGCTGCCGCTCGTCGAGGACGGGCTGAAGCCGGTACACCGGCGCGTCCTGTACTCGATGGGGGAGAACGGCTTCCGGCCGGAGCGCTCCTACGTCAAGTGCGCCCGCGTCGTCGGCGAGGTGATGGGTAACTACCACCCGCACGGCGACAGCTCGATCTACGACGCCCTCGTCCGGCTCGCGCAGCCGTGGTCGCAGCGCTACCCGCTGATCGACGGGCAGGGCAACTTCGGGTCCCGTGGCAACGACCCCGCGGCGGCGATGCGGTACACGGAGTGCCGGCTGACCCCGCTCGCGATGGCGATGCTGCAGGACATCGACGAGGAGACCGTCGACTTCACCGACAACTACGACGGCAAGACCCAGGAGCCGGACGTCCTGCCGGCCCGGGTGCCGAACCTGCTGATCAACGGCAGCTCCGGCATCGCCGTCGGCATGGCCACGAACATCCCGCCGCACAACCTGCGCGAGGTGGGCGCGGGCGTCGTCTGGGCGCTGGACAACTACGAGGCCTCCGACGAGGAGCTCCTCGAGGCGCTGATGGAGCGCATCAAGGGCCCGGACTTCCCGACCGCGGGGCTCATCGTGGGCCGGGACGGGATCGAGTCCGCCTACCGCACGGGCCGTGGCTCGGTGCGGATGCGCGCGGTCGTCGAGGTGGAGGAGGACGCCAAGGGGCGCTCCATCCTCGTCGTCACGGAGCTGCCGTACCAGGTCAACCCGGACAACCTCGTCGAGTCCGTCGCGAGCATGGTGCGAGACGGCAAGATGACCGGGATCGCCGAGATCAACGACGAGTCCTCGGACCGCATCGGCATGCGGATCGTCTTCACCCTCAAGCGCGACGCCGTGGCCAAGGTCGTGCTGAACAACCTCTACAAGCACAGCCAGCTGCAGTACAGCTTCGGCGTCAACATGCTGGCGATCGTCGACGGCGTGCCGCGCACGCTGCGCCTGGACCAGGTCGTCCGGAACTACATCCGGCACCAGATCGAGGTCATCGTCCGGCGGACCCGCTACCGGCTGCGCAAGGCCGAGGAGCGGGCCCACATCCTGCGTGGTCTGGTCAAGGCGCTCGACGCCCTCGACGAGGTCATCGCGCTGATCCGGGCGTCGGCCACGGTCGACGTCGCGCGCCAGGGCCTGATCGAGCTCCTCGAGGTCGACGAGATCCAGGCGCAGGCCATCCTCGACATGCAGCTCCGCCGCCTCGCGGCCCTGGAGCGGCAGAAGATCGTCGACGAGCTGGCCGAGATCGAGCTCGAGATCGCGGACTACGAGGACATCCTCGCCCGGCCCGAGCGGCAGCGGCAGATCGTCAAGGACGAGCTGACCGAGATCGTCGAGAAGCACGGCGACGACCGCCGCACCCGCCTGGTCGCGGACGACGGGGACGTCACCAACGAGGACCTCATCGCCGTCGAGGACGTGGTCGTCACGATCACCCAGACCGGCTACGCGAAGCGCACCAAGACCGACCTCTACCGGGCGCAGAAGCGCGGCGGCAAGGGCGTGCAGGGCGCCACGCTGAAGCAGGACGACATCGTCGCCCACTTCTTCGTGACCTCCACGCACGACTGGATGCTGTTCTTCACGAACAAGGGGCGCGTCTACCGGCTCAAGGCGTACGAGCTGCCGGAGGCCAACCGCAACGCCCGCGGCCAGCACGTCGCGAACCTGCTCGCCTTCCAGCCGGACGAGCACATCGCCCAGGTCATGCAGATCAAGGACTACCAGGCGGCTCCGTACCTGGTGCTGGCCACCAAGAACGGCCTGGTCAAGAAGTCCCGCCTCGAGGACTTCGACTCCAACCGCTCCGGCGGCCTGATCGGCATCAACCTGCGAGACGAGGACGAGCTGGTCGGCGCGGTGCTCTGCTCCGCGGACGACGACCTGCTGCTCGTCTCCGCTGAGGGCCAGTCCATCCGGTTCACCGCCAGCGACGAGGTGCTGCGCCCGATGGGCCGCGCCACGTCCGGTGTGTTGGGCATGCGCTTCAACTCCGGGGACCAGCTGCTGTCCCTCGCGGTCGTCCAGCCGGACATGTTCGTGCTGGTCGCGACCGCGGGCGGGTACGCCAAGCGCACGCCGATCGAGGACTACCCGGTACAGGGTCGCGGCGGTAAGGGAGTGTTGACCCTTCAGTACGACCGCAGGCGTGGCACGCTGGTCGGTGCGCTCATCGTCGGCATCGACGACGAGCTGTACGCCATCACGTCCACCGGTGGCGTCATCCGGACCTCGGCGCGCGAGGTGCGGAAGGCGGGCCGGCAGACCAAGGGAGTCCGTCTGATGAACCTCGGCGAGTCCGCGACGCTGCTGGCGGTCGCGCGCAACGCGGAGGACGACGACGAGGCCCCGGAGGAGTCCGGCTGATCCCGGTCCCTCGTCCGACCCGCACGCCGACCGCCGAGGAGTGCTTCACCTCGTGAGCGACAACGAAGAGAACCCGTCGACGACGCCGGGGCCGAAGGGCCCGGTGGCGACCGACGGCTCCGACCGGACCGACGTGCCGCCGCTGCCGACGGACGGGGCCGCCGAGGTCCCGTCCGACGCGGCCGAGATCGCGGAGGACCGGACCACGCCGGCGAACGGCGCGACCACCGCGTCGGCGGCGGCCGGGGGCACGGCGTCCAACGGGTCGGGGGTGTCGTCGGTCCCGTCCTCGTCGTCCCCGTCGCCATCGGGCTCGGCGGGCTCGGCGGCGTCGTCGGCGTCGTCCGCTGAGGCCGCGGCCACCTCGAACGGGTCGAGCGCCTCGCCGCCCGCCGCGCACGAGACGGCGGTGTTCGCCCGGCCGGAGACGCCGAGCCCGGTGCCCCGTCCCCGGCCGGACGCCGCCTCGTCCGCGTCGTCCGTGCCTGCGGAGGAGCCGGTCACGGAGACCTTCCAGCCCGGCTCGGTGCCCACCCCGCCGCCCTGGCGGCGGGCCTCGGGCAGTGAGGTGAGCGAGAGCTCGGCGGCCACGGCGGCCTCGGCTGCGGCGGCGACCGCGCCCCCGCGGCGGGCGTCCCGCCAGGCCCCGGTGGACTCCCTGCTCAGCGAGGCGCCCACGGCCTACTTCGACCGGGGTGCCGTCCCGGGCTCCGGGCACGCGTCGCTCGGTGGACACCAGGCGGACGTGCACGCCGAGGTCCCGGCGGTGGGGGAGCGGGCGCCCCGGCAGGCGCTGCTGCAGCTCAAGCGGTTCGACCCGTGGTCGGTGCTCAAGCTGGCCCTCGTGCTCGCCGTGGTGCTGTTCTTCATCTGGCTCGTCGCGGTCGGCGTGCTGTACGGCGTGCTCGACGGCATGGGCGTCTGGGACCGCCTCAACGGCACCTACGCGGACCTCGTCTCCGGCGGCGCCGAGGGCGGCGGCGGCTCCCTGATCAGCGCGGGCAGCGTGTTCGGCATCGCCGCGGTGATCGGCGCGGTCAACAGCCTGCTGTTCGCCGTGGCGATGACCGTGGGCGCCTTCGTCTACAACGTCTCCGCCGACCTGGTCGGCGGCGTCGAGGTCACCCTCTCCGAGAGGGACTGACCCCCTGCTCGGCGGCGGGTGGAGCGCTTGATAGAGTTCTGCTCGCCGCAGGGGCCTATAGCTCAGTTGGTTAGAGCGCATCGCTGATAACGATGAGGTCGCTGGTTCAAATCCAGCTAGGCCCACTCCACCGGCTTCGAAGGTGATCGACGTGAAGAAGCTCCTCGCGGGTCTCGCCGCCGCCGGTGCCGCGATCCTGGTGTTCCTCACCCTCAAGTCGCGCTCCGAGGCGGACCCCTGGCACGAGGCCACCACCCGGTAAGCTGACCCCCAACGGGGACGTAGCTCAATTGGCAGAGCACCGCCTTTGCAAGGCGGGGGTTAGGGGTTCGATTCCCCTCGTCTCCACCAGGCAGAACGCCCCCCGCTGAGACGTCCTCGGTGGGGGTCGTGCCACATACGTGCCACACCGAGTAGGTGCGCGCCACTTCGCGCCCCGTGTGGAAGGGCTCAGAGTCAGTGCGGGAAGCTGAGTCGTCTGATCGGCTGGCTGTGGGAGGAACCACGTGACGGACCTCAAGCTGTTCCGCGTCGCCGCCGGCAAGGCGGAGGAGCTGCGCGGTCGGTCCGTCGCCCTTGAGCGTCAGCTTCAGCGGGTCATCGAGTCGAACATGGAGACGTTCTTCGGCGTCCGGTTCCTCGCGTCCGAGTACTCGACGGGACCCAAGCACCGGGGGCGGATCGACTCGCTCGGCATCGACGACACCGGCTCTCCGGTGATCTTCGAGTACAAGCGTTCGCGGGACGAGAACGTCATCAACCAGGGTCTCTTCTACCTGGACTGGCTTCTCGATCACCAGGCTGAGTTCAAGCTCCTCGTGATGGAGCGCCTTGGGTCCGAGGCAGGCAAGCAGATCGACTGGACGAGCCCTCGGCTGGTCTGCATCGCCGGCGACTTCACTCGCTACGACGAGCATGCCGTCCACCAGAACAACCACAACATCGAACTCGTGCGGTACCGGGACTTCGACGGCGAGCTCCTGGCGCTTGAACTCCTCACCGCCGTCAGCACGACGGCTACGGCGCACACCACGAGCCAGGTCCCGGTGGGGTCGTCGCGGGCAGTCGTCGAGCCGACGGTGATGGACTATCTCGCCAAAGCTCCAGAGGATCTGAAGAATCTCTACTCGGACTTGGACGCGCAGCTCCTCGCCCTTGGTGACGACATTCAGAAGACGACCCGCAAGAACTACTTCGCCTACAAGCGGCTCAAGAACTTCGCCTGTGTCGAGGTCCATCCTCAGAGCCGCACGCTTCTCGTCTACCTCAAGGTCGACCCCGACACGATCGAGCTGGAGCACGGGTTCTCCCGCGATGTCCGAGGTATCGGGCATTTCGGCACGGGGAGCTTGGAGCTTCGGCTGAAGGACTCGAAGGATCTCGCGAAGGCTGAGTCCTTGATCCTCACAAGCTACGAGGTGAGCTGAGGCTCTACCCATCGTCCGGCTTAGCCTCACTCTCGCCCGCACGGTGCTGCGTCCCATCCGGCGCATCAGCTCGCGGGTCGGACGCGCAGATCGCCGTTCTGGGCCGGGAGCGCTCGTCCTGCACCGCCCACGCGAGGACGGGCCGGACCGCTCCTCGTGACACCGGGCCGCCGGGCTGCCGGCGCGGCACGTCACCCTCGCGACGCTCGCGGCAGTCTTCGAGAGTGACGACGTCGACCTTCTGCGACGAGGCACGAGGTGGGCCAACGGCCCGCTCCTGGCTCCGCAACGCCGGCCTGTGGGGCCCGGCCCGACGGACCGCGGGGTCTGTCGGAGAGACTGGGGGCCAGTGCCCGCCCTCTCGACCTGGAGCCGTTGATGCCGCAGGGGACCGTCCGTTGGTTCGACGCCGAACGGGGTTTCGGCTTCCTCGCGCCCGAGGACGGCTCGCCGGACGTGTTCGTGCACGCCTCCGAGATCGTCGGGGGCGGCGGCGCGAAGGTGCTCCGCGAGGGTCAGGCCGTCGAGTTCGAGGTCGGCGAGAACGACCGCGGGCCCCAGGCGCTGCGCGTTCGCGTCACCGCTGATGCGGCCACGGACAGCGCCATGGGCCTGCTCGGCACCGTCACCTGGTACGAGCCGGGCAAGGGGTACGGCTTCGCGTCGCCGGACGGCGGCGGCGCCGACGTCTTCGTGCACAGCTCCGCCATCGTGACCGGCGGCGTGCTCACCGAGGGGCAGCGGGTGGCCTTCCTGATCGTCGAAGGCGAGCGCGGCCCGCAGGCCGGGCACGTGATCCCGCTGGGAGCGGGGGCAGGCCTACCCGCTGCGGCCGACACCGCGGACGGTGCCGACGGCACGGTGGCCTGGTACGACGAGGACAAGGGCTTCGGCTTCATCAACCCCGACTCCGGCGCCGAGGACGTCTTCGTTCACGTCCGAGCCCTGGCCGAGGGACTGACGTGGCTCGCGGAGGGCGACCGCGTCGCCTACGAGGTGGTCAGCGGAGACAAGGGCCCGCAGGCCCGCGACGTGCACCTGGTCCGCGAGCCGCAGACGGCCCCGCACCGGTCGGCACCTGCCCCGGCGGCGCGGGACGTGCCCGCGCGAGGCGGCGAGGGCGTCGTCGCGCGCTTCGACGGCGACCGCGGCTTCGGCTTCATCACCCCGGATTCAGGCGGCGACGATCTCTTCGCCCACGTGTCCGTGGTCGTGGGGTCGGAGCCGCTGCAGAAGGGTGACCGGGTCCGGTACGCGGTGCGCCAGAGCGACCGGGGCCCGCAGGCCGACCGCATCGAACGCCTCTGAAGCAGCGGCGCCCCGAGGGCTGAGCACTTCCTCGCGGTGTGCCAGGCCGACCGCGTCGGCCACTCGTCACGCGGCGCGCTCGTCGTCCCCAGGGAAGACCGGGGACCGTGCCCGTTCACGTCGGTCGGGACCGTCCCGCGAGTAGCGCGGCCGTGAGGACTGCGGTGGCGGCACCCAACAGGAACGGGGTGGTCACGGCGACGGTGGCGGCGAGCCAGGCGGCGAGGGGGCCGCTGACCGTCATGGCGCCGAGCAGCACGACGGCGAAGACGGCCATGACCCGGCCGAGCATGTCGGGGCGGGCCTGCTGGAGCTGGGCGACCACGGTCATGAGCAGCGCGGACCAGCCGAGCCCCGCGATCGCCAGGCCGACGAGCACGAGCGTCGGCGCGAGGCCGACGAGCAGCTGCCCGGCGGCGAGGATCGCCGTCGCCACCGCGGTCGTACGGACGCTCGGCCGGGTCCGGGCCGCGGCGACGATCGTCCCGACGAGGGAGCCGGTGGTGAAGACGGCCAGTCCGGTCCCGATGGCTCCCGCGTCGTGGACGAGGAGCGGCACGCTGACCTGGTAGGAGAAGGTCGTCGTCGCCACCACGCCGAGGACGACGACGGGCAGGCGGAGCTCGGGGGTGTGCCACACGTGGGCCAACCCGTCGCGGACCTGCCGCGGTGCGCGGGGCGTGCGGGGGCTCGGGCCGATCGGCAGCGTCGCGAGGACGGCGACGTCGACGACGAAGGAGAGCGCGTTGACCCCGAAGGCGACGGCCGCCCCGAACGCCGGGACGAGGAGGCCGCCGAGCGCGGCACCCAGCGTCATCCCGACGAGCAGCAGCGTCCCGCTGAGCGCGGCCGCAGCCGGTGCGGCGGCGGGCGGGACGAGCTGCGGGGTGAGCGCGCGCCTGGCCGGGGTGTCGACGGCGTTGACGATCCCCCAGGCCGCGGCCAGCACGGCGATCACCGGCAGGGTCAGCCTGCCGGTGGCGGCGGCGAGCGCATAGCCCGCGGCGACGAGCGCCAGCCCGGCCTCGGCCGCCATCAGCAGCGTGCGCCGGTCGAACCGGTCGGCGAGCGCGCCGCACCACGGCCCGAGCAGCAGCGTCGGGACGAACTGCAGTGCGACCACCCAGCCCAGCGCGCCCGGATCCAGCACCACCACGACCGCGGAGAGCGCCACGACCTGCGCCCACGAGCAGGTGATCGAGGGCAGCTGGCCGGCTGTGTAGCGCCGGAACGCTCGGCTGCGGAAGGGGGCGACGGCCCGGCCCAAGGCGACCGTGGACACGTCAGACCAGGGTGAACGCGGCGGCGACGGCCAGCGCGACGCCGAACAGGTACGTGCCCATCGCCCCGGCCATCCGGACGATGCTCTCCGCGGCCAGCGTCCGCGCCGTCAGCATCCCGTAGGCGTGCAGCAGCCGGGCGAGTGTGGCACCCGCGATGAGCGGGACCGCGACGGCCGCCGGACTGCCGAACCCGACCACGAGGAACAGCACGGCGAGGTACGGGACGTACTCGCTGGCGTTGCCGTGCGCCCGCTGCGCGATGAGCAGGGGGGACGCCGGATCGGTCGGCGCCTGCGAGCCGCCGACCTTCGCGGTCACGCCGCGCATGCGGGAGACGTTGAAGCCCAGCAGGAACAACAGGGCGCCGAGCACGACGACGCCGACGACGGCGGCGTACAGGGCGGCGGACGAGGTGACGGACAGGGTGGTCATGCGAGTGTCCTTTCGAGAACGGGCGCCAGGAGGACTCCGTCGAGAGCGCTGTCCACGACGTCGGCGCAGAGGGTCCAGCCGAGAAGGGCGTCGGCCTTGCGCAGGCCACCGACGCTGGTCACGTTGACCTCGATGAGGTGGCGGCCGATGACGTCGAGCCCGGCGAGGTGGATGCCGTGCCGCCGCAGCGTCGGGGCGAGCCGCGCGCAGATCTCGCGGTCCCGGTCGGTGAGGGGTGCCTCGGCCGCCGGGTTGCCGATGCGGAAGTCGCCGTCGACCGGGAAGCGGTGGACGGCGCCGACCGGCTCGCCGTCCAGCACGAACACGCGCTTGTTGCCCGCGCTCACCTCGCGCAGGTAGGGCTGCAGCACCGCGGCCCGGGTGCCTGCGCCGGTCACGATCTCGACGAGCGAGGCGAGGTTGGGGTCGTGGCGGTCCAGCCGCAGCACGCCGCGGCCCGCGAACCCGTCGACGGGCTTGGCGACGACCACCCGGTGCTCGGTGACGAACGCGCGGACGGTGGCCGGGTCGGCGCTGACCACGGTGGCAGGCCCGAGGTCGGGGAAGTGCAGCGGCAGCAGGTGCTCGCTGCAGGCCCGCAGCCCGGCGGGGGAGTTGACCATCGCCGTCCGTGCGGGATCGACGAGGTCGAGCACCAGGGTGGCGGCCACGAACCGCTCGTCGAGCGGCGGTTCGGTGCGGATGAACACGGCCGCGGCCTCGTCCAGCCAGAGCCGGGTGGGCGGGCCCGCGTGGAACCAGGGATCGGGCACGGTCCAGCGGCAGCCC
>Ga0207644_10001832_pt1 | contig 13807 bp, 13 predicted proteins | sample KBSS73metaG_FD_184326 | JGI IMG/M metagenome (GOLD analysis project Ga0207644, IMG submission 184326) | Switchgrass rhizosphere microbial communities from Kellogg Biological Station, Michigan, USA - KBS S7-3 metaG (SPAdes) (version 2) | ecosystem: Host-associated > Plants > Roots > Rhizosphere... | reverse complement strand
GCCCGAGGTCGAAGCGGAAATGCTGGCAGAACAGGCTGCCGACATGCCGTCCTTTGGGCGCAAGCGTCGAATCCAACGTCGAAGGGATCAGCATCTCGATGATCGGCTGCTTCGACCAGCCGTTGACCGCCGCGTCCAGATAGGCGCGGTGCATGTAATCGAGGCTCGGCGCCATGATAATGCCCGCGGTCAGGTGATTCCCCTTCTTCGGCAACACGCTAAACTTGGGCAGCTCAGAGAGGGCGACGTTCATTCGGAAGGTCGCGCTTTCGCACTTCCAGCCGTGCATTCGGGAGGAGAAATCGGCGTCCACGGCGCCTCGCGGAACCAGCCGGTCGAAGAGCAGCTTTGGGTTTACCCCAGCGACAACATTTGTTGCGCGCCAAGCTTTTCCTGCCGCAACAACCCCAGTTGCGCGGCCACCAGCGACGATGATTTCTTCCGCCGGATGGCCAAGCAGGATATCGACCCCCGCCTCGCGGCATGCGCGCGCCATCGCCTGCGTGATGGAGCCCATGCCGCCGATCGCGTGCCCCCAAGCGCCGGGTACGCCGGCCGCTTCGCCGAACAAATGGTGGAGCAAGACGTACGCAGTGCCCGGCGATTGCGGTGAAGCGAAATTGCCGACCACCCCATCAAAGCCGAACAATGCCTTGGTCAGCTCGCCCTCGAAATGCCTGTCCAATATTTCCGAGGCACTGCGCACCGCGAAGTCATGGACGACGCGAGTTTCGGCCAAGGATAGGCCAGCCATGTCGCGGCCTAGGCTGAGCAGCTTGGGAATCTCGCTCGCCCTGCGTCCTACGTTCGGGGGTGCACGCAGCAGCCACTTCTTGAGGAGGCGCACCACCACCTCCAGTTCCGCCAAGTAGCGGTCGTAAGCACCGGCGTCTGCCTTGTGGTGACGGCCGATTTCCTTGCGCGTCAGTCCGCCGCGTCCGGAAAGCAGATAATCGCCGTCTCCCGGCAGGAAATTGTCGGTCTTGCGCAGCACGACCTTCAGCCCGTGGCGTTCTAGCTCCATGTCGCGGATGACCTTGGGCTGGAGCAGGCTGACCGTATAGCTCGCAGCGCTATTGCGGAAACCGGGCAGGAATTCGTCCGTAATGGCCGCGCCGCCGACCGTGTCCGCGGCCTCGAGCACCGCGACCTTCATACCCTTTTTCGCCAGATAGTAAGCGCAGGTCAGCCCATTATGGCCGGCGCCGATGATGATCGCGTCGAATTCCATCAACGCATCAACACCAGCTCTTCGGCCATCGTCGGATGGAGTGCCACGGTCGCGTCGAAATCGGCCTTCTTCAGCTTGGCCCGGACCGCGATTGCTGCCGCCTGGAGGATCTCCGGAGCATCCGGCCCGATCATGTGGATGCCGACGATGCGGTCGTTCGATCCGTCCACCACCAGCTTGTACAGCGAGCGTTCGTTACGGCCGGCGAGCACGTTCTTCATCGCCCGGAAGTCCGATGTGAAAGTCTTGACTTGGCCGAGCCTGTTGCGGGCCTCGCCCTCCGTCATCCCCACGCCCGCCAGCGGCGGATGGCTAAATACAGCCGAAGGGACGCAGTCATAGTCGACTTGCGTGGGGCTCTTGCCAAAGAATGTATCGGCAAAGGCCTGGGCTTCGCGAATGGCGACAGGTGTCAGCTGAACTCGGTCGGTGACGTCGCCGACGGCGAAGATCGAAGGGACATTGGTCCGATTATCCGCATCGACCTTGATCTGGCATTTTTCACCGAGCTCGACGCCCGCGGCTTCGAGCCCAAGGCGCGCAATATTCGGCTTGCGTCCCACTGCGAACAGGAGCTGGTCGGCCTCGATGTCGTCGCAGCCGGTCATACTGACTTGCAGCGAGCCATCATCGCGCTTCGCGATCTTGTCGATCATCGAGTTGAACCGGAAATCGATGCCCTTGCGCAGCGAAATCTGCAGGAGGCGGTCGACGATCTGCTGGTCGTAATGGCGAAGGATCACGTCCGTTCGATTGACCAAAGTCACATGCGTGCCGAACTGCTGGAAGATGCCGGCGAACTCATTGGCAATATAGCCACCGCCAACGATGACGATGCGCTTCGGCAAGGCCTCGAGGTGGAAAACCTCGTTTGAGCTGATCGCGTGCTCGATCCCTTCGATCTTCGGCATCTGCGGCGTGGCGCCGGTTGCGATCAGGATCTTGTCTGCCGTTACTTCCTTGCCGCTCGCGAGCCGGATCGAATTGGGCCCGGTCAGCTCGGCGCGCTCGTGAAGAATCTTCACGTCGTGGTTGGTGAGTGTGTCGGTGTAGGCCCCTTCGATCCGGGCGACCTCGGCCAGCACATTGTCGCGCAGCACGGCCCAATCGAACCGTTTCTGCGGAACGTCCCAGCCGAACATCGCCGCATCGTCGAGATCCTCGGCGAAATGCGCGCCGTAGACGAGCAGCTTCTTGGGAACGCAGCCGCGGATCACGCAGGTCCCGCCGACCTTATATTCCTCAGCGATCGCAACCCGCGCACCGTAGGCGGCGGACACGCGGGCCGCGCGAACGCCGCCCGATCCGGCGCCAATCACGAACAGGTCGAAGTCAGCCATCTAGATCCCCGCTCTTTCCATAAGTGCGCGCGTCGAGGGATCGAGGCCGCCCGCGCCGTCCGCGTTCGCCAGTTTCTTCGCGATCTGCTTGCCAAGCTCGACCCCGAACTGGTCGAAGGGGTTGATCCCGAGCAGCACGGCGTTGGCGAAGGTGCGATGCTCGTAGAAAGCGATAAGCGCCCCCAGCGTCCGCGCGTCGAGCCGGTTGGCAAGCACTGTCGTGCTAGGCCGATTTCCGGGATAGCTTCGTTCCGGATCAGCGCTGGATTGACCTTGCATCAGTGCGGCACCCTGCGCGAACGCATTGAGCAGCAGCATTCGGTGATGCTCGGGATTCTGCGCGTCGTCGCCTTCGCTGACAGCGAGAAACTCTACCGGCGTGAGCACGGTGCCTTGATGAAGCAGCTGGAAGACCGCGTGCTGCGCGTCCGTGCCGGTCCCACCCCAAGTAACTGGCGCAGTCGGATGTTCGACCGGCTGACCGTCGATCGTCACCGACTTGCCATTCGATTCCATCTCCAACTGCTGCAGGTAAAAGGGCAGCAGCCGCAGCCGCTCGTCATAGGCGAAGACCGCCCTGGTCTGGCAGCCAAACCGCTCCGCGTAGAGGCGGTCGGCGAACGCGGCGATCAGCGGGACATTTGCCTCCGGCTCGGCAAACCGAAAATGCCGGTCCATCTCGGCCGCGCCTTCGAGCAGAGCCTCAAAGGCGTCCCATCCCAGCGCGAGCGCCGCAGTGACCCCGACCGAGCTCCACAAGGAGTAACGCCCGCCAACGCTCTCGGCGAACTGTAAAATCCGAGTCTCGTCGATACCTTGGGCCAGCGCAGCCTCGGGGCTGGCGGTAACCGCGATCAGACGCCCATCCGGATCCTCGACCTCCGCATCACGCAGCCAATCCCGTGCCGCTTGAACATTGGTCAGCGTTTCGAGCGTCGTGAAGGTCTTCGAAGCCGCGACCACCAACGTCGTGGCGGGATCGAGTGATTTAACCGCATCGTCAAACGCTTCGCCGTCGATGTTCGACAGGAAGCGAACGCGCAATGGCGATGCGCGGCGGCCAAGCGCGTCAACCAGCAAAGCGGGGCCCAGGACCGAACCGCCAATACCGATGTGCAGGACGCCGGTGACGTCGCCGAACGCACCAGCCTCGATCGCGTCCACGAGTGCCCGCATCCTCGTGCGGCGGGCGGTCGCGAGGTCGACATCGTCGGGTGCGCCGGAGCCCCTCTCGGCAACGTGGGTAGCTGGGCGCCCTTCGCTACGGTTGACGATTCCGCCTGAAAACAGCGCGTCGCGGGCGGCCGCAAAGCCCATTTTCTCCCCGCGCGCGATGGACTGCTCGATGACTTCGCGGTCGAGGTGCGTCTTCGACCAGTCGAAATAGAGACCGGCGACGCCGAAGCTCAGCCGGCTGAGCCGGTCCGGCTCGGCGGAAAACAGCTCATCGAGCCGCTTGATGGATGGTGACTGCATCGCCGCCGCACATAATGGCCGGTTCGTCATTTGCCACCCCGCTTGACCTGAGAGGGTTCGCCGGAAAGAAGCGGTCGATGGCCTCGCGTCTCACCCGCCGCAAGCGCTCGACCGGCGGTTCAGCAAAGAGCGAACGGCGAGAGAGCGTGGGCTCTCTGCTGCGGTTCGTCCTGATTGTCGCGGTAATCGCCTGGACTTTCCGCAGCCTGGTCGGTGCACCATTCAACATCCCCTCGGGATCGATGCTGCCGACGCTCTACATCGGTGATTACATCGCCGTCGCGAAATGGCCCTACGGCTATTCGCGCTACAGCTTCCCCTTTGACGTGCCTGCGTTCGAGGGCCGAATCCTTGGCCGCCTGCCGAGCCGGGGCGACGTCGTGGTCTTTCGCCATCCGAGCGAAGATTCCGACCTCATCAAGCGCGTCATCGGTCTTCCCGGCGACACGGTCGAGATCAGGCAGGGCCGCGTAATCCTCAATGGCCGTGAGGTTCCGCGGCAGCCCCTGCAGCCCGCCAGGGTAGCGATCAGCGCCAACAGCCCGTGCCGCTCCGTGTCGGTGGCACCGCCTCCCGTCATTCAGTCGGCGAATGGACCTGCATGCGCATATCGCGCTTATCTCGAGACGTTACCCGGCGGCCCCAGCTACACCGTTCTCGACCAGGTCGATTCCGGCCCCGCCGACGAATTTGCCGGCGTGCGAGTTCCGGCGGGCCACGTGTTCCTGATGGGGGACAATCGCGACGACAGCCTCGACAGCCGCTTCGCCGCCTATCAAGGGGGCATCGGCATGGTCCCAACGGAAAACCTGATCGGCCGTGCCTCCATCACCTTCTGGTCGACCGACGGCGGCGCGTCCTGGTTCAAGCCGTGGACCTGGTTCTCTTCGCTTCGCTCGCACCGCGTCGGCAACGGCTACACGGGTGCCGCCGAGTGAGCGACGAGATCGCGACATTCGTTCGCCGCCAGCTTGGCCACACGGCGAAGGACATTGGCCTGTTCGAGCTTGCGCTTACACATTCGAGCGTTGCTGGCCGCTCCAGCTATGAGCGGCTAGAGTTCCTTGGCGACCGCGTTCTGGGAATGGTCATCGCGCACGCCCTCTATTCCCGCTATCCGAATGAACCGGAGGGGAATCTTTCCAAGCGCTACAACGGGCTGGTCGACCGTTCGACGTGCGCGGAAAATGGCCGCGAGATCGGCCTTCCCGCCTTCATTCGCCTGGGCAAGCAGGCTCGCGAGGACCGAGCCAGCGAGAGCGACAATGTCGTTGGAGATGTGATGGAGGCCTTAATCGGCGCCCTGTTCCTCGACGGCGGATACAAGGCCGCCGAGCGCTTCATCCTGAGGATGTGGGAACCGGACCTGGAGGTGCAGCGCCGCGCCCCGCAACATCCGAAATCGGCACTTCAAGAATTGGCCGCCGCACGTGATATGAAGCCGCCGGTTTATGAAGTCGTGTCGCGCACGGGCGCGCATCACGCGCCGCAATTCACCGTGAAGGTCTCGGTGCCAAAACTCGGCGAAGCAACGGCCGAAGGAACGAGCAAGCAGGAAGCCGAGACGGCGGCGGCGGCGGCACTCCTAGCGCAACACCAATGACCGAAGTCGCGACGAGAGCCGGGTTCGCTGCCGTCATCGGGGCACCCAACGCGGGAAAATCGACCCTGGTAAATGCGCTCGTCGGCCAAAAGGTCGCGATCGTTTCCCCGAAAGCACAGACGACGCGAGCCCGTCTCATGGGCATCGCGATCGAGGGGTCGGCGCAAATCCTGTTGGTCGATACGCCGGGCATCTTCCAACCCAAAAGGCGGCTCGATCGGGCGATGGTCGCCGCCGCCTGGAACGGCGCGCAGGACGCCGACCTCGTCCTGCTGGTCATCGATGCGTCCCAGAAGGCCAGGGATGACTTGCTGGAGGGGCTTTCAGATCGGCAGCACCCGCTGTTCCTCGTCCTCAACAAAATCGACCTGGTGAGGAAGGAAAACCTCCTCGCCTTGGCTGCCGACCTGACCGCGCGCCTGAACCCCGACGCGGTCTTCATGATCAGCGCCACAACGGGCGACGGCGTCGCCGAGGTCAAGCAGTCGCTGGCGTCCGCAATGCCGGAAGGTCCGTGGCTTTACCCGGAAGATGAAGTCTCCGACGCGACCGACCGAATGATCGCCGCCGAGCTGACGCGCGAGCAGATCGTGAACCGGCTTCACCAGGAGCTGCCCTACGCTACCGCAATCGAAACTGAGACCTGGGAGGACCGCCCCGACGGATCGACCGAGATCCGCCAGCAGATCCTGGTCGAGCGGGACAGCCAGAAGGCGATCGTCATCGGCAAGGGCGGGCGCCGGCTAAAGGAAATCGGCGCGTCCGCGCGGGCCGAGATTGCCGAGCATCTCGGCCGTCCCGTGCACCTGTTCCTTCACGTCAAGGTCAACCCGCGCTGGGACGAAGACCGCGGCCTCTATCGAGAGATCGGGCTCGAGTGGGCGGACTGAAGTAGCTCGTCCACCCAGGCCGGGACTAGCTCGCCTGCCCGTCCGACGCGGCTCTCCTCGAATAAAAAGCTGCCGAGGCTTGGCTCCAAATTGATCTCCAGCGTCCTTGCGCCGCAATAGCGCGCCGTCTGGACGAAGCCGGCGGCGGGATAGACTGCGCCCGACGTCCCGATCGACACGAACAGGTCGCAGCGCTGCAGCGCGTCGTCGATCCGCTCCATGTCGTAGGGCATCTCTCCGAACCAGACGATGTCCGGCCGCACACGACCCTCAACGCCGCAGCTCGGGCAAGTCGCGCCTTCTCCCATCGGTCCCGACCATTCGAACCGCTGATCGCACGCCAGGCACCAGCCGCTGGTCAGCTCGCCATGCATGTGCAGCAGCCGCTTCGATCCGGCGCGCTCGTGGAGGTCATCGACATTTTGGGTGACGAGCAGCAGCTCCCCCGGCCACGCTGCGTCGAGCCGCGCCAGCGCCTCGTGGGCGGCATTGGGCTGGACGATGCCAAGCTTCTCCCGCCGCGCATCGTAGAAAGCGTGAACCAGCGCCGGATCGCGGCGATAGGCTTCGGGCGTGCAGACATCCTCGACCCGATGCCCTTCCCATAGGCCATCGGGCCCCCGGAACGTGGCGAGGCCGCTCTCTGCCGACACGCCAGCGCCGGTCAAGATCACGATGTTGCTTATAGCCATGCGCCGACCGTAGTGAGCGAATCACGATGAGCGAAGCCCGCATCCGCATCGGCATCGGCGGCTGGACCTACGCGCCTTGGCGCGGCAATTTTTATCCAGAGAAGCTGCCGCAAGCGAAAGAGCTTGAGTACGCCTCGAGTCAGTTGGGGGCGATCGAGATCAACGCGACCTTTTACGGCCGCCAGAAGCCAAAGAGCTGGGAAAATTGGGGCAAGACCGCGCCGGAGGGCTTCCAGTTCGCCATCAAGGGCTCGCGCTATTGTGTCAGCCGCTCGAAGCTCGCTGAAAGCGCCGACAGCATCGCCAATTTCTTCGGACAAGGCTTCGGTGTGTTGGGACCTAAACTGGGCCCGATCCTATGGCAGTTCGCGCCGTTCAAGCGGTTCGATCGCGATGATATCGCGGGTTTCATCGATCTCCTTCCGGAGACTGTCGACGGGATCGGCCTGCGTCACGCAATCGAGCCGCGGCACAAGAGTTTCGACGATGAGGAATTCTTCGGCCTCTGCCGGGCTCGGAACATCGCCATCGTCTTCGAGGATTCCGCCGATTATCCGCTTATCGAGGCGGATACCGCCGACTTCACCTACGCGCGTCTGCAGCGGATGAGCGAAGACGTGCCGACAGGGTACGACTCCGGCACACTCGATGGCTTCAAGGTCAAAGCCGAGAAATGGCGCGAACGGGGCGACGCCTACATTTTCATGATCAACGGCGCGAAAGTTCGCGCTCCGGCGGCCGCCTTGGCGCTGCAGCAACGTCTGGATCTAGGCGCCTAGCGCAGCGTCAGCACCTCACGTGATAGTTGTAGTGCGCGTAGCCGTGGGAATCGACCCAGTAGCAGTAACCGTGGGCATTGCGGTGATAATGGTGGTCGGCAACGACCGCACCGATGGTACCGCCAGCCGCGGCGCCGATGGCTGCTCCGGCGGCATTGCCGAGGCCGGGAATGGCCGATCCGGCAACTAAACCGACGCCGGCGCCGATCGCCGCTCCAGTCGCAACGCCGCCAGCTACGTGATTGTTATAATAGGGGTCGCTCGTACAGCTGCTTAGCGGAACTGCGGTCGCCAACGCGGCCATGATCAGCAGAGGTCTCATGAGCATCCTCCTGGGTCGCTCCACCCCGCCCGCTTCGACAACAGTCGGACCATCGTAGTCCGGGCGATTCGCTTTCGAATGGGCAAATGCCCTGATGAATGCTGTTTCGCCGACAGCAGTCCTCTTCCTGCCGATAATTTCAGCGACCCGACGTAACCGCTGCGCCACCAGTCCGCGTTTAATTTGCGTTAAGATTTAATCTCTGCTCTACGCTCGGTCGGAACGACGCCGCTTTGTGCGGGCGTCCCGCCTGTTTCGGCGACGCCGTTCCCTAACAGCGGGCAGCAGGGGGCTGGCCGCATAGTCGGGGATACAAACAAATGCGCAGAATTATGCTCGGTGCGGTTGCCGCCGCCACCATTGTGCTCACTTCGGTGCCGGCGTGGGGCCAGGAACTGCCCGTGAAGAGTGGCGATTATTGGGACGTCGCCGCGATCACCGTCGATGACGGCCACATGCCCGATTACATCGACTTCCTTGCAAGCCAGTATCGCAAGCAAAATGACTTTTCGAAGTCGAAGGGCTGGATCAAGGACTACAAGATCTTCTCGAACATCAACGCGCGAGACGGCGAGCCGGATCTCTACCTCGTGACGGTCTTCGATCACATGCCCACTTCGGCTGAGGAGATTCAGCGCGAGAAGGAAATGAACGCGTTCATGGCGCAGACTACTCGCCAGGGTGCCGCGGGGAGCGCCCATCGCGCGACCTATCGCAAGCTGCGTGGCGACATGCTTCTGCAAGAAATGCTTTTCGCACGCTAAAAGAGGATCGGGAGCGCTGCCGTTGCGCGGCGCTCCGCGTTTCGCCATGACATGGGCGGCATGCGCACCGCCGACCAGCCAATTCGCATCAGCCTGATCGCCCCCGACGGGCGCATGGGCAAAGCCATCGCGACTGCCGTCGCCGAGGATAAGCGTTTCTGCATCGACCAGGATCATGGCGACGTCATCGTCGACTTCTCCGCTCCCGCCGCCCTGGAAAGCAGCCTCGAGCGGGCCGTGTCGGCCGGCATCCCCATCCTGATCGGAACGACGGGGCTGGACGAAGCTGCAGATCACCGGATCGCGGGAGCGTCGAAGAACGTCGCGGTACTTCGCGCGGCCAATACGTCGCTGGGCGTTGCCTTGCTCAATGACCTCGTCGAGCGCGCCGCGCGGGTGCTCGGGCCGGACTGGGACGTCGAAATTGCTGAAACCCATCACCGCATGAAGACCGACGCGCCGTCAGGAACCGCATTGTCGCTCGGCGAGGCTGCGGCGAAGGGCCGCCGCGCCCCGCTCGACGCCGAACGCGGCCGCGACGGGACCGGCCTCAACCGCAAGCGCGGATCGATCGGCTTCGCCAGCCTGCGCGGCGGCACGGTCGCAGGGGACCATGACGTAATGTTCCTCGGAGCGGACGAGCGCCTGATCCTGTCGCATCGCGCCGAAAACCGCATGATATTCGCGCGTGGCGCGCTTGCCGCCGCCGCCTTCCTCGCGGGCAAGCCGGCGGGCCTCTATTCCATGCGGGACGTCATCGGGGCCGAGTGAGTCAGGCGCAGCCGACCTCATCCGGTCTAGCCCGTCGACTGGGCGTGTTCGACGCGACCATGCTCGTCATGGGCGGGATCATCGGCTCGGGAATCTTCGTCACGCCGGCCGAGGTCGCCCGTCACGTCGATACGCCCTTGCTCATCGTCGGGGTGTGGGTCCTCGGAGGGATCATCGCCCTCGCGGCCTCCTTCGTTTACGCAGAGCTGGCCGCTCGGCGCCCCGAGGTCGGGGGCCAATATGCTTACCTTCGCGACGCTTATGGCCCGATGCCGGCCTTCCTTTACGGCTGGGCGTTGTTGCTGGTGATCCAGTCAGGCGGCATGGCCGCAGTGGCGATCACGTTCGCGCGCTATTTCGGCAACCTGGTGCAGCTGCCGGTGGCTGACAGCATCGTTGCAGTCGCTGTCCTGGGCTTGCTCACACTCATCAATTGCCTGGGGGTCCGGTCAGGCAGCAACGTCCAGAACGTGCTGATGCTACTCAAGATCTTGGCAATCGCCGCGCTTGTGCTGGCAGGCTTTTGGCTCGCCCCGGCGTATTCAGCGGCACCGGCGATCGCCGCCACCCAGTCGCTATCTACGGTAGCGGCGATCGGCGCCGCGATGACGCCTGTGATGTTTTCCTATGGCGGCTGGCAGACGTCGAGCTTCGTCGCGGGGGAGATGCGCGATCCGCAGCGCGACCTCGCGCGCGGGCTGTTGCTCGGCGTTCTCGGCGTTGTGCTGCTCTACACCGCGGTCGCCTTTGTCTGCGTGCATGCGCTTGGACCAGCCAGGCTCGCGGCATCAAAAACTCCGGCGACCGACGTCATGAGCCTGGCCCTTGGCGACAAGGGTGCGACGTTCATCGCGATCGGCATCGCGATTTCCGCGCTCGGCTTCTTGAGCCAGGGTATGCTGACCGCGCCTCGGGTCTATTTTGCAATGGCCGAGGATGGGCTGTTCTTCCGCGGCGTCGCACAGGTCAGCTCGGCAACCCGAGTTCCCGTTGTCGCGATCGTACTGCAGGGTACCGCCGCGGCCGTCATCGCCTTGTCCGGCACGTTCGGGCAGATCCTGAGCTACGTCGTTTCGGTCGATTTCATCTTCTTTGGCCTGACCGGAGCAGCGCTGTTCGTCTTCCGTCGGCGCGATCCCGGGCAAGAGGTTGCCTTCAAGGCGCCGCTGCATCCGTTCACCACCGGCCTGTTTGTCATTGCCTGCGCAATCACCGTCATCGCCACGGTATGGAACAATCCAGTCAACAGCCTGATCGGCTACGCCATCCTTGCTGCCGGTGTCCCGGCATGCCTGTACTGGCAACGTAAGAACAGAGCCCTCTCCGTATGAGGACAATGAAGTCCGACTACATGCACTGGGCCAAGTTCAAAGCGCCGGTGCGCTATGCGCTTACCACCAGCGAAGTGCCGCATTTCCGGATGGACTCGCTCCCGCTCAGCGTGGCCGACCTCGACATGGATGGGGCGAGCCACCCGCGCTACGCCGCGCTGCGCGAAAGGATCGCGGTGCGCTACGGCGTCGCCATCGAGCAGGTTGTCGCCGCCGACGGGACGTCAATGGCCAATTTCCTCGCCATGGCGACGCTGATCGAGCCCGGCGACGAGGTGCTGATCGAGCACCCCACCTACTCGCTGTTGCTGGAAGCGGCTTCGTTTCTCGGCGCCGACATCAAGCGCTTTGAACGCAAGGCATCGGATGCATTCCGCCTCGACGAGGCGATGGTGCAATCCGCGATGTCGGACCGAACGAAGCTCATCGTCGTGACCAATCTCCACAACCCCAGCGGCGCGCTGGCCGATGAGACGGAGCTGCGCGCGATTAGCGAGCTCGGGGCAAAGCTACTGGTCGATGAGGTCTATCTCGATGCAGCGGTGCCGCCGCGGCGCACCGCCATCCACCTCGGCCCGCAATTCGTCTGCACCAACAGCCTGACAAAAGTGTACGGTCTCAGCGGACTCCGTTGCGGATGGATCTTGGCCGAGCCCGGCCTCGCCGAGCGCATGTGGCGCCTCAACGACCTCTTCGGCGTGAACCAGGCGCACCAGGCCGAGCGGCTTGCCTGCATCGCGTTTGACAGCATCGACGAGGTGATCGGCGACGTCCCTTCGATGCTTGAGCGGAACCGCCTCATCTTCAATGGCTTCATCGCTGATCGACGCGACCTGGAATGCGCACGGGCCGAACACGGGATAACTGCCTTCCCGCGCTGGAGGGGCGGCGACACCCAGCGTCTCGATGACCGCCTTCGCGAGCATCACGATACTTCAGTCGTCCCTGGCCGCTGGTTCGAGATGCCCGACCATTTCCGTGTCGGTTTTGGCCTGCCGACGGACGATTTTGAGGAGGGGTTGGTTCGGCTTGGTCGCGCGCTGGATGAGCTTCAATGAAGCGCGAGCAGGTTTTCGAATTCTTCCGCCGGCTGGCGGAAGCCAATCCCTCGCCGACAACCGAGCTCGAATCGGGCAGTCCCTACCAGCTTTTGGTCGCCGTCGTGCTTTCCGCACAGGCGACGGACGCCAGCGTCAACATCGCGACGCGCCCCTTGTTCGGACATATCAAGACGCCGCGACAAATGGTTGATTTCGGCGAGGATGATTTGCGTGATGCGATCAAGACGATCGGGCTGTTCAATACCAAGGCGAAGAATGTCATCGCGCTCAGCCAGGCGCTGATCGACCATCATGGCGGCGAAGTTCCACGCACTCGCGAAGAATTGCAGGCTCTGCCCGGCGTCGGCCGCAAGACCGCTAATGTCGTTCTCAACACGGCTTTCGGCGAGGAGACCTTTGCGGTCGACACTCACGTTTTCCGAGTCTGTAATCGCACCGGTTTGGCGCCGGGAAAGACGGTCGACGAGGTCGAGGCAAAGCTCGAGAAAGTCGTCCCCCAGCCGTTCCGGCGCGACGCCCACCACTGGCTGATTCTGCACGGCCGCTACACCTGCAAGGCGCGGCTGCCAGAGTGCTGGCGCTGCCCGGTGATCGATCTCTGCCGCTACAAGCCAAAGACCCCGCCCCCGGAGGAGCGGGCTAAATCCAGCGCCGCTCGAACCGCGAGCCGAGCGACGTCAAGAGCTCGTACTGGGCGAGGCCGGACTGCTTCGACGCCGAAGGCAAGTCGTAGTCGATCTCGACCCAATCGCCTTCCTTGAGTCCGGGCGCGGCGTCGACCCCGACCGCGATCAGGTCCATCGACACTCGGCCCAGCACCGGCAGCGCATATTCCCCGGCAAAGGCCGATCCGTGCGAGGAGAAGCCGCGCAGATAGCCGTCGGCATAGCCGATGTTGAGGATCGCGGCTTCCGTGTCCTCCTTGGCGGTGAACGTTGCGCCATAGCCGCAGGTCTCGCCTTCCGGGATCGTCCGCCTCTGGACGATCTGCGTCTCGACCCGAGCGACCTGGCGGATGTTGCCCTCGGCTTCCGCACGGGGAACACCGCCGTAGAGCGCGAGACCAGGGCGAACGAGGTCGAAGCTGTAGTCGCGGCCGAGGCAGATGCCGGCCGAATTGGCCAATGAATAGCGCTTCGCCTGCACCGCCGATGCGACCGCGCGAAACCGCTCCAGCTGCATAGCATTCATCGCCGTGTCCTCGTCGGCACAGGCGAGGTGACTGTGAAGCGTGTCGATTGACGAACCGTCGAGCTCGCCGATTTCCGTCGGGCGAAGGCCGAGGCGGTTGATGCCGGTATCGATCATCACGTCGCAAGGTTTGCCAGGCGCGACCTGCTTCCAGCGGGCGACCTGCTCGACCGTGTTGAGGCAAGGCCGGGCCGGCAACTTCAGCGCAGCATCGACATCGCCGGGTCCAACGCCGTGAAGCACGACGAGGCTGATGTCCTGCGGCAGATTCCCGAGCGCCTCGGCCTCTGCCCAGGTCGAGACGAAAAAGTCGCGGCAACCGGCTTCGATCAGGGCTTCTGTGGTTTCGCGAGCGC
>Ga0207644_10001831_pt1 | contig 13810 bp, 19 predicted proteins | sample KBSS73metaG_FD_184326 | JGI IMG/M metagenome (GOLD analysis project Ga0207644, IMG submission 184326) | Switchgrass rhizosphere microbial communities from Kellogg Biological Station, Michigan, USA - KBS S7-3 metaG (SPAdes) (version 2) | ecosystem: Host-associated > Plants > Roots > Rhizosphere... | reverse complement strand
CGGCGACCGCGACCGTGGCGACCAGTCCCAGCACGATCCCGGACAGCATCCTGCACATGGCACCCTCCATTCGATCGTCGAATGGAGCGCGAATAGGCGCGTCGCGGTGAAGCGGCGGTGAGGGCCTCGGCGGCCCGCGCGCCTCAGGCCGCCGTGCGGTCCGGCGCCAGTGCGCGCATGCGCCACGCGATGCCCGCGCCGTTGACGAGGTAGAACGCCACCAGCGTGGCGGCGATGCCCAGCGTCAGCGGACTGGCGTTCTGCGCGGCATTCGCAGCGCCCTGGGAAAACGCGCCGCTGCCGTACCGCCACGCGAGCCGCGCGACCAGCAGCAGCGAGAGCGCGCCGCCGATCCACGGATTGGGCGTGTACCAGCGCGCGCCATCGACGGCTTCCACCTGCGTGTGCAGCACGGCGAACGCGCCGAGCGCGCCGCCGGCCACCAGGCCCACCACGATCGCGAGCGCGACGCCCGCCACCGGCAACGTTGCCGCAGCGAACAGCAACCCCGCGCACGCCAGCGCCAGCAGCGCCATCCGCACGTATGTCCGCGTCGAGTGGTACGGCTGCTTTCCGAAGCTGCGACGGATGCGCCGCACGTAAGCGAAGCCGACGGCGACGGTGAGCAGCAGCGGCGACAGCGTGGAGGGCGCGATGGGCGTCATGGTCGGATGGAAAGTGGATCCACTTTCCATCCTAGCGCTTCACGGCACGCCGTGCCGCCGTCACTCCGCCCGCGCGTGACTCAGGCCGGAATGCGCCGGTCGTATTCGCCGTACAGGCGGCTCCAGTGGTCCCAGAACGGTTCGGACGACGTGCCGCCCGCCATGCGCGCGGCCAGCACGTCGAGGTGCGAATGCCAGCCGGCGCCGACCTTGAGCAGCGTCGCGTGGTCGGGCAGGCGGCGATGGGTGATGGTGAGCCGCACCGACTTCCCCCGCGGTGCAAGTTCGAACGTCACCTCCGCGCCGCGGCCCCAGGTGAAGACGAGCCGGTGCGGCGCGTCGACCGCGACGATCGTGCTCTGCATGCGGTGCTCGGCGTCGAAGCCGTCGGGGCGTCGGCCCGGCGGATCGGTGAGTTCGTCGTTGCGCCACACCAGTTCGAAGGGCGCGCCTTCGCGCAGGTCCATGTCGCCGGAAGCGAGCCATTGCCGGCGCAGGTTGCCGTCGGTGAGGTAGGCCCACACGCGGTCGATCGGGCCGGGCAGCACGCGTTCGATGCGCACGGTGTCGGCGGCGGTGAGGGTGGCGAAATCGGCGTCGGGTATGTCGTGGACTGCGAGGTTCATGGCGTCTTCCTCCGTGGGGGACGGGATGTGCGGACGGACTTCTTCTTTGCCGCGGGGCGCGCGGCGTCTTCGGCCTTCAGCAGCGCCTCGAGGGCATCGAGCCGGCTGGTCCAGAACTTCTCGTAGTGGCGGATCCATTCCGCACCGGCGTGCAGCGGCCGCGCGTCGAGCCGGCACAGGTGCACGCGGCCCTGGACCTCGCGGCGGATCAGGCCGGCGCGCTCGAGGACCTGGATGTGCTTGGACGCACCGGCCAGCGAGATGTCGAAGGGCGCGGCGAGCTCGCCGATCGTGCGCGGCTGCTTCGACAGGTCGCGCAACATCGCGCGGCGGGTGGGATCGGCGAGCGCGCCGAACACGGCATCGAGGCGGGAGGATTGTTCAACCATGCGGTTGACTATACGCGGGCGGTGGCGATTGTCAACCAATTGGTGAAATATTTTTCGGCGGGCTGCCCGGCGGTCGCCGGGCAGCGGCCTTTACGTCACTCGCCCGCTTCGACGCCACGCCACAGCAGCCCGCCGACAGCGAGGTTCCACAGCAGCTGGGCGCACAGCACGGCCAGCAGCGAGGCCATGCTCATGCTGGTGGCCGACGTCGCCAGCAGCGCAAGCACCAGCGCGCTGGACAGCAGGCCGATGCCGCCGACCGCGCGCGACGCGCCCGCACGCTGCAGCAGCACGAGCGACCACGCCAGCGTCCCGACCGCCTGCAGCACCCAACCGAGCTTGGCGAGGTCGTTGAGGATCACGCCGAGGTAGTGCACGAGGTCGAAGGCGAATGCGACGCGCGTCGCGACGCCGGTGCCCGCATCGATCGCGACGTGCGGCGTGACGAAGCCGTCGAACAACGTGGCGAGCAGCATCGCCATGCAGCCGAACAGATACACCGCGAGGCCGCCCAGCACGACGCCGCGCTGCAGGCCCAGGCGGCGCGCGAGCACTGCGTGGCCGTAGGCATAGGCGCACACGCTGGCCATCGCGACGCCATGCACCCACGCCTTCAGGGTGGCGAGCCGGGCGATGCCGGCGAGGATCTCGGCGGGCGTGCTGCCGCCGCCGCTGTGGTCGAGCGCGACGAAGACGGTGGACACCACGGTGGCGGCGGCGATGGCCACGCCGGCGGAACGGGTGGCGGAGGCGGTACGGGGGAGCGGAAGGGAAGCAGCGTGCACGGGTCGTCCTGTCGGCGCATGCGATTCATGCGGGGCCGCAGGTTGGTGGACGACCGTTGGCCGCCTGCACGCGGACGATGAAGTTTTGTAAAGCGCGCGCCGCCACCCGGCTTACAAATCTTTACGAACGCGCCATCGACGCTGAAAGGCCACCGCGCATCGTGCGTCCTGCCCGCAATCGGCGGGATCGCCTGGAGGTTCCACCCATGACACACGCTACCCCGTCCAAGCGTTCGCATACCGCCAGCAAGGCGCTGGCCGTGGCACTCGCGTTCTGCCTCGGCGGCGCCACCACCTACTTCGCCACCGCACCGTCCGCCCTGGCCGCGACCGTGGTCGCGGGCATCGACGGACCCAGCTGGATGGCCCGGATGCACGGCCACACGCCTGCCGAGCTGCACGCGCATTTCAACGAGGTGCTGACGACGGCCGGCGTCGACGACGCGCGCAAGCAACAGATCAGAACGATCGTCACCGGCGCCATGCAGGCCGAACACGCCGACATGCGCCGCTACCACGCCACGTGGGGTGCGTTGCAGCAACTGCTGGCGGCGCCGCAGATCGACGAAGGCGCCGTCGAAAAGCTCCGCGCCGAGCAGGACGGGCTCTTCGTCGACACCAGTCGACGGATCTCCGAGACGGCCGTGCAGATCGCCCGCACCCTCACCCCGGCGCAGCGCCAGGCGTTGTCCGCCGAGATCGACCGCAGGATGGCCAGCGGGCATCATGCCCACGACTGAGGCATCGCACCGGTGGTCGCGCACGAGCGACCACCGGTGTCGCCGGACGGGCCCATGGCGCAACGCATCCTGATCATCGACGACGACGTGCGCCTGTGCCGCATGCTCGAGCAGTACCTGGTGCAGGCCGGGTACGAGGTGACCTCGCGCCATACGGCGGCCGATGGCCTCGCCGAACAGCGACGGCTTGCGCCGGACGCGATCATCCTCGACATCATGCTGCCGGACGCGAGCGGGCTCGACGTGTGCACGCGCCTGCGCGACGCGGGTGCGCCGCCGATCGTGGTGCTGAGCGCACGTGGCGATGCCACCGACCGCATCGTCGGACTGGAACTCGGCGCCGACGATTACCTGCCAAAACCCTTCGAGCCGCGCGAACTGCTCGCGCGCCTGCGCACCGTATTGCGCCGGGGCACGGCGCCCGCGCATGCGGTGCTGCGCTTCGGCCGCCTCGAGATCGACCGCGACGCGCGCCAGGTCCGCATCGACGGCGAGGAACGCAGCCTGACCGCATACCAGTTCGACATCCTGCTGGCGCTGGCCGAACGTGCGGGCCGCGTGGTCAGCCGCGCGCAGCTGCTCGATGCGCTGCGCGGCGGCGCGCAGGACGCCTTCGACCGCAGCATCGACGTGCACGTCTCCGGCATCCGCGCGGCGATCGAGGACGACCCGAAGCATCCGCGCCGCATCCTCACCATGCGCGGCGTCGGCTACCTGTTCGCGCGCGTGCAGGACGAGGGCGGCATGCAGGATGAGGGCGGGGCGTGATCCGGCGCCTGTACCTGCGCATCTACCTGGCGACGCTCGGCGCGCTCGCGACGGTCGTCGGCCTGTTCGCGCTGGCCTGGCATTTGGCGTACGGCCAGCCCGAAGGACGACAGGTGCTGGCGCACCTGCACGCGATGGCCATGGTGCATGTCGACGGCCTGGCGATCATCGGCATCGTGGCGACCGCCGTCGCGCTGGCGATGTATCCGGTCGTACGCCGGCTCACGCGCGGCTTCGACGCGCTCGCGGCCAGCATGCAGCGCTTCGGCGCCGGCGACCTCGCCGCGCGCGCGCCGGTCGCGGGCGTCGACGAAGTCGCGCGGCTGGCCAGCACCTTCAACACCATGGCCGATCGCGTCGGCGCGCTGCTCGAGGCGCACGGCCGCATGCTCGCCAACGCCTCGCACGAACTGCGTTCGCCACTGGCGCGCATCCGGATGGCGATCGAATTGCACGCGACGACGCCGAGCGACGAGTGGCTCGATGGCCTCCGGCGCGACTGCGCCGAAATCGACGGCCAGCTCGAGGAGATTTTGCTCGCCAGCAAGCTCGACACCGTCGGTCGCGGCGTCGACGAGGATGTCGACCTCGCGGCGTTGCTCGCGGAGGAATGCGCGCGCCTGGACGTGCCGTTCGACGCGGTCCCCGTCGACGTGCGCGGCGATCCGCGGCTGCTGCGCCGCGCGCTGCGCAACCTGCTCGAGAACGCGGTGAAACATGGCCAGGCGGAGGTCGCCGCCAGGCTGCGACGCGACGGCGCGGACGCGCTCGTCGACGTCTCCGATCGCGGCCCCGGCATTGCCGACGACGAACGCGAACGCATCTTCGAACCGTTCTACCGTCCTGCGCAGTCGAGCGAAACCGGCAGCGGCTGGGGACTTGGCCTGGCGCTGGTGCGACAGATCGCGACGCAGCACCATGGCCACGTGCGTTGCCTGCCACGCGACGGCGGTGGCTCCGTGTTCGAACTGCGGTTGCCTGCGAACATGGCCACGATCGCGCAATGAATTGTCCGCCGCTTCCTCGTGCCTGACAGGAGACCGCATGACGACCCGCCCGCTGCACGATGCGCCGCTTCCGGTCCGCCTGCGCCTGGCCGCGCTGTGGACCAGCGTGATGTTCTGCTACCTCTACGCGGATTATTTCGGCCTCTACATCCCCGGCCGCATGCAATCGATGCTGCAGGGGCGGATGGGCCCGCTCGGCCCGACCACGCAGGGCGTGCTGCTGTTCACCGCGGCGATGATGGCGATCCCCAGCCTGATGGTGGTGCTTTCGCTGGTGCTGCCGGCGCGCGCCTGCCGCTGGGCCAACGTGGCGGTCGGCGCGCTCTACACGGCGATCATCCTGCGCACCATGTGGGACTGGGCGTTCTACGTGTTGTACGGCGTGATCGAAGTGACGCTCACCGGCGCCGTCGTGTGGAGCGCGTGGCGCTGGCCGAGGGCGGTGGACGGAAGCACCCGCACGACAGCCGGCTAATCCTTCCGTCGCCGTGGCGTGCGCCCTGGGCGGACGCGCGTCCCGGAGCCCGCCTTGCGCAGGATGCGGCGGAACGTCGGGCATTCCATGTGGCTGGGCGCCGGGCACGCGGCGGCATGCCGCAGGCCGTCGCGCAGGACGCGCAAGCGCTCGATGGTGGCGTCGAGTTCGTCGGCCTTGCCGGCCAGCGCGCGCCGGTCGATGCGCGGGCGGCCGTCGGGCGCGAACATCATCGCGATCTCGTCGAGCGAAAATCCCGCCGTGCGCCCCACCGCGATCAGCGCCAGCCGTCCCACCACGTTGGCGTCGAACACGCGCCGCAGGCCGTGGCGGCCGATCGACCTGATCAGGCCCTTGTCCTCGTAGTAGCGCAGCGTCGATGCCGGCACGCCGGCGCGTCGCGCCACTTCGGCGATGTCGAGCTCGCCCATCCACTTGACCTCAAGTCGACTTGAAGTGGCACTGTGCCCACTCCGCGATCCGCGGGCAACTTCGGAGACACCGGCCATGGCCCTCGCCCAGCGTGCCGACCAGGCCCAGGCGCAACTGTGGAACGGCGCGTCCGGACGCGCATGGGTCGATGCCCAGGCCGTGCTCGACGCGATGTTCCAGCCGTTCGAGGACCTGCTCGTGGACACGGTCCGCGAATCGTCCGCGCGCGAAGTGCTCGACTTCGGCTGTGGTACCGGCGGCACGACGCTCGCGATCGCACACGCGGTCGGTGACGGAGGCCGCTGCGTCGGCATCGACGTGTCGGCACCGATGATCGCCCGCGCCGAGCAGCGCGCGAAAGACGTCGCGGCGCGCGCCCACTTCGTGTGCGCGGACGCCGAGCGCTTCCCGTTCGCGCCGGCCCGCTTCGACCTGCTCGTGTCGCGCTTCGGCGTGATGTTCTTCGCCGACCCGGTGCGTGCCTTCGCCAACCTGCGCCACGCCACACGGGCGGGCGGCGCGCTGCACGCCTTCGCCTGGCGGAGTGCGTCCGAGAATCCATTCATGACGACGGCCGAACGCGCGGCGGCGCCGCTGCTGCCAGCCCTGCCCGCGCGCATCACGGGCGCGCCCGGCCAGTTCGCCTTCGCCGAGGAAGCGCACGTGCGCCGCATCCTCGCGGACAGTGGCTGGACCGACGTCGCCATCGCGCCGCTGGACGTCGCATGCACGCTTCCGGAATCCGCGCTGCTGTCCTACATCGGCCGGATGGGTCCGGTCGGCGTGTTGCTGCAGGAGGCGGATGCGGCCACGCGCGCGGATGTCCTTGCGACGGTCCTCCAGGCCTTCGCGCCGTACGTGGACGGCACCCACGTGCACTTCAGTGCGGCTTGCTGGCGCGTGACGGCGCGTGCATGACGTGCCTGGTGCCTGCGCGCGCTGCTCACCCCGGCGCGGACGCATCGACACCGAGCCGCTTCACGAGGCGCACCGCGTCGAGCACGCCTTCGTAGTAGCCCGGCACGCGGCCGGTGACACGGAACCCCTGCGCTTCGTAGAACGCGAGTGCATTCGGATTGTCGTCGCGGACTTCGACGCGCACGACGCGCAGCCCGGCCGTCACCGCGCAGGCCTCGAGCCAGGCGAGCAGGCGCCGTCCCAATCCCTGGCGACGGTGCGAGCGCTGCACGCCGAGCAGCACGAGATGGGCGGACTCGTCGCCGTACTCCATGATCCCGGCCGCCAGCACGCAGCCGCGCGACTGGATCACCGCGACGTTCGTCGAACGGCCCTGCAGCGCGGCGAGGATGCGGTCGGGCGTGTAGCGCCAGCCCAGGCCGTGCTCGATGGCATCGCGCGACAGCGCGGCGATGGCGTGGGCGTCGCGCGGCGCGGCGAGGCGGATGGCGGGGACTTCGAGCATGGCAGTCATCCGGCGGATGCGCGGCAATCGCCGAACATCAATTGCTGGTCATGGCGCGTCGCGCGGGAGAGCGCGCCGCCATCGTCGTACTCCAGTTGCACCAGCCAGCCGAAGATGTCCTCCGGCCATGTGCCGTGCAACAGCGATTCCGGTGCGCCGAGGCCTTCAACGAGCGCGGGCAGGTGCTTGTGGGTCCAGCACACCAGCGTGGTGCACTCGTCGTAACGGGCGTCCCCGCGCAGCTGTTTCACCAGTCGCCCGGTGTGTTCGTCGGACACGCTGGCGTCGACCTCGAGCCCCAGCGCGGCGGCCAGCGGTTCCAGCGTCAATCGCGAGCGCCGGCTGTCGGGCGCGTCCGCCGCCGCGACGAACCGCGTGGGTGCGTCGATCGCTTGCGAGCCGAGCCGGAGCGTCTGGAAATAGGCGACGTACGCGTGTGACCGCGCCTGTCCTGCGGGCGTCAGGCCAGCATCGTCCGGATCGCCGGATTTTTCGGCGTGGCGGATGACCAGCAGGGTGGCGGACTTGGGCATCGGAAGCGGGCCGTGCAGGCGCGGCCACTGTTCCCGATCGCATGTGCGGATGGCGTCATGGCGCGATGCTGCGCCGCAGCGGATGGATGACCGCTCCGATGCGGCCGCTGCGTTATGCGTGGCTCAGGGCAACACGATGTTGCGCACGATCTTCCACGCGCCGTCGGACTGCGCCTGCCACACCGTCAGGTAACGGCCGCCCTTCGTGACCGTCTTGCCCTGCCGCACCATGCTCACGTCCGCGCGGCCCGATTCGTAGGCGAAGTCGCCGTCGCGCACGAGGCTCTTCGAATCGATCGTGGTCGCGCTGGCAAGGCCGCCTTTCTGGAAGCCGTTGCGGTACATCGCCTCGATGGCGGCCCGCCCTTGCAGGGTCTTGCCGTCGGCGAGCACGAACAGCGCGTCGCCGGTGTAGGGCGCCGCGATCACCGCTGCATCGCCGGTTTTCATCGCTTCGGCCCATTCGGCATTGGCCTTGTGCACCGCGCTCTTCAACGCGGCATCGGAATCTGCCGCGACAGCGACCGCCGCGAACAGCAGCAGCGCCGCGCCGAGCAGGATGGCGTGCAGGGGATGGCTGCGCATTGGCTTCGACCTCGTCCGATGGATTGCCGGGACCGCACCCCGAAAGCGCGGCAGTCTAGACGCGAACGCCCGCGTGGATTTTGCCCGGGTTGCTGGTCGGCACAGCGTTCACGCGCGAGCTGGAGGCCGGTGGCCATGCCAGCCACGTGACGTCGTGCCGTCGTGAAACCACATGGACCTCAATCGCCATGGCGCCCGGTGACGAAGTCACGTGCACACGCAACGAAGGCGCGCAGCTTCGGCGTTTCGGATGCGCGCCGCGGGTAGTAGGCGAACAGCCCCGGCTCCTCGATGGCGGTGTCGGGCAGCAGCCACTTCAGGCGTCCTTCGCGGATTGCAGCGCGCGCAAGCGGCTCAAACACGTAGGCGATTCCCAGGCCGGCGAGCGCGAGGTCAAGCGCGAACAGCGGATCGGTCACGCGCGCGGGCCCGGACACCTGCAACTGCATGTCGCGTCCGTCCGACTGCACGTCCCACGCGTACACACCGCCGCTGCGCATGAGGCGATAGCCGATGCAGGCGTGATGGGCGATGTCGTCGAGCGACGTGGGCTCGCCACGACGCGCGAGGTACCTCGGCGATGCGACCATGATCGCCTTGAACGGTGGCGTCAGCCGGGTGGCGACCATGTCCTCCGCGATCATCTCGCCGAGGCGGATGCCGCAGTCGTAACCCTGCGCGACGATGTCGACCAGCGCATCGTCCGTCGTGACTTCGACCTCGAGCTCCGGATGCCGCGCATGCAGCTCGACCAGGAGCGGCGTCATCACGAGCGGCAACGCAACGCGCGGCGCATTGATGCGCAGCAACCCGCTCACGCGTCCCTGCAGCGAGCGCACCTGTTCGGTCGCCTCCTGCAGCTGATCGAGCGCCGCGCCCGCCTGGCGTACGAACGCTTCGCCCGCCTCGGTCAGGGCCACGCTCCGCGTCGTGCGTGCGAACAGCGGTCCCCGCAGGCGCTCTTCGACCAGCCGGACCGAATGGCTGACCGAGGACGGGCTCAGGCCGAGCTCGGCGGCCGCCGCGGCGAAGTTGCGGCGTCGGGCCACCGCGATCACCACCGGCAGGTGCAGCAGGATCTCGCGGTCCATTGTGCGGTTTGATCGAATGACCCGTCCAGATATTGCCGGATTATCAAACGAGGTCAACGTCGGCATGCTGTCCTCACCGGCGCAGCCCGCGCCTCGAAGGAATCCCGCCATGACCGCTTCGTCCCCCGCCACGCCCTCCTCCACCGCCCCGGTCTGGTTCATCACCGGCGCCTCCAGCGGTTTCGGCGAGGCCTTCGCGCGCTACGCGCTCGACCAGGGCTATCGCGTCGTCGCCACCGCGCGCGACGTCGGCAAGCTCGCCGCGATCGCCGCCCTCGCCCCCGAACGCGTCCTCGTGCACACGCTCGACGTGACCCGCGCAGGCGATGCGGAGGCCGCCATCGCCGCGACGCTCGCCCGCTTCGGCCGCATCGACGTCGTGCTCAACAACGCCGGGTACGGCATCGTCGGTGCGGTCGAGGAAACACCGGAAACGGAACTGCGCGCGCAGATGGAGACGAATTTCTTCGGCGCAGCCGCGGTGATCCAGGAGGTGCTGCCGACGCTGCGCCGCCAGCGCACGGGTGCGATCGTCAATATCTCCAGCCTGGGCGGCCAGCTGTCGTTCGCGGGCTTCTCGGCCTACTCGGCCAGCAAGTTCGCGCTCGAAGGCCTGTCCGAGGCGCTCGCGCAGGAAGTGGCGCCGTTCGGCATCAAGGTGCTGATCGTCGAGCCGGGACAGTTCCGCACCAACCTCGCCGGCGCCGCCATGCGCCACATGCCGGTGCTGGCGGCGTACCAGGACATCATCGGCGGCACGCGCGAATTCGCGCACGCGATGCACCACGCGCAGGCGGGCGATCCGTACAAGGCGGCACGCGCGATCGATGTCGCGCTGCAGAGCGACACTCCACCGTTGCGCCTGCAACTCGGCGAGGACGCCGTCGATGCAGTACGCGTGCATGCGCAGCAGTTGCTCGCCGACCTCGAACGCTGGGCGCCGCTCGCGCGCGACACCCGCATCGACACGCCTGCCGTTGCGTGATTGCCCCTGGAAGACCGGAGCCCGCCGCCTGGCGGGCTTCGTGCCGTCAGGCGCGCGAGCCCCTGCTCTTCGGTACGGCGTGCGCCGCGTTGTAGGCGATCGCCGCGCGCAGCAGCGCCTTGAGCGCGCGCTGGTCGATGCGGTCGCCTTCGTACAGGTCGATCGCGCGCCACTTGCCGCCGCCGAGGCCCGCGTTGAACAGCCCGTCGGGATCGGCGAGCTTCGCGCCGTGGAAGAAGGTGAGCTTCACCTTGTCCTTGTGCGGATTGGCGAGCGCGTACATGCCGTCGTGTGACCACACGGGCGTGCCCATCCATTTCCAGTCCTCGACGACGTCCGGATCGACCGCGTGGATGAGCGCGCGGATTTCCGCGAGGCGCTCGCCGCGCCAGTCCCCGAGGCTGGCGATCCTGCGGTCGATGCGCTCGGAAGCACTCAGGCCACTGGCCGGCGTTGCCGCCTTGCGCGGTCGCGCCGTCGTCGCAGCAGGCTTTTTCGCGACCTTCTTCGTCGCCGTCGCGGTCCGCTTCGTTGCCGTCTTCTTCGCCGTCGTGCCGGTCATGTGCCCGCTCCTCGTCAGCCGCGCCGCGCCTGCAGCATTTTCCATCCATTGCCCGATGGATCGCGGAAGCTCGCATCGACGTTGCCGTAGCGTTCGATCGGCTCCTGGGTGAACTCCACCCCGGCACCGCGCATGCGCTCGTACGCGGCGCGGCAGTCGTCGACCTGCAACACCAGCGGCGGCATCGCGCCTTTCGCCACGCACTCGCGCAAGGCCTGCGCGGTCGCCGCATCGACGGTCGGTGGCTGCGGCGCGAACAGGCCGAGCTGGAACGACGGCTGCTCCGGATGCTGCACCGTCAGCCAGCGGTAGTCGCCGTTGCGCGCGTCGGTATGCACGCGGAAGCCGAGCTTGTCGACATAGAACGCGAGGGCCGCGTCCTGGTCGTGGACGTACAACCCCACCACTGCAACGCCTTGCGTCATGGCATGTCCTCCGTTTCGGTGGCGCCATTCTGCGCGCCCTCTTCCCGGCGGCGCTTCTCCGAAACTGCGATGGTGAGGCCCGGCCGCAGCGCGGCGCTCACGTAGCAGGCCGGCGCTTCCGCCAGCGCGTGCGGCATCGCCCGCATGCGGGCGCGGAAGTCACCCGGACTCTCGCCCGTGATGTCGCGGAACGTGCGGCCGAACGTGCCGAGGCTGTTCCAGCCGGTCTGCAGGGCGATGTCGAGGATGGGCAGCGTGCTGTCGCGCAGCAGCGCCGTTGCGCGTTCGATCCGCCGCGTGAGGAGGTACCGGTGCGGCGGCACGCCGAACGCGTCCTTGAACATGCGGGCGAAATGTGCCGGCGACACGTGGCTCACCTGGGCCAGTCGTGCGACCGGCCAGGGCTCGTGCGAGGCCGAATCCATCCGGTCTTTCGCGCGCAGCAGCCGGCGCAGACGGTCGGGATCCGAGGCCGTGCTGCGTCCTGCTCCGTTTCCCTGCCCTGTGTCCATGCGCGGTCGAATCGATGGTCCGACGCCATTTTGCCTGCGCCGTCCCCGCGGCGGTGGCGATCGCGCTGTTTCAGAGTTGCGATTCGATCGGCAACATCCGTGCGATGGCGGCCCGGAGGCGGCGTCCGAAGGACGCGGGCGTCGACGTGGTGCTGCCCTTGTCGTCGGTCCAGCGGGTATCGCCGTGTTCGTCGAGGTCGACGTGCCAGGAATGGGCGGGCGCGCTCTTCTGCTCGAAGTAGGCCTGCAGTTCCCCGGCGAGCGCAGGGTCGGTCACCAGCACGCCCTGTTCGCAGTTGAGCGAGACCGAGCGTGGGTCGAGGTTGAAGGAGCCGACGAACGTCTCGTCGTCGTCGATCAGGACGGCCTTCGAATGCAGGCTTGCACCCGAGGATCCGGCCACGCTGATGTTGCCGCCGCTCCCCGGATCGGGCTTCAGTTCGTACGCCTGCACGCCGGCCTGCAGCAGGCGCGTGCGGTACTTGGCGTAGCCGGCATAGACCGCGGCGACGTCGTTGGCCGCCAGCGAATTGGTCAGCACGGCGACCTTGCGCCCGCTGACGGCGAGGTCGACGAGGGACCTGGCGCCTTCCTCCCCGGGCACGAAGTAAGGCGAAATCAGCACGACGCGCGCATGCGACTCGCGCATCGCCTGCGACAGGCCGCGCAGGACATCCGAACGCGTGTGCCGCGCATCGCCCAGGCGTGCCTTGAGCGGATCGTCGGCCAGGACCTGCCAGCGTTCGGTCCACTGCAGCGGCATCTCGCCGGCCACGAAGGCGGCGACCGCAGGATTGCCCGGCAACGTGGCGAGCCAGCGCTGCGATTCCGGGTCCCGCGCGCGACGCTCCAATCCGTCGCGCAGCGCGACCAGGTCTTCGGGCTTGCCACGATCGGGAAGCAGCGTGGCGATCGGCCAGACCGCCTCCGAATTCCAGTAGCGATCGAACGTACGACTGAGGTCGGAGACGACCGGACCGGCCACGGCAAGGTCGAGGTCGGTGAAGTTCATCTCCTCGCTCGCCGAGAAGTACTCGTCGCCGATGTTGCGCCCGCCCGAGATCGCGACGCGGTTGTCGGCGATCAGGTTCTTGTTGTGCATGCGGTGGTTGATGCGCGAGTAGGCGGTGAGCGCTTCGCCGATCTTGCGCAGCGGGCCACTGCGCGCGGCGAAGGGGTTGAACACGCGGACCTGGATGTTGGGATGGGCATCGGCGGCGGCCAGCCAGAAGTCGCGGCTGCGCGCGTCGAGGTCGTCGAGCAGGATGCGCACGTGCACGCCGCGGTCGGCGGCCGCGAGCACCTCGCGCGCGAGCAGGCGCCCGGTCACGTCGCTGTGCCAGATGTAGTACTGCAGGTCGAGGCTGCGCCTGGCGTTGCGCACGAGTCCCGCGCGCAGGGCAAAGGCGAAGGTGCCGTCGGGCACCAGCCGGAATCCGGACTCACCGGGATGCGCGGCAGTCAGGGGTAGAAGGCGCTGGTCCAGCGGCGCGTCGCCGCCCGCCGGAATCGTTGTCTCGGTGGGCAGCAGAGGACGCGGCGGCAGGCGCGCACATCCCGCGAGCACCAGCAGGCACAGCAACAGTGCCGGCAGCGCTCGGCATGGCGTGCGCATCGCCGAGACCCGGCTTCCCACCGGGTCACGTCCGCCCTGCGGCCATCCGCCCATGCTGTGCCTCACCGTGTTCCGCGCCGATCATCCAGAGGCCACGGAGCGCCGACCGTTCACCGGCCGTGGCGAAGACTCACGACGTCGCCGGTGTCGGGCCGGGAATCAGCCGGTCACGACATTCAGGATGTTGCCGTC
>Ga0207644_10001829_pt1 | contig 13817 bp, 3 predicted proteins | sample KBSS73metaG_FD_184326 | JGI IMG/M metagenome (GOLD analysis project Ga0207644, IMG submission 184326) | Switchgrass rhizosphere microbial communities from Kellogg Biological Station, Michigan, USA - KBS S7-3 metaG (SPAdes) (version 2) | ecosystem: Host-associated > Plants > Roots > Rhizosphere >... | reverse complement strand
GACCAGCAGTTTTGGGCTGGCGCCGAGCAGGGTCCGCGGGGCCGCGTCGCCGGGGGCGCTGACGTCCACGGCGAAGGTGTGGGCGCCCGGGTTCGCCCCCGCGAGCCTGCGCAGCAGCGCGGGCACGTCGACGGGCTCGGGCGCGGTGGCTTCCAGCCCACGGCCCAGCACCACCTTGCTCAGGCGCCCGGCGCGGATGCGGTCCAGCGCGCCGAGCACGCCGGCCTCGTAGTCCGCGGGCGCGGGCACCGGCTGCAGGTCCCACCGGACCTCGCCCGGCGCCGCGATGAGCGCGGGGAGGCCGGCCGGGGCCCGTCGCACCACCGCGGGCACGACGAGGCTGGCGGGCGCCCCGGGACCGAACCCGAGCGCCCCGACGACGACGGGATCGCGCACCCCGACGCGGCGGGCGTCGGCCAGCGCGGCGGCGACCGCGGCGCTGACCGGGCCGTCGTCCGTGCGGACGACGGCGTGCACCCCGTCGGCGAGCAGGGCACCGCGCGCCGACGAGTAGAAGAACGACCCGGGCAGGTAGGCCGCGAGCAGGTCCGCCGCGCGGTGCCGCGGCAGCGGCCGCCGGGCGGGCGCATCCGGGGCTGATCCGAGGGCCGAGTCTTCCAAGGCCGAGGTGGACATGGTTCCCTCCGTGGGGGGACGAAAGGTCGGTCAGGTGCCGAGGGTGGCGCCGCCGTCGACGGTGATCGACTGCATGGTCACGTGCCGGGCCGCGGGCCCGGCGAGGAACACGACGACCCCGGCCACGTCGGCGGGTTCGGCGAGGCGTTGCAGGGGGATGCCGAGCCGGTACTCGGCGGGCGTCCCGGCGATCACGCGGCCGCGGTCCGCCTCGGGATCGGCCCACATGCCGCGCAGCATCGGGGTGTCCGTGGAGCCCGGACAGACCACGTTGCACCGCACGTGCGGGGCCAGCTCCAGGCCGAGTGCGCGGGTGAGCGCGGCGGCGGCGGCCTTGGAGGCGGAGTAGGCGGCCATCCCGGTGCGCGGGGTCGCCCCCGCGTTCGAGCCGACCGTGACGATCGATCCGGCGCCGCGGGCGTACATCCGGCGCCCGACCGCGCGGCCCGCGTTCCAGACCCCGGTCGTGTTCACGGCGAGGCTGTCCACGAGCGCGCCGTCCGGCAGGTCGAGCAGCGGTCCGGTGCGCAGGATCCCGGCGACGTTCGCCAACGCGGTGAGCGGGCCGAGCTCGGCCTCCGCCCGCGCGACGGCGGCCTCGACGGCCGCGGCGTCGGTGACGTCGGCGAGGAGCGCGAGCCCGTCGACCTCCTTGGCCGTCGCCTCGACCGCGGCATCGCGGTCCAGCAGCGCCACGGGCGTGCCCTGCGCGGCGAAGGCGGCCGCGACCGCGGCCCCGATCCCCTGCGCCGCACCGGTGACGAGCGCGACCCCGGCGCTCATGCCCGGACCTCCCGCGGCTCGTTGGTCACGCGCCACAGCGAGCCGAGGCAGGCGACCAGGATCCCGGCCAGCACGACCCCGCCCAGCCCGTAGACCAGCAGGGCTGTGTCCGGTGCGAACCGGCCGCCGAGCAGGCCGGCCAGGACCGAGCCCACGGACGTCCCGACGACGACCTGGGCCTGCCACAGCGAGGAGATCCGGCCGCGCAGCTCGTCCGGCGTGTTCTGCTGCAGCACGGCGAACCGGAGGATGTCCGTGAGCGCCCGGCCGAGCCCGTGCGTGGCGAGCGCGACGACGGCGAGCACCAGCCCGCCCGCCAGCCCGAGCAGCGCGATGCCCGCGGACATGATCGCCACCGAGACCAGCAGCGCGATCCCGTTGCGCCGCACCGTGCCGGTCCAGCCGCTGGTCAGCGAACCGATCACGGCCCCGGCGGCCGGGGCGGCGTAGAGCAGCCCGAGGACCTGCGGGCCGGCGCCGAGGGTCTGGTCGACGTAGGCGGGCAGCAGCACGGTGGGGCCGCTGACCAGCATGGTGAGCAGGCCGACTACGAGCACCGCGCGCACCACCGAGTGCCGCCCGGCGAAGCGGAAGCCGGTGACCAGTGCCTTGAGCGGCTGCTCGTGCTGGGTGCCCGGGGCCGGGCTCGGCCCGATGCCGCGGATCAGCCCCACGGTGAGCACGGTCGCCGCGGCCGCGACGAAGTAGGTGGCGGCGATGCCGCCGGAGGCGATCACCAGGCCGGCGATCGCCGGGGAGGCCAGTGTGCCGATGTCCGTGGTGAGCGCGGTGAGCGCGCCCGCGGCGGCGAGCCTGTCCCGCGGGATGATCGTGGGGATGACGGCCATCAGGGCGGTCCCGCTGACGCCGCCCGCCAGCCCGTCGACCGCGCCGGCCACGTAGATCACGGCCAGGGCGGGATCGGGCAGCAGGGCGTTGATCCCGAGGACCACGAAGGCCAGGCCTGCGGCGGAGCGGGCCAGCTGGATCGTCCGCCGCCGTTCGAAGCGGTCCACCAGCACGCCGCCGGAGATGCTGCCCACGAACAGGCCGACGCCCATCGTGACCGACACCCCGGCGACGTGCAGGGACGACCCGGTGAGCCCGTAGGTCTGCGCCGGCACGGCGACCACGAGGAAACCGATCCCGAGCAGCGACACCAGCCGCGCGGTGAAGGCGAAGCGGAACGCCTTGCTCGCCCGCAGCGGCGTGAGGTCGATGACGAGCCCACCCAGCTTCATACGATCAGAACTCCTGGTCGATCACGGTCAGGGTGTTCGTGGCCCCGTCGAGGTCCGGCCGGTAGCTGGTGGCCGGGAGCTCGTGCAGGTTGCCGCTCCGGAAGGCCGGCAGCGAGCTGTACCGGGGGTCCGCCTCGAGCTGGTCCAGGGTCGGGCCGCCCAGGTTGATCACGAACAGGTTCGGCGCGCTCGCCACGGTGCCGAGCAGCTCCGGGCTGACCTCGAACGAGTCGCCGGACCCGAACAGCTGGGGGTTGCCCGCCTTGGCCAGGACGCCGTCGGGCTGGAAGCCCAGCGCGGTGAGCTGCTGGGGCAGCGCCGCGGTCTCGGGGACCAGGTACGGCTTGTCGGCAGGCAGCGACAGCAGCACCGCGAACGCGCCTTGCGGCACGGTGATGGCGGACCTGGTCTGGGCCAGCTTGTTCTCGTAGCCGGAGATCAGGCCGTCGACCTCGGCGCCCTTGCCGGACGCCTCGGCGACCCGGCGGAGCTGGTCCTGCCAGGCCGTGACGTTCTGCGGCACCAGGACGGTGGGCGCGATCGCCTTGAGCCTGTCGTAGTTCTCCTTGGCCTGCACCGCGGTGATGCCCTGGCCGCCCCCGATGATCAGGTCCGGCTTCGCCGCCGCGACGGCCTCGATGTTGAGCTGCTCGCCGGCCGGCAGTGCCTGGGTGCCCGCGGCCTGCGCCTTGGACGCCCACGCCGGCGGGAAGCCGCCCTGCAGGTTGGTCACGCCGAGGACACGGGTGTCCGTGGCGACGACCGGGGCGTCGAGGGCGTACAGGTAGCCGCCGAGCCCGCCGGAGAGGTTCACGATCCGCTGCGGGGTGGCCGGGACCTCGATCGCGCCCTGCTCGGTCTGGATGGTGCGGGGACCGGCGTTCGCCGGCTCGGCGGGCGCCTGGGCCGGCGAGCTGCAACCGGCCAGCGCCACGACGGCGGCGGCCAGCACCCCTGCCGTGACGCCCCACCGTCGGGGCGTCCGGATAAGCGTGGACATCGTTCTCTCCTGGTGTCTCATCGTGGGTGGTGCCCCTCGGTGGCCCGGGTGGCCACCCCCGCCGGCGGCACCCGGCCGGCGGATCCCCGTGCCGGACGGGCCGGGCGTGCCCCGCCATGCCCGGCCGTCGTCACGGTTGCGTTCATGCCGGTCCCCCGGCTGTGGTGGTGCGCTCGGTGTGGTCCGCGAGCTCGGCGACGGTCGGGTAGGCCATGACGGCCCCCACCCCGACGGCGACACCCAGCTCGCGCTCGATCTCCCCGGCGAGCCGCATCGCCGACAGGGAGTCGCCGCCCATGTCGAAGAACGACTCGTCCGGGTCCACGCGGTCCAGCCCGAGCACCGCGCCGACCAGCGCGGCAAGCCGCCGCTCCTGCTCGGTGCGCGGCTCGCGCGCGGCCTCCCGCGGGGCCGGCTCGGGCAGCGCGGCCCGGTCCAGCTTCCCGTTGGGGGTCAACGGCATCGCCGTGACCCCTACGATCTCCGACGGCACCAGGTGAGCGGGCAGCTCGGCACGCAACGCGGCCTTGAGATCCCCCGGGCTCCCGATCACGTACCCGACGAGCCGGTTCCCCTTCACCGCCGCCGCGGCCTGCTCGACGCCGGGCTGCCGCGCCAGCGCGGCCTCCACCTCGCCGAGCTCGATCCGGAAGCCGCGGATCTTCACCTGGCCGTCCGCGCGGCCCAGGTACTGCAACTGCCCGTCCGGGCGGCGGCGCACCAGGTCGCCGGTGCGGTACATCCGGCTGCCCGCGGCGTACGGGTCCGCCACGAAGACTGCGGCCGTGAGCCCGGGCCGGTTCAGGTAACCGTGCGCGATGCCGTCGCCGGACATGTACAACTCGCCTGCGCCGCCGACGGGCACCTCCCGCAGCCCGGTGTCGAGCACCCGGCCCCGGGCGTTGCGCACCGGCCGCCCGAGGCACGGGGTGGGGCTGCCCTGCACGGGCGAGCCCATCGCGTTGATCGTGAACTCGGTGGGGCCGTAGAGGTCGTAGCCGTCCACTCCCTCCTGCCCGCGCAGCCGCGTCCACAGCTCCGGCGGCACCGCCTCGCCGCCGAGCAGCACGAGCCGGGGGTGCCGGGGTCCGTCGAGCAGCCCGGCGCCGAGCAGCTCGCGGGCATAGGACGGCGTGACGTTGACCGCGTCGATCCCGACGGCCCGGTAGTGCGCCACGAGCGGGCCCGGCTCCAGCCGCGCCTTCTCGTCGATCACGTGCACCTCGTGCCCCGCGAGCAGCCAGAACAGCTCCTCCCAGGACATGTCGAAGGAGAAGGACACGGTGTGCGCCACGCGCAGCCGGTCCCCGCGCGCGGTCGGGGTGAAGATCTCGTCGACGTGGTTGTGGTACATCGCGGTCAGCCCGCGGTGGCCCACCACCACGCCCTTCGGCCTGCCCGTGGAGCCCGAGGTGTAGATGACGTACGCGGGCTGGTCCGGGTGCGTGGGCCCGGGGACGTCGTGGTCCGGGGCGGGTGCGCGGCCGTCCAGGACAGCGGCGACGTCGGGTTCGTCGAGCCGGACCTCGGCGACGGCGTCCGGGGTGTGCTCGCCCGTGGTGACCAGCAGGACGGCTCCCGCGTCCGCGACCAGCTCAGCGCGGCGGCCCACCGGGTCCGCCAGGTTCAGCGGCAGGTAGGCCGCCCCCGCCCGCATCACCGCGAAGATCGCGACGACGTGGTCGGCCGTGCGCGGCAGGGCGAGCGCCACCGTCGTGCCGGGCCCGGCACCGTGCTCGGCCAGCACCTTCGCCAGCCGGGTGACCCGCTCGTCCATCTCGCGGGCGGTGTGCCGGGTCTCGCCGAACACGAGCGCCGTGGCGTCCGGGGTGGCGGCGGCCCGCTCCCGGAGCAGCGCGTCGACGCTGCCGCCCGGCTGCCCGGGCCCGGGCACGGCGACCCGCGGCGGCGCGAACTCCGGCGGGGTCGGCGAGGCGGGCACGGCGGTCCCGGCCACCCGAGCCTCAGGCCGGGTGAGCTCCGCCAGGACCGCGACGAGCCGGTCCAGGTACGGCTCCGGGTCGGGGACCAGGTCCGGCCGGGACTCCAGGTTCACGACGAGCCCGTCGCCGGCCGGGTCGACGTCGAGGGTCAGCGCGTAGTGGGTGCCGTCGACGCCGTGCACCCCGGTGATCCCGTTGCGCGCGAACACCTCGTCCCGCTCCGCCGCCGGGCGGGGGGCGTTGCGGAACACGGTCAGCGTGTCGAACAGGGTGGGGTGCCCGGCCGCGCGCTGCAGCCGGCCCAGCCCCAGGTGGTGGTGCTCGGTGAGCCGGCCCTGCTCGCGGAAGGTGCGCTGCAGCAGGTCCGCCACGCGCTCGCCGGGGCCCGTCGCCACCCGCACCGGGACGGTGTTGAGCAGCAGGCCGACCATCCGGTCCGCGTCGTCGAGCTCGGCGGGCCTGCCGGCGACGGTGGCGCCGAACACGACGTCGTCCGTCCCGGTCACGCCGCGCAGGACCAGGCCCCACGCCGTCGAGACCAGGGTGGAGCGGGTGACGCCCAGCTCGGCGGCGACCTCCCACAGTCGCGCCGTGGTGGCCGCGGGGAGGGTGCGCTGCCGGTGCTCGGGCAGCGCCGGGCGGATGCGGGCGGCCTGCCGCTGCTCCCCCGCCACGAGCGTCGGCGACGCCCCCACGAGGTAGGCCCGCCAGGCTTCCTCGGCCGCGGGGCGGTCCGCGCCCGCGGCCCAGTCCAGGTAGGCGCGGAAGTCCGCCGGGGCGGGCAGCTCGCGGCCCTCGTAGAGCGCGAACAGCTCGCCGATCAGCACGGTGAGCGACCACGCGTCGATCAGCAGGTGGTGCTCGGTGAGCACCAGCCGGGCGCGGCCGCCGGGCAGGTGCACCAGCAGCATCCGGACCAGCGGCGGGGCCTCCAGGTCGAAGCCGGTCTCGAACTCCTCCTCGGCCGCCCGGTCCGCGTCGTCGGCGTGCAGCTCGCGGAAGGGCATCGACACCTCCGGCCCCACGACCTGCACGGGCTCGGCCCGGCCGGCGTGGGTGAAGCCGGCGCGCAGGTTCGGGTAGCGGCGCAGCAGCGCGTCCCCGGCCCGGCGCAGCCGCACGGGGTCCGGCGCGGTGGCGAAGTCGAACCGCTGCTGCACGAGGTAGACGTCCGTGCCGGCCCCGTCGTCCGTGCTGCCGGTGTCCAGGGCGGACTGGAAGTACATGCCCTCCTGCAGCGGACCGAGCGGGAGCTCGCCCCACGCGCCGGAGGGGTCGGGAAGCGCGATGCGGTCCAGCTTCCCGTTGAGCGTCAGCGGGAGCGCGTCGAGTGCGGTGATCGTGGAGGGGATCATGTACTCGGGCAGGCGGTCCGCCACCGCGGCGCGCACCGCCGCGATGTCGGGGGTCCGGCCCGCGGGGACGACGTAGCCGAGCAACCGCCCGGCCCCCGTCGAGTCCTGCCGGACGACGGCGGCGGCGCGCGCCACCCCGTCGGCCGCGGCCAGGGCGGCCTCGACCTCCCCCAGCTCGATGCGGAACCCGCGGACCTTCACCTGGTCGTCGACCCGGCGGAGGAACACGATGCCGCCGTCCGTGCGGCGCACGAGATCGCCGGTCCGGTAGAGCCGCCGGCCGCCGGGCGCGGCGACGAAGCGGGTGGCGGTGAGCTCCGGGCGGCCGAGGTAACCGCGGGCCACCTGGGCGCCGCCGAGGTAGAGCTCCCCCTCCTCGCTGTCCTGAAGGCGATCGTCGAGCACGTGCGCGGTGACGTCCGTCCACGGCGTGCCGATGGTCACGGGGTCGCCGGGCGCGAGGTCCGCGGCGGTGGCCCACACGGTGACCTCGGTGGGGCCGTACACGTTGCGGACGGCGGCGCAGCGCGCGGTGAGGTCCGCCGCGAGGTCCGCGGGCAGGGCCTCCCCGCCGACCAGCGCGCGCACCCCCGCGAGCCGCGGCGCGTCCTCGTGCTCGGTGAGCGCCCGCCACAGCGACGGGGTCGCCTGCAGGACGGTGGCGCGCTCGGTGCGCAGCAGGGCGTGCAGGGCGTCGGGATCGCGGACCGTCGCACGGTCCGCGAGCACCACGGTCGCGCCCGCCACCAGCGGCGCGAACAGCTCCAGCACCGCGATGTCGAAGGACACCGTGGTCACCGCGACGAGCCGGTCGCCGGGCCGGATCCAGCCGTCGTCGACGACGGTGGCCACGAACGCCGCCAGGTTCGCCGCGGTGACCATGACGCCCTTGGGCTTCCCCGTGGACCCGGACGTGTGGATCACGTAGGCGAGGTGGTCGCCGAGGGCGCGCGAGGCGGCGGGCTCGGGGCCGGTGCCGTTGGGCTCGATCAGCGGGAGATCGGTGCGCGGCAGGGCCGCCGCGATGTCTGGAGTGGACACGAGCGCGACGGGCCGGGCGTCGTCGAGCATGTAGGCGAGGCGCTCGGCGGGGTAGTCCACGTCGAGCGGGACGTACGCGGCGCCGGCCCGCAGCACCGCGAGCAGGGCGACCACGAGCTCCGCGGTGCGGGGCAGCGCCACCGCCACCACGGTCTCCGGCCCCGCCCCGGCGGCCTGCAACCGCCCGGCGAGCCCCTCGACCCGCTCGAGCAACTCCGCGTACGTCAGCGTGGTGGCTCCGGCGGTGAGCGCGGGCGCATCGGGCGTCAGCGCCGCCCGCTCCGCGAACCGCTCCACCACCCCACGCGGCGCGGCCCCTTCCCTCGTGTTCTCGAACGGCACGTTGGGGAGATAGGTTCGCCCGAAGGTGCCGTTCGGGGCATCGGACGGGGGCGCGAGCGGCCCGCGCGACGCCGTGGGGTTCGCCGGTCTCCCGAGAGTGCCGTTCCGGGCATCGACCGTGGCGACGGCCGCCAGGGCGGCCGGGGTGGGGGCGTCGAAGACCTGGGAGACCGTGATCCGGATCCCGGCCTTGCGCAGCCGGCCCACGAGGCGCATCGCGGTGAGCGAGTGGCCGCCGAGGGTGAAGAAGTCCTCGCCGGGGCCGACGGTGGGCAGCTCGAGCACCGCCGCCGCGGCGGCCCGGACGGCCGTGACGACCTCGGCCCGCGCGGGCGCCGCGGCGACGGGGGCGGGCGCGGGCGTCGGGGTCGCCGTGTCGGCGGCGGTCGCCGTGTCGGCGGGGGTGAGCGCGGCCGCGCGGGCTCCGGTCAGGTCGACGATCTCCCCCGCCGGCGCGTCGGGCGCGGTGAGCAGGCTGCCCAGCACCTCGGACAGCCGCGCCGCCAGCCGCTCCGCCACCGGGGTGGGGACCGCGGCCGGATCGTGGTCCAGCACGAGCTCCAGCTCGGACGCAGGCGGGGCGAGCAGGGTGAGCGGGTAGTGCGTCACGCCGCGGTTGGCGAAGCCCTCGACCCGCAGGCCGTCGGCGGGCCCGGGCGGGCCCGAGTTCGGGAAGTTCTCGAACACCACGAGCGTGTCGAACAGCTGCCCCAGCCCGGCGGCGCGCTCGATCTCGGCGAGGCCGGCGTGCTCGGCCTCCTGCACGCCGAGCTGAGCCTCCTGCAGGCCGGCGAACTGCTCGAGCAACGACACCTCGCCGCTCACGGCCAGCCGCGCCGGGACGGTGTTGCTGAACAGCCCGACCATGCCCTCGACGCCCGGCAGGTCCGCAGGCCGGCCGGACACGGTCGCCCCGAACACGACGTCCGGTTGCCCGGTGTGCTCGGCCAGCACGGCCGCCCACGCGCCCTGCACCAGGGTGTTCACCGTGAGCCCGTGGGAGCGGCCGAGCGCGGCCAGCGCCGCGCCCTCCGCCACGGGCACGGTGAGCCGGATCCGCTCCCCCGAGAACGACGGAGCCGCCGGAGCCGACGCGGCCACCAGGGTCGGCGCCGCCAGCCCGCGGAGCCGGGCCGCCCAGATCTCCCGCTGCGCCGCCCGGTCCCGCGAGCCCAGCCACTCCAGGTAGCTGCGGTACGGGGTGGCCGCGGGCAGCGCGGTGCCCCGGTAGCCGGCCAGCAGGTCCCGCACCACGATCGGGGTGGACCAGCCGTCAGTGAGGATGTGGTGGGCGTTGAGCACCAGCCGGTGCGTGTCGCCGGGCAGCCGGATCAGCAGGGCGCGCAGCAGCGGCGAGGTGTCGACGGTGAAGACGTGCGCCGCCGCCTCCTCCTCCAGCCCGTCCGCGGCGCGCTCGGCCGCGCGGGGCGGCAGGGCGGTGAGGTCCGTCTCCCGCCACGGCACCCGCACCGTGCGCGGGATGGCCTGCACGGGCCGGTCGAGGCCCTCGAAATGGAAGGCCGCGCCCAGATTGACGTGCCGGGCCACCAGCCCGTCGACGGCGGCGCGCAGCCGGGCCGGCTCCAGCGGCCCGGCGAGGTCCAGCCGCGCGGTGAGGGTGTAGACGTCCCGCGCGCCGTCGCGCACCGCGTGGAACAGCAGCCCCTCCTGCAGCGGGGACAGCGGCAGCAGGTCCGCGAGCGGGCCGTGGACCGCCTCCAGGGCGTCGATCCCGGCCTGGTCCGTCTCCGCCGCCGGGCAGTCCGACGGCGTGAGCCCGCCGGGGGCGAGCACGGCGTGCGCCGCGAACCCCTCCAGCGCGAGCTCCCACTGCTCCTGCAGGGCCGCGACCGCGTCGGCACCGAGGATCCGCGACGCCGCGGTCCACTCCACGGCGAGGCCGCCGTCTGGATGGACGAACACGTTGAGCGCCAACGACTCCGCGATCCGCTTGGCCGCAGGCTCGACGACCGCGAACGGGTCCTCCGCCGGGAGCCGCCAGTCCCCGGGCAGCGCGGTGAAGCGGCCCAGGTAGTTCAGCAGCAGCTCGGGCGTGGGCCCGGTGAGCCCGGCCTCCGGATCGAGGTACCGGAGCACCCCGAAGCCGGTGCCCTCGCCGGGCACCCCGCGCACGGCCTCCTTCGCCGCGCGCAGCAGCCTGCCTGCCGCGGGGCCGCCGGCGAGCGCGTCGGCCAGGTCGGCGTCGGTGAGGTCCTCGGGCACCCGCACCGGGAACTCGGCGGTGAACCAGCCGACGGTGGTCGCCAGGTCCAGGTCGCCGTACTCGCGGCCGTGCCGCTCCACGGTGACCGCGCGCGCCGGGGCCGGCCCACGCCAGGCGCGCACGGCCAGCACGAGCGCGGCCAGCAGCACCTCGTCCGGCGCGCAGCGGTAGGCCTCGGGCAGCGTGGTGAGCAGCGCCTCGGCGATCCCCGACGCGTGCCGGGTGCGGGTCCGGGCCGCGGTGCCCACGGTGTCCTCGGGCCCGATGTGCCGGTCCCCCAGCGGTTCCACCGCCGCGAGGGCCTCGCGCCAGTGCGCGAGCTCGCCCCGCCGGGCCCCGGAGACACCCTCCTCGGCCAGCAGCGCCGCGCGCCGCCGCCACGAGCTGCCCCGCGCCGACAGCCGGGGTGCCCGCCGCTCCCGCGCAGCCTCGACGGCCTCCTGCAGGTCCGGCAGCAGCACCCGCCACGACACCCCGTCGACGACCAGATGGTGGATCACGACGACGAGCTCGTCGGGCCCCGAGCAGGAGCGGCGCAGCAGCACCAGCCGCAGGTTCTCCCCCGCCGCCGGGTCCAGCTCGGCGGCCGCCGAGGCCGCGACCTCGGCCGCGACGCCCAGTCCCTCGCGCACCACGGACTCCGCCCGCACCGCGCCGCCGTCCCGCACGATCGGCTCGCCGGCGCGCAGGATCAGCCGCAGCGCGTCGTGCCGGTCGAGGACGGCCTGCACCCCGGCGACCAGGTCGGCGTGCGCCACCGGGCCCGCGACCTCGACCGAGGTCCACTGCGCGTAGCCCGTGACGGCGTCGGGGCCGTTCGCGTCGAGCAGCGCGCGGACGATCGGCGGGGCCGGCACCGCGCCCGTCGCGACGTCCGGGGCGAGCGGGGTCTCGGTGAGCTCCTTCGCCTGCGCGGCCAGCTCGCCCAGCGCCCGCCGGGAGAGGATCTCCTTGGGGCGCAGGTCGAGCCCGTGCGCGCGGGCCCGGCTGCTCACGCCGATGGCGGTGATGCTGTCCCCGCCCAGGCCGAAGAAGTCGTCGTCGGGGCCCACGGACTCCTGCCCGAGGACCTCGCCGACCACCGCGCACAGCACCCGCTCGCGCTCGGTGCCGGGCGCCCGGCCGGAGCCTGCCGGCGGCGGGGCCGGCAGCGCGGCCCGGTCCAGCTTCCCGGACACGGTGTGCGGCAACGACTCCAGCACCACGACGGCGGCGGGCACCAGGTGCTCCGGCAGCCGGGCTGCGAGGTCGGCGCGCACGGCGTCGGCACTCACCGGACCCGTGACGTACCCCACGAGCACGGGCCGCCCCTCGGTGCGCACGGTCGCCACCGCGGAGCCCACCCCGGGCACCGCGGCCAGGGCGGCCTCGACCTCGCCGAGCTCCACCCGGAACCCGCGGATCTTGACCTGCCCGTCGCCGCGGCCGGCGAACACCAGCCCGCGCCCGGGCGTCCACGACGCGACGTCGCCGGTGCGGTACATCCGCTCCCCCGGCGCGCCCCACGGGTCGGCGAGGAAGCGCTCGGCGGTGGCGCCGGGCCGACCCAGGTAGCCGCGGGCCAGGTGCGGTCCGGCCAGGTAGAGCTCGCCCCGCTCGCCGTCGGCGACCGGTCGCAGCGCGGAGTCCAGCAGGTAACCGCGGGTGCCGGGCAGCGGCGGCCCGATCGTGGGATCGGTGCCGGCGATCGGGGCGGCGGTGGCGTCGACCGTGGCCTCGGTGGGTCCGTACAGGTTGTGCGCGACCACGCCGGTCGCGGCGATGCGCTCCCACAACGCGGCCGGGCAGGCCTCGCCGCCGAGGACGAGCTGCACGAGCCCGAGCTCCAGCAGCCCGTGCTCCACGAGCGCCGCGGCCATGGACGGCGTGGAGTCGACGCAGTCGATGCCGTCCCGCTCGAAGGCCGCGACCAGGGCGGCGGCGTCCTTGGCGGTGTCGGCGTCGTAGAGGTACATCTCGTGCCCGCTGAGCAGCCAGATCAGCTGGTCCACCGCGGCGTCGAAGGTGAAGGAGGCCGTGTGCGCGGTGCGCAGCCGCCTGCCGGCGCGGCGCCCGGCCGCGGCGTACAGCGTGGTGCGGTGGTGGTGCAGCAGCGCGGCGAGCCCGCCGTGGCGCACCAGCACACCCTTCGGCAGGCCGGTGGAGCCGGAGGTGTGGATGACGTACGCGAGCTGCTCGGGGTGCGGCCGCAGCCCCAGCGGCGCGCCGTCCGTCCCGGTGGTGTCCGGCAGGGCGTCGAGCACGCGCGCCGGCCGGGTCTCGGAGATGAGCACCCGGTTCCGCTCGGCGGGCTGGGTGGGGTCGAGGACGGTGAAGGCGGCACCGGCGTCGAGCACCGCCAGCAGCCCGACGACCAGGTCCGCGGAGCGCGGGAGCCGGAGCGCCACGACGTCCTCCGCACCGATCCCCTCGGCGCGCAGCACCCGCGCGACCCGGTGGACCCGCTCCGCCAGCTCGCCGAACGTGAGCCGCTCCGCGCCGCTGACCAGCGCGGTCTCGCCCGCCCGGGTGGCGGCGAGGTGCTCGAGGACGGCCGGCACGGACTCCGGCTCGCCGGGCAGCCCGGCGGGGGCACGCTCGGCGAGCAGGCGCTCCGCCTCCCCCGGGGCCAGCAGCTCGACCTGCCCCAGCGCCGAACCGGCCAGCAGCCCCTCGACGGTCCGGACGAGCCCCACCATCCGCGCGTCGACGGCGGCCTGGGTCGTGGTGCGCGCGTCGACCTCGAAGCCGAGCAGCAGCCGCCCGTCCCGCTGCGGGGTGACGGTGAGCCCCAGGTCTTCCGGGGGGCCGCCCGCGACGTTGCGCAGGATGCCCACGGAGCCTGCGAAGTCGATCGTCATGTCGAATGCCTTGACGTTGACCCCGATGCCGTGCAGCAGCGCACCCGCGCCGGGCACGCCGAGGTCGCGGGGCAGGTCCTCGCCGCGGTAGCGCTGGTGGCCGCGCATGGCGAGCATCTCGCGGCCGGTGCGCTGGGCCAGCTCGGGCAGCCGGTCGCCGGGGTGCACGGCCACCCGCAGCGGCAGGACGTTCACGGCCATGGACGGCGTGCGCAGGGCGGCCGAGCCGGTGCGGGCCATCATCGGCAGCGCAAGGACCAGGTCCGTCTCGCCGCGCAGCCGGTGCAGGTAACCGACGTAGGAGGCGATGAGCACCTCGGCCCAGGTGGTGCCGGTCTCCTCGGCCACCGCCTCCAGCCGCTCCAAGGTGCCGTGCTCCAGCAGGGCCCGGGAGTGCAGCGTGCGATCCGCA
>Ga0207644_10001826_pt1 | contig 13819 bp, 14 predicted proteins | sample KBSS73metaG_FD_184326 | JGI IMG/M metagenome (GOLD analysis project Ga0207644, IMG submission 184326) | Switchgrass rhizosphere microbial communities from Kellogg Biological Station, Michigan, USA - KBS S7-3 metaG (SPAdes) (version 2) | ecosystem: Host-associated > Plants > Roots > Rhizosphere... | reverse complement strand
CTCACCCTGAATCGTGCGGGTTATCTCGCGCGAGCGCTCAATAACTATTGGTCTTGCGTCGCGCCTGCCGGTGTCAGCAACCGCGGCCACCGAAACATCTTCATCGCCGGCAATGGCGCGAAAGTAGCGCGCGTTCTCCGGCAAATCACCACCAGTCATTGTGCGGCGCAGCCGTTCAAGCTCGCTTTGCAGTTCCGGCGCCAGCACAGCGCACTCAGCAACGTCACACACGCGATGCGAATTGGCCTCGAAATATCCAAGCCGCTTGCGAACCGCGTCATATTGCCATTGCGCGCGCGCGCGATACTGCCACGCGCTCCGGGCGGCTGTGATCTCGAACTCCGGAACGTTTTCAATCCCAGCGATTCGCCGGAAACAATCGCGGATGATTTCAACTTTTGCGTCGAGCTGTGCTTGATAATTCAGCTGCTGAAAATCGCAACCGCCACAACGACCGAAGTAGGGGCACGGCGGTTCAACGCGCAGTATCGATGGCTCGAGAACTTCGACGATCGAGGCAAACGTGACGCTTCCCTTCACGCGCTCGACCTGCACGCGCAGGCGATCGCCCGGTGCACCCAGCAAGACCATCACCGTGCGTCCGTCCGCGTGCGCGAGCCCGAGTCCGCCCGGCAGAATGCGCTCGACGGTCACTTCGAGAAGGTCGGTCTGCTTTTGCGCTTCAGGGCCCGGCACGTTAACTCCTAATCAAGTGTCGAATACTCGCAGATTACAACTTGATCAGATAGTCGTACCAGAAGTCTCCCTGCACGAATCCTTTTGGCAGCTCTGTCAGCGCGGGCCCTTTCGGCGCTTTCGGCGCATCGACAAGCGCCAACGAATCACTGCGCACGACGCGATCCTTCGTCATCTCTCCTAGCCTGGTCATCAGAGGAATCCGCGGAATCGAATCCCAGGGAACGTTCTGCGTCGAAACCATCGCGGCGAATTTGCCCTTGCTCATTTTTTCAAGCGCGTCAGTCGGCGTCGCGTTGTGGCTGCCGTGATGGGCGACCTTGAAGAACGTCACAGCCTGCAAGATCGTTTCGGCATCGTCCTGATCCAGCCAGAACTTCCAGTTGCCCCACTGCGCATCACCGGGAAACAGCATCTGCTGTCCGCGAAAACTGAACAAGCTCACCAGGCTGGTGTTGTTCTTGTATTGATCGAGCGCGAAAGCGAGCGCGTTTAGCGAAGGCGTCGCCAGCTCTTTCTGCAATTCCTCGGTCGCCGTCGCCGAAAAACGCAGGTGCGCAACCGCCGGATCATTCGCGCTTAATCGCCAGCGTTCGGCGAAGGGTTCGATGGCGTGAAGACGTTCAGATGTTCCGCCTTTCAAATAGCTGTGGCCCGTGGGCGGGTCCATCTTCGACAAGAATTTTTCGTCACGCGGCGGTCCCAGAAATCGCACCGACAGACCCGGCACGCCGGCTGGATTCTTCAGAGAATCACCGGCGCTCAGATAACGAACGTCAGCGCCGACACTAAATCCTGAGCGTAAAAGGCCAAGGGACGTTTTGTTTTGTACGAGATTGGCAACTGCGGCCATCGCTGCCGCGCGCGTTTTGTCGACGCGCGCTGTGCGAGCTTCAGTCGCAAAGTGACGCTCAAGATTTTCCGCAAGCGCGGCATGTCGCTTCGTGATTTTTGCGGCCTGCGGGTCTTTCGGATCCTCGCACCAGGGCATCCACACCTCATCGATTTCAAAGCTGGTGAACTTATTGCTGAAACCGGAGATGTGATCCTGATGTGAATGCGTCGCAATAACGATCGCCAGCTTCTTTCCGGTCGTCACGCCGACGTGATCGACCGCCCTATCAATCATATCCAGGTCGCCTTTGGCGTGGACACCGCAGTCGACCAGAATATGTTTGTGCGTATCGCCGCCTGCTCCGTTCGCCACGGGAAGTGAGACTAGAAAACAGTCGCCAAAGCCGATTCGATACATGCGCACGCGAATCGTGCTAGGGCCAAACTTGGGCGGCTTTACGGATTTCTTGTTCGTCTTTTTTGCCACCATCGTCAGTACCCCCTGTGAACGAGCCCAAAATTCATCGGCCGCTTGTGCCCAGGTCGCGGCAGCAGATCCGAGATCTCTCGACCGCCATAGGTGGCCATCGCCATCGCTGCCTCTGACGAGTAGTAGTACTCGCGTTGCCGTTGCAGTCGCACATTGTGGCCGTCATCTCTGCCGAGGTTCTTCTGAATCGCATAACGCACGGTGCCTTTATCATCGAGTACCAGTGTGGTACCGCCGCGAAACGTGAACTCGGGCGACGACTTGTCGGCCCTATCGAGAGGCACTTCCATTTGCTGCATTAACTCCGCGATCATTTCGACTTTCACACCTCCGCTCGGCGTGACTCGATGGATAGCGTGAAAAGAAAACGCCTGGACGCTTGCGTCGGAGTTCAGGCCGAGAGCGCGCGCGTTTATTCGTCCGAAGCGGCTCAAGATCTTTGCGTTCTTCGCCTTTTGCGCTGGGGTTGTGGGCTTGGGAATGTCGAACTCCAAACCTTCGCAAATGGGCGCCGGGATGCCTTTCAAAACATCGGGCGGACACCAGCGCAACGATTCTTCGGCCAGCGACGTGACGCCTTCCGGATAAATTCCCCGCAGCCGAAACGCTTCGATCAATGCCGCCCGATACCCGTATCTGTCGGTCGGCACCAGATCGTAATCAGCCGTCACCATCGCCCGCAGGAAATCGCCAAACGTGATATCGATCGGCGGCGAGTAATCCAACGCGCGGATGCAGATGTTCGCAAAGTGCTGGGCGGCTTTTGCTGCCTCACCTGCGAGCCGATTGGCGAGATCCGGGTGCAGATTGCCCGGACTGGTAACTGAACCGGCGCTCTGTGCGATGCGCATTAAGTCTCGCGTGCGCCGCATGTAAATCGTGAAGAACGCATCGAACACGGCCGCAACCAGAATTGAGCCGCGCTCATGCGGCTCAAACAACGTGCGCAGGGCGGTGGAGTTCGGCTCCGTGCCGAGCGCTTCGCGCAACGCCTTTCGCATTCCCATCGCTTCGCCAAACTGCTGGGCCAACTCGACGAGCGGATTCGTTGTCGATAGTTCATCCTGGATTACCGGGCGACCGGTAGCCGGTTCGACTCTGGGCGCAAGCTGCTGCTGATAAATGCGCCCTCCGGTGCGCTGAATCATTTCCAGAAGTGCTTCGCGATAACTGAAATGCTGAAACAGCGCAATGATATCGGCGAACGCTTCATGAAATGCCGGCGTGTCGGGGCCGGTCGGCTCCATGAAAAATTCGCGCTGGCCGTCGATCAACGCGTGGGTGGTTTCGTGCGCAATGATGTCATGAGAAAGACAGGTGAAGACGGTTTGGCCCGGAAGGTTCGTGCCGGGGTCGGATTCGGATGCGGGAAAGTAGCCAAAGACTATGGCGCGCAGATCACGATCGTAATAAGCGTTTGCTTCCTGCATCGCATGCGGCATGATCCGCAGCTTGCGGCTGAACGCATCGTCTTTTTTCGCGCCGCGAAATCCCCAACGGATCTTTCGACCCAGCGCAATCTCAAACCTGCGAATCGTCTCGCTCGCCACCGCGTAAACCATCTGTTGATGAAACCTTGGATCGGATTCGCTCGGGTCGAGCCCGCCGCGCAATAGGACGGCGCGATCGTCCAGGTCAACCGGTTGATAATACGTGTTGTTGCTCGCGTCGTAATCGACGACGGCGAGGTACTCACCCACGGGACCGGCCTGCAACGGCTCGTACCGCACCGGCACAGTCATGAAATTGCCGAGGTTGTGGCCTTGCGAAGGATCGAATGCGTACGCCTTCAGCGGGCGCTCTGCCGGCGTTTCATCATTCATGTTGTAAGACATGAGGCACGTCCTCCCGCGGTTCAGGGTGACCGAACAATCACAAGCAAGGGTGAAAACGGATCGCTAACGTCTTCTTGAGTGCAATGATTTTGCCGGCGACGATACTCCCTTTTGTTCGCCGACTCAAGAAGTTGTGCCCGGTCGCTTTTCGGATGACTCTAGAGGTAAAACAAACTAAGGCGAGGTACATCGAAGTGCTCGCGCAGCCGTTTGCGCAAGAGGTTTGCATATGTTTGCTCAAACGCCGCTTTGTCCATTTGGCGCTTGTAAGGCTTGAGTTGGGATTCAACCTCAGCAGTCATGGTCGCCAGCTGATCTTCGGGAATGGCTGAACGAATGGCCTCATCAAGCATGCGGTCAATGCCGCTCAGCGATGTTTCAAGCTTTCGCGTATCCATCGCCAAGGCATTTTCATACTCGTCACGAATGTCATCGAGGAGTGACGCCGCGCGTCCCAGCGATTCGCGTAACTCGAGCGGTTGCGCTGATTGTTCAGACCGCTCTTTGATCGACTCGAGAGAACGCTGAAGATGACTCAACACCGCATCACGCGAAAACGGTGATTTGTCGGTTGACTGACTGTCAGTGTCAACATCGGCGGCGTCGTGGCTGCCGACGCGTGACTCAAGCCACTCAGCATATTGCGCTTCGACCTCTTCCTGGCAATAGAGCAGCGTCTTGACGGTGCGCTTATGTTTCTTCGCGTCAAACGAATCGAAAGCGTGCTCAATGCCGCGGACCGCAACATGCAAAGGCACACCGCGCTCTTTCCAGCTTTCGATCAAAGCCCAATCGATCGGGCTAAGCATCAAATGCTTGCCGCGGCGGCGAATAAACGTATCTTCGATTTCAGAAAAGTAAGAGAAGTAATTCAAGATCTTCCACTCCGCAGGAATTGGCTTTACCAAAAAAGTCTGGTCTTTGCCCGAGTCCGCGCAGCGGACGATTGAAAATAGCCCAGCACTTTAGTGCTGGGAACCGATCGGCAACGTCCCCGAGTCCGTGAAACGGACGGCTGATAATCCTCGACTGGCGACGTCATGCAGATTCAGCCGTCCGTTTCACGGACTGCCCCTTGTGCTCGCGCCGATCCCACCGATAAATCGGTGGGCTATTTTCAGTCGTCGGCTTCACCGACTTTTTGGGCGAAGCCTGGGAGCGACAAGTCTTCAGCTCCGTAGGAGCAGCATATTTATAGCACCCGCCGCCCAATTAATTTTAAAGCTCCGTAGGAGCGGCATCGAACATGTCGCTCCTGCGGAGCTCGGATATTAAACTAACTTCAAACTATAAAGATTTCGCTCCTACGGAGCTTTTCTGACGCGTTCGTTCGTAAACCAATCGCATCCCCTCGAGCGTCAACGTTTCATCAACTTCCTGGATGAACTCCGATCCCTTTGCAATCAACGGCGCCAAGCCGCCAGTCGCAATCACTTTTGGCGAGCCGCCGAGTTCATCAATCATCTTGCGCAGAATTCCGTCAACCAGTCCGACGTACCCGTGATAGAGACCCGACTGCATCGCTTCCACGGTTGCTGACCCGACGACCTTGAGCGGCCTTTTGATTTCCACGCGGGGCAATTTCGCGGCCCGCTGAAATAGCGCGTCGGCTGAAATGGTGATTCCCGGCGTAATCACGCCGCCTAAGTATTCGCCACTTGAATTGATCGCATCGAAAGTTGTCGCCGTCCCGAAATCAACGACGATACAGGGCGCGCCGTACTTTTGAATTGCCGCAACGGCATCAACGATGCGATCCGCGCCGACATCGGACGGCGGCTGATAAAGAATCGGAACACCAGTGTCGACTGTGTGATCGATGAAGAGTGGCGTGAGATTGAAATATCTCTCCGCCATCTGCTTCAAAGTGAAATTCAGCGGCGGCACAACCGAGGCAATTGCAATCGCATCGATCGATTTGAAATCCAAGCCGGCCAACGCAAACAGATTACGCGCATGCACGCCCCACTCGTCGATCGTACGCGAGCGCGCAGTCGTCAGACGCCAATGCGCGACAAGCTTTTCGCCGTCGTACACTCCGAGCGAAGTGTTGGTGTTGCCGATGTCGATTACGAGAAGCATTGTTACGGTTTGAGCACTGGTGAGTTTCCGAAGAAGCCGTCTGGATACCCGAATTGCGATATTATCAGGACATGGCAAGATAATCCCGGTACGAGAGTGTTATCAAGCTCGGTACGGATAATATATTGTTGGGCCGTTTCTTCTCTGTAGCAGCACAAATGGAGGTTCTTGAAACAAAATGAGTAGTGAAGCGACATCAAATCCCGACGACTCTATTCTCGGCCTATCGACGGACCAGCTTGCCGGACTGACTGTTGACGAACTCGAGAACAACTCTACTGCGATCAAAATGATGCTGCATTACTACAAGAGGCTTGTTAATGAGAATAACACGCTCACAAACGACAATAACACGTTGAAAACATACGTGTCGGCTTATGACAAACAGAAATCTAATTCCGCTACCGGTGCACTTCTTCTAGCGCTAACAAATATTCCCGTCGGCATTGGAGTCAATGGACTGAGCGGCTCGAACGTGGGTTTTGGCGTGGCGACGCTTGCGCTGGGTATCATTCTCATCGGTGCCGGAATATTCTTCAGTTTCTTTAAGGATCGTTCGTAATGTCGCTACGATATCTTTTTAACACGTCAGGCGATTACGTAGCGTTCGTTCAGGGGGACTATGTCTTCTCGCCCGAAACTGATTGGCTGGGTTTCATCGTTAATGGAAATGAGGTGTACGCCACGAACGGTGACTTCATGGGCTACCTTCTGAGCGATGACCGTATCGCCTCCAGAATTAACGAACCACGTCGCCTGAGATTGTTACCCCCGCTTCGGCCGCTTCGGCCACTTCGGCCACTTCGGCCACTTAGGCGTCTTAGGATGCTTCAACTTCCGTATCCATACAAAGACGTATTTGAAAAACAATGACCGGCCGGACAAATCGTCGGACGCGAGCGGAATAAAAGCAGTGATGGGTGATGAGTAATGAGTGATGAGTGAAACCGCGCCGAACGATCAACTCAACCGTTGGGCGGAGCATGACATGAATGCACAGATACCAATATTGTTGGGAACTTCACTCGGGATCCTTGTGCTTTCTCAAGTGGGTCACTCCAATCGCGGCGTGGAACGGTAGTGTCCTATTAGTGTGTTGCTGGGTTTCGGGTGTTTCACGTCAACGAGAAAACCACCGCCTACGGTCTAGTTTCCTCACGCGCTCTAATGGCGGCAAGAACTCCGCCATCTGATGTCTTAGGTCGTTCGCGGCCTTCCACGCAGCTCGGAGCGCATCCTTATCACCGGCGAGCGCATGAAGCATGCGCTTGGTCTGCTCCTCCGCATATAAACTAATGACCCCGTAATAAAGATCACCAAGAAGAAACTTGTTTTTATCGAGGAGGTTTCTGAGACGTTCCTCTACCTCTATTGCTTTTCGGAGAATGGGCTCCCTCTCAGGATTCTGAATGTCTGGCGGTTTGTCGAGTCTGAGCACGGCGTTGATCTTTGCCTCATACTCAGTAAAGAGGGCGACGGTTTCAATCAGCGCCGTCGCTTGGAGTTTTGCCAACTCGCCTACGACCAACTGCCGTCGCCTGTATCGTTCAAGACCCCGAGCTAAAATAAAACCAAATAAGGTCGCCACAAGGGCCAGTAAGCCCTTATCGATGAGGATAAGAAGTATCTTGTCTCGAAGAGTCTCCATTCGGAACTTGAGGAATGTGTCTATACACCTGTTGCGTTCAACAGTAAATCCTTCACCGTCCAAACATGCTTGACGATTCCGGCTGCCATAGCTGGAGTACAGCGAAGAGTTTTGTGCATTCGACAGAAGTTGTAATAAGCGAAGTAGAGAGCCAGCGCCGCACGATGATTCTCCCATCGTTTGCTGAATGCGTTTGTCAGTCTCGTAAACCTTCTGTTTTCCATTCTCACGCTCAAGTTGTGGCGCTCGATTATGGACGTACTAACGCGATCCATATCGGGCGATCCTATGATTGCTTCTTTCTTCGCTCCGGTGCATTCAGCCGGAGAGTACCGTGCTTCGTCCATGACTGGTGAACGATAGATTTTGATTAACTGCGCAAAGCTAACTCGCTGAACTCCGAGACTCATTACAACGGCTTCACGATAAGGGCCAAAGCCGTCAGTGCTAATCTGAAAACTGCCCGCTGTGGCGTGGGCGATCTTCTCGGTGAACATCTGTGTATCTTCATAACTCCGCTGTCCGACATGCCACGCGAGAATCAGTTTTGAATTGCTCTCAATCGCAGTAAACGTCCAAGCATCGCCGATTTCGTCAGAGTCAATGCCTTTGCGGGTCTTGGTCTTTTTCTTCATTCCAACAAACGACCAAACCTCATCGCATTCAACATCCGAGACCTTCAGCTCACGAATGCGATCCCGCATGAGGGCTTCACACTTACGACCAGCGATTGTGAGAAGGCTCAGGATCGTGTCCCGGTGAACACCTGTCAGTCGCTCAGTGCTTCGGACGCTACAACCTTCGATTAGGTGAGACAAGACAGCCAGCGCCTTACCTTCGGCCAGTCGTGAATTGTCGAGGGTCTTAACCTTTGGCGCTTGGAAGGTCTTGGCGCAAGTAAGGCAACGATAACGCTGATTGCCGTGCCTGTCTCTTCCGAACTTCTTTGATGGCTTATCGCATGTCGGGCAATTCATTTGGGGTTCTCCTTAGCAACACAATACTAGCAGAATGCTCAAGCATGAGCCAAGAGCTACTTGGATAAAAGATCGCCTAACTTAGAGAACTGGGCTATACACTTAGACAAGTCGGGCGTATACTGCCAGCTATGTCAACGTCAACACCGACCGACGCGGCAAGTGAGATTGTACGGAATTTCCGTCAATTGCAGCTTTCCGCAGCAGATGTATTGAAGCCAAGGTCTCCTATCACCACTGAAGAGCTTTTCGCTGGCCGCTGGGATCAAATGACAACCCTAGCGGACGCAGTCAGCCAGCACGGGCTTCATGTCGTCATATATGGCGAGCGAGGGGTCGGCAAGACTTCATTGGCGAACGTCGTAAGGCCCTTAATCAGGGTGCTTCTGGATCGTCAACGGAAGGCAGAATCAGACTCCGATGGTGTCGCGCACGACGTAGCCGAAAGAATCGTGATTATGGTTAACGCGACGAGCGGAGACACGTTCTCTTCAATCTGGGAAAAAATGTTTGCCGACTTAACCTGGCAGGACAATACGCCGCGAGCTGGCTTACTTCCCGGTAAGCCGGGAGCGGTTTCTGTATACGACGCTTTTGGTATGACTCCACCCCTCACTGTTGATGCTGTACGTCGCATCATCACAAAGATACCGGGCGGCCTTTTCATTATTGATGAATTTGATCGTGCCGCCCAAACAGCTTTACCCAACTACCAAACCGTCGGGGCCGAATTCACTGACTTGATGAAAGCACTGTCAGACTTTGGAGTGGATTGCACCATAATTCTCGTCGGTGTTTCAGAAACAGTTGATCGACTTGTCGCGGATCATGCTTCAATCAATCGCGCCCTTGTGCAAATACAATTGCCGAGGATGAATGTCGATGAGTTAAAGGAAATCTTAACCAAAGCCGAAGAGAAACTCGGTATCAAGTTTACCGAGGAAGCTTCAAACCTTGTCGTCAATATTTCTCAAGGTCTTCCGCATTACACTCATCTGCTTGGTTTACACGGAGTCAGGATTGCAGCAAAGCGTTTTTCGCGGACGATTGAACAAGTTGACGTTTTTGGAGCATTGAAAGAAGCAGTAAAGCAAGCCCAACAAACCGTGACAGAGAGGTATTCAAAAGCAACTCATAGTGCCCACAAAGACGCACTGTATCGGCACGTATTGTTAGCTTGCGCATTAACCGCTGCGCGATCTCACGATCCGCTTGGATATTTCAATCCCGCTTCTGTCGCGGAACCCCTCAGCGTGATTTTGGGTAAACGTGTCGAGATCGCAACATTCAGTAACCACCTGAGTGAGTTTGCGCAAGAAAAACGCGGCGAGATACTCGAACGTGCTGGGCAGGCCCGTGCTTATCGATTCCGCTTCCGCGATCCGTTGTTGGTGCCGTTTGTTTTTATGGACGCCGTCGCAACGGGTCTCATGGACAATGAGGAATTATCCGAGATGGTTGGAGGACAGTTCTAAAAACCGAGGGCCGCCACTTTTCAGCAACGGCCCCTAGGTTTCTATACCTTGGACTCATCACGCGCCCGTAGGCGCGGAGCGGAGAACCAAGGCCCACTGTGGAAAGTATAGTTCGTCGAGGCCCGGAAAGGCAAGGTTAGTGACGCCAAATTCGCTTTTCAAATCATTCCGCGAGGCTTGCTCGCTAGAGCGTCTTTCTCCTTACAAAAGCGGGCGGACTGAAATCGACGCGCTATCCCTGTACGGTTGGAACATCGCACTTTGCGAGGCTTTGTATCCCTCACTTCAAAATCTAGAAATTGGCCTAAGGAATAGAATCGACAAAGCAATAACCGTCTCATACAGTGACGCTTGGTGGTTTCGAGACACGGGAATTTTAGTGGCCGCAGTCGAACGCAATAGCTGGGAACAAGCAGAAATTCGCATCGAAGATAGAGGGCAAGTCGTCACCGAAGCGGCTGTCGTTGCGGAACTCAATTTTGGGTTCTGGGCTGGTCTATTGAAGCCAGCGTATGACTCCGTGATTTGGAGTCGGCCCAACGTGTTAAGCAATGCGTTTCCAAATGTCCCAGCCCATCATAAATCGCGTAGGAATCTTTTTGAGCGTTTTGATGATATTCGGCGCTTGCGGAATCGTGTCTTTCACCATGAGCAAATCTGGCATCTTGACTTGAAAACAGAGCACGAGAAGATCATTGAATCGCTGGGCTGGCTCGCTCCAAGCTTACAAAAGATGACAAAGGTTCTAGATCGATTCGACGACATCAACACAGATGCCTACCTCATGCGCCTCAAGGAGCAACTAATGAGTGCTTGTCCCGTCGAAACCAAAGCGTTGCTAGAAGCCCGCAAAGCCGGTGTGTCTTTAACTCTCCCGACCAAATAGTCTTGCAAAGAGGATCGTCTTGATGATTGGCGGGATCGGCGTATAGTATTAATTCCGTTTCCGATGAACGCCCGTTTCGATCAAGCCAAGGCGGCTCAACTAGCTGGCCTGTTCCTCCAAATGCGAGGTGGCCGCATGCACTACATGAAGCTGATTAAGCTAATGTACCTTGCGGATCGTGAGGCTTTGATTAGGGGCGGCCAACCAATTACCAACGACGCATATTTCTCAATGCCGCACGGCCCAATTTTGAGTGCGACGCTTGATCTAATCAACGAGGGCCCTGACGATGGTTCGCCTTGGCATCAGGTAATTGAGCGATCTACAGACCCATACTCTGTCCGACTTAAGTCTAGGCCGTCGATAGATATGCTGTCGGAAGATGAACGCGAAGTAGCAACCAAGGTGTTTGAAAAATACGGCCAGATGAATCGATACAAGCTTCGTGATTTGCTTCATAAAATCTTGCCCGAATGGCAAGACCCGCAAGGATCGTCTTTGCGGATTACCTACCGCGACATCTTACTTGCTGAAGGAAAGTCAGAGCCGGAAGTCGCGCAAATCTTATCAGAGATTAAGAAGGATTCAGCTTAGGTGACCGCTTCCATCTGGCCTTCGCCGCGTTGCTCGCAATCTCTTTCCGTTTCGTTCCTGACAACTTAGCCGCTCGCGCCTTGCCGCCCTTCAAGCCGCCCAGCTTCCCCGCCGCTTGAGCTTTAGTGTCCTTACCTTGTGGCGCTATTACTTGCGGAGAGTCCGCATCAGGATCGTACTTCGCTATGAGATGATCAAACACTTTCCGGGCCGCGACAACGGGGTCTCTTGTTTTTCCTGACATGCACCGATCATATCATGCGGTCAAGCGTTCGGTGTAAGACTCTAATTTTCAGCAACACACTAATAGGACACTACCCGTGGAACAACGGCTTGACAAGTTGACGCGACCTCATTGGTCTGTTTGGCTCTCGATTGTCATCTCCTTGCTCGCGCTCGTAATCGCCATCCTTGCTTGGTTGCGTCCCGTTAATAACTCGACGCCGCCTCCACCACAAATTTCTTCGTCTTCGCCGGCGCCAACTGCGGTAAAATGAGTTGTTCGTTTGGAGGTGAAAATGGCTTGGCACTTACGAAAGAAACCCAGCGGGCTCCCTAAAATCCCAAAGGTCCCAACAATCAAACCCATAAAACCCATTAAACCAATTGAACCCATTCGGCCCATCAAACCGATAGCGCCAATTGGACATGAGTATTATTGGAAACCTGACAAGCGGCGTTAAGTCGCGCCCTTTTCTTTCATCAACCTGCTGCCGAACAAATCGTTGCACGCGAGCGGAAATAAAAGCAGTGATGGGTGATGAGTAATGAGTGAAATCGCGTCGAACGAGCAACTCTGACGTTGATTCTTTATTTTTTGACGACACTTACTATCCGACCACATCTCAGCACATGGATTATCTGGACTACATCACCAATGACCCGAACAAACGCGGAGGCAAACCTTGTGTCCGGGGGTTGCGCATCACGGTCTACGAGGTTTTGGAATACCTGGCATCCGATATGACCGAGGAGCAGATTCTCGCAGACTTCCCAGACCTCACGCGCGACGACCTCACAGCCTGTATCGCATTTGCAGCTGACCGTGAACGCAAGTTAATCACTGTGCCCGCCGCATGAAGCTGCTCTTTGACGAGAATCTAGCTCCGCCATTGCTGTTCTACTCGCTAACGCTCAAGACCTTTTCAATCTCATCCGCCGCGACGCGCGCGCCATCCTCTTGCTGAACTATCTTCCCAACCTCGGCAGCGCGTTCAGCATAACTCGGATTGTCCAACAACATTCGCAATTCGCGCACGGCCGTTTCAGCATTGTAACGCGGCCGCGGCAATGCTCGCCCGCAACCGAGGCGCACGACTCGCGCGGCGTTGTCGAACTGATCGTGCGCGTGCGGCAAGATCAAAACCGGCTTGCCGGATCTCATACCCTGCCCGGTCGTGCCGACGCCACCCTGGTGCACGATCGCGCAAGCGCGCGGCAAGACCTCACTGTACGGGGCATACTCAAACGCCGCAACTCCTTCGGGTAAGGAATCGGAAGGCAAGTTGCGAGGGAATCCGATTAGCAACAACGCGCGCCGGCCGAGAGCTTGCGCGGCTGCGATCGAATCGCGATAGAAATCTCGCGCGACCCAAATCGCCGAGGAACCAAGGGTGAAGACGATGGGCGGTTCACCGGCGTTCAGGAATTCGATCAATCCGGTTGGGGTTTCGGTCTCGCCAAAGTAATCGCGCCGATCATAAAACGGAAATCCAGTTACGACGGTATTCGCCGGCCAGTCCGGCTGCGGCTGCGCGAGCAATTTCGAAAACAGCGCCAGGACTTTCGTCGGCGAGTGTTGCCCATTAAGTATCGGTTGCTCGCCGCGCGGCATTCCTAATTCCGCGCGCAGCTCATAGACGGGTTGCAGAATTTTGTCGAGCTTAATCTTCGCGAGCGCCATCACGCCGCGACCGACCCAGGGACTCAGGCGCATCACCTGATACAACGAAGGCCACTGCGGCGGCACGATCGGATCGTAGACAGAGAGAAGCGAGGCCGGCGCCAGCACGCTGGAGATCCATGTAAGCCTTTTCTTTTGCGCGATAATTGGCCCGACCAGCGGCAAGGGGTGTGTCAGCAAAAGGTCCGCGCCATCGGTTGCCGCATCGAGGTCTTCGTAGATGTCGTGGAGGTGCGGCACGACCATGTCGGCGACCACTTCGCCTCCGGTTTTTGGATCCATCGCGCGGCCAACCAGGTCTGCGACCACTTCCGGTTGGTCGTACGACGGCATATCGGGACGCACGGGATGGAAAGCAAGGCCGACGGCGTCCATCTTCTCTCGATAGATTTCCGAAGT
>Ga0207644_10001825_pt1 | contig 13824 bp, 9 predicted proteins | sample KBSS73metaG_FD_184326 | JGI IMG/M metagenome (GOLD analysis project Ga0207644, IMG submission 184326) | Switchgrass rhizosphere microbial communities from Kellogg Biological Station, Michigan, USA - KBS S7-3 metaG (SPAdes) (version 2) | ecosystem: Host-associated > Plants > Roots > Rhizosphere >... | reverse complement strand
CACGTCGGCGACCCAGGCCTGCACGGCGAACAATCTGGCCGCGACGACGCTGCTCGACGCCACCGCCGCTCCCACCGGAGGCGGGATCTGGTATCTCGTGCGCGGTTCGAACTGCGGCGGGGCGGGGACCTACGACAGCGGCGCGCTGAGCCAGTCCGGATCGCGCGACGCGGAGATCCAGGCCTCCGCCGGCGCCTGTCCCTGAACTCCCGAATCCGGCTCCGTCTCACCTGAGGCCTGCGCGCCGCGCGGGCTATACTGCCGCCCGATGAGCGCTCCCGAAGAGCAGGACGAGCTGCGCGCGCTGCGCGTCTACGACCGCATCTCCGACGCCGTGGGATGGACCCCGATGGTTCGCCTGCACCGGACGATGGAGGGTCTCGCGCCGGAGGTCTTCGCCAAGATCGAGTTCATGAACCCCATGGGGAGCGTGAAGGACCGGATCGCGCGCTACATGGTCGAGAAGGCGATCGCCGAGGGACGGGTGCGGCCCGGCGACGTCGTCGTCGAGAGCTCGTCCGGCAACACGGCGCTCGGGCTAGCGATGATGACCGTTCTCGAGGACCTGCGCTGCAAGATGGTCGTAAGGCGCCAGACGAGCAAGGAGAAGCTCGACTGTCTGCGCGCGATGGGCATCGAGCTGGTCCTGGTGGACGGCGACCTTCCCCCCGAGGATCCCGAGAGCTACAACAAGAAGGCGCTTTCGGTCGTCGCGGAGACGCCGCGGGCGTACTTCCCCGATCAGCACAACAACCGCGAGAACAGCGAAGCCCACTACCGCACCACGGGTCCCGAGATCTGGCGTCAGATGCAGGGGCGCCTCGATGTCGTCGTCGCGGGAATGGGAACCGGCGGCACGCTCTGCGGGGCGGCGCGCTATCTCAAGGAGCAGGACCCCCGCGTCAGGATCATCGGGATCGATCCCGTGGGATCGGTCTTCTACGATCACTTCAAGTCTGGCCGCAGGGTCACGCCGAAGAAGGCGTTCCTCGAGGGGCTCGGGGACGAGGAGATCATCGGCGTCCCCGACTTCGGCCTGCTCGACGACATGCTCCAGGTGACGGACCGCGAGGCCTTCCTCGCCGCGCGCGAGCTGGCGCGCCAGGAAGGGATCCTCGCGGGCGGCTCGAGCGGGGCTGCGCTCTGGGGCGCACGGCAGGTCGCGCGGGGCCTCGGGAGGGACGCGCGCATCGTCACGATCTTCCCCGACTCGGGGACGCGCTACCTCAGCACCATCTACAACGACGATTGGATGCGGCGTCAGGGTTTCCTGGATTCGGCGCCGTAAGAGAGAATCCAGGCACGCCGCAGGTTGCGCCGCCGGCCGCCGGCCCGCGGGCCGGCCTCGGGGAAGGAGGAGTCACCGTGTCGTTACGTTGGATCGGAATCGGGCTGCTCTTCGTCGGAAGCGAGATCCTCGGTTTCTTCGCCGGATCCACGTTCTATCGCCTCTTCCTGAAGTCGGTCCCGCCGATGAGCATGAGCTCCCTGAACACGAGCGCGGCGCACGGGATGTTCATCGTCTACGGTTTGATCCTCGGCGTCCTCATCACCGTCTGGACCCTGATTGCAGTCGGTCTGAGCGGCTTCTTCAAGTCGCGCGCGGCCTAGGGCGCGTCGTCCGCCGCGCCGCCGTCGCCGCCGGGCGCGCTGTCGCGGTCACCCGAGACGCCGCCGTCGCCGGCGGGACCGCGCTCGCCACGCGCTCCCGCAAGCGCGTTCGCGAGGCCGCGCCGGGCGGGCGCGAGGCTCGGGTCGGCGGCGAGCGCGCGGCGATACCCCTCCGCGGCCTTCGCGTAGTCGCCCGCGTCGAGGGCGATCTCGGCGAGGTTCGCGAGCGCCCCGGCATGATTCGGCGAGAGGCGGAGCGTCTCTTCGTATTCGCGCGAGGCGCCCGCAGCGTCCCCCTGGGCCGAGAGCGCGATCCCGAGGTTGAAGTGCGCGCTCGTGCTGTCCGGCTGGACGGCGAGCGCCGCCCGGAAGTGGTCCGCGGCCTCCGCGGGGCGCTTCAGGCGCAGGAGCGCGTTGCCGAGGTTGTTGTGCGCTTCGGGCTCGGTGGGGCGGGTCGCCAGGGCCGCTTCGTCGTGGCGCATCGCCTCTTCGGTGCGTCCCTGCACGTAGAGCACGTGGCCGAGGTTGATGTGCCCCGCGACGCTGCGCGGGTTGACATCGAGCGTGTGGGTGAAGAGTGAGACCGTGTCGTGCCACACGGGGACCTGCGCGCGCGCCAGCGTCGCGAGGGGGACCAGGAGCAGCCCGCCGATCGCGGCGATCCTCCCCGGGGGGCGGCTCGCCAGGAGACACGCGAGCGCGAGGGCGGGCCCGAAGAGCGCGACGTAGACATAGTGGTCGGCGACCGTCGAGTGGGACTGGAAGTCGAACCGCACGAAACCGAGGACCGTCGCGAGGGCGCCTACCGAGAAGAGCGCGGCCGGGACGAGCCAGGGCGCGCGCCTGCGCGCGAGGAAGATGGCGGCGCCGATCGCGACGGGGACGATCCACGTGCACCAGATCCACGGCGTCGCGGCGAGCCCGTCGGGGCTGCGGCCGTAGTCCATGGCGAGGCGCACCGGGACGATAAGCTTGGCGGCGTAGAAGGCGAGGGCGTCGAGGGCGACGAGCGGTCGCGCCCATACGGGCGAATCGAACCCGCTCGCGGCGGGCTGGGCGCGCCGCGCGATACCCATGACCGGAACCGCGAGCAGTACCCAGAGCGCGAGGGGAGCGAGCGCGGGGCGCAGCGCGTCGAAGCGCGCGCGAAGGGAAGAGCGCGGTGGGAGGGCGGAGGGAAGTGTGTCCGGGCGTGCGTCCGGGCGAGCGCCGCGGGCCGCATCGCCCGCCGCATCGAGCGCGATACGGTCCCGGCGCACCGGCAGGGCCAGGACGAGGCACGCCGCGAGGATCGGCGCCACGACCGCCGACGGCTTCGAGAGCATCGCGAGGACGAACGCGAGCGTCGCAAGAGCGAAGAGCCGGAGGGGCGCGGAGCTCGAAGGCGCGGAACCCGAAGACGCGCCCCCCTCCGTCTCGCGCGCCATGACGAACTTCAGATAGAGCCACAGCGCGGCGAAGGTGAAGGCGCCGGCCAGGAGATCCTTCAGACCGGAGGCCCAGGCCACGCTCTCCACCTGGAGCGGATGGAGCGCGAACAGGCCCGCCCCGGCCGCCGCGGCCCACGCCGCGCGGTCCCGGGGAACGCGGTGCGCCGCGAGCAGAAGGCACAGGATCATGAAGACCAGCGCGGCCGCGATCGCGTGCACCGTGAAACTGGCGGCGTGGAACGCGGCCGGGTCGAGCCGAGCGGGCGCCGGCGAGGGCCGCGCGGACGACGCGGGCGCGGCGGGGGGCGCGAGCGACGCGACGGCGGCCCAGGCGGTGTAGGTCGCCGGAACGTAGAGGTCCATGGAGGGCCGGCGCGGATCCCAGTAGCGCAGGACGCTCCGCGCGGCGGGGGGGTTGAGGCCGGGGTTCGCGGCGATCGTCTTGAAGTCGTCCCACTGGAGGAACTGCGCATCGCGCATCGGCGCATAGACGACCACCAGCGCCAGGAGCACGAAGCCGAACGGGAGGTAGTCCGCGAGGCTCGGCGGCGTCGTCCCGGAGCGCGGAGCGCGCGCGGGGCGCGAGGGCCGCGAGGCGCGCGACGATCGTGCGGCCGGCGCGGGACGGGACGGGCGCGCCATCAGTCGCCTGCGGCGATCCTTCCGTCCTTGACGACGAGGACGGGACGGCGCAGGACCGCGAGGTCGCGGAGGGGGTCCGCATCGAGCGCGACGAGGTCCGCGGCGCATCCTTCGGCGATCGTCCCGAAGGGGAGGCGCGCGCGTTCGGCGGCGTTATCGGCGGCGGTTCGGGGCGGGGCAGGAGCCGAAGGAGCGGCCGCGGGTGGCGCCGGAGCGGCCGCCGCGGCGGCAGCCGTCGCCGCCGTCGCAGCTGCCGCCGCCGCCTCGAGCGAGACCGCGGGATCGAAGCCGCGTCCGAGGACGCGCGCGGCGACGGCGGTGGCGGCGCGCAGGGCCTCGGCGGGGGTCATCCCGCACGCGGCCATCAGCTCGATCTCCCGCGCGTTTGCTCCGTGCGGGAAGACGCCGGCGTCGGTCCCGCACGCGATCGTGACGCCGATCCGCCGCGCGCACGCGAAGACCTCCTTGGCGCGGCGCCAGGACGCGGGCTCGGGCTCCCCGCCCGCCGGATCCCATCCGCCTCCCACGACGATGGCTTCGGCGGTCGCGAGGGTCGGGCAGAGGACGACCCCCGCGTCCTTCATCATCGCGAGCGCGCTCTCGGTGGCCTCGAAGGCGTGCTCGATGGTCGCGACGCCGGCGGCCACGGCGCGGCGGATCCCCTCGTCGGTCGTCGCGTGCGCGGCCACGAGGATCCCGGCGCTGCGCGCCTCGTCGACGAGGGCGTCGAGCTCCGCCTGCGAGAACGTCGGCGTGACCGGTGCGCCGCGCCGCCGGCGTGCGTCGGCGTAGACCTTGATCCAATCGGCGCCCCGCGTCACCTGCTCGCGCACAGCGCGCCGCACACCGTCCGGCCCGTCCGCGGCCTGGGCGGCGCCGGGCCCCGTCCATCGCGGCTCGAGGACGTAGGGACCGTAGCAGCCGGTCGCGACGATGGCCCGCGTCGCGGCGAAGACGCGCGGGCCGGGAAGCGTCCCTTCCGCGATCGCATCGCGCAGCGCGACGTCGGCGAGTCCCGCCCCCTCGGTCCCGAGATCGCGCACCGTGGTGAAGCCCGCCTCGAGCGTGGCGCGCGCGGAGGCGGCGCCGTGCAGCGTGCGCCGCTCGAGCGAGTCGCGCAGGATCTGGTCCTCCCAGGAGATCGACGTGTAGGGCTGGAGGAGAAGATGCGTGTGGAGGTCCACGAGCCCGGGGACCAGGAAGCGGCCCGCGAGGTCGATCCGGCGAAGGTCCGTTCCGGCGGCAATGTCCCGTGAAGGCGCGATGCGCTCGATGCGGCCTTCGCACAGAAGAACGTCCTGGCCGGAGATCCAACGATCGCCTGACGGGTCGAGGAGCTGCGCGCCCGCCAGAAGCAGGGAAACGGGAGATTTCGGACGGCTCGCGGAGGTGTGGACGGGCGGGGGCGGGGTCATGATGGGCGCCATTTTACGGGCCCGGGCGGCCGAAGATGAGGCGAAAGCACTTTTCAGCGGCGAGCCCGGTTTCCACGTCGTAATATGCTGTGTTCAAGCAAGAGGGAGACTCGTCATCGACCACAGCGGCCCCCTGTTCCCGACGCCCCCGACATCTCTGTCTTCCGCTCGCTCCCGCCGCGGTCCCCTGCGGCGGCTGACGGCGGCCTTCGCGCTCGCGGCTCTCGGGCTCGCCGCGTCGCTGTCCGCGTCGCGCGCGGGGGTGCTCGCGGCCGCTCCCCCGGTCGAGGACGAGGACGCCGTCCGCAAGGCTATGCTCGCCACCTACATCCACGGCGTCGACGAGAGCCTCGCGCAGCAGGTGCTGGGCCCCGGCGCGATGCCGGTCCTGCGCCGTCTCCTCGCCGAGCCGAACTTCCCGCGGCGCGACAACGTGGTCGCGTTCCTGAGCTACGCGGACCGCGGCGATTCGGTGCCGCACCTGCTGGGCTTCCTCTCGAACCCTCCCGCGCCCGTGCGCATCCCGGAGGAAGATCGCGCCCTCCTGCTCACGCCCGAGGCGCTTGGACACATCGCAGCCCGCGGCAGCCGCACGGCGCTCGACGCGCTCCTGCGCATGACTTCGTCCGAAGGCGATCGATCCGGTCCGCTCTTCGACGCGGCGGCGCGCAGCGAGCGTCCGGCGAGCCTCCTTGCGGACCTCCAGGAGATGGCGATGCGCGGGCTCGCGTTCTCGCGCGCCGCCGAAGCGCGCGAGCGGCTCGCCGCCCTGAGCGCGGGACGGGTTCGCATCGACGGCGACGGGCGCGACATGAAGCGCCTCGCCGGGAAGAACCTCGCGCTCTACGACGCGCTCGGCGACCCCGTGCGGATGCGGACCGCCCCCTCGGGCGGCCGGGTCCTGGACGGGACGCTCGACAGGGCGGTGACGGCGGTGGCGTCCGCCGGCGCATCGCCGGGGACGGCGCCCGCGCCGGGGGCCGGGACGACTCCGTCCGGCGATAACGGCGGTTCCGCGGCGGCGCCGGCATGGAACGCCGACAGCGCAGGCGACTCCGGTCCCGCCGCCGTGCCCGGCGGCCTGATGGAGGCGGACGCGATCGATACGAACGCGCGCGTCGCCGACTACCGGCTGAGCTTTTCGAACCACGTCTCGCTCACGAGCCCGATGGACCTGGCGCGATTGACGACCGTTCTCCACGAATCGTCCCTGCGCGCGAGCCGCCAGGACTACGCCGTGGACACCGCGTGCTGCATCACGGTCTCACCGCCCTTCCTCGTGTCCGAGCCCTTCGGCGCGACCGGGGACGGGCAGGATGTCATCGACAACGGCCCCGAGCTGGAGGCGATCCTCAACAACCCCGTCGCGCGCGTCCACGTGGTGCGCCTGATCCAGTACTGCGGCGGCGGCGGCGGCAACATCATCGGGTGCGCCTGGGCTCCGGGCAACGGCATGGCGGTCGTGCGCCAGACCGATCTGGGATCCGAGTCCGTCCTGTGGATCCACGAGTACGGGCACAACACGCGCCTGCCGCACTCGCTGGACGCGGGCGCCATCATGTTCGCCACCGACAGCGGCGCGAACAACGGGCTCAGCCAGCAGGAGTGCAACAGCTATCACTTCCCGGACGCGAGCGCCCAGGTCACGACGCGCGATGCGGGCACCTGCTCGGACAACGATCAGGACCAGGTGCAGGACATCTTCGACAACTGTCCCGGGGTGGCGAACACCGACCAGGGCGACACCGACAACGACGGTTTCGGCGACGCGTGCGACCCGTGTCCCACGATCCAGGGCGCGGACATCGACCACGACACCATCTGCGACAGCCTCGACAACTGCCCGAGCACGCCGAACGTGGGGCAGGCGAACTCCGACACCGACGAGCTCGGTGACGCGTGCGACCCGTGCCCGTTCGATCCCTACAACGACGTCGACGCGGACAACCGCTGCGCCGACAACGACAATTGTCCCGAGATCAACAACCCCGGCCAGGAAGACCAGGACCACGACGGGGTCGGCGATGTCTGCGACTTCTGTCTCGTCGATCCGGCCAACGACGCCGACCACGACTTCCTCTGCGCGAACGCCGACAACTGCCCGCTCATCACCAATCCCGGTCAATCCGACTGGGACCATGACGGGATCGGGGATGTCTGCGATCCCGATCCCGACGGCGACGGCCCCGCGCTGGGAGCGGACAACTGTCCGTTGGACGTCAACGCGAACCAGGCCGACCGCGACGGCGACCACATCGGCGACGCCTGCGACGGGATCCTCACCGTCGATCCGGCGCACCCGGCCCAGTTCACGACGATCCAGGCGGCGATCAACGCGGCCTTCCCGGGCGAGACGGTGATCGTGGTTCCCGGCGTCTATCACGAGAGCCTGATCCTGAAGAACGGCGTCAGCGTGATCGGACCGGGACCCGCGCTCGCGACCATCGACGGAGTCGGCGTCCCGGACATCCCCACCGTCAGCATCCGGAACCTGTCCCAGCGGCTGCGCTTCAACGGCTTCACGATCACGGGCGCGGCCATCTCGACGGCCAACCGCGGCGGCGGCTTCGACATCTTCCAGTCGAACGTGGACGTGACCGGCAACATCATCAAGGGGAACTCCGCCAGGCAGGGAGGCGCGATCTATCTCTCGGCCGATCCCGCGAACCTCGGCGCGACGAATCCGACCGTGACCGACAACATCATCACCGGCAACACCTCGGTCAAGCGGGGCGGCGCGATCTTCGTGACGAACGCGCCCCCGGGGACGCGCATCCGCCACAACACGATCGATGCGAATACGAGCCAGGAGGCGGGCGGCGGGATCGTCCTGTCCACGACCGGTACCTTCGAGATCTCGAACAACCTCATCACCGGCAACACGTCCCCGCAGTCCGGCAACGGTCTCTTCCTGCAGGGGACCAACGGGGCCCTCGACTTCCACGAGAACGACGTCGCGGGCAACGCGGTCGGAAACTACGCGGGCACCCCCGACCAGACGGGCCTCAACGGCAACCTCTCCGCATCCCCGCTCTACACCGCGCCGGGCTCGGGGGACTATTCGCTGACCGCGGGCTCGCCCGCGATCGACACCGGCTCGGCCGCCGGCGATCCGCCGCGCGACGAGCGCGGCGTGCCCCGTCCGCTCGAGGGGAACGGCGTCGCGCCGAACAAGTCCGACATGGGCGCGCTCGAGTTCGTGCGGGCGGACGAGGACGGCGACGGCGTCGCCAACGGATCCGACAACTGCCCCTACGTCGCCAACGCCGGTCAGCAGGACTCCGACGCCGACGGGCGCGGCAATGTCTGCGACAACTGCCCCTCGCTCGCGAACGCCGGACAGCAGGACCTCGACGCCGACGGGGTCGGAGACGGGTGCGACAACTGCCCCGTCACGTCGAACCCGACGCAGACCAATGTCTGCGCCGACAGCGACGCCGACGGCGCTGCCGACGCGGCCGACTGCGCGCCCTGGAATCCGGGGTCGTTCGCGACGCCCGGGGCAGGCCTCACGATGCAGATCGCGGCGAACCGCCGGACGCTGTCGTGGACCTCCCTCGCGGCGGGATCGGGAAGCGGGACCTTCTACGACGTCGCGCGCGGCAGGCTGGGCCAGTTCCCGGTCGGCGCCGGCGCGGCAGAGACCTGCGCGGGGAGCGGTGTCGGAGGGCTCTCGCTCGACGAGCCGACGGCCCCGGCGACGGGGACCGGCTTCTGGTATCTCGTGCGCGGACACAACGCGTGCGGCGTCGGGCTCTACGGTACGCGCAGCAACGGCGCCCCCGACGTCACCGGCGTGTGTCCTTAGGAAGAGAAGAAGCTCGAGCCTGACGGCGCCAACAGGAACGCGGGGGGGAACCATGCACGCACCGATTTCGTTCCGGGGGAATCTGTCCCCGAGCCTCCTGCTCGCGCGGTGCGCCGCTCTCGCGCTGGCGCTCCTGGCCGGACCTTGCGGAGCCGCCCTCGCTCGCGGCGCGGCCATCCCGCCGGTCATCGGTCCGCCGTTCCCCATTTCCGATCCCGGCTTCGTTCCTGCGACCACGACCTCCGGGGCCGCCGCCTGGAATGGGGAGGCGTATCTCGTGGTCTACCCGCGTGACGGGGACATCTACGGCACGCGGGTCCGGGCGGACGGCACGATCCTCGATCCGGCGGGCTTCGCCATCTCGACGGCGCCGTACGACCAGCTGAGCCCGGACGTCCTTTGGAACGGCCAGAACTGGTTCGTTCAATGGTACGACGCCAGGATGAAGGGGGATATCGACGATATCTACGCGGCCCGCGTGACGCCCGAAGGGGCCGTCCTCGATCCCGACGGCATCCACCTCGGCGGCGGCGAGGGTCTGTGGCGTGCGGATGGTGTGTGGACCGGCTCGGAGTTCATTGAGGTGTGGAGTACGGGCTGCCAGATCTACGCCGAGCGTTTCGACGGGGACGGCACGCCGCTGGATGCCCAGCCGGTCCTCGTGACGCCTCCTGGGGGATGCAGCCGTTCTCCCTCTCCATCGATCGCGTGGAGCGGCTCGGTGGCCATGATCCTCTGGTCTCGTGACGATCAGGTGATTCAGGCGGCTCGCCTGTCCGAACAGGGAGCCTTGCTGGATGCCGTGCCCATCGAGGTGTCGTCCGCCGAGCACGAGCGCTACGGTGCCGGGATCGTGTGGGCGGGCGAGCGGTTCTATGCGGTGTGGATGGACTGGCGAAACACGGTCACCATCCCCAGCTCGAGCGCGGAGATCTACGGTACGTACATCGAGCCCAACGGCGATGTCGTCTCGCCTCACGGGATCATGGTCAATGGCGGCGGCGGGCTCGGCTACGAGGACTACCTCGCGGGGTTGGCTTCCAACGGCAACGAAGCCTTCGTGCTCGCGTGGTGGGACGTACCTCCGGGCGGCCAGGGCCGCGTCATGGGAACGATCGTGAGCGGGGACGCCGCCACCACGATCCCCGTCCTGGACCCCGGGTTTCACGCCAGCTCCGGTCTCGCGACGGACGGGACGAACTTCCTGGCGTTCGTCACGCCCTATGATTCCAGCGAGACCGTCGGCCTTCGCCTCGACGCCGACGGTCAGCGGATCGGAGATCCGATCCTCGGCATCTTCACGGAGCCGGCCGTCCAGGACGCGCCCGCTCTGGCGACGGGAGGCAAGGATCTTCTCGCCGTCTGGTATCAGGCGGCACCGCGCAGTGGCGGCGCGGACGTCGTCGCAGGACGCGTGGGACCGTCCGGGGATCCTCTCGACGGCCCGGGATTCCGGATCGCCGGCCCCGTCGATTATTCCCCCCAATATCCGATCGAGCAGCACCCGCTGGCGGCGTTCGGCGGGACGAACTACCTCGTGCTGCACCAGGAGCACGTGGCGGAGCTGGACGGCGAGGCCCTCTTCGCGCAAAGGATCACACCCGACGGGCAGCTGCTCGATGCGGCTCCAGGTCTTCGGATCCTTCCTCGCGACGGTCAGTACGTGCCGAGCGACCCGAGCGACCGTGAGCCTTGCGCCCTTGCGACGAGCGGCGCCGGCTGCCTCCTCGCATGCTGGGTCGGCGTCGATTCGATCGGGACCGAGGCGAAGCTGTTTCTCGCGCGCTTCAACGCGGCCGGAGAGCTTCTCGATCCGGCCGGGCTGTACCTGCCGTGGCCGTCCTTCGGCGATGGGAAGGGCATCGCAGCGGCCTGGAACGGCGCCTCGTACACGGTGCTCTGGAGCCAGAACTTTCCCAGCCCCGGCCACCGCGTCAACGAGCTCCTCATCGGGGAAGACGGCCGCCTGAGGGGGGCCGGGCCCCGCCTCATCGCCGACAGTTACGAGACAGGTTTCCCCGCCATCGCCTGCAGCGGCGCCGAATGCCTCGCGGCCTGGGAGGTCTTCCAGGTCTACGACGACAGCAACCGCATCGAGAGCGTGCGCCTGGATCGACAGGGGAACCCCATCGATACCGTTCCTCTTCCGATCATTCCGTATGAGCAGCAGTACCGGCGCCCGCGCGTCGCGTGGGACGGCCATCGCTTCGTGCTCATCGTGCACAAGGTCTATGCGAGCGAACCGATCCACGGCCTTCGCGTGTCCGGCGGCGGCGCGCGTCTCGACGATCCACCGTTCGACGCGGCGACGGGTGACGAGACCGTCGGTTTCCCGGTGCTCGCGTCGGGTCTCGCCGGACACGTGACGATGGCTTACGCGCGGGGCGACGCGCAGCCGCTGCGCAAGGTCGTTCTACGTGACATCGACAGCTGCGGCAACGGCAGCGACTCGGATGGCGACGGCGCGCCCGACGCGTGCGACAGCTGCCTGCTCGACGCCAACGCGGACCAGGCCGACGGAGACGGCGATTCGGCCGGAGACCTCTGCGACCCTTGTCCCGGCGATCCGGGCGACGACGCCGACAACGACGGCATCTGCGCGGGCGCAGGATTCCAGGCTCCCTACACTCAGGACCACGACACATGCCCGGCACTCGCCGACCCGGACCAGGCCGACCGCGACGGAGACGGCGTCGGCGATGCCTGCGACGACTGCCTCGACGAGGCCAACGGCGATCAGGTCGATCAGGATGGCGACGGCACCGGCGATGCCTGCGACTTCGCGCAGGTCGCGCCCGCGATCAACACCGTGATCCCCAGCGGCGCGGTCCCGACCTTCACGTGGCTGAAGGGAGGCGGACGCGGCTTCCGCGTCGAGCTCTCCGAGACGCAGGATCCGTTCGTCCCGGTGTTCACGAGCGGCAAGGAGCTGCTCACGGGAACTCATTGGAAGCCGAGCGCGAAGAAGTGGCGCAAGCTGGCGCAGCAGGAGCAGGGGCGCATGCTCTTCTGGCGCGTGGTGGGGAAGTTCCGCCAGGTCAGCGGCCTCCTACCCAGCGGCGAGGAATACGCGATCACCGCACAGTAAGCCGCGGCGCCTAGTCCAGCTCGCGGATCCGCTGGCGAAACCAGATCGTCAGGGGCTCGATGTCCCTCTCCCCGCGCGCGGCCGCCATGGTCGTCTCTTCGAGCGCATCCGAAGAGATCTCCCACGCCCAGCCGTTGACCGCCAGGAACAGGAGCGTCGCATGAACCGCGACCCGCTTGTTGCCGTCGACGAATGGACGCCGGGTCAGGAGCGGGTGCATGAGCGCGGCGGCCTTGGCGGCCATGTCGGGGTAGAGGTCGTGGCCGTCGAACGTCATGGCGGGACGAGCGGCGGCGGCTTGAAGAGCGGCTCTGTCGCGGATGCCGGAATGGCCGCCGAAGCGCCCAACCTGAGACCGATCACCGCCTGCTCGCCGGCCGCCGCCTCGCCATGCGAGGTGCCGCATCGTGGGCCGCAAGAGAAACAAGAGAAGAAGAGGTCTCGTGATGCCGAACCCCGTCGTCCGCTGGCAGGTCGTCTCCTCGCAGCCCCAGGCCGCGGCGGAGTTCTACAAGAAGCTCTTCGGCTGGAGCGTCGGCCAGGACAACGCGATGGGCTACCGCGAGGTCGAGACCGGCGCGGGGCGTGGGATCGACGGCGGGATCTGGCCGTCGCCTCCGGGCCAGAACGGGTTCGTCCAGCTCTTCGTCGAGGTCCCCGACATCGACGCGTGCCTCGCCGACGCCGCGAAGCTCGGCGCGAAGGTCGTCGTTCCGAAGTCGGTCCTCCCGGACGGCGACGCGATGGCGGTCCTCGTGGATCCCACGGGCCTCGCGCTCGGCGTCTGCACTCTTCGCGATTCCCGCTGACCCGCGTCCGTCGACTCAATCTGTGAGGCCGATGGGCCTCCTCCTTGCGACCATCACGAGCAGGCACGCCGTGGCGCCCGCCGCGGCGAGGTGCTTGAGCGTGTGCCCGCTCACCGCGCCGCCGAGCGCCCGGAAGATCGGCCCGTCGAGCGCCTCGAAGAGCTTGGCGGCGGCGTAGCAGGCGAAGACGCCCGCGAAGTCGCGCGTGCGCGTGTAGCGCGCGGGGAAGAGGGCGAGCATCAGCGGTATCGCGAGGAAAGGGAGGTACTGGACGACGGCGTACGGGCGCAAGTCGCCGCGTCCCAGGCGTTCCGTGAGCTGCCAGTAGACGACGCTCGCGACGCCCGCCGCGAGGAAGGGGAGCAGGACGCGCGCACCCGCGCGCGTGCCCATCCGCTCCATCACCTGGATGGCGGTGAACGTGGTGAAGACGAGCGTCATCGGGAGCCGGTCCCAGACGAGCCTCGGAGTCGAGGGATCCCAGTGGTAGTACCCCGATCCGACACCGACGAGCGCGACCGCCGCGAAGACGAGAAGCCAGGCGGGGCGCTCCTCGGGATCGAGGAAGACGGGACCGCTGCGGCGGTCGTCCGCCACGCCGGATTCGGCGCGGCGCACGCCCTGCGCCGCTTCGCGCAATACCCGCCCGCGCGCCCCGACGAGCCATAGCCCCGCCGCTCCGACGACCAGGAACGGCAGATTGGATGCGACGTCCCCGAACCGCGGGATCCCGAGAAAACCGCGCGTGTCGGCAAAGCGGTGGTAGGCCGGATCCTGCGGGATCGGCCCGATGCACGCCAGGGCGACGGTGAGGGCGACGAGCCCAGCGGCGCCGATCAGAAGGAAGAGGCGCGTCGGGCTCACGAGCGGTGTCTCTCCAGGGATTCCGGAGGCCGCGCGCGGGAGGTGCGGCCCGCGGACGGGAGGGAACTTCTACGCGCTCGAGCGGAGGGCGTCGACGGGAGTGTAGCGCGAGGCCTTGATCGCGGGGTAGATGCCGTAGGCGGCGCCGAGCACCAGC
>Ga0207644_10001821_pt1 | contig 13834 bp, 10 predicted proteins | sample KBSS73metaG_FD_184326 | JGI IMG/M metagenome (GOLD analysis project Ga0207644, IMG submission 184326) | Switchgrass rhizosphere microbial communities from Kellogg Biological Station, Michigan, USA - KBS S7-3 metaG (SPAdes) (version 2) | ecosystem: Host-associated > Plants > Roots > Rhizosphere... | reverse complement strand
CCAGGCTCGCGTCGATCGTATCTTCGACCAGAGACGCTTCGACTACCGCGAGACCTTGGTAGAGTTCGGCCGCGGCCTGAACTCGCAGACTGATCTGCGCGCTCTGCTTGATTCCATCGTCGAGCGGCTGCCGCAGACCCTGCTGGTCACCCGCGTCGCTGTATTCCTGGCGGCCGACAACGATCAGCCCCTCTCAGACTCGCGATTCGCGCTTGTTGCCTCGCATGGGCTCAACAACCTGTCTCCAGCGGAACTCAAAGGGCTCGATGTCGACTTTTTCGATTTCGACAGGCCCGGCTCCAACAGCCACCTCTTCCTTGAAAATCCCCAGCAGGTTCTGCGTCTGCCCGAGGCCCAGCGGCTGAGCGCCGCCCGGCTCGACCTGAACTACTACCTTCCCTGCCGCGTGGCCAATCGTGAGGGCTCCGGAACCCGCACCGTTGCGGTCATCGGTCTGGGTCGCACCAACGACGGCGATTTCCTCTCGAGCGAAGAGATGGAGGTGCTTGAATCGCTGGCCGGCTACATCGGCATCGCGATCCAGAATGCGCAGCTCTACCGCCGCCTCGAACAGAAGATCACCGACTTCGAGCGCCTGAAGGAGTTCAACGAGAACATCGTCGAGTCCATTAACATCGGCATCTTCGCCGTCGACCTCGACGACCGCGTGGAAAGCTGGAACGCCCAGATGGAGGTCATGTTCGCGAAGCCACGCGCCGAGGCTCTCCGCCAGTCGCTCTCCGCGCTCTTCCCCGCGGACTTCATCTCGCGCTTCAACGCAGTTCGCGACGAGCAGGGCACGCACACGCTCTACAAGTTCCGCCTCGCGCTTCCCTCCGGCGAGAGCCGCGTTGCCAATATCGCCATCGCCCCGCTCGTCACGCGCAACTTCATCGCCATCGGCCGCATTATCCTGGTCGACGATATAACCGACCGTATCCAGATGGAGGCCCAACTGACGCAGTCGGAGAAGCTTTCTTCGATCGGCCTGCTGGCAGCTGGCGTCGCTCACGAGGTCAACACTCCTCTTGCCGTTATTTCGAGCTATGCACAAATGCTCACCAAGCACATGCGTGACGACGAGCGTCTGGCGCCGGTGCTGGAAAAGATCACACAACAGACCTTCCGCGCATCGGAGATCGTCAACGGCCTTCTGAACTTCTCCCGCACCAGCGGAAGCGAGTTCACTAACGTTGACCTGAACGACCTGCTGCGCGATACGCTCAATCTGCTGGAGCACCAACTCAAGACAGCGAAGATTCGCGTCGAAACAAACTTCGACCCGCAGCTTCCATTCATCCACGGCAACCGCGGCAAACTGCAACAGGTCCTGTTGAACCTGATGCTCAACGCGAAGGACGCAATGTTCGGAACCTCCGATTCCACATTGCGAGTCGCAACGTTTCGCAGCACCGGCCGTGTACTCGTGCGCATCCAAGACACAGGCGCCGGAATTGAGCGCGAGCATCTGCATCGCATCTATGATCCCTTCTTCACTACAAAGACGAAGCCGCAGGAAGGCGGGCACAAGGGCACCGGCCTGGGCCTTGCCGTCAGCTACGGCATCATGCAGGAGCATGCCGGAAAGATCCACGTGGAGAGCGAGGTCGGCGTAGGCACTGCGTTTCAGCTTGAGTTCCCTGCCTCCGGCCCTCGCGCGCTGACTTCGCCCGCGCACTCCGCTGGCGTACAGGAAACCGATAGGAAGACGATTCATGCCTGATGTAACAGCATCCGCGCCGAATGAGATTGCAACAGAACTGACGCACCGCGGCGACGAAAGAATCGCGGGGAGCCCGCGCATCCTCATCATCGATGACGAGGCGGCCATCCGCGAATCGCTCGACACGATGCTCACGCTCGAAGGATTCACCGTCAATATGGCGGTCGATGGCGCCGCCGGCATGGACCTGCTCTCCCGCAACGAGTACGACCTGCTGCTGCTCGATCTCGCTCTGCCCGGCGAAAGCGGCATGGACCTGCTTCCTCGCATCGTCGAGCAACACCCCAACCTTCCCGTCATCATGATCACGGCCTTCGGGACCATGGGCAACGTCGTTGACGCGATCCGCGCCGGCGCGGAGAACTTCGTCCAGAAGCCATGGGATAACGAGAAGCTGCTGGCCGACATTCGTGCTGCTATCGCTCGCCATCGCGCCGAAGAAGAAGTCGTCCAACTCAAGCGCACGCTGAAGCAGCGCTACAACTTCGAAAACATCATCGGCAAGAGCGAGTTGATGCTGAAGCTCTTCGACCTTGTGGCACAGGTCGCGCCAAGCCGATCCACTGTTCTTATCCAGGGCGAGAGCGGAACCGGCAAGGAATTGATCGCCAAGGCCATCCATGCTAACTCGCCCCGCCGAGAGCGCCCTTTCGTTCCAGTCAATACCGGCGCCGTCCCATCGGACCTGCTCGAATCAACACTCTTCGGCCACGTCAAGGGGGCGTTCACCTCGGCGGTCTCCGCCAAGAAGGGCCTCTTCGAAGTCGCCAACGGCGGCACACTATTCCTGGATGAAATCGGCACTATGACCATGGACATGCAGGCGAAGATCCTTCGCGTCCTGCAGGATCGACGCTTCATGCATCTTGGCGGCACGCAGGAGATACAGGTCGACGTCCGCATCATCGCCGCCACTAACGTGAATCTACATGAGGCTGTGCGCGCAGGCCGCTTCCGCGAGGACCTCTTCTATCGACTCAACGTTATTACGCTTGAGCTTCCTCCACTGCGTTCACGCCGCGAAGACATCCCTCTGCTCGCTGCGCACTTCCTCAAGTTCTACGCGAATGAGAATGGCATGGACGAGCGAACGCTGTCGCCCGAAGCGATGCGCATCCTCATGGACTACGAGTGGCCCGGCAACGTTCGCGAGTTAGAGAATGCGATGGAACGCGGCGTCGTACTCTCGAACGGGAAAGTCATCCATCCGGAACTACTTCCCGCACAGCTCACCGGCAGCACGTACTCGGTCACGATGCTCGAGCACCAGCCAGACGCGTCGCTCTTCGACCTGATGGAGGAGATCGAACGCCGCATCATCGCCGATCGCCTGGAGCGCTGCCACTGGAACCAGACCGAGGCAGCCGAGTACTTCCGCATCCCGCTCTCGACGCTGAATCAGAAGATCAAGCGGCTCAACGTCGAGATCAAGAAGCGCAATCGCGACTGATCGTCGTTACAACCCAGGCTGAATCACTATCTTCATCGAGTCCGGCTGCGGATTCGATGCAAGGTCAATCGCGACTATCGCATCCTCAATCGAGAAGCGGTGCGAGATCAGCTGCGTTAGGTCCAAGCCAGTGCTGTATCCGTTCAGAACAAGCTGCGCGACTTCGTCGTTGATCGCGACAGAGGAGCTGTAGGACCCCATCAGCGTCTTTTCATCCATGCACACCGCCGCGGGATCGAATGGAGCTTCGCCGTGTTGGGTCGCGGCAAACAGCATCACGCGGCCACCGGGACGAATCGCATTCATCGCCACAGTGATCAGAGCATTGCCGCCAACAGCGACGAGCGCGACGTCGGCGCCACGGCCCTGCGTCGCGGCCTTCGCGGCGGCCACCACATCGCCGCGTCCATCCAGCGGACGATCCAACCCAAACTTCGCCGCCACTGCGTGCCGCTCGGCGTACAGATCACTGGTCAGCACGGTTGCTCCCGTCCGCTTCGCAAGCGCAGCCAGCAGAATTCCAATCGGCCCCTGACCGATCACCAGCACGGTCTCGTCAGGTTGCAGGTTCAGCATCGCGACGGCCTTATAACACGTGTTGACCGGCTCAATAAACGAGGCCTGCTCGAACGGCACGCCGTCGGGAATCTTCACCAGCCCTTTTCGAACGATCCAGTCCATCACGCGGATGTACTCGGCAAAGCCTCCGCCGGAGGGCTCAAACCCAGCGGTACAGCCTACTTTCTTGTAGGTCTCGCATTGCGCAAAGGTGTGCTTGCGGCAATAGAAGCATTCGCCGCAAGGAATATGGTGATACGCCATCACGCGATCACCTACGGCATAGTCAGTCACGCCGCCGGCAATCGCAACGACCGTTCCAGCCATCTCATGCCCGAAGACACGCGGCGCCGAATGTGATCCCGTGTGAATCTTCTTCAGATCGGTCCCGCATATCCCGCAAGTGTGGATCTTCACCAATACCTCACCGGGCCCGATCTCCGGCACCGGAACTGTCTCCACGCGAACATCGTTTACGCCGCGGTACACCGCCGCGCGCATCGTCTTCGGCACTTCCATCATCAAACTGCTCCCGTCCCGTTGGCTCCTGCCACATCTTTCTCTACTAAGAATCTCTCAACGCACTCCGCGATTGCCTTAGCGCCTGCCGAACTGTTTCTCCCCAAGGCCAGCAGCGATCCCCAGAGATTTGGCCGCAACGCAACATGCGCGAGAAACGGCAGCATCTTCATCTGTCCCTGCGCGTCGATGAACGGGTTCAGATCGGGAAGCACAGCGTCCTGTGCATCGGAGACTGCTTTGAAGCAGCAGATCGAAATTCTGCGCATCTGCGCCAGCCTCGCAACCGCAGCCGCTTCCATGTCCACCATCACAGCGCCATAGCTCTCGCGAAGCCGCCGCTTCTCCTGCGCATCTGCAACCCGCACGGTCGTCACTAAACGCAGTCTGCGGGTACCTTCTGTCAGCAAAAATCGCTCGCCCGTCTGCGCATCGATGATCTCAGACGGAACATAACACTCCCCCGTCTGCGCCTCATTCGACAAAGCTCCTACCCATCCCACCGACAGCACAAGATCAAGAGCCCCCATAAACTCCGCAGCCGAAAAACTCCGTATCGCTGCTTCCCAGCCCATCCCGCCGCACACAGCGATCAGCTCATCGTCTCCACGCACCGTGGTCCAGACGGATATTCCCTTCACCCCGGTAGGCTGACGCTCCCACCCGCGCACCAGCGGCTTCAACTCTGCTGGCAGTGCAGCGATAATGCCAATCCTCATAGCTTCGGCCCGCTGTACGCAGGAGCGTATCCATGCTCGACAAACCAGTCGATCGCTGCTCGCAGCGCGTTGTAGATCGGCAGTACCTTGAAGCCCAGATCCCGCTCCGCCCGTGCCGATGAGGCAAACATCATCTTCTTGCCCATCCGGACTGCTTCAACGGTCGCGCGCGGCTCCTTGCCGCGTAGCTTACCGGTGATCGTCTCATCGAAAAACGCGAAGCCCATCGCCACGGCGTGCGGCACCTTCATCGTCGGCGAGGGCAGCCCCGTGATCGCAGACATGCGATCGAGTATCTGCTTCAGCGTCAGGTTCTCTCCGCCCAGGATGTAACGCTCACCCGGCATTCCGCGGTCCAGAGCCACCACATGCATGCGCGCCACCTCACCGACATCGACGAGATTCAACCCCGTATCCACATACGCAGGAAACTTCTTGTTCAGAAAGTCGACGATGATTCTCCCCGTAGGCGTCGGCTTCGCATCGCCCGGACCGATGGGCGTCGTCGGATTCAGGATCATGACATGCTGCCCCGCACGCGCCGCCTTGATCGCCTCCTGCTCTCCGAGAAACTTCGACCGCTTGTAGTGCCCAATCATGTCGTCCAAAGAGACCGGGGTCTCCTCATTCACAATCGTGCCGTCCGACTTGAACCCCATCGTCGCTACGCTCGACGTGTACACCACGCGTTGCACACCCACCTCACGGGCCATCTTCAACAGTTCGCGCGTGCCATCGACATTGGCCGCATACATCTCTTGCGGATCACGTACCCATAAACGGTAGTCGGCCGCAACATGCACCAACGTGTCGCAGCCTTCAATCGCCGAGCGCAGACTCGCAGGATCACGCAGATCACCCACGACGGTCTCAGCATCAAGTCCGGCCAACCCATCCAGACGACTCGACTTGCGCGTGAGCAGACGCAGAACGGCGCCCTCAGCGGCATAACTCCGAGCCACATGGGCGCCCACGAAGCCTGTCGCTCCCGTGATGAATACGCGCACTGTCTGTCGTCCCTTTGTAGCGGAAACCCTTGTAAAGCTCGTTAGTCCAGCTTCTCCGGCTCAATCTGGATGTTCTTTTCGCCGGCCGCCTTCTTCTCCCAGTATTTTTTCACCCAGGCATCGAAGGTCTTGCCCGCAGCGGTATCGCGACCCGTAAAGGCGAGTGCAGCGATGTCGGCATAGCTGACGTTCACCTTGGTCTTCGCATTTGTCGGAATCACGCGCACGAAGGAGTCGGCAAGCGAGGAGCCGGAGCGACGGTCGAAGAGATAGCCCTCCACCTTCTCGCCGCTCTTGAGCGTGATCGTTACATCGCCGCGATAGTCGAAGGCCTTCTCAAGAGCCTCGCGAATCTCCGCTTCGGTGGCCAGCGCTGGAATCCAGCCCTCAAGATTCTCCTTCTCGCGGCCCGCAATGACCTCTACCTCGTCGGCGCTCTGCTGCCGCAGCTGCTCGATCTTCAGGTGCTCCTGCTGCTCTGTCGCCATGGTGCTTAGTCTCCCGAGACCGGCTGCAGTTCATCGTTGGTCGCGCCCTGAATCTGCACCAGGGGCATCGCATGCGCGGGCTTCCACTCATTCAGCAGCTTCTCAGCCTCGGCATCCGGATAGAGCGAGGGGAACATATACTTCTTCGCGGTCACCAGGAAGCCCTTTAGCGAGCCGAAGTTGTAATCCACAGCCGAGGCCTCATGGCCCGAGTGAACCATGCAGTTAGCGCATTGCGGATTGCCGCTCTTAGCTCCATAGTTCTCCCAGTTGGTCGTCCCCATCAGTTCCTGGAAGGTATCGGCGTAGCCGTCCTGCAGCAGGTAGCACGGCTTCTGCCAGCCGAAGATCGAGAAGGTCGGCATGCCCCACGGCGTGCACTCGAAGTGCTGCTTGCCCATCAGGAACTCGGAGAACAGCGGGTGGGTGTTGAACTCCCACGACTTGTGACGGTTCGACAGAATCGCGCGGAACAATCGGCGCGACCGCGCCTTGCCGAGAAAGTGGTTCTGGTCCGGGGCCTTGTCGTAGGTATAGCCCGGCGAGACCATCATGCTCTCAACGCCGGCTTCCATCATCTGGTCGAAGTGGCGACGGACACTGTTCGGGTCGGCGCCATCGAAGAGCGTCGTGTTGGTCGTCACGCGGAAGCCCGCAGCCACAGCGGCGCGGATCCCTTCCATTGCGATGTCGTATCCGCCCTCGCGGCAGACGGAGAAGTCATGGTGTTCCCTCTCGCCGTCCACGTGAACTGAGAACGAGAGGTACTTAGACGGCTTGAAGAGGTGCAGCTTCTCCTTCAGAAGAAGAGCGTTTGTGCACATGTAGACGTACTTTTTGCGCGCCACCAGGCCGGCGACGATCTCCGGCATCTGCGGGTGCAGCAGCGGCTCTCCGCCGGGGATGGAGACCATAGGCGCGCCGCACTCTTCCACTGCTTTGAAGCATTCTTCGGGCGTGAGTTCCGACTTCAGAATGTGTGCCGGATACTGAATCTTTCCGCAGCCCGCGCATGCAAGGTTGCAGCGGAAGAGCGGTTCGAGCATCAGCACGAGCGGGTAACGCTTCCGCCCAGAGAGCTTCTGCTTCAGTACGTACGTTGCGACCGTCCAGGCCTGTGAGACCGGTACTGCCATTCGGAGGTTCCTCCAGAGAAAAGTCTGTTACGCGGCCGATTCAGCCGCTTCGCGCTTCATGGCGCGCTCGTATGTCGTCAAAGCCAGCAGCGGGAAGTACTGCTTGTACAGGTGGTATCCCAAGTAAAACACCCGCGGGAATCCCGTTCCTGTGTAGTAGCTCTCGCCGTTGCGTCCGGGAACAAGTTCGTCCCAGCTTCCATCTTTATGCTGCCGTTCAATCAGCCAGCGAATACCCTTGGCCACCGAGTCGGAGCGGGTGTCTCCTGCTGCAAGTAGTCCCAGGACAGCCCATGCCGTCTGCGACGGCGTGCTCGGCCCGATACCGCGCTGGTTGGGATCATCGTACGTCCCGCAGGTCTCGCCCCAGCCGCCGTCGGAATTCTGCACCATGCGAATCCACTCAGCCGCCTGTTGAATCGCAGGCTCGTGATTCCACATGCCCATCGCTTCCAGGCCACGCAGAACCAGGAACGTGCCGTACAGATAGTTCACGCCCCAGCGGCCGAACCAGCTTCCGTCCGACTCCTGTTCCTTAAGGATGAACTGGACAGCCTTCTCGACTCGCGGATCTTTCCGGGTGTAGCCGTACTGCGCCAGCATCTCCAACATGCGGCCCGTAATGTCCACCGTCGGTGGGTCGAGCATCGCGTTGTGGTCGGCGAACGGGATGTACTGAAAGATGGTCTTGGTGTTGTCCTTGTCGAACGCCGCCCAACCGCCGTTCCGGCACTGCATCGACCACACCCAGTTGATGGCACGCTGGCAGACCTCGTACTGGTAGCGTTCGCGCGGATTCTCAACGCAATTCAAAGCCATCAGGACTTGCCCCGTATCATCAACATCCGGGTAAAACTCATTGTTAAACTCGAAGTACCATCCACCCGGCTCGACATTCTTGACCTTCTCGGCCCAGTCGCCCTTCGTGCGGACTTCCTTCGAGAGAATCCAGTCCGCAGCCTTCAGCATGCGGGGGTCTTTGCGGCTTACTCCCGCCTCGCCCAGCGCATACATCGCCTGCGCGGTGTCCCACACCGGCGGGAAGCACGGCTGCATGCGGAAGGTCGGCGTCGGATAATCCGGAGTTCCCTCCGGGCAGTCGATGCCCAGCTTTTCAAACTCGTCCATTGCACGAATCATCTGCGGGTCGTCGAATGAATAATCCAGGCAGCGCATAGCAACAATCGAGTTCAGCATGGCTGGATAGATCGCACCCAGGCCGTCTGACTTCTCGAAGCGCTCCAGCATCCACTCTTTCGCCTTGCGGATCGCCATCTTGCGCAGCGGACGAATGTGCACGCGCTCAAACCAGTGAATCATCCGATCGGTGAACAGGAAGAAGTTTCGCCAGCTGATCGGTTTCTTTCCGTCCCACTTCAGGTGGAGATTCGCGTTCTGCCGCCCGCCGACAAACAACTCGTCGATTCCCTGCTCAGGTGCAAGCTTCTTGAAAGGCTTCTTCGCATAGATGATGGACAGCGGAACCAGAATGCCGCGCGACCACGAGGAGATCTCATAGATGTTGAAGTAGAACCAGTTCGGGAACAGAACGATCTCAGGTGGAACTGCGGGCACCGCATCGTAGTCGTACTGCCCCAGCGCGCACAGGTAGATCTTCGTGAAGGTGTTGCACTCGGTCACGCCGCCGTTGGCCAGAACCCACTCGCGCGCCTTCGCCAGCACCGGATGATCCTTCGACCACCCCATCAGCTTCAGAGCCAGGTACGACTTCACGCCGTAGTTGATGTTCGATGGTCCGCCCGGATAAAGGCTCCATCCACCATCGTCGTTCTGGTGCCGCAAAATCTCGTTGACGGCGCGCTGCATCTTGCCAGGATCACCCGTGCCCAGCAGCGTATGCATGAAGATGTAATCCGCCTCGAGCATGACGTCTGCTTCGAGCTCACCGCACCAGTAGCCATCTTCGTGCTGCTGACCCAGCAGCCAATCTTTGGCGCGGCGAATCCCGTCAACCACCTGGTCCAGCCCGAGGTCAAGCCGGCCAAAGCGCGGCTGAGCGGGTTGGGTCAGTGTCTTCGGGTTACTTGAAAATTTACTCATCTGCCTGGGAACTCTTTTCAACTTACTGTTTGGTTCAGACCGCCGAACCTACCGGGCAACCGGAGGAGCGGATTGAATCGCCTGAACGATCTCAGGCGGTAAGCCAAATCGCACGTTCTCGGGCATCACTTCGACCTCATCGACCGAGCCATACCCTTTCGTCTGCAGATAACCAACAACGTCCTGCACCAGCACCTCAGGCGCAGAGGCCCCTGCGGTCACGGCAACCGTATCGGCGCCGTTCAGCCACTCCGGCTGAATGTCTTCTGCCTTGTCGATCAGGAAGGAGTTCGTCCCCAGGTTCTGCGAGACCTCCACCAGGCGGTTTGAGTTCGAGCTATTTCGCGAGCCCACTACCAGGACCACGTCGGCGCCATGCGCGACGTTCTTCACTGCGGTCTGGCGGTTCTCGGTGGCATAGCAGATGTCCTGCGCATGCGGTCCAACGATGTTGGGGAACTTCTTCTTCAGCGCATCGATCATGTACTTCGCTTCATCCAGCGAAAGCGTAGTCTGCGTCAGGTATGCCACCTTATCGGGATCCGGAACCACCAGAGCCTCAACCTCATGCACCGTAGAAACCACCTGGGTCACATCCGGAGCTTCGCCCTGCGTTCCCTCCACCTCTTCGTGGTCGCGATGCCCAACCAGCACCAGCGAATAACCCTGCTTGGCGAACTTGATCGCCTCCACGTGGACCTTCGTCACCAGCGGACAGGTCGCGTCGATCACCTTCAACCCGCGGTCTTTGGCGCGCTGCCGAACGGCCGGCGAAACGCCGTGCGCGGAGTAGATCACCCGTGCGCCCTCCGGCACCTCGTCCAGCTCGTTCACGAAGATTGCACCCTTCTTAGCCAGGTCGTTGACGACATAGCTGTTATGCACAATCTCTTTGCGAACGTAGATCGGAGCGCCGAATGTCTCAAGCGCAATGCGGACGATATCGATCGCCCGAACCACGCCGGCACAGAAACCGCGGGGCTTGAGAAGGAGAACACGTTTGGTTGTAGTTGAGGGGCCGCCGTCGGTTACAGCAGCATGATCGAGGGTCGTAGTAGTCACCCATCCAGTATATCGTGTCTAGTGGGTTAATTCCCGAAAATGGGAACCTCCGGTGATGCCTTATCGGCAATACACCGTTGACACACTCAAGACCTTTCGATCTAAACACTTACCTAGGCTGAATTATAGGCTCCGGCGGCCCCTTTCGCACCATCGACTCAGGGTGCCTATCCGCCGCACTCCTGGTGGCCGCAGCCACACCGCAAAGTCATGAACTTTTTGGCATCCTCGCATTGGGTTGAGCAGTATTTGCTGCCAGGCTGCGCCATACAGTTGCAGCCCTCTTTCGCGCATTTCTGAGGAGTATTGGTAGACATCGCGAGGCCCTCCAACACCTGTTACACCTCGGATGCCTCCCGCAGCTCACATGGATGCCGTCTCCCGATCTCTTTCCAGGGCTAGCGGCTCGTCGCCAGCAGTTGCTCCGCGTGCTTCAGGCTGGTCTCCGTCAGCTTTTCCCCGCTTAGCATCCGCGCGATCTCCCGAGTCCGCTCACCATCGTCCATCCGGACAATCTCCGTCTGGGTACGCCCACGCTTCTCCGACTTCTGTATCAGGAAGTGCTGGTCGGCAAACGCCGCAATCTGCGGCAGATGCGTGATACACAACACCTGCTGTCCCCGCGACAGTGTTTTCAGCTTCTTGCCCACCGCTTCAGCCGCGCGCCCACCAATGCCAATGTCGATCTCATCGAACACCAGCGTCCGTGGCAGCGGAGCCCGTTTCTTCTTCCCTCCACCCTGCGCTCCTTCTTCCACCGTCACCTTCAGGGCCAGCATCACCCGCGACATCTCGCCCCCCGACGCAATCTCATCCAACGGCTTCAGAGGCTCACCCGCGTTCGTGGCAATTCTGTACTCCACCGTGTCCCATCCATGCCCGGTCCAGTTCGACGCCTCCCCGGCCGCCACCTTTACTTCAAACCGCGTGCTCATCGCCAAGTCGTTGATCTGAGCCACCGCCAGCTTCTCCAGCCGTTTCGCCGCGTCCTTCCGCGCCGCCGTTACCTTCGCGGCTGCGGAACTATACGCCACAGCATCCTGCGCCTGCTTAGCCTTCAACTCCACCAGAAGAGCGTCACGGTTCTCCACCTCTGCCAACTTCCGCGAAGACTCCGCGCCAAACGCCATCACCTCCGCCAACGTCTGCCCATACTTCCGCTTCAGCCGATCGAGAGCCGCCAACCGGTCCTCGATCTCTTCCAGCCGCCCCGGCGAAGCATTCACATTCTCGGCAAACTCCCGTACCTCGGCGTCTACGTCCTCAACAGTCACCTTCGCCGCCGCCAGCTGCTGCGCCGGTCCTGCAAACCGCGGATCAAACCGCGCCAGCTCCTCCAGATGCTTCAGCGCCGAACCCAGCGTCGCCTCCGCCGCACTCTCGCTCTCATACAGCAGCTCATGTGCGCTCATCGCCGCCGTGAACAGACGCTCGGAGTTCGCCAGCACCCGTTTCTCCGCCTCCAGCTTTGTGTCCTCATCCTCAGCCGTCAGGCCGGCCTGATCGATCTCCTTCGCCTGGAACCGCCACAAGTCCGCCATCCGCAGCCGGTCCTGCTCATCCGCCTCAAGCTCAGCCAGCTTCGCCGTCGTAGCCTTCCACGCCTCATAGGCAGAGGCCACCGCCTCCACCGCAATCTCACCGAACCGATCCAGCAGCATCCGTTGCTGCGCCTGGTCGAACGACCCCAGCGTCTCGCCCTGCGAGTGCACCAGCGCAAGCTCCGGCGCAAGCTGCCGCAGCACCCCAACAGTCGCCGCCTGATTGTTGATAAAAACCCGTCCCTTGCCGCTGGCCGCAATCTCACGCCGCAGCAACATGTGGTCCTCTTCCAAATCGATCCCGTTAGCCTCGAGCACCGCCTCAGCCCCCGGCGTCATCTCGAAGACGCACGCCACCACAGCCTTCTCTTCGCCATGGCGCACAACGTCAGACGATGCTTTTCCCCCCAGCAGCATCTCCAGCGCATCGATCAGGATCGACTTGCCCGCACCCGTCTCGCCCGTCATCAGGTTCAGCCCCGGTCCAAACGATGCGACCGCACGGTCAATCACAGCATAGTTTTCTGCACGCAACTCCAGCAGCATCTCAGGGCCTCAGCGAACGATGTACGGCGAGAATAGCAAACATCCATCATAGACATCCGTTCCTCGATATACTGAAAGCATTCGGGCCTCATCCAGCCACGCTGGAGCGGCACTGGAGGCAAAATGAGTCTCGCTCAACCCCGGGAGTCTTCCCCCTCGGCTCTCCCACCGAGAACCACCGCTCACACTCTCCAACTAAAAAAGCAGTCAGGGATTCCGATCACTGCCTTGACCGCCTATGACTATCCCACGGCGCGCCTTGTCGATGAGGCAGGAATCGATGTCATCCTCGTCGGCGATTCCCTCGCTATGGCCGTTCTCGGCTACGACAACACCTTGCCCGTCACGGTAGACGAGATGTTGCATCACGCACGCGCGGTCTCTCGTGCTGCACGCTCCGCATTCCTCGTGGGAGATATGCCATACGGCAGCTATCACTCCTCGATCGAACAGGCCACGCAGAATGCTGTGCGCTTCATCAAGGAAGCCGGGATGGCAGCCGTCAAGATTGAAGGCGGGGCAAACCGCGCCGATTTGGTCGAACACCTCACCTCGTCGGAGATCCCTGTCGTCGGCCACATCGGCCTCACTCCTCAGTCGCTTCACCGGATGGGCGGCTACAGAGTGCAGGGAAAGACCGTCTCCGCGATGAAGACACTTCTATCCGATGCCCTCGCCCTCCAAGCTGCTGGTGCCGTCGCAATCGTTCTCGAAGGCATGCCGCGCGAACTTGCGGCGTCTATCACCCGCGGGCTAACCATCCCCACCATCGGCATTGGAGCAGGTCCGGACTGCGACGGCCAGATTCTCGTCTTTCATGATCTCTTCAACCTCGCCTTCTCTCCTGCTGCAAAATTTGTTCGCCGTTACGGCGACGCGGCTGCGCTGTTTCGTCAAGGAATCTCCCGCTATCGCGAAGACGTCTCGCGGCGAACCTATCCTCGTGACGACGAGAGCTACCATCTTCCCCGCGAAGCTGCAGAAACATCCTCTAGGCATGAAGCGGAACTCGTGAAAGCGTGAC
>Ga0207644_10001820_pt1 | contig 13847 bp, 14 predicted proteins | sample KBSS73metaG_FD_184326 | JGI IMG/M metagenome (GOLD analysis project Ga0207644, IMG submission 184326) | Switchgrass rhizosphere microbial communities from Kellogg Biological Station, Michigan, USA - KBS S7-3 metaG (SPAdes) (version 2) | ecosystem: Host-associated > Plants > Roots > Rhizosphere... | reverse complement strand
AAGTCGAGGATTGCAAGAGATGCCCTCCATTTTCGAAAAGCCGATCATCGACACTGATACGCACGTGACGGAGCCGGCGGATCTGTGGACGTCCCGTCTTCCGAAGAAGTATGGCGACAGCGTGCTGCACGTTAAGATGCATCCGAAGCACAATCTTGAGTACTGGTTCATCGGCGACAAGGCCGTGTTTTCCGCATGGGGCAGCGCGAATTACGGTTTCCCGGGCGGATCGCTCGCGATTCCGGCGACGCGCAACGAGTCTCACCCGGGGGCGTGGGATGCGAATGAGCGCTTGAAGTACATGGACGAGGTGGGGGTCTATGCCCAGGTTCTCTATCCCAACCTCGGCGCTGTAACCATGCAGATGTACAAGCGGATGGAGGACGACCTGCGCCTTGGGTCCATTCGCGCCTACAACGATTTCCTGGCCGAATTCGGAGCCCCGGCTCCGGGGCGCTTCATCCCCATGGCGGTCTTGCCGCTGTGGGATATCGAGGCCTCGGTGAAGGAAATCGAGCGTGCCGCGAAGATTGGTCACAAGGGCGTTCTGCTGAGCGGGGCTCCGCACGAACACGGTTGGCCCTACATGAGCGACAAGGCCTGGGATCCGCTGTGGGCGGCCATTCGCGACGCCAATCTGCCGGTGAGCTTCCATGCCGGCGGCGGTGACTATGCCGACGATTTCCTCAGCGCAGGCCGGTTCAGGGCCGACGGCATTTACACGAATTACGTGCGCTCATCGACCGCGACATTTCTGCTGATGAGCGCGCAGATGTCCGACCTGCTCATGTCAGGCGTTCCGCAGCGTTTCCCGGAACTGCGGTTCACCGTGGTCGAGAGCGGTCTGGGTCACCTGAAGTTCGCGTTGGAGTCGCTGGATTATCACTACAAGGTTGCCGAAGTTTGGAAGTATCGGCCCGAATTCAAGGAATTGCCGAGCGAGACCTTCAAGCGGCAGATATTCGTGAACTATTGGTTCGAACGGCTCGACCAGTACCATGTCGATAGTCTCGGCGAAGACAACATCATGTTCGAAACCGACTTCCCGCACACGACTTGCCTCGGCGGCAAAGAGGCCATTCATAAGGCGCTGAACAATGGCCTGGAGCAGCAGCCCGAGCGCGTGCAGGACAAGGTGCTTTGGGGGAATGCCGCGAAACTGTTCAACGTCGAAGTTCCAGCGGCTGTCCGCGGGGGCTCTGCGGCAGCGGCAGTCTCCTGAAACTTACGCGGCGGCGCAGCCCCTGCACCACCCACCTAGCTGCCCCTTTCCCTCTTGAACGCCGAGGACCAGACGCATGCTGAAGATCGAGCCAGGAACAAAATACGACATGCCAGTGGCATTCGGAAAGTCGATCTACACTGCTGTTACTCACGTTCCGGAACTTCAACTCATCTCGACATCGTTCGAGACGACTCCCGAAGCAATTGAAAGCCTGATGCCGCGGCACCTCGCGCCCGGGGAGCGTAGCATCGTTTATGTCAACCGACTGCGCTATCGCGGCATCGATTACCTTGCGGGCCGGGGATATGAAGAGTTCGTCGTTGCCGTAAATGCCCGCCACGAGCATGACGGGAAGGTCATCAACGCACCTTACGTGGTTTGCGTGTGGGTCGACGAAGTGCCGTCGATCCTCTCCGGCCGGGAGGCGCTCGGTTATCCCAAGTTGTATGCCGACATCCCGCAGCTCATCGATTACGAAGGGCGCAGGCGGTTCAGCGCGTCCGAGTACGGAAGGACGATCCTGAGCGGAGAGGTCCGCAACCTGCGCGAATTGCCCGAAGCGGGATTGGCGAAAATCAACGCCACGATTTCCGAGTACAACTTCGCATGGAAGTATATCCAAGGCCCCGAGGATACCGTCGATGCCGATTACATCACCCTGACCCGGATGTCGTGGGACTACAAGCGGGCATGGATTGGTCAAGGGGAAGCGCATTTCCACCCGGGTCCGTTCGAGGAAATCCCCGCTTCCCACGCCGCCGTCAACGGATTGGCGGCCCTGCCGGTGCTCGCAAGGCAGCCGGCCTTCGTGGCCGATGCAACAGCGGTCATCTATCGCTCTGAAACCAAGCGCCTCGAGTCAATGAACCGGTCGCCCGCCTGAGCGGGTCTCGCCCTCACCTACCCTGCGGAACGGGGATGGCGGGAGCCGGCGGAGGAGGGCGACGACCTGTGTCCATCGAGGGAGCGGTGCAGTGCTGACGGTTTTTCATGGCAAGGACAGCAGAGCACTACGGGTGCTTTGGTTGCTGGAAGAACTCAATCTTCCCTTCCGGCTGGTCAATCTTCCATTCCCCCCGCGCAGCCGAGCCCCGTGGTTCCTCGAGCGGAATCCGCTCGGAACCCTGCCGCTGCTCCTCGATGGCGAGACCCGCCTGACGGAATCGGTTGCGATCCTGCAGTACATCAATGGCAAGTATGATGATGCGCTCGGAGTGCCCCCCTCATCAAACGAGTATGGCCAATGGCTGATGTGGACGGTGTTCGGCGAAGCGACGCTGAATTACACCCTGTCGGTCTGTTTGCGCTATGGCTGGATAGAGCGGCCGGAAAACCGCAAGACTGACGTGGTAGAATACTACAAGGCGCGGTTCCTCGAAAAGGTCGGCTTCCTCAGCGACAACCTCGGCGAGAACGAGTACCTGGTGTGTTCGCGCTTCACCATCGCCGACATATCTGTCGCGTACAATTTCGTCCTGGCCGAGTACATGGGTTATATGGATGATCTTCCGCATAACATCAAAATGTACTGGTCGCGCTTGAAGGAGCGTGCGGCTTATCAACGCTGCCTTCAGCTTGAGCGCGATACGCCCCGGTCGTTTGACCGACCCGACGATCTCTAGCGTGTGGAATAGTCGCGAGCCGGAATTTACCGGAGGCGAAGCGAACGAGAGGAAAGCCCAGTGAGCAGGAATTGGCTGATTACAGGCGTGTCGTCCGGGATAGGTCGGGCCCTGGCAAACGCGGCTCTGGCGGAAGGAGGCTTTGTCGTCGGAACCCTGCGAAAACCCGAGCAGGCCGCGGAGTTCGAGAGCATCGCACCGGGGCGGGCCATTGCCTTGCAACTGGATGTGACCGACCGCCCGAAGGTTGCCACCGAAATCCCGCGCCTGCTGGAGCGGATCGGCCGTCTCGATGTGCTCGTCAACAACGCCGGCTACGGCATGAACGGCGCGCTCGAGGAATTGTCCGATGAGGAAATAGACCGCTGCATAGCGACCAACTTGGTCGCCCCGATGACCATGGTCCGTGCGGTCCTGCCGCATATGCGGGAGCGCCGGCGCGGCGACATCATCAACGTTTCTTCTATTTCGGGCTTCATCGGGTACCCCGGCCTTACCGCCTACACTGCGGCAAAGTTCGGCCTGTCAGGCTTCAGCGAGTCTCTGGCCAAGGAACTGGCCCCGTTCGGGATCCGCGTTATGGCTGTTGAGCCGGGTGCCTTCCGCACCAAGTTCGCGCAGGGGTCGCTTGTCCAGGCCAAGCGAATCATCGAAGAATACGCGGGCACGCCGGCGGCCATCAGCCGCAAACACCTATCGAGCTATGGCGGAACGGAGAACGGCGACCCTGATCGGCTTGCCGCCGCTCTGGTAGAGATGCTCGACGGTGACGAATTGCCGACCCACTTCGTGGCGGGGCCCGATTGTGTTGCGGCAAGGCGAAAGGTCTATGCCGTGGGGGTTCAGGCGTTGGACCGATGGGGCGAACTCGGCTCTTCGCTGATTTTCAAGCAGGATGATTGAAACCTGCCTGATTGGCCACGCCGCGCAGCCTTGATCCGGCTGACGGGTAGTGTCTGCCAGGGGTGCTGTGAGAGCTGTGTGGCAGCAGTGATCTAGCGCTGCTAGGTCGCCGTGATGCACGTAAATCCCGCGTGAGATGGAGCATCTCTGGCGCAAGACCAGGGTGGTTGCCGGGCATGTCTCGCAATTGCCGCGCGAGGGATCGTTCATCACGTTTGAACGGCTCGGCGCCAGTGTGGTCAGGAACGCGGCATCTAACCATCTCGGCCGAGTTCAGCGCTGCGATGTCCCAATGGAGTGTTTCGGCCTCACCCACTGCGTCCGTCGGCATCAATCGGTCGCTCTTCCGAGCGATATGCGTGTGGCGATCTCGAGTAACGAGACCTTCCGTCTCAACGATGCACGTCCGCAGGACGTCGTGCCTGGCAGCAGAGACCCGCCTGGCGCCCGCGATGTGATCCCATCGGATTGACACCTTGTTATTGCGATCCATTCGCATATCTTGATCTCGCACGTGGAGAATCAATTGGATGTACGTCTGCATCTGCAATGCCATTCGCGACAACGTCCTTCGTGACGCTGCCCTGCGCTGCGAAGGTGATGCCGAGGCCGTGTACCGTTTCCTTGGCAAGAAGCCGCAGTGCGGGCAATGCCTTGATGAGGCTGACGAGCTGATCGCAGAAGAACGCGCGCTGGCCGCAATGGCGGGTGAGCTGCTGGCAGACTGACCAGCCGGGATTGCGCGAGCACGCGCTTGGGCGCAAGATTGCCGCGTCAAATTAAGAGGAGTGGCGACGATGCAGGGCGACGCGCAGGTCATCGATTTCCTCAACAAGGCTCTGCTCAATGAGCTTACCGCGGTGAACCAGTACTGGCTTCACTATCGTTTGCTCGACAACTGGGGCGTTCACCGTCTGGCCGAGTTTGAGCGGAAAGAGTCCATCGACGAGATGAAGCACGCCGATCGCTTGGCAGAGCGCATCCTGTTCCTGGAAGGGCTTCCCAACTTTCAAGCACTCGGGCGTCTGAAGATCGGCGAGAACGTGGAGGAGGTCCTCCGTTCCGATCTCGCAACAGAGCACGAAGCAATTCCGCTGCTAAAAGAGGCCATCGCGCACTGTGAGGCGGTGCGGGACTACGTCAGCCGAGACTTGTTCGCGGACATTCTGGAGAACGAGGAGGAGCACGTGGACATGCTGGAAAAGCAGTTCGACATGATCAGCCGAATGGGGATCCAGAACTACGTCCAACTCAACAGTGCTCCCGCGCACGATTGAGCCGGAACTGCCCTCCAGGAACCACGCGAGCTTGGCGCCAGCGGGTACACCCTCGCCGGCACCTCCGCAGTCGCAAAAGGCCGCAGTAGCTCACATCAGGTGCATCACCCTGCTAGCCCACCGGCGACGCGGAACTCTCAGCTCGCTTCCTGGATCGGAAAACCCGGAATGATAATCCTGCATCACCTCGTCTTTTCGCGTTCCACTCGCATCATCTGGGCACTTGAGGAACTCGGACTCCCCTACGACCTCGTCACCCACCAGCGCACCCCTGACTTTCGTGCCGCGCCGTCCCTGGCCCCGGTCCATCCACTTGGCAAGGCGCCGGTAATCGTTGACGGATCGCTGAGAATTGCGGAGTCCGGCGCAATTCTGGCCTATCTCAACGATCGCCATGGAAGGGGCCAGCTGGCGCCCCCAATTGGCAGCGATGCGCGTGCCATCCACGACGAATGGCTCCACTACGTAGAAGGCTCGGCCGCGATGCCGATCATGTTGACATTGATCGGCGGAATGATCGGTGGCCTGCCAGATGGGCTAGCCCGCTTCGTGACACCGGAGCTTGCCAAGACGCTGGCCTATGTGGCGGACGCGGTGAACGACGGCCCATGGCTGCTGGGTGAGCACTTCACCATTGCCGACATACACCTGGGCTATCTGGTTGAACTGGTCGGCGCCGCGGGAATGCTGGCGGCATACCCATCACTTGCCGCATACCTTGATCGACTCAAGGCGCGGCCAGCCTATGCCAAGGCGATCGAGAAAGGCGGGCCGGTGGTGCCATCCGCTGGGTAGATCGGGAAGCGGATCGGCCAGAACGCCCTTCGCCACGCAATCTCCCGCAGGTAGTCGGTGATGACGTCACCGGTGCGCGACTGCCGTTCGGTTCAGCAGCGTGACCGTCGCAAGCTCGTACTGCCTCGCCTCAGACATTTCCGTGCCTCGGAGGAACACTGTGGTTGACCCGTGGGTTGATGGCCGAGAGGCAAAATCAATGACAGACGTGCAGGGGGAACATCGACCCGATGGGGGGCCAAGCCTGGATGGGGCTCGCGTCTTGATAGTCGAGGATCAGCCCGAGGTTGCCGATCTGCTGGTGATTGCCGTTACCGGAATTGGCGGCGAGGTTATTGCGGTTGCTGCGACGATGGACGGGGCAATGGCGCTCATCCGGTCCGAAGCAATCTCGATTGCGATTGTCACCAAGGTAGTTCGTGGCGTCCATGCCGACGTCGTGGCTCGGGAGCTTGTCCGTCGGGGCATCCCTTACGTGGTCACGGCCGGGAGCGGAGCGGCGCGCGGCCATCCCGAGTTGCATGCCGCGCTGACCATTACGAAGCCGTTTCTGATGCGATATGTACAAGTCGTGCTGCTGGACATCGCCGCGCAGATTGTCGGAACAAAATCTGCCCCTCCGCGAGCGCGACTCCCATGAATTCGTGGGTCCCACCTGAGGGACTTCGGCACCCCATGCGCTGAGGCACCGCTGCTTGTGAGCCGCGGCCGGTTTTCCGCCAATCGATCAGTTTGAAGGCACATCTTGCGGTGATCGCACGTTTTCAAGACGCCCCTGATCGCCCGGTAAATGGATGCGCTGGCACAAAGCGACCGGTTTGGGCGTTGCTGCGGCAATGCTAAGGAGTCGGATGATGCCATCCCCAGCGGAACGAACGACGCGCGCATTGGCTGACGTTGAAGCGGATCTGTTTTCGGCAGAAAAGGCGTTCGAAGACGCGCAAAGCCGCTTGAAAGATGCGCAGCGGGATCTGGAGACGGCCCTCGGCCGCATCAACCAGCATCAGGATGAGCTCGACCAGGCGGTGGCTGCACTTCGTGAACGAAGCCCCGCTGGATCTCGCTGGAAAACGGCCACGGCTGGAATGGACGAGCTTCTGCTCAGTCGCGAGCTGGCACCGAGCGCGCCGGGGGGGCCTGTGGGCGCACACATCGAAAATCTCAGCGTGCATTTTGACCGCCTGCGGGCCGTAGCGGAAGACTCCTCCCGCGAGCAGGCTGGTGCGGAGCATGGGTCGCAACAGACCGGCGCCGGCTAGAAGGCGTCGGACGCGGACACGGCGAACTTGGGTGGCAGAAGTCGCCTCGCGGGGAGAAACGCACCCTCCCAGTGGTCGCTCCACCGGTGTTGGTGCTTCACTCAGGTCCCACCAGCGACGATGAAGGTCCCCTCGCGCGCCAGGTCATTCCTGGGATGGCAAAACCCTTCCGCCATCCAGAGGCCGTCGTGGCGGCGCACTGCAGCCCATTCCGTGACGACCTCGCCGGTCTTGTCCGCCGCGGCCCTGATGGCGTTGCCACCGAACGCCTCTGCAGTCTCGAAATCAGGCCAAGGGCCGATAGGAATGCTCTGCCCCATGATCAGTCTCCTTACCTCCCGCGAGCAAACCTAAACTTGGATAACGATGCTCGTCCCAATCTGAGCGGCCACGTGAGCGCCGCGAACGGCAGGCGGAGTGATTGCCGGCGATACTCTGCTGAATTAGCTAGAGGCGTGCCGCACAGGTAGACGGCACGCCTCAGCTTCATTCAACCGCGAACCGTGGAAGGTTGGGCCTGATCACAGGCCCGCGGCGGTCAGAAGTTAACGAACAGAACCGCGGCGAACTAGGTTCACGATGGCGAGGAGCACCACCGCCCCGAGGAACGAGACGAGAAGCGAGCTCATGCTCAGATCGCCATGCATGATGTTCCCACCACCGATGAGCGGATTGAGGATGAACCCAGCCAGCAATGCGCCAACTATCCCGACGACGACGTTAAGGAAAATGCCTTGCTGGCCGTCGGTTCGCATAACCATGCTTGCCAACCAGCCAAGAATCCCTCCGACGATAATTAGTATAATCAGGCCCATGGTAAATTCCTTCTTTGATACCTCCCTCAAACGGGGCCGGATGGCCATCGTTCCTTGGCCCCGCAACACGCAGTTCCCCTCAGCCGCAGCAAGAACAGACGGCGGTGCGAATCGGTCGGTCGCCACGGAAAGTTGGCGACCCGGGCCTGGCCAGCCGTTCACGGTCACGCCGATGCATTGTGCATAAATGTTCCCGCATTTCGCCGCCGCCCCTGCCCGGCTGATCGCCAGGTCGGCCCAGAGCACTTGATCTTTCGGTCCCAGCCGGCGATCCGCGTCGCCGTTGGACGGACGGCAGCCGAACGCGAGACGGGGCTGCAAGCCGGAACGGCGCTGGCCCCGTGGAGCCGACGTGGCCGGTCACCCATCATCAATGGCTGCTGACATGCAGACGACGAACCAGCTGGCTCGTTTTCTGCCGGCGCGCAGCACACAGGCGCAGAGGCATCAATGAATCGGACGTTTGAATTGACCCGCGTGTGGGCAGCGATCACCGGGCTGGCACTTGCGTTGTGGTTCTTCGGTTGTCTGTACCTCGGGCTGAAGCCAGCCGCGGTGCTGCCGCTTCTGATCGGTGGAATCGGCGGATTCGAATTAGTGCTGTTTACCCAAGATCTCTGGATCAGGCACAGGCGCCCGAGCAGGTGATGCTCATCGAGGATAAGAACGACAGGTATTCCGGTCTCGCGTAGCTACGCTCCGCCCGAGCAGGCTCGACGAGCTCGCCGGGCAGCATCCAGCCCCCCGCAACGTGGCGCGAACTGAACGTCGCCGGATTGCCGCTCACGTCCCCGAGCGGCTTCCCGTCCTTTGTGATGATAATCCGGGTCTCACCGCTACTCGCCATGGAGCGGCGAAGAGCAATGCGCTCGTGAAGGTCTCCCGCGGCGGAGTACGCCGTTTCGTTTGGCGCGCTGATACTGACGAAATCGCATTGGACTGACGGCACCGTTCAGGCCGATGACTACGCTGTAAAAAGTTCGCCTTGGTCCACGCCACTGGCTCCCTTTTTCGACAATTCTTTACAACCGTGCGAACGGTCGGTAGATAGAGCGGACCGGGAGCATTTTGGCAATGATCACGGCAAGCAAAATAACTCAGGGGAGGGGCTCGTATGACTTCTCAAAAATGGATGGTTTCGTCCGCCTGCGCCGCATTGGCGCTAGGCGTAATGTCCAGCCCGGCCTGCGCTGCGGCTGATCAGTCGCAGGGTGGGGGCGCCACTGCTGCCACGAACGCCGACGAATCGCGCATTGCCGACATCGTCGTAACGGCGCGGCGCCGCGAGGAAAGCCTCCAGTCGACTCCGATCGCCATCACCGCCGTGAACTCCGAGACCCTCGAGCGCCGCGGCATCATCAACATGGGCGATCTCTCGAAGATCACGCCGAACCTGTACATGTACATGCAGACTGCGGTGCTCGGCTCGGCCGGCGCCGCCATTCGCGGCATCGGCGCTTCCGACAACGTGATTGGCCAGGATTCGCCGATCGGCTTGTATATTGACGGGGTAGCCGCGGGCCGCCTCAACAATGCCTTGACCGACATGGTCGAACCGGATTCGGTGCAGGTGCTGCGCGGGCCGCAGGGAACGCTGTTCGGCCGTAACACGACCGCCGGCGCCATTCTCGTCCAGACCCACACGCCGACCGACGAGTTCAGCGGACGCGTCAAGGCGTCCTACGGCACCTACAACAACCGGCAGGTCAGCGCGCGGGTCGATTCCGGGTTGCTCGGTAATACCGGCATCAAGTTGGCTTTCGCCTACAATCACCGCCAGTCGGACGGCACCGAGGATGTGCTGACCCTGCCCTCCTACAAGGACCCGGGCTCGATCCAGAGCGAATCTTTCTTCGGCAAGGCGGTCGGTGAATGGGGCGACTTCAAGGCGACGCTGACCGGCGATTACAGCAAGCTCTCGGGCTACCCCGAGTTGCTGCAGATGGTCGGTGCGATCCCCTCGCTGGCGGCGTACAACGCCAACTCGCCGGCGAACGGCGGCACCCAGATCCCGATCAGCACCCAGCCGCTCTACACGTTCCCCGACTACAATTATTATGTGCAGACGGTGAGCGGCAAAGGCCTGGGGCTGACCTTGGAATACAAGGTCTCGCCCGAGCTGACGCTCAAGGCCATCGGCGGCCTGCGCTCCTACTACCGTGACGACCCCTCGGCGGTCGGTTCGACGATCAAGGGACCCATCGGGGGTGGCGCCATCGGCACCTTCGCGAGCTTCTTCGAAGTGCCGGCGCGCAACCAGCAGCAGAACCAGCGGAGCCTGGAACTGCAGGCGCTCGGCACCATGGCCGACTTCGACTACGTCGTCGGCCTCTATTACTACAATGAAAAGGGACACGATTTCGCCGAGACGAGGCTGCCCTTCGTCTCCAGCGGAACGCTGGCCTCGGTGGTCGACACCTTCCGCGAGTATACGATCAACAGCACCTCCAAGGCGGCGTTCACGCAGGTCAGCTGGAAGCCGTCGTTCCTCGACAAGAAGCTCGAGATGACCGGGGGCATCCGCTATACCAAGGACAACCGCAACTTCTCGCAAACCCGGTCGATCGTCCGCTCGGTCAACCTGGAGACCGGCAATACCTCGTACCTGGCGTCGCTGAGCTACCAGTGGACTCCGGATGTGATGACCTATGTCAAGTATTCGACGGGCTATCGCGCGGGCGGGTTCAGCGTCCGCTCGAGACCCCCGGCCGATCCGGTCTTCCGGCCCGAAAAGATCAAGGCCTGGGAAGGCGGCTTCAAGATTGATGCCTTCGACCGGCACCTGCGACTGAACTTCGCGGCGTTCCACAACAAGTACACCGACCTGCAGGTCACCAGCTTCTCCGCACCCACGGCGGCCGCGGCGGGCGGAACGCAGAACCTTAATGCCAACGGCGTGTTCAAGGGCGTCGAGATCGAAGCAACGGTCGTGCCGGTCAATGGCCTGACGCTGACCGGTTCCTGGGGCTACGTCGACGCGAAGTTCACCAACTATCCGATCGCGCTGGTTGGCGGCGCGGTCACGCCCGGGTGCGTCGGCATCTCGGGTGGGGGGGCACTGCTGGCGCAGGATTGTGCGCCGATCTCGGACGTGGCGAACGTGCCGAAGTCGAACATCGCGCTTACTGCGACCTATACCCTCGCGCAAAGCTATGGCGAATGGTTGGTTTCGGCGAACTACACGCACTTCAGCTCGATCCAGAACAAGCAGGTCGATGACACGAGCACCGGCCTGAAGGCGCTGCTCCAGTCGCCGCCGTATGGCCTGCTCGGCGCCCGCATCGCGCTGTCGAAGATCCCGCTCGCGGGGGACAACGTGACGGGCCAGATCGCGTTGTTCGGTAACAACCTGCTCGACGAAAAAGTGTTCTACAGCGGTACCGACTTCGGCCAGTTTGCGGCGGCGACCCCGATCACGCGCCGCACCTTCGGCATCGAAGCCAGCGTCAACTTCTGATCTGGTGCCATGCAGCTGCGGGGTGTCTGCAGGCACCTCGCAGCCCGTGGCAATCGACACTTGGAAAGCGCCTGGCGAAAGGCGCTTTCCTGCTGTCTGCCCCCTGCATGTACCGTCATCTGTAGATGGCCCCCTGCGCTGCGAGACGTGCTCTGCCAAGTAGGCCTGGTTCGCATAGGACTGACAGCATTCAATCCAGTATATCTCCGATGCCGCGGCCGATTGCCACGCTCAGGCGGCCGGTATACTGTCGTCCTGCTCTCACCTGACAACAAAGCCGGCGCTTGCTCCGCGGACTGGAGATGGAAAAATGGCCACTGAATTCGATGCCAGCACCCTCGCCTATGATAACAGCCTGGTTCGCCCAGGCCGTTTGGTGGATGTGCTGTCGATGGATGTTGGTGAGGATATTCCCGCCACCCTGCTCGATAGTCCGGAACACACGTTGGGTACCGCACCGGTAGATTCCAAGCGTTATTATACGCAGGAATTCTTCGATCTGGAAAACACCAGGATGTGGCCGCGGGTGTGGCAATATGCCTGCTGGTCTTTCGACATCCCCAATCCGGGCGACACCGCGGTCTACCGCAACGCCGGCGAATCTGCCCTCGTGATTCGCCAGGAAGATGGTTCTATCAAGGCCTTCGTGAACTCCTGCCTCCATCGCGGACGCGAGCTGTGCACGGACGACCTGCAGCACAAGGATGAGCTGAAGTGCCCGTTCCATGGGTTCACCTGGTCGCTCGACGGGTCGCTCAAAGTCGTCCCCTGCCGATGGGATTTCCCCCAGGTTAAGGACGAAACCCATCGCCTTCCGGAGGTTCGCTGCGAGCAGTGGAACGGCTTCGTCTTCGTCAACTTCGACGCGAACGCGCAGTCGCTGGAGAGCTATCTCGGCAAGATGGTCGACCAGTTCGCCAGCGTGCCGGAGTGGGACTATACCAAGCGGTTCATGGCGGTGAACGTCCTCAAGCACATGCGCGTGAACTGGAAGGTGTGCATGGAGGCCTTTATCGAGGCATTCCACGTTACCGAATCCCACTCACATACGTGCATCATGAGCGGGGACACGATCACCCAGTACGACGTGTGGCCCGGTGAGCCCCACTTCAGCCGTATGCACACTCCGATGGGCGTGCCGACGTCCAACTACCGGCCGAGGCCGTCCGAGGCGGCCGTACTTGCATGTTACCTCGCCAATTATAGCCCGGCGGTTGCCGCGCGAGAGGACGCGAAGCTGTTGCCGGGTGAGACTGCGCGACAGGCAATGACCCGTTTGGCCAAGGTCATGCAGGCCGAGCAGTGCGGAATCGATGTGTCACACCTGTCGACGGCGCATGTTCTCGATACGGTGGAATACTTCGTGTTCCCGCACTTCTTCATCTGGCCCACCCTCGGCGCGCCGTTGGCCTATCGCTTCCGCCCCGGCAGGAATCCGGAGGAATGCATCTGGGAGACGATGCTGTTCCTGCCATTCGAAGGCGAGCGGCCGCCGTCGGGTCCGACCATCGAGGTTGGCTTCGACGAGTCCCTGGCAGATGTCCCCGGACTGGGTTCGCTGGGTTACATCCTGCAGCAGGACGTCGACAACATCGAGTCCATCCAGCGCGGCCTGCGCGCGGCAAAGACCAAGAAGGTGACGCTGTCCGAATACCAGGAAGTGCGCATCCGGCACATGCACCAAACGCTGGACCATTACATAAGCCTAGGCGAATAACTGAGCCATCAAGGAGGGCGAAGGTACTGTCAGACCTGACAACCACTTTGCCCAGGAACGCCACCTTGGCGACCGCACTATATTCAAGGAATGTCGCTCCGCCGCATTGGCGGAGTGGCAGGCGCTCGCCGGCTGAAGACGTCAGTTCACGACCCCCGCCTGGCTCCAACTAGGATTCCCATTTTATGCGTGGCTTCGCGCACACGTGAGCGCACCATGGCGGACGCATCGGCGCGGCTTCGAATGCTGTCTGCGGGGCAACGACTTCGAGCTTGTGAGCGGCAGGCTGTTGCGCTTGGTCACGTCCACTATCGGGCCCCCACAACCCATTCCGTCGTTCCGGAATCGACAACTGAGCTGCCGTAGTTGGATCGAGAGGGCGCCGTAGCCACTCCGCCCTCGCGACGATCTCACGCGCCGTGGATGAACTTCTCCGAGAAATGCGAAATCATGTCGTGCTTTTGCTGGAGCGTGCGCTCTACGCCGTCCTGCAACATCATGACCTGCAGGTGGCCAACCCCGCTACTCTCCTCCAGGCGACGGGCCTGGCCGGGGTTCGCCAACTCGCAGCCGAGGATCATCTTGCGGTCGTACTGACCGGTCAGACCATGTTCCGCCCGGATTTCGTCGATCAGCGCAAATTCGGCCAAGGTCTGCGGATCGAGGCTGCCGTCAGGATCGCTGACATGACGCATCGGCATGTAGCCGTCATAGAAGGCGGCGCGGCGCGCGGCCGGGAGAGAGTGACCGCCGAGCCACATGGGAATGGGCTTCTTC
>Ga0207644_10001819_pt1 | contig 13852 bp, 16 predicted proteins | sample KBSS73metaG_FD_184326 | JGI IMG/M metagenome (GOLD analysis project Ga0207644, IMG submission 184326) | Switchgrass rhizosphere microbial communities from Kellogg Biological Station, Michigan, USA - KBS S7-3 metaG (SPAdes) (version 2) | ecosystem: Host-associated > Plants > Roots > Rhizosphere... | reverse complement strand
TGCCCGGCCATGCACACCGAGATGTGGGAGCAGCCCGCGGTGCAGGCGAACGTGGCGCTCCTGCGCGAGCGGGGCGTCACCGTCGTCGACCCGGTCGCCGGCATGCTCGCCGGCGGCGACGTCGGGATGGGCCGCATGGCCGAGCCGGCCGACATCGTGGCGGCGTGCGAACAGGTGCTGGGCGCCGCCCCCGGAAGGATGGGCGACCTCGGCGGGCTGCGCATCCTCGTCACCGCCGGCGGCACCCGCGAGCCGATCGACCCGGTGCGCTTCATCGGCAACCGGTCGTCGGGCAAGCAGGGGCACGCCGTCGCCGACGAAGCCGCGACGCGAGGCGCAACCGTCACGCTGATCACGACGGCGCCCCGAGGCGCGGCGCCCGGCGTCGAGCTGGTGCGGGTGGAGACCGCGGCGGAGATGGAAGCTGCGGTGGTGGCGCGGGCCGACGCGGCCGACGTCATCGTCATGGCGGCCGCCGTGGCCGACTTCCGGCCCAAGGCGATCGCCGACGACAAGATCAAGAAGGGCGACGGCGTGCCCGAGGTCGTCCTCGAGCCGACGCCCGACATCCTCGCCGGGCTGGGTGCCCGGAAGCGACCCGGCCAGACGCTCGTCGGGTTCGCCGCGGAGACGACCGATCTCGTCACCAACGCGTCGGACAAGGTGCGCCGCAAGAACCTCGATCTCATCGTCGCCAACGACGTGAGCGCCCCCGGCGTCGGCTTCGAGCACGACACCAATGCCGTGGTGCTCCTGCGGGGTGACGGGAGCCGCGAAGATGTAGCCCTCGCCGACAAGCGGGCGGTGGCGCGAGCCGTGCTCGACGCCGTCCTCGACCTCAGGAGCCAGTCGTGAGCTTCACCTTCACCTCGGAGTCAGTCACCGAGGGCCACCCGGACAAGATGGCGGATCAGATCTCCGACGCGATCCTCGATGCCATCCTGGCCGAGGATCCGACCGGGCGGGTCGCGTGCGAGACGCTGCTGACCACCGGTCTGGCCGTCATCGCCGGCGAGATCACGACGCAGGCGTACGTCGACATCCCGAAGATCGTGCGCGAGACGATCTGCGGCATCGGCTACGACCGCGAGTCGTTCGGCTTCGACGGCAACACGTGCGGCGTCATGGTGTCGATCGACGAGCAGTCGCCCGACATCGCCCAAGGGGTGAACACCGCGTTCGAGACGCGCACCGGCGTGTCCGGCGAGGACATCCTCAACGCCCAGGGCGCGGGCGACCAGGGGATGATGTTCGGCTACGCCACCGACGAGACCGACGATCTCATGCCCATGCCCATCTGGCTGGCGCACCGGCTCGCCCATCGGCTCTCGGAGGTCCGCAAGGCGGGCATCCTCCCGTACCTCCGCCCCGACGGGAAGACGCAGGTCACGTTCGACTACGAGGGTGGCAAGCCGGTGCGGTTGCGCACCGTGCTCATCTCGACCCAGCACCAACCCGGGCTCGACGCCGAGACGCTGATCAAGCCGGATCTCAAGGAGCACGTGATCCAGCCCCTGATCCCGCCGGCGTTCCAGGACGACGACTACGACGTCTACGTCAACCCGACGGGCACCTTCGAGCTGGGCGGCCCGCACGCCGACACCGGCCTCACGGGCCGCAAGATCATCGTCGACACCTATGGCGGCATGGCCCGGCACGGCGGCGGCGCGTTCTCGGGCAAGGACCCGTCGAAGGTCGACCGCTCGGCCGCGTACGCGGCGCGCTGGGTCGCCAAGCACGTGGTGGCGTCGGGCGCCGCGTCCCGCTGCGAGGTGCAGGTCGCGTACGCCATCGGCGTGGCCAAGCCCGTGTCCCTGCTGGTGGAGACCTTCGGCACCAACACCGTCGACGACGACGCCATCGAGAACGCGGTGAAGGAGCTGTTCGACCTCCGACCGGCGGCGATCCTGCGCGACCTCGACCTGCGCCGGCCGATCTACAAGAAGACGGCCGCGTACGGCCACTTCGGGCGCTCCGAGAAGGAGTTCACGTGGGAGGCCACGCCGCGGGTGGAGGAGCTGAAGTCGGCGCTGCACCTCTAGTCGCGCGCGTCGTCGTCGACGAGCCGGCGCTCGACAAGCCGTTCGACTACCTGGTCCCCGAGGCGCTCGGGGACCAGGTGCGCGTCGGGACCTTGGTGCGCGTGCCGTTGCACGGCCGGCGCGTCGGGGGATGGGTGAGCGAGCTCGACGTGGCGCCGCCGGCGGGGGTGGCGCTGCGCCCGATCGCCAAGGTCACGGGGTGGGGGCCGGCGGCGGAGCTGTTCGACCTGGCCCGCTGGGCCGCGTGGCGGTGGGCCGGCCGGCCGCCGCACTTCCTGCGCACGGCGTCACCGCCCGCGGCGGTGCAGGGCTTGCCGCCGCGCGAGGCGTCGGTGATGGTGCCGGAGACCCCCACGGATCCGTTGGTGGGGCAGGCGTTGCGCGTGCCCTGCGCCGTGCTGCGCCAACCGCCGGCGACGGATGCGTACCCGTTGGTGATCGCCGCCGCCGCGCTCGGACCGACGTTGGTGGTGACGCCGGCGCACGCGACGGCACAGCTGCTCGCGGCGCGGTTGCGCCGGGCGGGCGTGCCGGTGGCCTTGCTGCCGCGCGAGTGGGCGCGGGCGGCGGCTGGCGCGCGCGTCGTGATCGGGGCCCGGGGCGCGGCGTGGGCCCCGGTGCCGGGGCTCGCGGCCGTCGTGGTGCTCGACGAGCACGAGGAGGTGCACCAGGAGGAGGCGTCGCCGACGTGGAACGCCCGCGACGTCGCCGCCGAGCGGGCGCGCCGAGCCGGCGTGCCGTGCGTGCTGACGTCGCCGTGCCCGTCGCTCGAGGCGTTGCGCTGGGGCGAGCTGCTCGTGCCCGACCGGTCGACCGAGCGCGCCGGCTGGCCCGTCGTCGACGTCGTCGACCGCGCCCGCGAGGACCCGCTGCGGACCGACCTGTACTCGCCGCGCCTCGTCGATCTCGTGCGTTCGGGCAAGCGGGTGGTGTGCGTGCTCAACCGCAAGGGGCGGGCTCGGTTGCTCGCGTGCGCGGCGTGCGGCGACCTGGCCCGTTGCGAGCGGTGCGGCGCGGCGGTCGCCATGGACGACGACGTGCTGGTGTGTCGTAGGTGCGCGGCGACCCGCCCGTTGGTGTGCTCGAGCTGTGGATCCTCGAAGTTGAAGGTGCGGCGCCTGGGCACGGCGCGCGCCCGTGAGGACCTGGAGCGGCTCGCGGGTGTCGCCGTCGGCGAGGTGACGGGGGAGAGCGACGCCCTGCCCGATGCGCCGGTGCTGGTCGGCACCGAAGCAGTGCTCCGGCGCATCGACCACGCCGACGCGGTGGCGTTCCTCGACCTCGACGCCGAGCTGCTGGCACCTCGCTACCGCGCCGCCGAGCAGGCCATGGCGCTGGTGGCGCGCGCCGCCCGGCTCGTCGGGGGCAAGGCGACGGGGGGACGGCTGCTCCTGCAGACGCGGCTGCCGCGCCACGAGGTCGTCCTCGCCGCGCTGCACGGCGATCCGTCTCGCGTCTCCGCCGCCGAGGCGGCGCGCCGGGAGCCGCTCGGCTGGCCGCCGTTCACGGCGCTCGCCCACGTGTCGGGCGCGCCGGCGGAGGAGTACGTGCGCGCGCTCACCGGCGTCCAGGTGCTCGGTCCGGCCGACGGTGCCTACCTGGTCCGCGCCCCCGACCACCAGACCCTCTGCGACGCCCTCGCCGCCACCCCCCGCCCACCCGGAAGGCTGCGCGTCGCCGTCGACCCCCTGCGCTCCTGAGCGGGCTCGCCGGCTCAGGTCATCCAGGAGCGGCGGCGCACCTCGTAGATGGCGATGGCGGCCGCGTGGGCCACGTTGAGGGAACCGACGCGGCCGAGCTGGGGGATGAACGCGACCTCGTCGCAGGCGGCGAGGACGGCCGCCGACAGGCCGCGGTCCTCGTGGCCGAACGCCAGGCACACGGCGTCGCCGAGCCGCGCCTCGGGCAGGGGAACCGCGTCGTGGGCGAGCTCGATCCCGACGAGGCGGTAGCCGGCGTCCTTGATGGCGTCGACGGCCGCGACCGACTGCTCGTGCTGGGTCCATTGCACGAACCGCTCCGACCCCATCGACAGCTTGTGCGCCTTCGTGTGGTTCGGGGTGACCGTCGCCCCCGACAGGTACAGGTGCTCGACGCGTTCGGCGGCTGCGGTGCGCACGATGGCGCCCACGTTGAACGGCGTCTGCACGTCGTCGAGGTACAGGGCCAGCCGGCCTTCCGTCTTGCGCCGCCACTCGCGGTTGAGGCGCTTGATCTCGGTGTCGCTCAGGGGGCGCACTGCACCTCCAGGAGGCGGTAGCCGACCCGCGCCTGCACGCGGGTGGTGAGGAAGCCTTGCGCGTCGAGCCAGCGCGCCAACGAGTCGGCACCCAGATGCTTCTGCACGACGAGCACCGCACGCCCGTCCGGCGTCAGCCTCGACAACCATCGCAGCAGCAGCTCGTGCAGCGCCCCCTTCCCGATGCGGATCGGGGGGTTCGACCAGATGGTGGCGAAGCGGACGTCCGCGGGCACGTCGTCGGGCGCGGCCACCCGGACGTTGGTGAGCGCGGCGGCGTTGGCGGCGGTCAGCGCCCGCGCCCGTTCGTTCACGTCGACCGCCCACACCGTCGCGCCCGGTGCCCGTCGCGCCATCGCGATCGCCAGCGGCCCGTACCCACACCCGAGGTCGAGGAGGTCACCCGACGGCGCCGGCGCCGGTGCTTCCAGCAGCAGCAGCTTGGTCCCGGCGTCGACGCCCTCGCGCGAGAAGACGCCGCGGTCGGTGGTCAGATCGAGCGTCATGTCGGGGAGCGCCAGCCGCACGATGGTGGGCGCGGACGGCGCCTCGGGCTGGTCGTCGCAGTAGTGGGGCAGAGAGGGAACGCTAGCCTTGACGCCCGTGCAGCCCTACTCGATCCGCATCGTCGGCGACCCGGTGCTGCGCCAGCGCGCCCACGAGGTGGTCGACATCGACGGCCGCCTCGCCACCATCGCCGAGGGCATGGCCGGCGCGCTCTACGAGGCCAACGGCCTCGCCGTCGCCGCGCCGCAGGTCGGTGTGCTCAAGCGGCTCTTCGTCTACGACATGCACGAGGGTGGCGGTCCGCAGGTCATCGTGAACCCGACGATCAGCGAGTCGCGCGGCGAGTGGGTCTACGAGGAAGGCTGCCTCTCGGTGCCGGGTCTGGCGTGGGAGATCGTGCGGCCGAAGGAGGTCCACCTCACCGGCTGGGACCTCGACGGCAACGAGGTCTCCTTCGACGCCGACGAGCTGCTCGCTCGCATGTTCCAGCACGAGCTCGACCACCTCGACGGCGTGCTCCTCCTCGACCGCCTCGACGACGAGCAGCGCAAGGACGCCAAGCGGGCGGTCCGTCAGCTCCAGCTGGCCCGCGCCGAGCAGCTCTGAAGCCGCACCGCATCGTCTACCTCGGCAGCCCCGAGGCGGCGGTGCCTCCCCTGCGGGCGTTGGTCGGTGCCGGTCTCGACATCGCGCTCGTCGTCTCCCAGCCCGACCGCAAACGCGGCCGTGGAGGCGCGCTGGTGCCGAGCCCGGTGAAGGCGGCCGCCGTGGAGCTGGGGCTGCCGGTCAGCGACAAGGTCGACGACGTGCTCGACACCGGTGCCGACCTCGGCGTCGTCGTCGCCTACGGGCGACTGATCAAGCCGCACGTGCTCGAACGGGTCCCCATGATCAACGTGCACTTCTCGTTGCTGCCCCGTTGGCGCGGCGCGGCTCCTGTCGAGCGGGCCGTCCTCGCCGGCGACGACGAGACCGGCATCTGCATCATGGAGCTCGAAGAGGGGCTCGACACCGGTCCGGTGTACGCCGTCGAGCGGTTGTCGATCGATCCCGACGAGTCGGCCGACCACCTGCGCACCCGACTCGTGGCGATCGGTACCGACCTGTTGATCGCCACGCTCACATCCGGTCTCGGCGAGCCCACTCCCCAGTCGGGTGAGCCGACGTACGCCGCGAAGATCGCCCCGGAGGAGCTCGAGATCGACTGGAGCCGACCGGCGCTCGACGTCCACCGCCTCGTCCGCCTCGGTCGCGCGTGGACGACGTTCCGCGGGAAGCGGCTGAAGGTGCTGGCGACTCGCCTCGTCGACCACCGCGGCGCGCCCGGGGTGATCGACGGTCTCGTCATCGGCTCCGGTGACGGCGGGGTGGAGCTCATCGAGGTGCAGCCGGAAGGCAAGGGACCCCAGCCGGCGACGGCGTGGCGCAACGGCGCCCGGCCCGAGCCCGGCGAGCAGCTGGGTGGTTGACGCCCGCAAGGTCGCGCTCGACGCCCTCGTGCGCATCGAGGAGGACGACGCCTACGCCAACCTCGCGCTCGGCGCCATCCTCGAGCGCTCGAAGCTCGACGGGCGCGATCGGGGCTTCGTCACCGAGCTCGTCTACGGCGTCACTCGCATGCGCCGCGCCTGCGACTTCCTCGTCGACCGCTTCCTCGTGCGTCCCCTCGACGTGCCGACCCGGAACCTGCTGCGCCTCGGCGCGTACCAGCTCCACTTCCTCCGCGTTCCCGCGCACGCCGCGGTGTCGGCCACCGTCGACATCGCCCCAAAGCGGACAAGTGGGCTCGTCAACGCGATCTTGCGCCGAGTCGCAACCACGGAAGTGGTGTGGCCCGATGACCCCACCCGTTTGAGCTACCCCGATTGGCTCGTCGAGCGCCTCGTCGCCGACCTCGGTCCCGACGACGCGCTGGCCGCGCTGGCCACGATGAACGAACCGCCCGAAGTGACCGAACGGGCCGACGGCTACGTGCAGGACCGCGCGTCGCAGTGGGTCGCGCAGCTCGTCGATTCGCAGCCGGGGGAGCGCGTCGCCGATGTGTGCGCGGCGCCCGGCGGCAAGGCCACGGCGCTCGAGGGCGTCGTGCTCGCATCGGACATCTCACCCACGCGCGCGGCGCTCGTGCGGGACAACGCTCGTCGCGTCGGCGCCCCGGCCGTCGTCGTGGCCGCCGATGCCCGGCGGCCCCCGTATCGCCCCGGGTCCTTCGATCGCGTGCTCGTCGACGCGCCGTGCTCCGGGCTCGGCGTGCTGCGGCGCCGGCCGGACGCGCGCTGGCGCATCGACGCCGAGGCGATCGATCGGTTGAGCGCGCTCCAGCGCGAGATCCTCGAGGCGGCGATCCCGCTGCTGCGTCCCGGGGGGACGCTCGTCTACAGCGTTTGCACGATGACCGAGGTCGAGACGCTCGGCGTTGCCCGCTCGGTGGCCGCCGCGCACCCTGCGCTTCACCCCCTCCCCCGACCGGGGGAACCGTGGCGGGCCCACGGAAGCGGAGCGCTGCTGCTACCGCAAGATGCGGGCACAGACGGCATGGCTGTGTTCCGGTTTCAGCTTTATGCTGCGGACGGAGCCGATGGTGAAGACCGAGTCGATCTTGATCGTCGACGATGAGAAAGACATAGCGCGGCTGATCGCGACGCGGCTCCAGGCGGAGGGGTTCCACTGCATCGAGGTCGGCCGCGGCGACGACGCGCTCGACGTCGCGCTGCAGGATCGACCCGACCTCGTGATCCTCGACCTCATGCTGCCGGGCATCGACGGCATCGAGGTGTGCCGCCAGCTGCGCAAGGACCCGCGCACGTCGTCGGTGGGGATCATCATGGTGACGGCGCGCTCGTTGGCCAAGGACCGCATCGCCGGCTTGGAGGCGGGCGCCGACGACTACATCGACAAGCCGTTCCACATGAACGAGCTCGTGGCTCGCGTGCACACGTCGCTGCGACGCGGTCGTCAGTTGCGCGCCACCTCGCCGCTCACGGGCCTACCGGGCAACTTCGAGATCGAGACCCGGCTCGACGCCAAGATCATGGACGGCGAGGAGTTCGCGCTCCTGCACGTCGACATCGACGGGTTCAAGGCCTACAACGACCACTACGGCTTCCTCCGCGGCGACCGGGCGATCGTCCTCACCGCCCGGGTCGTCCTCCACGCGGTGCAGGACATCGGTTCGTCGCAGTGGTTCGTGGGTCACATCGGCGGTGACGACTTCGTGGTCGTGTGCGGTCCTGACCGCGCCGAAGCAGTCGCCACTCGCATCGTCGAGCGGTTCGACAGCAGCGCGCCCGCGCTCTATGACCCCGAGGATCGCCAGCAGGGCTACATCGAGCGCGTCGACCGCACGGGAACCGTGCGCCACCATCCGTTCCTGACGGTGTCGATCGGCATCGCCTCGACGCACGTGCGGTCGTTCGTGTCGAGCGCCGAGGCGGCCGAGGTCGCGGTGGAGATGAAGCGCCTGGCCAAGGCGGCGAAGGGGTCGACGTGGCGGATCGACCGTCGCCGGATGGCGTGAAGGCGCGCGTCCTCACCGTCTCGGACGGTGTGGTCGAGGGCACCCGCGAGGACCGCTCGGGTGAGGCGCTCGTCGCCCACCTCACCGCCGCCGGCTTCGAGGTCGACCGCCGCGAGGTCGTGGCCGACGGCGTCGAGTCGGTGGCCGACGCGCTGCGCTCGCTGTGCGACGGGTTCACCGGCTTGGTGGTGACCACCGGCGGCACGGGGTTCGGGCCCCGTGATCTCACGCCCGAGGGCACCAAGGCCGTGCTCGAACGGGAGGCGCCCGGGCTGGCCGAGGCCATGCGACTGGTGAACCCCCTCGGTCGCCTGTCACGCGCGGCGGCCGGCACGATCGGCCAGGCGCTGGTGCTCAACACGCCCGGATCGACCACCGGAGCCATCGAGTGCGTCGACGCCGTGCTCGAGGTGGTCCCCCATGCCCTCGCCCTCCTCGCCGGGGAGCGGCCGCACTGACCCAGGGGTGGCGTAATGCGGTCGTCTCGGGAACGAACGTGGGGGATCGCGACCGTTCAGGTACCCTTACACGGTGCGCGACGACGCCGCGATGGACCGGGCCGTGGCCCTGGGAGCGAGCGTGCGCACCACGACGTCACCGAACCCGTGGGTCGGCTGCGTCCTGGAAGCCACCGACGGCCGCATCTTCGAGGGCGCCACCGCCCCGCCCGGCGGCCCCCACGCCGAAGCGGCCGCGCTCGCGGCCGCCGGCGAAGCCGCTCGCGGCGCAACGGTGTGGGTGACGCTCGAGCCGTGCTCCCATCACGGCCGCACCGCGCCGTGTGCCGACGCCCTCGTGGCCGCGGGCGTGGCCCGGGTCGTGGTCGGGATCGAAGACCCCGACACCCACGTGTCGGGCCAGGGCATCGCCCGGTTGCGGGCCGCCGGCATCGCGGTCGAGGTGGGTGTCCAGGCCGACACGGTCACCGAGCAGCTGGCGCCCTACCTGAAGCACCGCCGCACCGGGCGCCCCTGGGTGGTGCTCAAGCTGGCCGCGTCGGTCGACGGCCGCACCGCGGCGCCCGATGGTTCCTCGCAGTGGATCACGGGCGTGGAGGCGCGGGCTGATGCGCACCGCTTGCGGGCGGAGAGCGACGCCGTCCTCGTCGGGGCCGGCACCGTGCGGGCCGACGACCCGACGCTCACGGTCCGCCACGTCGACGGGCCCGACCCGGTGCGCGTCGTGCTCGGCAAGGCGCCCGAGGACGCCAAGGTGCGTCCGTGCATCGAGATGACGGGCGACCTCGGCGCGATCCTCGACGAGCTCGGCGCCCAGGGCATCGTGCAGGTCCTCGTCGAAGGCGGCGCCACCGTGGCCGGCGAGCTGCACCGCGCCGGCCTCGTCGATCGGTACGTGCTCTACGTCGCGCCCGTGCTCTTCGGTGGCGCCGACGCCCGCCCGCTGTTCGCCGGCGCCGGCGCGCCGACCATCGCCGACGTGTGGCGCGGCCGCATCCTGTCGGTCACCCCGTTGGGTGACGACCTGCGCATCGAGCTGGCGGCGTAGCGATGTTCACCGGCATCGTCGAGGAGCTCGGCACCGTCGTCTCGCGCCAAGGGGCGAAGCTCCGCATCGGTGCCAGCCTGGTGCTCGAGGACGCCAAGCAGGGCGACTCGATCGCCGTCAACGGCTGCTGCCTCACGGTCGTCGACCAGGGACCCGACGGGATCGGCGAGGCGGGTTCGTGGTGGGAAGCGGACGTCACCCAGGAGTCCTACGACCGCACCAACCTCGGCGACCTGCAACCGGGCGACCGCGTCAACCTCGAGCGGCCCGTGCGATTGCAGGACCGGCTCGGCGGCCACCTCGTGCAAGGGCACGTCGACGCGGTCGGCGAGATCGTCGAGCCCGTCCCCGACCTGCGCGTGCGCATGCCGGAAGGGCTCAACCGCTACATCGTCGAGAAGGGCTCCGTCACCGTCGACGGGATCAGCCTCACGGTGGTCGAAGCTCTCGACGACGGGTTCACCGTCGCCGTGATCCCCCATACCGCCGAGGTCACCACCCTCGGCCGCAAGGGCCCGGGCGACCGGGTCAACCTGGAGGTGGACGTCATGGCCAAGTACGTCGAGCGCCTGTTGCAGGGGTACGTGCCGTGACCGGTTCGCGCCGGAGCAGCCACCTCGCGCCGATCGAGGACGCCGTCGCCGCCATCGGCCGCGGCGAGATCGTGGTCGTGGTCGACGATGAGGACCGCGAGAACGAGGGCGACCTCATCATGGCGGCCGAGTTCGCCACCGCCGAGAAGATCGCGTTCTTCGTGCGCCACACGTCGGGCGTCATCTGCATGCCGCTCACGGCCGAGCGCGCCGACGAGCTCGACCTGCCGCTGATGGTGCACGACAACACCGAGAGCCACCGCACCGCGTTCACGGTGTCGGTCGACTTCCGCCACGGCACCACGACCGGCATCTCGGCCGCCGACCGGGCCGCCACCATCCAGGCGCTGATCGACCCCGCCACGCGGCCGAAGGACCTCGCCCGTCCCGGACACATCTTCCCGCTGCGCTACCGCGAGGGCGGTGTGCTGAAGCGCGCCGGTCACACCGAGGCGTCGGTCGACCTGGCCCGCATGGCCGGCCTGTATCCCGCCGGCGTGCTGTGCGAGATCGTCAACGAGGACGGGACCATGGCCCGCGTCCCGGATCTCGAGAAGTTCTGCGCCGAGCACGACCTCCTCATGATCTCGATCGCCGATCTCATCCGCTACCGGCGCCAGGGCGAGAAGCTCGTGAAGCGCGTCGCCGAGGCGCGCGTGCCCACCGACTGGGGCGACTTCACGTGCTACGCGTACGAGTCGCTGCTCGACGGCGAGACGCACCTCGCGATGGTGAAGGGCGCCGTGCAGGGCGAGGACGACGTGCTCGTGCGCGTGCACAGCGAGTGCCTCACCGGTGACGTGTTCGGTTCCCTGCGCTGCGACTGCGGCGTGCAGCTCGACGCCGCCATGCAGCGCGTCGCCGAGGAAGGTCTCGGTGTCGTCGTGTACCTGCGGGGCCACGAAGGTCGCGGCATCGGCATCGCCCACAAGCTGCGGGCCTACGGCCTCCAGGACGAGGGGCACGACACGGTCGATGCCAACCTCGAGCTCGGCCTGCCGATCGACTCGCGGGAGTACGGCATCGGCGCGCAGATCCTCGTCGACCTCGGCATCACGACGATGCGGCTGATGACGAACAACCCCTCGAAGCGGGGCGGCCTCGAGGGCTTCGGCCTCGAGATCACCGGGCGGGTGCCGTTGGAGTCGGCCCCCAACCCGGAGAACATTCGCTACCTGCGCACCAAGCGCGAGCGGATGGGGCACCTGCTCGAGGGTCTCGACGATGTCCTCTGAGGTCCACACCAGCCTGTCGACCGGGCGGCGGCCCGTGCTCGACGGGAAGGGCCTGCGCATCGCCATCGCGTGCGGGCGGTTCAACGACGTCATCACCGACCGCCTGCTCAAGGGCGCGTCCCGCCGGCTCGACGAGCTCGGCGTCTCCAGCGGCATGATCGACGAGTTCTGGGCGCCCGGCGCCTTCGAGCTGCCACTGGTGGCGAAGACGCTCGCCCGGTCGGATCGCTACGACGCGGTCATCACGCTCGGCGCCGTGATCCGGGGCGGCACGCCGCACTTCGAGTACGTGGCGGGGGAGTGCGCGGCCGGCGTCCTCCGCGTGGGCCTCGACACCGAGGTGCCGGTGGTGTTCGGCGTGCTCACCACCGACACCGTCGAGCAGGCCGAGGAGCGCTCGGTCGACGGACCGGGCAACAAGGGCGCCGAGTCCGCCGAGACGGCGGTCGAGATGGCGCAACTGCTTCGCTCCATCCGCTGACCCACCGGTAGCGTCGGTCGCCGTGCTGAAGCTCGTCCTGCCCAAGGGCTCCCTGGAGAGCGCCACCCTCAAGCTGTTCGAGGAGGCCGACCTCGCCGTCAGCCGGAGCTCCGAGGTCGACTACAAGGCGAGCATCGACGATCCCCGCGTCGACGACGTGCGCATCCTTCGGCCCCAGGAGATCTCGACGTACGTGGCCGAGGGTCTGTTCGACCTCGGCATCACGGGCCGGGACTGGATCGAGGAGACGGCCAGCGACGTCGTGTCGCTCGGCGAGCTGCACTACTCGAAGGCGACGGCGCGCCCGATCAAGGTCGTCCTCGCCGTGGCCGAAGCCTCGCCGTGGTACGCGGTGTCCGATCTGCCCGCCGGCGTCCGCGTGTCGACGGAGTACCCCGCGCTGACCCAGCGGTTCCTCGCCGGCCACGGTGTCGAGGCGCAGGTCCGCTTGTCGCACGGCGCCACCGAGGCGAAGATCCCCGACATCGCCGATGCGGTGGTCGAGATCACCGAGACCGGACGGGCGCTGCGCGCGGCCAAGCTGCGCATCCTGGACACGATCCTCATCAGCTACACCGAGCTGATCGCCAACAAGGCGGCGTACGAGGACCCGGAGAAGCGCCACGCGATGCACCAGCTCCACACGTTGCTCGAGGGCACGTTGGAAGCGCGCGGCAAGGTGCTCGTGAAGCTCAACGTGTCGGCCGCCGACCTCGACAAGGTGATCGACATCGTCCCGTCGATGAAGGCGCCGACCGTCAACGAGCTGTTCGGTCAGCGCGGCTTCGCCGTCGAGACCGTCGTGCCGAAGGCCGACATCAACACGCTCATCCCCGCGCTCAAGGACGCCGGCGCCACCGACATCATCGAGCTGCCGATCGCCAAGATCGTCCATTGATGCGCCGATGACCGGGCGTGGCGTGGTCGCTGCCTTCGACGACTTCAAGGGCTACGGCACCGTGCGGGCCGACGACGGGCGCGAGCTGTTCTTCCACTGCACGCGCATCGCCGACGGCACCCGCACCATCCCGGTCGGGGTCCCCGTCACCTTCGAGGTCGTCCCCGGCCACCACGGCCGTTGGGAAGCCGCCGCCATCACCCGCGTGTGATCCTGGGCGCCCACGACATCGGGGCGTGGGTCAGGGAAGGCGGCGGCGGATCTCGGTGAGGGCCTTGCCGGCGAGCGAGAAGGGGAGGCCGGCGAGATGGGCGGCGCGCTCGGCGTAGCTCGACCCGTGGGGGGTCTCGAGCTGGGTCAGGTCGAGCACGAGGTCATCGGCGGACGGCGCCTCCCACTCGTCCTCGTGGGCGAGGGCGTGGGTCTTGGCCACGAAGTCGCGGCCCGCCGGCTTGTCCTGGTCGTGGGCGGGATGGTGGCCCGGCCGGTTCTCCTCGGGCACCGGGCCCGTCTCGCCGCCCACGCTCGGGACGGCCGGCGCGCTGAGCCGCTCCTTGGTGGCGTCGTCGGAGGTGGCCCCGCGATCGTTGCGGCGGAGCTCGGGTTGCTGCGGCTTGACCATGATCCGCGGCTACCCGCCGACCGGCGCGCCTACTCCTCGGTGCCGGCCTTCGACAGGGAGACGAACGCCAGCCGGACCTGGGCGAGCGCGTCGCGCAGCGCCTCCTCCTCGTCGCCCAGGCGACCATGGAGCCCTTCGACGAGCGCAGCCATGGCGTCGATGGCCAGCCGGCCTTCCTCGAGGTTGGGCGGGCGCCGGTTGAGGTGGATGGC
>Ga0207644_10001812_pt1 | contig 13879 bp, 12 predicted proteins | sample KBSS73metaG_FD_184326 | JGI IMG/M metagenome (GOLD analysis project Ga0207644, IMG submission 184326) | Switchgrass rhizosphere microbial communities from Kellogg Biological Station, Michigan, USA - KBS S7-3 metaG (SPAdes) (version 2) | ecosystem: Host-associated > Plants > Roots > Rhizosphere... | reverse complement strand
TGAGCTTCATCGACATGTCGATGTTCGCCGGCGGCCTCTGCGCGGGGATGGAGCGGGCGCATTATGTGACGCTCGACCTCACGACGCATTTCCTCGCGCGCGGACAGGCCGGAAGCCCGCTGGATTCGCATGTCGAACTGGTAAAGCAGACCCGCGGACACGCCTTCCTTCAGGGCGTGGTCAAGCAGAATGGCGAGAATTGCTACAGTTTCAGCGGGACGCTCAAGAAGGTGAACCGCGCCAACGGACCCTCGGCGAGATGACCGGACCCGTACGGGTCGCCTACGACGCTCTGATTGCCGCCAACGAGCTGAAACCGGATCCGGCGCAGGAACGCGCGGTCGCGGCGCTCGATCGTGTCGCTGCCAGCATGGACCAGCCGGGTGGGTTCTTCCAGAGGCTGTTCGGTGAGCGCGCGGACGGTCCAGCGGGCGCCTACCTCTGGGGCGGTGTCGGGCGCGGCAAATCGATGCTGATGGACCTTGCCTTCGAGCATATCGACATCAATCCCAAGCGCCGCGTGCACTTCCACGAATTCATGCTGGAGACCCATTCCCGCCTTCGAACTGCGAGACAGCGCGAAGAAGGCGACCCGATCGAGCCGGTCGCGGAGCAGATCGCCGAGGAGGCGAAGCTGCTCTGCTTCGACGAGATGCAGATCACCAATCCCGCCGACGCGATGATCCTGTCGCGGCTGTTCGGCAAATTGCTTGAGCAAGGCGTGCGAGTCGTCACCACGTCGAACCGTCCGCCGCGCGATCTGTACAAGGGCGGGCTCAACCGCGAACTCTTCATCCCCTTCATCGAATTGATCGAGCAGCGCATGCTGGTCGTCGAGGTGAACGGCCCGACCGACTACCGGCTCGACCGCCTGACGGGCGTCGAGGTCTGGCACGTCCCGAACGGTCCGGAGGCCACCGCCGACCTCAGCCGTGCATTCTTCCAGCTGACCGATTATCCGGTCGAGGATCGCGCGAAAGTACCTTCGGAGGATATCGACGTCGGCGGCGGGCGAACGCTGCACGTACCCAAGAGCCTGAAGGGCGTCGCCGTCTTCTCCTTCAAGCGGCTGTGCGGCGAGCCTCGCGGCGCCGCGGACTATCTCGCCATTGCCCGGCGCTATCACACTGTCATCATCGTCGGCATTCCTGTGATGGGACCAGAGATGCGCAACGAGGCGACACGGTTCGTGACGCTGATCGATGCCCTCTATGAGCATAAGGTGAAGCTTCTCGCCGCGGCGGATGCCGAACCCGAAGGACTCTATCCCGCCGGCGACGGCAGTTTCGAGTTTCAGCGAACCGCGAGCCGCCTCGAAGAAATGCGCAGCGCCGAATATCTTGCAGAAGGTCACGGCACCGTAACTTGACGGCGCACCAACACTGAGTAGCGTCGCGCAACTCATCTGAGGGGGAATGGAATGCGCCACCTGCTTGCCGCCACCGCGCTCATCGCGCTTGCCTCGACCGCACATGCCGCCGGCCCGCAGCTGACGCCCGCGCAGCGCCAGGCGACGCATGACATGTTCGAGCACATCATCAACACGCCGACGGTCATCGGGCGGCACAACGTGCCGCAGATGGCGCAATATCTGGCCGACCAGCTGAAGGCCGGCGGCTTCCCCGCCGAAGACGTGCACGTCATGCCCTATCACACGGGCAGCGCCACGACGGGCGACGACGACACCGCCGCGCTCATCTTCCGCTGGCGGGCGGCGGGCACCCCGAAGGCCAAGCCGATCCTTCTGATGGGGCACATGGACGTGGTCGAGGCCAAGAAAGAAGACTCGACCACCGATCCATTCGTGATGACCGAGCGCGACGGCTATTATTATGGCCGCGGGACAATCGACATGAAGGACGGCATCACCGCCATCACCCAGTCGATGATCAACCTCCGCAAGGCCGGGTTCAAGCCGACGCGCGACATCGTCGTGCTGTTCACCGGCGACGAGGAAACCAACGGGATCGGCGCTCGCAACGGCGCGAGCCAGTGGCTAGATATGCTCGGCCACCCCGAGTTCGGCCTGAACGCCGATGGCGGCGGCGGCGGGTTCAACCCGGACGGCAGCCCGGCCGGCTTCTCGATGCAGACGGCCGAGAAGACCTTCGCCGGCTACACGTTCACTGTTCGCAACCGCGGCGGGCATTCGTCCAAGCCGCGCAAGGACAATGCGATCTACAGCCTCTCCCACGCTTTGGAGCGGCTCGAAGCCTATCGCTTCACCCCCAAGCTGAACGAGACGACGCGCGCCTATTTCACCGCCCGCGCGAAGATGGAGAAAGGCCCGCTCGGCGATGCGATGAGGCGCTGGCTCGCCAATCCCAACGACGGCGAGGCAGCGGACATCATCGAAGCCAGCGAGAGCGAAGTCGGCCTGACCCGCACGCGCTGCGTTCCGACCAGGCTGTTCGCCGGCCATGCCGACAATGCCCTGCCCCAGCTCGCGACCGCGATGGTCAATTGCCGGATCTTCCCAGGTGAGGATCCCAATGCCGTGAAGGCCGAGCTGGAGAGGATTGCGAACGATCCGACGGTCGTGGTCAGCCGCAACGACGATTATGTCGCTTCGCTCGCCTCCCCACTTCGCCCAGATGTCACCGGCGCTTACACCCGGGCCATCCAGGCCCTGCATCCCGGCATGATCGTGTTCCCGGAGATGTCGACCGGCGCCAGCGATGCCCGGCCGTTCCGCGTTGCGGGCATTCCCGTCTATGGCGTCAACGGCGCGCGGGTGCAGGTCCCGACCGACTTCCGCGCCCACGGCAAGGACGAGCGCATCCCGATCCAGTCGCTTTACGACAATGTCGTCCACTGGCAGCTGATGCTCCGTGACCTCGCCGGCAAATAGGAGAATAGAATGAAGCGCGTCCTTGCACTGATCCTCGCCGGCGCAGTCTCGAGCGGGGCGATCGCGGCCACAGACCCGCGGACCGTCCCCACCCAGCTACCCGCCGCATGGCAGGCCAAGACGCGCGCCTTGTTCAAGCAGGCGATCGAGATCCCGTCGGTCCACAATCGCGGCGAGACCCAGCGCATGGCGAAGCTGCTGGCGGACCAGTTCCGGGCCGCCGGCATCCCCGACGCCGACATCAACATCATGCCGTACGAGGCGCTTCCAGGCGACCAGACGGCGGCATTGATCGTCCGCTGGCGCTCGGCGCATGCGACGAAGAAGCCGATGCTGATCCTCGGCCACATGGACGTGGTCGAGGCCAAGCGCGAAGACTGGAAGTTCGATCCCTTCACCTTCCGCGAGGAAGGCGGCTATTTCCTGGGTCGCGGCACCAGCGACATGAAGAATGGCGACGTCGCTACCACCATGGCCGCGATCAAGCTCATGTCGGAAGGGTTCAAGCCGAACCGCGACATCATTTTCTTTTACAGCGGTGACGAGGAAACGCGCGGAGTCGGAGCGACCCTCGGATCCACCAAGTGGCGTAACCTCACGGACGCCGAATTCGGCCTCAATGCCGACGGCGGTTGTGCGTCCTATGACCGCAATTTCCGGCCGCTCGGCTGCGGCATTTCGGTCGCCGAGAAGACCTTCCAGACCTATTTCTTCACGGCCCGCAATCCGGGCGGCCACAGCTCGCGGCCCCGGCCGGACAACGCGATCTACGACCTAGCGGACTCGCTCGAAAAGCTGCGGGCCTATCGGTTCGAACCGATGCTGACCGACGCGAACCGCGGCTATTTCACAGAGCGCGCACACCAGGAAGGCAACAGCGCCCTCGGCAATGCGATCCAGCGCTGGCTCGCCAATCCGAGCGACGGTGCGGCCGCCGACGAGATCGAGGCCAACCCGCTCGAAGTCGGCCTGACGCGCACGCGCTGCGTCGCGACGATGCTGAACGCCGGCCACGCCGACAATGCTCTCCCGCAGATGGCGCAGGCGACCGTTAATTGCCGCATCTTCCCCGGCGTGCAGCCGACCTCGATCCAGGCCGAGCTCCAGAAGCTCGCCGGTCCCAAGATCGAAGTGAAGCCGGACCCCAATTACATCGGCCTGCCGACCCCGAGCTCACCGTTGAGGCCTGACGTGCTAGCCGCCGTGACGAAGGCGGTGCAGCACTTCCATGGGACACAGATGCGCGTCTATCCGGTGATGTCGACGGGAGCATCCGACGGCAGCTTCTTCCGCGCCCAGGGCATCCCCGTTTACGACGTGGACGGCAGCTGGGGCATTTCACCGGAAGACGAGCGCGCTCACGGCCTCGACGAGCGCACGCCTGTTCGGTCGATGTACGACGACGTGCTTCACTGGGAAATGATCATGAAGTCGCTGGCTGGCTAGGCAGCTGCCTTCGCAGCTTTCAGCACCTCTTCGGCGTGCTTGGGCACTTTCACCTTGCGCCACGCCTTCAGCACCCGACCGTCGGCGCCGATCAGGTAGGTCGCGCGCTCCATTCCCATATACTTGCGGCCGTACATGGACTTTTCGACCCAAGTGCCGAAGGCGTCGGAGACCTTCCCTTCCTCATCCGACGCGAGCGGCACCGCGAGATCGTACTTGGCGATGAACTTCTCATGCTTCTTCATCGGATCGCGCGAGACGCCGACCACCTTCACGCCGGCCTTCGCATAATCGCTGGCGAGCTCGGTGAAATCCTGAGCCTCCCGGGTGCAACCGGTGGTATCGTCCTTGGGATAAAAATAGAGAACGAGGGGCTGGCCCGGCGAAGCGAGGTTGATGCTGCCGCCGTCGCTTGCGGTCAAATTGATGGCCGGAGCCTTGTCGCCTTCGTTGATCATCTCACGCCCCTTGCTTGATGCTGTTCCAGAGTGAAGCGATCCTCTGCCTCGCCGCGTCATGCTCGGCAAGAAGCTCATCCCAGGTGCCAGCGCCGCACGCTTCGGCGACCAGCTGCCAGGTGTCCGCTGTCGGCTTCACTTCGCCGGGCGCGACCAGGCGCATCATCACTAGCATGCGCGAGAGCAACTTTAGCGCATCAACAATATTTGCCTCAAGCGAAGAGTCGGCGACCAGCTCTTCAAGTGCCACCTCCAGCCGCGTGCTGATGCCGACATGCTTCGTCAGCTGGAGCACGTGGATTGCAAATTCCAGGTCGACCAGGCCGCCGGGACCGAGCTTCACGTCGAGCGTGCTCTGTGGCGGTTTGTGGCGTTCCATGTCGGCACGCATCTTGACCGCGTCGGCGAGTACCTTGGCGGGGTCATGCGGCATCCGAAGGATCTCGCCGATCGCGGCCGACACGCGCTCGCGGCCGGCGGGCGAGCCGAAGACCGGCCTCGCGCGGCAGAGCGCCATATGCTCCCAGGTCCACGCCTCTTCCCGCTGATATCGCTCGAAGCCTTCGAGCGGGACGACAAGCATGCCCTTCGCGCCCTGGGGCCGCAGCCGGGCATCGACTTCGTACAGCGGACCTGCCGCCGTCGGGACGCTCATTGCCGCGGTGACGCGGCTGGCGAGTCGGTTGAAATAGTCGTTCGGCCCGAGCGGCTTTACTCCATCGGATCGCGAGTCCGGAGGGGCCGTGTGGAGGTAGATGAGGTCGAGGTCGGAGGCATGGGTCAGAGAATGGCCGCCGAGCCGGCCCAGCCCGAGGATCAGGAGTTCGGCTCCCGGGATCGATCCGTGCGCTTCCTGAAACTCGGCCAGCGCCGCCTCGCCGAGTGCGATCAATGTCCCTTCGGCGACGCGAGCATAGCCTTCGGTCACCTCCAGCGGGTCGCGCCGGCGATCGATCAGCTGAACCCCGAGCGCAAAGCGCCGCTCGTTGACCAGCCGGCGCGCCCGATCGAGCGCCACGTCATAGGGGTGACCGCACATCGCGCGCCCCAGCTGCTCTGCAAACTCATCGGCGGAGGCCGGCATGCCGAAGCACGATGCGTCGAAAAGCCCTTCGAACAGCTCGGGCCGTCTTGCCAGCTGGTCCGCCAGCGCGGGAGCATGCGCGAGGATCTTGGCGAGAAGGCGCGCCAGCGCCGGGCGAGCCTCGAGCAACCGGAAGAAATTCACTCCGCTCGACAGCCGCTCGACGATGTCGCCGAGTCGATTGAGGGCGTGATTCGGATCGGCCCCCGAGGCGATCGCACGCAGGAGTCCGGGGAGCATGGCTTCGAAAGCCTGCTGGGCCGGAGGCGAGCGCAACGATCGCGCCTTCCCCGAACGCCAGTCGGTCACGTGTCGCGACGCCGATTCCGGATCTTGGAAGCCCAACGAACGTAATTCCTCACCGAGAATATCGGGGTCGTTCGACAGCCGCGCATTTGCATCCGGCGCGAGACTGTCGAAGATAATCCCGGCTTGCTCGACATAGGGGCGAAGGAGGTCGAGCAACGCGTTCCCATCGGGGAGCGCGTGAAGTTGCGCCACATTGTCCAACGCCTCACCGTCCGCCGGCAGGAGGTGCGTTTGCGCGTCGTCGATCATCTGGACGCGGTGTTCGACGGTCCTGAAAAGGCGGTAGGCCTTCGCCAGTTCGGCTGCGACCGTGTCATCCAGGCGACCGGCCTGCAGAAGAGCGTTGATCGCATCGAGTGTCGCGGGCGCGCGGACCGAAGCGTCGCGGCCGCCGTGGATCATCTGCTGGATCTGGACGAAGAATTCGACCTCGCGAATGCCTCCGCGACCTCGCTTCAGGTCATAGCCCGGACCGATGTTCGACCCTTGCGCGAAATGGTCGCGGATGCGGGCCGAGATCTGCCGCACTTCGTCGATCACGCCAAAATCGAGGGAGCGCCGCCAGACGAACGGCTGGATCGCATCGAGGAAGCGCTGTCCGAGCGCGATATCGCCGGCGGCGGCGCGGGCGCGGATGAAGGCTGCGCGCTCCCACGGCAGGGCCGAGGATTCATAATGGGAGATGGCGGCATTGACCGGCAAGGCGATCGGCGTGACCTCGGGCGAGGGCCGGAGGCGAAGGTCGACGCGCTGGACGTAACCGTCCTCTGTCCTCTTTTGGAGCAATTCGATCATCCGCCGCCCGACCCGCACCGCGGCCTCCGCGGGATCATCGCGCTCCCGCCTCGGAAGCCGCTCCGTGTCGAACAGAAGCAACAAGTCGACATCGGACGAATAGTTGAGCTCGCTGCTCCCAAGCTTGCCCATGGCAATGACCGCGAAGCCGCCGGGCTTCGCATCCGGTACCCGCTCCAGGATTGCCGCGCGGACAGCGTCGTCGATTGCCCGATCGGCGAAATCTGAAAGTAGATCAGTCACTTGTTCCAGGCTGAGCTCACCTGAAAGATCGCCCAGGGCGACGGCCAGCGCGAGGCCCAGCCGCTGGCGCCGCAGCTGGCTGTCCAGCGTATCGCCGGGTGTGGCCGACGCCAGCGCGGCAGCTGCTGCGGGTCCATCCTTCAGGAAAGACTCAACGATGTCCGCTCGCGCCAGCATGGCTTCGCGCAGGAACGGCGAATGGCGGCCGGCCCGATCTGTCGCATTTTGGCGGCTGTCGACGGGGTCCTGCAGGCTCATTGCCCTCTTTTTACTGTTTCGCGAGCGACTCGGAGGAAACTTCCGAGGCCATTGCGACGTTTGCAATCGGAATGAAGGTGGAACGTGAATCTGTCTTGGCGTCGGATCTGAACAGAATGGACCGTCGGGTCATCAGGGTCGACACGCCGCCGTCGCACGCGGGAATCACCGCGGCGCTTCGGCGTGCCTTCGAGGCTGCGGCCTCGGAGCCGTGCGACCGTGATTTTGCGGAGCTGTTGCGCCGGTTGAACTGACCGTCGGCCTAGCGATCACTCGTGATCGCGGCTGAGCTCGTCGACCTCTCCCATGATCGTCTGCAGTGCCGACTTGTCGGGATCCGTCCGGTGCTGGCGCCGTGAGGGCAACTTGCCGCTCGAAAGCAATTGCTCGAGCGCAACGCGTCCGCGCGCCACGCGGCTCTTGATGGTGCCGACCGCGCAACCGCAGATCTCAGCTGCCTCTTCGTAAGCGAAACCGCCCGCACCGACGAGGATCAGCGCCTCGCGCTGCGGCTGCGGCAAGTGCATGAGCGCTCGCTGCATGTCGCCGAGCTCGATGTGGCGATCCTGGCTCGCCGGAGCGGCGAGGATCTTCGACGCCGTGATATCGTCCCACTCGCCCTTGAAGCGCGCGCGGCGCATCTGGCTCAGGAACAGGTTGCGAAGGATGATGAAGGTCCAGGCGCGCATGTTCGTGCCGGCCTGAAAGCGCTTGCGCGCCGCCCACGCCTTGAGAAGTGTCTCCTGCACCAAGTCGTCGGCAAGATCGCGGCTGCCGGACAGCGAACGCCCGAAGGCGCGAAGATGCGGGATGACCGCCGCGAGCTGATCCTTGAACTCAGGATCGGACAGCGGCACCCAATCGCCTGAAGCGGCAACTGGTCGGTCGTCCTGTCGAGCTTCCGTCAAACTAGACCCCACCCGTTAAGCAGCGCAGCCGTGGCCGCGCGAGCGTGACAAGAACATGAACGGCGATTGAGACAGAAGCTAGGTGCTCAGCTGCGGCCAACCAAGAAGATGACCGCAAAAATAATCACCACCAGCAACGTCCCGAAAACGAGAACATTACGGGCAACGCCCGGAGTCGAGCCCGCTCGCGCTTCGGTCGCCGTCTCTCGAATCGGCGGATCAGAATGTAGCGGGTCAGCCATTATGCTCTCGTTACGAAATCAACGTTCGACCGGCCAACGCGCCGGCCCGAATCGTGTTCCGCAACTTAAGCGGCGGGCACCGTCGCAGCGTCGAAAAAGAGCGCCTGTGCGATCGCCGCCTTCACCGTCGACCGTTGGAACGGCTTGGTGATGAGGAAGGTCGGTTCGGGCCGGGTACCCGTCAGGAGCCGCTCCGGGAAGGCCGTGATGAAGATCACCGGCACCGAGAATTCGGCGAGAATGTCCTTCACGGCGTCGATGCCGCTGGAATCGTCGGCGAGCTGGATGTCAGCCAGGACCAGGCCCGGCGGGTTCTGCCGCGCCTGAGCAACCGCCTCATCGCGTGTGACAGCGACGCCGGTGACATTATGACCGAGGTCACGGACGATCGTTTCGATGTCCATCGCGATGATCGGCTCGTCCTCGATGATGAGGACGTCCGCGAGGGTCTGGCGTTCGATCTCCTCGAGCGCTTCCGCGACGAGGCTGTCCACGTCCTGCGGGCTCGCATTGATCAAATAAGCCGTGTCGTCGGAAGAAAATCCTTCGAGCGAGGTCAGCAGCAGCGCCTGGCGCGACAAAGGGGTAATCCGCGACAGTCGCGCATGAGCGATCCCCTCGGCGCCCGTCGGGTTCTCGTCCGGGTCCTCGCCTTCTTCGATGTTAGCGGTCGACCAGATCGCGTGGAACGTCTTGTAGAGGCCCAGGCGCGGATCGACGTCACGCGGGAATTCGTCCGGTTTTGCGACAATCGCCTCAAGCGTAGCGCGGACAAAAGCATCGCCGTGAGCCTGGCTGCCGGTCAGGGCGCGGGCGTAGCGGCGGAGGAATGGCAGGTGGGGGGCAAGTTCCTGGCCAAGGGACATGATCCGATATTCTCCCTGGAAATCACGAGTTGGGCCGTCTTTAGGCGGCGCGCCTGAATTGTTGCAACCCTGGAAGGACCGTTTGAAAGCCTCGGCTTTCGGCTGCCCCCCAAGTTGTTAAGCATCACTGGAACAAAGGACCGGCGATTTGGTTTCCGTTCCGGGTCGGGTTCGCTGCGAAGCAACCATTGCCAAGCAGCGGCCGGCCTTATGCATATGTTGGAAGGCGGCATCGCCGGCCCAGTTGCGTCAACGAGTGAGATGATTATGAAGCGCGCGCAAAGGACCCGCGCCAGGGGGGACTAGGAGTTGAGTGCGAAGAAGCGGAGCGAGACGGTGGGAGCCGGAGATCCCGGGCGCTCGAAGAATTCCGATGCTTCAGTGCGGGGCGCGCGCAAGGCACGCTCCAGCGATCTCGGCCGCGCGTTGCGTTCCGTCTACGACGACACGCTTCGCGAATCCGTCCCGGACGATTTTCTCAATTTGCTCGGAAAGCTCAGCTAGGCTCTCGCCTCGCGGGTCGATCCTCGCATGAGCATCGCCGACCGGTTCGGACGGCTGCCGACCGGCGCCAAGCTACTCCTGATCCTCACGGCCGTGCTTCTGCCGATCGGCATTGCCCTGGCATGGGTCGGAAACAACGGAATTCGTCACGCCGACGCCGCGCTGGACAGTAGAAACAAGGAACAATCGCGGGCTGCCGCAAAGGCCATCGAGAGCCTGGTCGCGCGCAATGCCCTGGCCCTGCGCGTCGCCGCGGCCGGAGGACTGAGGACCACTGGGCCGGCGGCCTGCGATGAGGCCGCTGACGCGCTCAATACGGCCCCGGCGATCGCGCAGAAGTTCTCGCTTCGAGAACCGGACGGGAATCTGATCTGCACGCACGGTGTATTCGTGCCGAAATATCCCACCCCGATCGTAGCGCCCGGCGACATCCGCGTCTGGATCGACGAGAATGAGCAGGCCATCGACCTCAGGGTGGGTGTCGAAGGAGGAATGGCCACCGCGAGCATTTCCAAGGCGGAGTTGAGCATCGCTGCACTCGAACAGAATGACGACATTCGGTCGCTCATCCTCCGTGATGGCGACCGCGAATTCCCCCTTGTTCCCATGCCGACAGCCCAAGGCCCCGAGCTGACCCTGACAAATTGGCCGATCGGCAAGGGAAGCCTTCATGCCGACATCGGAGTCGCGCATGACCGGACCTCGACTTCGGATCGCCTGATGCTCCTACTCCCGTTGCTGATGTGGGTGGCGGCGGCGATCATCACCTGGCTGCTCGTCAACAGGCTTCTCGTCCGTCCGCTGAAGCGTCTCGAGCGGGCCGTCGTTGCCTATCGCCCCGGCGAAGGGCCTTTGGAACTGCCGCGAAAGCTTGGGCCCAGCGAAGAGATACAGGAGCTGCGCGACGCATTCGCAAGGACGATCGCTCAGGTCGAAGAGTCGGAACGCGAAACAGCGGGTGCCCTCGAGGGACAGCGCCGGCTAGTGCGCGAAGTCCATCACCGCGTGAAGAACAATCTCCAGGTCATCGCGTCGTTGCTCAACATCCATGGCCGCAGCGCCTCGACCCCCGAAGCGCAGGCGGCTTATGCAGGGATCAGCAGGCGCGTCGGCGCGCTGTCCATCGTCCACCGCAATCATTTCGCGGAAATGGAGGAGAATCGCGGCATCTCGCTCCGACCGCTCGTTACGGAGCTGGCCGCGGAATTGCGGGCGAGCGCTCCGGAAACCGCTCGCGGCCTTGCTATCGATCTCGACATCGACACGCTGAATACGACGCAGGACGTTGCAGTCGCCGTGGCGTTCCTGATCACCGAGATTGTGGAATATGCCATGCTGCGCGCCCCGACCGAGCCGGTCGAGCTTTCGCTGCGTCGGACGAGCGAGCTGACTGCGAGGCTTGCTCTCAGCAGCGCCGTCCTCGTGCCCGACGAAGACGGTCAGCCTGAAAAAGGGCAGTTCGAACGCATCGTCGGAGGATTGGCCAAGCAGCTTCGATCCACGCTCGAGCGGAAACTTGGCCGCTACAGCGTGGATTTGCCCGTATTTCCACAGGCTTAGCGCATCGCCGTAATTGTTACGGCATCAGCTAAAAAAGTTGGAAAAAGTTGCGCGGCACCGGAACCCATTACGAAGAAGGGGCGTTATGCTGTTCGGATAGTGACCTTTTGCCCCCCCGCTCTCGCTATCCGCTTAAATGGGCCCGGAACCGCCAACCCTCCCCCCCCCCGGTGGCGCTTCCGGGCCCTCTTCTGTCTGGGGCACATCCGAAATCGCTGGAGTTGAACGAGCAGCCTTCCGCGCTGCGCGCCAATGGGTGATGCGGATCGCGAGGATCGCGAACTCATAGAGCCCGTACAGCGGAACCAGCAGCATCAGCATCGACACGACGTCCGGCGGCGTCAGCACCGCGGCGGCGGCGGCAGAAGCCACGATCGCGTAGCGCCGTGATCTTGCCAGCTGCTCGCGGGTGACGATCCCCGCGCGCTCGAGGATCATCAGCAGGATCGGCGTCAGGAAGGCGGCGCCGAACCCGAACAGGAAACGCATGACGAAGGTCAGGTAATTGCCGACCCCGGGCAGCGCCTCCTGCTGAATACCGCCGATGTTTCCCTGATAGCTGAGCAGGAAATGCAGCGCCCAGGGCATCGCCACGAAGTAGGCGAAGCAGGCGCCGGCAACGAAGAAGACCGGCGTCAGCAGCAGGAACGGCAGGAACGCCTTCTTCTCTTTGGCGTAGAGTCCGGGGGCCACGAAGCGCCAAAGCTGCGTCGCGATTACCGGGAAGGCGAGCATGAGCGCCGCGAAGAGCGCCACTTTCACCTGGGCGAAGAATGCTTCGAAAATGTCGGTGTAGATGAGCTTGCCCTGCCCTGCGCTCAGCAAGGGTTGAACCAGCACGGCGAAAATATTCTTCGCAAAGGCGAAGCAAACGAAGAAGCAGAGGACGAGCGTCCCCAGCGACCAGAGGAGCCGCCGCCTGAGCTCGATCAGATGTTCGAGCAGCGGCTGCTTGGTATCGTCAATGTCTTTCACGGCAACGGCCGCTTCTCGGGCGGAAGCTCTTCTTCCTCTGTTTTCGACGGTTCGGCGACCGGCGGCATTTCGTCAGGCTGGCCAGGTTCGGGATAGTGCGCGTCTGGCGGATGAAGCTGCATGATGCGCTCATTCTCCTCGCGCCAGCGCTTCTCCATCTCCTCCAACTCCGCCTCGCGGACCATGCTCTCGATGCCGGCAGTGAAATGCCGCGCCATTCCCCGGATGCGGCCGATCCAATAGCCGAGGGTCTGAAGCGCCTTCGGCAGCTCCTTCGGACCGATGAAGATCAGTGCGAGGATGGCGACGACCGCCAACTCTGAGGAATCAACGCCGAACATGGCGAGCGCGGAAGCTTAGCGGGTTTCGTCGTCTCGCGCCCGCGGCGCAGCGGGTTCGGCCGGCCGCGGGGTCACGTCGATCGGCTCCTGCGGGCGAGCCTGGTCCCGGGGCAGCTGGCGCGGCGGATCGTTCCGGCGCTGCTCGTCATAGCGGCGCATCTTGTCGTCTTCTTCGTCCGCCATGCCCTGCTTGAAGCTCTTCAAGCCTTTCGCGACATCGCCCATCATCGCGGAAAAGCGGTTCCCGCCAAACAGCAGCAGGACGATGATCGCGAAGATCAGAATATGCCAAATGCTGAAACCGCCCATCACGGAAACTCCTTTGAGGCGGTATCTAGTCCGCCTCGTCCTCGGTTTCCAGTTGAAGCTGAAAAACGCTCTCGTCCAGTGGATCGAGCAGGCCCGCGGCCTTCAGGTCGTCGATTCCGGGCAAATCCCGGCGCGAGCCAAGGCCGAAATGGCTCAGGAAATCGTTCGTCGTCGCGTAGAGCAACGGCCGGCCGGGGCCCTCCCTGCGCCCGGCCGGCCGCACCCAACCGGCGTCCATCAGCACGTCGAGCGTGCCCTTCGAGATCTGGACGCCGCGGATCGCTTCGATCTCCGCCCTGGAGACCGGTTCGTGATAGGCGATGATCGCCAAGGTTTCCGTCGCCGCGCGGGACAGCCGACGGGGCTCTTCGCGCGTTCGACGGAGCAGATGGGCAAGATCGGGAGCGGTCTGGAAATGCCAGCGCCCACCCCGCTCGACGAGTTCGATGCCGCGACCCTCATATTGCTCGACAAGCTGGCCGAGCGCGAGATCCACGTCGCCCTCCCCGACATGCTCGGCGATTTCATCCACGGTCAGCGGGCTCGCGGACGCGAACAACGTCGCTTCAATGGCGCGCATCAGCTCGTCCATCAGGCTGCGACTTTCAGGCGGATCGGGGCGAAGGCCTCCTCCTGGTCAATCTCGAGGCGGCCCCTCCGTGCAAGCTCGAGCGCCGCAAGGAAACTGGAAGCCAGCGCCGACCGGCGAAGTTGAGGATCGTCGGTCAAG
>Ga0207644_10001809_pt1 | contig 13891 bp, 10 predicted proteins | sample KBSS73metaG_FD_184326 | JGI IMG/M metagenome (GOLD analysis project Ga0207644, IMG submission 184326) | Switchgrass rhizosphere microbial communities from Kellogg Biological Station, Michigan, USA - KBS S7-3 metaG (SPAdes) (version 2) | ecosystem: Host-associated > Plants > Roots > Rhizosphere... | reverse complement strand
CAACGAAACGTCCGAGGGCTTTATTGCCACCGGAGGTGCATGGGGTGACCCCTCGTACCTGTTCGCAGAGTACAGCGCTTTTCCTGGGTTTTATAGTTCTGAAAAGCGAGGCTTCCGGTGTGCGCTCAACACAGCTGGCGCGTCAGGCGATCAGGGTGGAATGCATATCGAGATGAATAGTGAAATCCCGGTGTACTCTCCTTCCAGTGACGCGAATTTTCATGAGTGGACCAACTACTACAATTACGATAAGACGCCTCTCGATCCTCAGGTCACCGATGTAAAAGAAACTCCCGAATGGCGCCGGGAAAGAATTACGTTCAATGGCGCCGACGGAGAGCGCGCGATTGCCTATCTCTACTTGCCAAAGAATGTTCCAACTCCCTTTCAGGTTGTGCATATCGTACCGGCCGCAGACGTGCAGAATGGAGCTCGTGCACTTACAGACTCGATGGAAGATCGCCTCGCTCCCGTAATTAAATCAGGCCGGGCAGCTTTTGGTGTCGTGATCAAAGGCTACATGGAGCGACTCCGACCCGAGGGCTACACCGAACCAGATCCCACCAAGGCCGAGTATCGCGACAAGATAGTGAACTGGGTGACAGACATTCGTCGCGGTTTGGATTATCTGGAAACGCGACCTGACATCGATGTGACCAGGATCGCATTCTATGGCCCAAGTGCGGGGTCACGGACTGGCATAGTGCTCTCCGCTGTTGAGCATCGTTATCGATCCATCTTTCTAATGGGTGCTGGAATAAACTCGGTTGATGTCACGCGCATCAGTGGTGCGAATCCGGTCGGTTTTGCTCCTCATATCTCTGGGCCAAAACTTATGTTGCACGGACGGTACGATGAAGATACTCCATTGAAGACCTCAGGCGAACCTTTGTTTAAATTACTGCGCGAACCGAAGAAATTGGTTTTATACGAGGGCGGTCATATTCCGCCGCTTGATATATTCGTGAGTACGATGAATACCTGGCTGGACGAGACACTTGGACCAGTCAAGCGCGAGTAATGCTAATAACCGGGAGGTTGGTTTTTCAGCTTCAATGAAATATTTCGTTTTAATCTTACTTATCTTGCTGACCGCCTTTGCAGTCAACGGGCAGACGCCGGTTGATAGCGACGATGTAATCCGTACTGAGACCGACGTTACCAACCTTCCTTTTACTGTCACCGACCAACAACGACGATTCATTACCACGCTTCGTGCTGAAGACGTTCGCGTTCTCGAAGACGGTGTCCAGCAGCAGCTCTTCACTTTTCAACGCGAAACAGATCGCCCGTTAGCGATCGCGTTTCTCATTGATGTCAGCATTTCGCAGCAACGAACTCTTTCAGATGAGAAAGCAGCAGCTCGTGGCTTTATAGAGAAAGCTATTCAGTCTCATACGGATCAAGCTGCGATTATTCCGTTTACCGGTCAGGCATTTCTGGAGCTGGGTTTAACGAGTAACGTACTCAATGTCTATCACGTACTTGAGCAAGTCGACGTGGCCATTCCTGCCTACCAGGGAGCCGGCCGGCCTCTGACCGGCATTCGAACCGGGCCAGGGTTACCCGCCACGCCCGATGAAGGAACAACGGCAATTTGGGACGCCATTGCTTTGACATCCAGCCAGGTTTTGGACCATGCGCAAGCACAACGGCGCAGAGCAATTGTGCTTTTGACGGATGGGCTGGATACAACCAGTCGCCTACGACGAAGCGATGCAATCGATGCTGTGCTGAGTGCCGAGGCGACTGTTTATGTGATCGGAATTGGCGACAGTAAGGGCGAAGGTGTGAACAAAACCGCATTGAAAGAAATCGCAGAACGCACCGGTGGGCGCGCCTTTTTCCCAAAGAAGGCAGGGGACCTTGAGGCCGCATTCACAGAGATTGAGCAAGAGTTGCGGACCCAGTATTTGCTAGCCTACTCATCAACCAACAAACGACGCGATGGCTCTTACCGAAAAATAAATGTCGAAATCACGAACCCGGATTTGAAAAAAGAGAAGCTCGTGATTCGTCACCGGCCCGGGTATTTTGCTAAGCGCTAACATCACCGTGTTGTTAATGTACGAGCAGTGAGGCAACCTAATGAGTGTCGATGTTATCGAACGAGCGCAGAAATATTTTTTGAAAAACTTCTTGACACTGTCGAACGTACTACCTTATAACACTGCGCTCGCGTAAATGAATTGATTTGCGCGAAGAGGTAAATCAACGATGAAGACGAGCATGAAACAAACAGTACACAACGCCGAACGGCGACCGAGTGCGCAGATGCGCGCCGCGTGGTGTGGTCTGGGTTTGAGCTTGTCACCCACCAATTTTGCCAGCGGCAAACTCGGTAAAGCGATGTCGATAGTCGACGCCGTTTATATCAGGCATTAGTCAGCGGGAGCGGACTCCCGCTCCCAAAATTCCAACGACAAATCGCGAGAATTGTAGGAGCGGGCAGCTTCCCTGGGAGGCATAGAGCCCGCTCTTTCAGTTTTTTGACAATCGAAAGTCGTTTTTTCTGTAAGTGGCACAGACCTCAGTCTGTGTAATTTGGGTGTGGTGCGGGTTAGAGGAGTAACACGTAGTTTCACTACTCGATAGGCTTTGATTGGGCGAACACAGGCTGAAGCCTGTGCCACTTTTGGAGATGAAGGCAGGAGCCTTCTCGGATGACTACGCTTGGTTCACTTTGCGAAGAGTCTCGAGCGTCGCCGTTCTTAGGAGAAGTGTGCCTCGAAGTGCGTTCGCGGTTTGTTTCTCGCTGCCTTCATCTGATTTTTAGCAGATCAAAAATTTGAATAGTTCCTATTGTGGTCTTGGCGAGAGTAAAGGAATGATTGTGTTGACGTCGTGAGCAGCCAGTAGTTGTTTCAATTGCGATGCGACGTTTGAGCCTTCGAGACGTCGATGTTTTGGTGCCGAACAATTCGATATCGCCGATTCGAATTTGCTCGTTTTGTGCTCTTGCAAGAAACAAAAACAAACACGGCACGATCCACTTTCTTACCAAGTCAGTACCTCCTGCCCACAATTGTCGTCCCCCTAAAAAACTAAGCCACAGGTTTACGTTGATCATTACCGATGGGTGAAAAGAGTGTTAACGCAAATTCGTTTTCATTTGGGAACGAACGGCGGCCCAAGTTTCAAGAGCGGTGACTCGCACCTTGCGAGTCAGTCGCCTCACAACCGCTCTTGAACTCCAAAAGAAAGATTCGTCGCGCGCGATGCTCGCGTGAGCGTAAAGCCTGTGGCGTCAGCCGTTTCAGGCGCCATGCAACTCGGCTTGCGCCCGCTTCGCGGGCGCGAGTTGTTTATTTCGATGTACCTGGTGCTTACGCCCCAGGCTTTACGCTTGCGCATGCTTCGCACGCGCACGGATCAACCATCTTGCGTCGCGCATCTGGAGTAATAGATTTCATTACGTCAGTTTTCAGGATGCAGATCCTCTCGAGGCTGAGCTAAGGATCAAAATCCAAAAATCCAAAGCCCAAAACCAAAAACGAAAGAACCAAAGACCGAAGCGAAGCGCCAAGGTTGAAGGCCAAAACCCAATCATCAGAAAGGAGGTGTCGAGTGATGACACTCAATGGACGAGTATTACTACTAAACCAAACTTACGAACCGCTCGGCACCGTTAGTGTTGCTCGTGCGGTTATCATGACACTTAAGAATAGCGTCACAATCGAAGAGCTGGATGGCGATCGCGTGCTGCGCTCAGCAAACGCGGTGTTTCCTGTCCCTTCAGTAGTTCGTCGACGGGAGTACATAAACATTCGCCGTCGATGCGAAGCTGCCGGTGCCAAGCGCACGCGAATCTACATGCGTGATAAGTTTCGCTGCCAGTATTGTGGTGAGAAGAAGGTAGCTGACGAGTTAACGCTTGATCACATTCTGCCGCGTTCGCGAGGTGGAGATAATTCGCCGGTGAATATCGTCACTGCTTGCGTTCCTTGTAACGACAGAAAGAGCAATCGCACCCCGGATGAAGCACGTATGCCACTGCTGACTTCTCAGACCGCGCTGAGAGTAAAGCTGGAGCGGGTTGTGCTTTGTCACTATGCAGAAGCACGAGCGGAATGGCGCAAGTATATCTTTATGGATATGCATGACGACCGTGATGTTCGGGAGAGGGTGGTGCGTGAACAGCGGCGCGGTTAATTGCAAGATGCATAAATGCAGACTGCAAAGGAAAAATCTGGTGCGAGTATTGGAGGTGAAAATTATGAAACTAGCTGAGGCATTAATTCTACGAGCGGATTGTCAGAAGCGTATTGAACAACTAAAAGCGCGTTTGCTGCGAACCGCAAGAGTCCAGGAAGGGGAAGAGCCGTCGGAAAATCCGCAAAATCTTCTTGGAGAGCTGGAACGCGTTTCTGGTGAACTGGTTGATCTGATCAAACGAATCAACAAAACAAACTCTACGACTCCTTTTGACGCTGGACAGTCGATCGCTGATGCCCTGGCAGAACGCGATGTTCTTGTTCTACGTCGGGGAGCGTATAGCGATCTCGCGACAACTGCAGCGATGCGACATGATCGGATCACCCGATCCGAAGTGAAGTTCATGTCGACCGTGAACGTAGCCGAGACGCAAAAGCAAGCGGATGAGTTGGCGAAGAATTATCGCGAACTCGACGCACGTATCCAGGAGTTGAACTGGAATACGGAATTGCTTAATTCTTAATTGAGGATGCAGTTGGTAGTCAAACAGAATAGAAGCGAGCACAACCCTAACCAACGGGGGAACGCGTTGGTCGAGCGCTTCATGCGCTTCATTGGTGGTGCACAGGGGCGTGCGCCAGTGGGTTCGATTCCCACATGACAAATCACGCCCAGTAAAGTCACAAGGGTAATGGGTAAGCTAATTGTAACTACCGCGTGCTGGTCTGTTCTGTTTGGTGAGGGTGGGCAAGGGGCACTGCATCTTCAAAGAAGAATAATTGGTCAACTATCATTAGTACGTTCTTAACTCACGCCTCAGCTCGCGGCGTCAGTGGCTCATCGCGTAGATCACGACATTGATTCCCAACTTGTAAGCAGGTAATCCGTACTTCACCGGGTAGCGTGCGTCGTTAATCCATTCCCAGGCATCACCCAAATCACAGTTGAAAGAGATGAACGTAACGATGCGTCCGTTCTTGTCCTCAACACCCATGTAATGAGGGACGATGCCACCCTTTTCTGATGTCTGACCGCGCATCGCGTTATAAACGTTCGGAACCTGGACCACCTCTTCAACGTCGAGATAGGAATGAAAGATTGGATGCGAAAGCGGCAGATCTTTTGGAGTGTAACCTTCAGGCCAAACTTTCTTAAGCTGAGTCTCCAAATTTTCCCACTCATACACGCCCCAGAAGTCGTCGAAGAACATGAAACCGCCGCGCGCAACGTACTCGCGCAAACGAGCGGCTTGCTCATCAGAGAGTTCAAGAAAACCTGGTTCGACAAAATAGATGATTGGGTAATCAAAGATCCGATCATCCATGATCGCGATCTGTTCCGGCCTCGGCGCTATCTTCAAATTTGTTCCTGCCCATTCGCGCAAGCCAACGATGAAGTTGTTATCTGCTTCCGGATAGTCGGTGGTCCAGGTGCCGCCGCCGTAGTAGCCCCCTCTACGCCCGTAACCTCGGGAAGGTGAATCATAGATTGTGCGAACGAAAGTGTATTCACCAAACGAGCGTCCCGTTTGGTCCTGCTGAGACTCAGTGCGGCGCCGTTGCCGAAACTCTTCAAACGATCGCTGTCCTGAGATCGGAATTAGCAGGAGCGCGAGAAGAATTGTTGGTAAAAGGATTCTTTTGAATAGCATGCGAATCGTTTGACTTTACTGCCTCTGTTTCGCACCAGAAAGCTTCCGGTAATATTCCTCAACTGCCTTTCGATATCTCTCAGGTGCGGCCCCCTCATCGCGCAATCGAAGATTAGTTCTTCCGCTTTGTTGCTGAACTTGACGGCTCAATTCCAATTCCAACTGACGCAGCGGTTCGACGACGTCTGCTTTCAGTAGTGCAGCGGTAGCGGCATCACCTTCCATCCGACCATCCGCAAGTTCTTTCAACTTATCAATCACTTCATCAAGCTGACGTCCGGCGCCGGTGCTTGTCGCTCCCCAGTCGCGGCGTAAATCCTGCGCTTCGCGGAGTCGTTCACGAACTTCAGCCGGTAGTTGCCGGTTATCTCCCCAAGAACCACCCATCGATCCCCACTGAGGAGCGCCGCTCATGCGCTGACGGTCACCCGATGCCTGTCCGCCATTCTGACTCCCACCGTTCTGCTGTCCGGCTTCTTGCTGCCCCGCTTGTCCTTGTTGTTGTCCTTGTCCGCTTTGACCTTGACTGTTTTGACCACGCTGACCACGTTGACCCTGCTGCTGACTTTGCTGACCCTGTGCCGGCTGCTGATTGTCTTGGCCCTGGCTTTGTTGGCTTTGCTGACTCGGTTGACCTTGTTGTTGTCCGTTTTGATTTCGCCCACGGGCATTCTCGTCAAGGCGCCGGCGAAGCGAGTCGAGACTGTCAGCCAACTGGCGTGTTCGATCGAGATTTTCCTCTGCGCTCGAGCCATTTGAACTACGCGCGCTTTGTTCCGCAGCCTGCAGTCTCTCGGATACGTTGTTCAGGCTCCGCTCGATCGCCCGTTCATCAGATCGATCTCCGCCTGGCTGTCCGCCATTGAGCTTTTGTTTGCCTTCGCGAATCCGATCAGCGATTCGATCTCGAGCGAGTGAGTCAGCTGCATCTTTGAGTTGGCGGGCAGCACGCTGTTGTCCCTGCCCAGAGCCTAAACCACGAGCCGACTGCTCAATGTCCTGCTGCAAATTATTGACTGTGTCTGCGAGAGTATCTTTTCTTTCTGCCAACTGTTCGCGCGCGCGTTTCGAATTGTCGTCCTGCGCATTTTGTCCACCACGGCGCGAAAGATTCTCCATGTCCTTTGCGATCTCGCGCTGACGAGATGCTGCTTGCGCAGCGCGCTGACGGAGGTCACTTATTTGTTGTTCACGACCTGAGGATCCGGACTGGCTACTTTGTCGACCCGACGACTGCCCACTACTTTGTTGCAAACGATCCTGTGCCTGCCGCAACTGGTCCAACGCTTTTTCCTGTTGCGACACTGACTCGCTCGGATTATTCCTCGACGATGCCTGGGCCTTTTGCATTTCGTCAGCGGTTTGGTTCAACTTTCGACTCAACTCCTGCATCTGCGCATCACGTCGCTCGCGCGAAAGTCGTTCGAGTTCGCGTGCGGCTTTGCGAGTTTCATCGATCAATTCCTGTTGTTGGCGTTGATTTCCTCCGCTGGAACCGTTAGCCGGTTGACCCATGCGACGACGCTGCTCATCGAGCGCCTGCTGTTGTCGTCTCGCGAGTTCTTCGAGGCGACGTTCGGCATCGGATTTTTCCTGTTGCGCTTGCTGCTGTTGAGCCCGTTGAACTGTCTCGTACTGGTTCTTCATCTTGTCGAGTTCGAGTTCGAATAGACCAGCGAGCTCTTGCTGTTGTCGTTCTGAGTTTCCGCTTTGTCCGCTGCTGCTTTGATTGCCAAACGCAACTTGCACTTCGCGAAAGAGAGAATCGGCTGCGAGCAGGCTTTGCAACGCTCTTTGTTCCGGAGGAAGTGCCTCTTTGCCGGTTTCTTTGCGCAATGGCGGAGGAGCCGCCTCCATTTCCTTGGCTGCTTTGATCAAGTTTTCCGCTATAGCCAGCATCTGCTTTTCAGTGTCGCCACCAAGTCGTCTCCGCATTCGATCAAGGAACTCCAACGTGTCAGTTCTCAGTTTTTCCTGACCGCTTGCAACTGCCTCGTAACCATCCTTGCGTTCCTGGGGCGTGTATTTGTCGCCTTCGCGAATCAAACGATGGGTCGCGGCAATCAAATCTTTTTGCCGGCGCGACAGTGCGTTTTGATCTTGATCTCCACCCTGTCCGCCACCTTGACCACCTTGTTGTTGAGATTGCTTGTACTCCATCTCAAAAGGCTTAACTTCGATAAAGTAGATATCGCTCGTCGATTCATTGCTGGCATCACGCGCCTTGGCGTAATAAGAAATAAAATCGCCGGGCTTCAGCTTGTATTCCTCCAGGAAAAACGTGTACGCGCCAGTTAATGTGCGAGCTGATTCGCGAGTCAACTGCTGCAGATTTACACTCTTCTCTTCACTACCATTCACTGAAAAATGTAGATCCATCGACACGACGCCGAAGTCGTCTTCAGCCCGCGCTTGAGTGAAAACCTCTTCGAGGCTAGTAGCTTTTTTATCTCTGCCGGGTTTGTCGAACGAAATGGTTGGAGGTTGGTCTTCCAGGACAGTTACATCGTACTCGTTTGAACCGCGATACGTTTCGCCGTCAGTGCTGACCAGTTCGATGAAATAGCTTGTGTTGCCGTTCACGGTTAACTCGCCAACAAAGTCAGAACCCTGAGCACGCATTTCACTTTTCTTGCCGTCAGAAAAAACAATTCGCGCGGAGCGGACTTTCCCGGATAGCCGAGCAGTGATCGTAGCCACGGTGCCTTTCAGAGCTGCAACGTCGCCGCCATCTTCTTCAACCTTTGTTGGAAGATGTGAAAACGCTGGAAAGTTCAGGGCGATATCCAGCTGTTTGACGAAAGGAAGATCCACAACGTTGAGCTTGAATACATCGGAGCGGATCGTGTTTGACTCGACGAAGTATTCCACCGAATCCTGGATATTGAAGATCGAGAAACGAAAGTCGCTGCGTGCTTTCGCAGGTTCCATCGTTTGACCCTGCCAATCATTTTTCGAATCTAAAGGCCTGGAATAAACGGTGACGACCTGTGCGTCGAAGTTAACGAGAGTTGCGATGATGTCCTGGTCTGATCCTTTGGGAACGCGTGAGCTGCCCGGTTTCACTTTAATGCTCATCGCATTCGTCGATGCGGCAAAGGTTGTCGGCGTTACCAACTGCGTAACACCTTCTGATATCTCGCGTGGTCCCCATTTCAATACGGCCGCAAAAATCAGCAGGCTCGCCAAAGCTCCTGCGCCATACGTAAGTAGACGGGATCGGCGAATTACCTCGCTGATGTTGACGTGCATCGACGCCTGGTTTGCATCAGCGTAAAGCCGATCGACAATTGCAGGAGAGATGTTTTTGCGATTGTCTGGTTCGGAAAATTCGACTGCCGATACCAGACGATCATCGGTGCCGGGAGTTCGTTCCTCGATGAGGCGAGCCAGTCGCGCGTCGCTAATTTTCCTTAAAAGCGGATGGACAAGAGCGAAATAGATCGTTGCCAAACACGTCAACAACGCACCGATTCGTAACACGAGAATCGCCGCGCCGTTAGTTCGAAAGCGATGCGCGGTCCAACCTGTTAGCAAGAGAACTACTGCTACCACGCACAGACAGATCGCAACGCCTCTTAACACAAGCAGCAGCTGGCGCCTTCGTCGTGCGCGACGAAGAAGATCTTGAAGGATGGTTGTTTCAGGGCTCATGAGACTCTCCCTGCCGGTTGAACGTTAGTTTGACTTAACTACTTAAAAAAGTCTTTCCGAACTGCTTACTAAACCACGCTATCATCCCAACATCTTGACGACTTTGGTTCGCCGTGCGAGCGCCGATTCAGTCAGCAGCAGTAAGAAGGCCACCAGCAACAACGACCACCACACTTTCTGTCGACTTTCAACTTCCTCATTACTCAACTTACGATCCGATTCAGCACTCTCTGCGTTTCCAGCACCGCCGGTTACGCCGGAAACAAATTGCCCAAAGTCCAATTTCGTGAAATCACCTTCAGCGCCGTCGAGATCAACCGCCGCAAAATCTGGATGCGCACTGTAGCGAAGCCGATAAAATCCGGGCTCGCGAGCAGTCACCAGCAAATCTCCATCGGGTGTCAGTCGATTTTCAGAAAGACGCGTGCCGCTTGGACTGTCGACTGCCGGCGCCTTCTGCTGTTCCTTCGCTACAGTGAACGTTTGGCCCAGTCCGTACCAGGAATTCTCTTCGCTCAAACCCGCATATCGCACCATCTGATGGATGAATGGCAAATAGAGCGGAGTCAACGGAAGATCGTTCCAGCTTGGTCCAAGCGAAGAAGTAAACAACAACACGCGACCTTTCCCGGTTCGCGACTCCAGCAACGCGGGGCTTCCGTCTTCGAACTTTGCTAAGACCGTCGCGTTTCCAGCGGCTTGCGATCGAAAGTAACCGACGACATGGGCCGCCGCGAGACGACCGCTCTGCTGAAAGACTTCGAATATCGGATGATCAAATTTGACATCAGTGATTGCCACAGTTTCGCCCGACTTTGTTTGCACCGACTCAGTTAATTGAGCGGGCAAGACTTGCTGAAGTGGCCCATTAAAACTGTTAACTTCTGTTCTTGGTCCAGTGGCCACGATCAGCTGGCCGCCGTTGGCGACAAACTTGGCAAGGCTGTCAGCCAGCGCTGGTGCTAGCGTGCCGGAATCATTGAGGATTACGAGCGAATATTCCGGGATGCTTGCCGGATCGACGGCCCCTGAAGTTTTCAGAACAAAATTGAAAGGCAGATCGTCGTTCGTTGTCAGTGCGCTTTGCAGATGAAGACTATCGCTTTGGCCGCGCAACGAGCTTTCAACGATTAGTGCCTTTGCCGGAACATTCCGTCGAAGCGTGAAATAGAAATGATTGTCTTCAGGAAAATCCGCCGAGTTGATCTCAATAGCACAGCGATTCGCGCCTTCATTGAGATTGAACCCGGTAAACTCCACTATTTTTGTGTCGCGACTGTTCAGACTGATCTCGCGCTTCTCGACTGTTTGATCGTTAATCTGAAAATCCATTTGTAAATGATCTCGAGGGGCGTCACTGAAGTTCGAGACATGCACGGCCAGATTGTCAGCATACCTTTGACCAAACACAGTTCCTCGCGCTTCAACATTTGTTACGGCGACGTTCGCTGGGGGATTGTTGCCGCCGACGTCGAAAGTTGTGAGTTGCGTGTCGCTGGCCAACTTGAATGTCGCGTTGGCCTGATTCCAACCGGTGGCCTGGAAGTCGGAGATCATCACGATCTTTCGGGCGCCGCTGGTTTTTAATTCAGCAAGTAAAGATTCAGCGCCACGTAGTGCCTGCTCGTAGTCTGTTCCATCCCATCCTCCGTTTAGACTTTTCACTTCGAAACGCAAACGATTCTTTTCCGTAGTGAAGCGATTGAGAACGGAGTAGCGCTTATCAAAGCTGACCAGTGCAAGCTGTTCATCGTTACGCGCATCATCGATCGCCGACTCGGCTTTTCGCTGAGCGTCCGCAAATAGTTGGTCGCGCCGCATACTTAAAGAAGTATCGATCAAAATCACCGTTGCACCGGCGCCAGCCGCTGTTTTGGCTGAACTCTTGTTACTAAAGAAGGGTCGGGTAAAGGCGATCACAATCAAAAGAATCGCGAGACATCGAATGATCAGTAGCAAGAGGTTGTGAATCGTGCGACGGCGAATTGTGCGTTGCGGCACTTGGCGGACAAACACGAGAGCAGGGAACTGGACGCGTCGAGCGCGAGTGCGCCGGACAAGATGCAGGAGAATCGGTGCCGCCAGGGCTGCGGCACCAAGAAAGAAAAGTGGAGTTAAGAAAGACATTGAAACACTTAAGATTTCAGATTGTAGATTTCAGATCCTGATGGCTGCTGAAATTCGCCAGCCGCCAGCCGCCAGGGTCATCGGCATTCTGCGGGCTGGATCGGAGATCTGAAATTCTTCACCTTCCGCTTCGGCTCGATAGAAAAGAAAACAGCGCATAATCCAAGGGTTGCCGAGTGGTCAGCATTTCATAGTCAACATGATTTGCTGCTGCGCAACTTCTCATTTCGTCAACGTGGCGCTTCATGCGTTCGCGATAGCCATTCATCACCACATCCGGTAACACGGGCAATTGTTCTTTCGTTTCGGCATCCTCGAGCAACAACACCGGGTCAGCAAAACTGAAGTCCATTTCGTTTTGGTCCAGGATGTGAAACGCTACTAAATCGTGTCCTTTGAAGCGCAGATGTTGAAAGGCTTCCTTGAGACGTTCTGGATCGTCATAAAAATCTGAAACGATCACGACAATGCCACGGCGCGTCAAAATTTCTGCCAGTTGATGCAGCGAGTCAGTTAGTTTTGTTTCACCGCCAGCCTGGAGTTGTGACAGGTGTCCAAAGATCGTGCGCATGTGCCCGGTACGATTCCGCGCGGGCACGTGGGTATGGACCTTCTGATCGAATGCTACAAGTCCAACCGAGTCCTGTTGCCGATTGAGCAGATAAGCGAGTGAGGCGCACAAGAATTGAGCGTACTGGAGCTTAGTTACGGCGCCACTGGCATAACTCATTGATGCGCTCGTGTCGAGCAGTAGATGACATTGGGTATTCGTATCGGCGCGATATTTCTTGATGAAGTACCTATCGGTACGACCGAGCAACCGCCAGTCGAGATAACGAAGATCGTCCCCCTGGTTGTATTGGCGGTATTCAGTAAACTCAGTTGAAAAACCGGTGAATGGCGAACGGTGCAGACCAGACATGAATCCTTCGACGACTGCGCGCGCAAGAAGTTCGAGCGATCCAACGCGGGCGAGAAGCTCCGGATCGAGAAAGCGCGCAGGTGTAGGAGACGCCGCTGGTGTGTCAACGACAGTGTCAGCCGCCTTCGTTGGTTTGTTTCGTCTAATCCAGCTCATTGTTCACTGTCGAATTCGATCACAGACATTCGCCGAGAGGCGTGATTTTGTAAATTTGTCTACGCTGAAGGTGTTCAGTTCAATGGAACATTGGAACACTTTCCTATAATCCGCTCTTCGGTTCCGGCACGGTTTCAATCAGTTGTCTGATCACTGAATCGGAATCGACTTTTTCGGCCTCGGCCTGAAAATTCAAAAGCACTCGATGACGCAATACCGCCGGTGCAACTGCTCGTATGTCTTCACACGAAACGTTGTAACGCCCTCGTAAGATCGCTCGCGCCTTGCCGCCTAGAATCAGGAACTGCGACGCGCGTAGCGATCCGCCCCACGTCACCCATTTGTTGATGAAGTCCGGTGCTGCGGGTGTCCCGGGTCTGCTTGCGTTCACAAGCCTAACCGCGTAACGCGAAACGGTGTCCGACGCAGGCACCTGTTTGACCAATCGTTGAAATTCAATGATCTCGTCAGCGTTCATTACTTGTTTGAATTCAAAATCCTGCGGCGAAGTCGTTTGTTTGACGACGGCGACTTCCTGCTCCTCCGGCAGATACCCGATCTTGACCATGAACATGAATCGATCGAGTTGAGCTTCGGGCAGTGGATAAGTGCCTTCCATCTCAATCGGGTTTTGAGTTGCCAGGACGTGAAATGGACGCGGTAGATCGTAGCTGACACCCTGAACCGTGACGCGCCCTTCCTGCATCGCCTCGAGAAGCGCCGCCTGGGTCTTTGGTGGTGTGCGATTAATTTCGTCGGCAAGAACTATGTTGGCGAAGATTGGACCACGAATAAACTGCATTGCGCGACGTCCGGTTGCACGATCCTCTTCAATGATCTCGGTCCCGGTGATATCAGCCGGCATTAGATCCGGTGTGAACTGGATCCGTTTGAACGACAGATCGAGCACACTTGATATCGTCCGAACCAGCAACGTTTTTGCCAGCCCCGGAACGCCTGTAATGATCGAGTGCCCACCAACAAACAGCGAAAGAAGCACCTGTTCCACCACGTCGTCCTGTCCGATGATTGCCTTTCGGATTTCTCGCAGCAGAAGTTCGCGTGCGGAGCCGAGTTTATCGAGCATTTGCTCGTCGCTAATTGTTAGTTGCTCAACGGCCATGTGTCTCGCGATTCCTCTCAACAACGTTCTTCATAACGATTACAGACTTCAGATCAAATCTCAGATTCCAGAGTAGATGATTTCAAATCGGCAATCTGCAACT